>ENA-ORTL01000178-ORTL01000178.1-human-gut-metagenome-genome-assembly--contig:-NODE-178-length-89282-cov-11.8691_pt1 | contig 89282 bp, 67 predicted proteins | sample MGYA00241916_ERZ509196 | MGnify/ENA primary metagenome ERZ509196 (study PRJEB26280, sample SAMEA2338844) | human gut metagenome | biome: human gut; feature: human-associated habitat; material: faeces...
GGCGGATTCCGGACTTTCACCAGTTAGAGACGTGCGCCGCCGGGCGCACTGAAAAGCGAACGGGGTAATGCCGTAATGGCACTGCCCCGTTTGTTCTATATAAGATATGTCCCCAAATTTTCCCCTTCTCACATTCCCAATATGGAATCCGTATCAGGGCGGATGATATTCCAGGCGGAAACCAGTGCCTCTTTCAGCTTTACCTCACCTGCAAACTCTTTTTGTCTCTTTAAAGCATATGCTGTCTTTTCTTCCGGGGACAGTATATAGTACTCACTGTCGTCCCGGTATGTATCGCTCAAAAAGATATAGTTTCTCGAAGGCGGCCTCCGGTAGGCAATATCGGCTATAGACCATTGTACATGATATCCCTCGCTGTACACCTCATTATAATCTACAAAAATAATGATGTCCTCCTTCTTGTCGGTCTGGTACTTTAACGCCTCTATTCTCATAAATCCCACCCTTCCTTGCAGCAGCCGGCCCTTGCTCATCCATTGCCCGTGCAGATGTATTAATTAAAATCTACCATATCACCCGGGATTTTTCAATACAATTTACAAGGTTAGGATTAAAGTTACAGAAAACGGTTATTCTCTGCGGCTCCGGTCTATAGTACAGCTGTATTATCAGACCTTTACAGCCAGACCGTCATACCTTCACGTACATATTCGCAGTTAGGATTGCAAAGTGTGGCCTGCCTTTCCAGACAGAACAAGGTACTGCTGTCCGCTTCCCAGTCAAAATGAGTAAGCCAGATCCGTTTCGCGCTGCTGGCTTCTGCCAGCTTAAGAGCAGCTTCCCATGTGGAATGTCCCCATCCCTTGTGGAAGATATAGTCTTCCGGTGAGTACTGGACATCACAAATCAGAAGTCCGGCATTCTCAGCATAGTTTGACAGCACATCCGTCATCTCCTGGTTTAATTCACAGTCAAGTCCATAGAATACCATGGTTTCTTCTAGCTGTATCCGGTACAGCACCGTCTGGTCCGGGTGGTTGGAACGGATGGGGAGAATCTGTACGGACTGCGGCAGTGGCAATGACAGGATTTTCCCGGCCTCCACTTCATAGTACTCAATGGACGCACTGCATTGGCTGAGGGAAACAGGCCAATAAGGAGGCCCTATAAACAGGTTCAGCTGCTGCTTTAAGGAACGGCCGTTGCGGCTCTCTCCATAAAAACAGATGCGGCGTCCAGTCTGAAATAGTGGCTTAAACAGCGGAATTCCTATAATATGATCCAAATGAAGGTGACTTATAAAAATATGGATATCCCTCTTGTCATCCGGATTTTTCATCATCTCCCGGCCCAGTGCCGCCAGCCCTGTGCCGCCGTCCAGAACCAGAAGCATCTGCCCTGTCTCTATGGTGAAGCAGGAGGTGTTTCCCCCATATTCCATCTGCTCTGTGTAGGGAGCCGGGCCGGATCCCCGGCTCCCCCAGCAGGTGACTTTTATATTATTATTCATTTTACCTACTCCGTATTGTCATTAATGTCCGGCTTCCGGTATTTCTTCCATAGATTCCTTATCCCGGCAGATTTCCATACTCTTCCGGTTTACCTGTTGCAGGCTGGTTTTGCCCTTTTCCGGAATTCCTTCTACTGGCCGGTTTGCGCCTTCTTCAGAACTTCCTTCTTCCGGCTGGTTTCTGCCTTCTTCCGGACTTCCTTCCTCTGGCTGGTTTGCGCCTTCTTCCGGACCTCCTTCTTCCGGCTAGTTTGCGCCTTCTTCCGGACTTCCTTCTTCCGGCTGGTTTGCACCTTCTTCCGGACTTCCTTCCTCCGGCCGGTTTCCGCTTTCTTCCGGACTTCCTTCCTCCGGCCGGTTTCCGCCTTCTTCCGGACTTCCTTCCTCCGGCCGGTTTCCGCCTTCTTCCGGTTCTCCTTCTTCCGTCCGGTTTCCGCCCGCTTCCGAACTTCCTTCCTCCGGCTGGCTTCCGCCCTCTTCCGGTCCTCCTTCCTCCGGCCGGTTTCCGCCCTCATCTGGTTCTCCTTCTTCCGGCTGGTTTCCGCCCGCTTCCGGTTCTCCTTCTTCCGGCCTGTTTTCGCCCTCTTCCGGTTCTCCTTCTTCCGGCCGGTTTCCGCCCGCTTCCGGACTTCCTTCCTCCGGCTGGTTTCCGCCCTCTTCCGGTTCTCCTTCCTCCGGCAAATTCTCTCCCTCCTGTAGCTCTTTCTCTTCCTCATTCACATCCGGCAGTTTTTCAGCATCTGCCTGAAGAGGGATAGAAGTATGCACCTCTGCCTGTTTTTTTTGTTCCTGGACAATACCAGTTAAAACCCAGCCCGTCTCTGTCTCTTCGCTCTCAAACATGGACTCTGTCAACTCTTCAATTTTATATTCCTCTCCATCCATTTCTAAAATACCTGTGCCGGTTATAAAAGGAATCCCATCATCTGACCTTTCCAAGATACCGCTTTGTACATTCAGCTTATAATTTTCTGCAAAGATTACCCCTTTGACCCCACGTTCAGCCAAAACCTTTCCTCCCTCCAGGTTCAGCTCTTCATATGTTATATTCTCTCCATCTTGTTTCTTTACTGCGGTAATCCCCCCGCCGTAAAATCCCCCTGTTACCAGAATACTGCTGTCTTCCAGTGAAAGCATCCCTTCCACACACAGGTTATCGCCAAATTCCCCGTCAGCGTTTCTGACTGTCAAATCACCATGAAACAATGTAGTTCCGGTACCGAAATCAAAGGCTGCATTATCAATAACAGCTTTTCTCTCCACCTCAAGCCGGCCCTGTCCGATAGTTTGGAAGCTGCCGCCTTCCTGCATAAAGGAACCATTTGCCGCCACTCTCCCTTTATTATTCAGTGTTCCGCTTCCCACATAATCTCCTTTAATATCCAGGGTATTCATACTGGTATTCGTTACAGTTCCTCTGTTTTCCAGGTTTCCGTCCACAATCAAAGTTCCGTCCACCTGCAATGCTGCCGACGTTCCCACCACCAGCCCCATTCCCCCGGCTAATTCCAGCCGGCTGCCTGCCGGTACGGTCAGGCTGTTATCAATGATAAGGGGATTGCTGTCCGCAGCGCTGTGAAGAACCACATCAGATGTCCGCAGCTTTTCCTCTATGGTTTCCGGGCTCACCGGCATAGTAAGCTCCACCGTAGGTCTGCCCGGCTGTGTGCCGGTTCCGGAATCAGAACCGGAATCCCCTCCGTTAAAAAGAGGGGTGTGAATATCCTTCCCGCCAGGCTTAGAACCTGATGTTCCCTGCCCTTTCTCTGCCCATTGGGAGTTTTTATCCTCTTCTTCCCTTAAAAGCCGCTCCGCGTTTTCAATCATCCAGTCCACATCCCAGCCTGCTTCTCTCAGCCTTCTGGCAAGCTCCTCATTCTCATGGATTTCCCAAAGCACATAAGGGGCAATGTCTGTTTCCGTAAGGGGAAGCGTCTGTATCTCTCCCTTCCGCTCCATGCGGTCAGGACCGATAATAAGTGCCTGCCGGCCCTTCTCTATGTACTGCCCATTCCGGTCACCCTCCACAGGATTCACCGGTCTTACAAGAACCTGCCCCTCCAGGACGCAGACGCGGCTCGTATTGCTGTCAACCACTTCCGCGTATACTACCGTTCCCCGGATTCCGGTTATCATGGTAGAGGTGCGGATGGATAGGGACTCCTCCCCCTTAAGAGGCGCGGTTACATCACAGAGAAGGCTTCCTTCTGACAGAAGCAGCTCCAGCTGCTTTCCTTTCTTCCGGATCTCTCCTTTGCTCAGTTCATCCATCTTCACGGCCTTTACGTCATCCAGGGCAAGGCCTGCGTAGCTTGCAGCCTCTGTTTCCAGGTAATATCCGCTCTGAAGCCGCATGTTATCAAAGGCCGCAACCGCCTTTCCTCCTTTTCCCGACACATTTACCGTGCCCTCTCTGGAAGAAAGACGCATGGTTGCCCCGCTTACAGAGGTGTCGGCTGCCGCAGGAAACACATTTCCTGCCAGCAGACAGCAGGACACCGCAAAAGCAGCCCCGCATCGTATCAGATTTCTCCCGCGCTCTCTCATATACCATCACCTTTCCAATACTTAATCCGCCTTCTTACCCTCTGACACCGGCATTCTGCCGGAGCTTCCTTCCGCAAGCCCTTCCAGCTCCAGCACCTGAAATTCCCCTGCTTTTCCCTTCAGCCGGATGCTACCTATGGCCTTTGCATTAATCCTTCCCTCCAGCGCATTTGCAACAGCTGCGGATATGTAAATCTTTCCCCCGGGGGCATTGGACTCCAGCCTGGAAGCCGTGTTTACCGTATCCCCGATGGCAGTATAGTCCATTCGGTCAGGCGCCCCCACATTTCCCACCACAGCGGGACCTGTGTGGATTCCGGTTCCAAAGGTAAGCCTGCGCCCGAAACGCGCCTCCAGCTGATCCCCCAGGCGGTCCGCCTCTTTTGCCATATCCAGAGCAGCCAGGACAGCCTTCATCACATAATCCTCCTGTGCCAGGGGCGCGCCCCAGAAGGCCATGGCCGCGTCCCCAATAAACTTGTCCAGGGTTCCTCCATGGTTCTTGATGGAGGATGAAACCAGGGTAAGATAACTGTTTAATACCTCCACCACTTGTCCCGGTTCCAACGCCTCAGACATGGAGGTGAATCCCCTGATGTCCACAAACAGCACAGCCAGCTGTGTAAGCTTTCCGCCCAGCTCCAGAGACTGGGTTCCCTGCCTCAGTATCTCATCCACAATCTCCGGTGCTGCATAACGTTTGAAGGTGGCCGTCACCCGCTGTTTCTCCAGGACAGCCTTTCCATAATGGATCATCACCGACGCCCCGAAAAAAAGGGTCAATCCCAGGGGAATCCAAAGAATACGCAGGACCATTCCTTTCTCATAGGCAGCCTTGGCAATGATTACATATGCGAAAGAGCCTGCCAGCCACACTGCCCCTCCCCCTGCCAGCCGGCTGCTCTTAAACCACGCGCCGGCTGCCGCCAGCACCAGGAACAGAACCGCCAGCTGGATGCCAGCGCCTGGTTCCTCCTTATAATCACCCTCCAGAAGCGCATGTATGGCATTGGCCTGTATCTCCACGCCGTACATGGGGTCTCCCCTGTCTGCGGAGGTAATATACTGGTCTCCCAGCCCTGCGGCATAAGGCCCTATGAGCACAATCCGATCTGCAAAATATTCAGGCGGAATATTCTCTTCCAAAAGATCCACTATAGAAATGAACTCACTGTAATCCTCCGGCAGCCCGGAATAATTCAAATACCAGAAGCCCCTGGAATCCACAGGCGGAAGACCGGCCTCCCGGCCTCCTTCCTGTTGTATATACTTCCTTGCTATGGTCAGGGCAAAGGATGGAAATACGCGCCCGTCCGGCAGCCCAAGCTCCAGCAGCTGGTGGCGCAGGATGCCGTCCTTATCATACATTGCATTGATATGTCCCTGGGCGGTCACGTCCCTCAGGGCTTTGTAAGGTTCATCAAAGGACTTCACGGTAAAATCATCCAGATAAAAGGTGCCGTCCGCCGCTGTAACCAGAGAGGAACCAAAGGTTCCCGCTGCTGCGGTGACCACATTTTCCCCGGTCCCCGCAGCCTCTGCCAGAAGTAAATCCCCTTCTGTCCCGGTTTCTCCTGCCAGAAGTACATCCAGCCCGATAACCGCAGGACGGATATCCCCCTGGTTCAGATAGGAAACCGTCTGTGCCAGTATCCGCCGGTCCCAGGTGCCAAAAGGCCCCAGCGCTTCAAGGGATCTCTGGTCAATACCCACAATGGCGATTCTGCCGTCTGTCCCCCGCCGCTCCTGATACAGCGCGTCTGACAGACGGTTATCCATCTCATAGAACAATCCGGACGCGGCCGCTATGGTAAATATCCCGGCACATAACCCCCAGGGCAGGTACGCCTTTATCAATTTTTTATCCATACTGCCTCCCATCTATTCCCTGTTATCTGGGCAGCACAAACACCTTTCTCAAAAAACTGTCGCACAGGTAAATATGATCCCCCATCACCATCATCCCCTCCGGGGACGCGATGGTCAGATCCGGGTCCGCCGCATCGGCGGCCGGTAGGGTGGAAACATTGTCCCCCCATATCTTCCGTACCACACTGTTGCCTGTATCCGACACATAGAGGGCGCCGTCCTCCGCCGCGGTAATTCTCTGAGGTCCTGAAAACATGGCCTGCGACACAGGGCCGTCCGCAAATCCGTCCTCTCCTGTTCCCGCGCTCCAGACCACGGCTCCGTCCATAGCCTTCACAATCCGGTTGTTGCCTGTGTCCGCCACATACAGCGCACCTTCATAAAAGCATATGCCTGTTGGCGCGGACAGGCCCCGCAGATAGGTATCCACCTTCCCGGACAGGGACAGGCTGCGGACTACGTCATTATCCGTGTCTGCAATATAAAGTATTCCGTCAGGTCCCGCAGCCAGGCCCGTTGGGGCGGCAAACAATGCTTTTGAGGCCAGATTATCCTCATAACCTGCTTTTCCGGTTCCCGCCGCGGTCATGGCGCCCTCCGGGGAAATATAGCGCACTACATGATTGCTCCTGTCCGACAGAGCATATCCATCCAGATAAGGAATCATATCCCAGGGCTCGCCGATAAGCATTTCCCCAAGGCTTCCGTCCCTGTAGCCGCCACGGGGTTCCCCATACTTCCCGGCAGCTCCCTTCTGCCCCGCATAGATACTGCGGCCTTCCTCTGTCACCTGCCAGATTACCTTGTTAAATCCATCCGCCGCCAGAAAACATCCCTCCCGGCCCTGTACCATGACCCGGGGTGAGAAGCCATCCCCTGTATTATCAAAAAAGGGAGCGGCACCCGACAGACTCACCCCCAGAATGCATCCGGAACATACCAATGACAGGACAAAGCCCAGCGCCTTCGTCCCACAGCCGGTCATTCCATGTCTTTTCCAGATAGTTTTCATTTACCTCTCTCCCTTTCTTTTTATCCGAGGAAAATATTCCGCCAGCTGTCTTATATCCAAAGGATACTGCCGGAGACAAAGCACAGCCACTGAGATTCCGATTACTCCATAAACCCCAATCAGTGCCGGGGATGCGAAAAGGACCATGGAAATCTGCTGGCTCTCATTGGCAAACCACACCGGCAGCGTCATTATGTTATAACCCATATGAAGAGCCACCGCATAAATAATATTGTCCTCCACAATGGACACATGGGCCAGCAGCAGACCCATAAAAAGTCCGTACGCAACCCACAGGGGAGTTACATGGCAGGCCGCGAAAATGCCGGTACAGAGCAGCACTGCAAACGTCTGGCTCTCAAACCTGCGCAGGAAGCGGTTCAGCACATATCCCCTGAATATCAGTTCCTCCACCAAAGGCGCAAGAAACATAACCGACAGGATAGCCAAAATCTTATCTACCTTACCGAACACTTCATAGGTCATCTCGTGATAAGGGCCTATAAGAAAGTCGGGAAAGGGAATCACCGTAAGGGCGGCGGACATAAAAAGGTTAAGTCCTGCCCCGGCTCCCATAAGCAGGAGAAGCTTTTTTGCGTTTACCCCTCTCCAGTAAAGAGTGGTTTCATCCCAGATGGACACTCCCCGCTTTCTGCATTTCCTCCGCATCAGATAAAATACAAGAATCAGGCCCAGAGTCCTGTAAAACTGGCCGCTGCGCCACAGGAAAAACTCTATATGCTCCTTAAGCCCGGCGATAAAAAGCCCGAAAGCAGAGATAGCGGGAGGCAGTAAGAGATAAAGGAGCAGTGGCCTTATCCCGTAGACAAAGTCTCCTATCCATTTCCACACCCTTTGCTGCCAGGTCAAAGTTTTGTTATCCATTCCCGTCTCCCCTGTCACTCAAACGATAGTACGCCTACAAATCCCGTCACCTCAAAAATTTCCTTCATCTGAGGCCGGACATTCTTAAGCACCATGGTTTTCCCCGATGCGTTTATCTTTTTTTGAATGGAAGCAAATACCCGCAGTCCAACGGAGCTCATATAAATCGTATCCTCCATATTGACCACAATCTCTTTTTCCTCTGTTTCCAGCACGGATTTAAGGGCCTTTTCCAATTCAGGAGCCTGAGCCACGCTGATTTTAACTGCTGTCTTAACCTCTGTCATATAACTTACCTCGATTCTGCCGCAGAAGGGCATATAATTATGGGCGTATGCATATCTTCAGCCGGAGAATATTGCACCCGTCCCTGTACTGGTACTCAACGCTGTCCGCAAACTGCCTCACCATATAGATTCCCAATCCCCCCACAGGGCGTTCCTCCAGGGGAAGCTGTAAATCCGGCGCCTCCCGGTCAAGAGGATTAAAAGAAATACCTTTGTCCTCCACCTCTAACACCAGCTCCCCACCCTCCAGTCCGCAGTATACCCGCACCGGTCCGGGCTCTCCCCCATAGGCGTAGCTGGCAATATTAGTGAACAGCTCTTCCAGGGCGATTTCCAGATGAAGCGCTGTTTTCTTTGGACAGTTTACTTCTTCCAGATACTCACGGAGCGCCTCCAGCACCCCATCCATATATTCCATTCCGGCCGGCACCTGCTTCTCCAGCATTTATCTCTCATTCCCTTCTTTCCGGCATAATGCCCTGACACACAGCATGGTAATGTCATCCGTCTGCACAGCCCCTTTTTTAACCGAGAAATCCTTCACTGCCATGGATATGCGGCTGATAATCCCTTTTGGGTCCTCCTCCGGAGCGCAGCGGTCCAGCACCGCCTTCAGGCGCTGTTCCCCAAACATTTCTTCTTCGGGATTTTCAGCTTCCGTAACCCCGTCTGTATAAAGAAAAATGGTTCCCTGTTTTCCCAGCTCCATTTTTTGTTCCCTGTACTTCATATCCTCCCACAGGCCCAGTACAAAGTCCGAATGGCAGGCCGCCTGGTGAAACGGTCCCTGCTCCGAAGATACATATGGATGGTTATGTCCGGCATTTACAAAGGTGAGAATACCTTGCTCCGTGTCCAGCATTCCAATGAAAGCAGTGACAAACATTTCCTCCGGGTTATCTTCACAGAGCCGGTTGTTTACCCGGAATGCCAGCTCCTCCAAAGGCATATCCAGCATAGCGTAGTTTTTAATATGTGTTTTAGCCATGGTCATAAATAGGGCAGCAGGGACTCCTTTGCCCGACACGTCCGCTATGACAATACAGGCTTTCCCGGGAGCAGCCGGGAATATGTCATAAAAGTCACCGCCCACCTCCTTGGCGGGTTCCATTAAAGCCCAGGCCCGAAGACCCAGCTGTTCTTCCAGCCCCCCAAAGTCTCTGCGAAGAAGTCCAGTCTGTATCCTGGCGGCAATATCCAGCTCAGAGTGGAGGCGCGCCTGCTCCCGGACAAGACTGGTGGTCTTTTTGTAGACCACATTCAGCAGTTCTCCATACAGCCTGCGGTTACTTCCGGCCGCCTCCTCAAACTGGACTCTGGAAAGGCGGGCCGCCCGGACCCGGGTGATTGCCCGCACCGTGGCGCCTCTGGGCTCGTCCCGTATTAAGGCCATTTCCCCTACAATACTACCCGGCCCCATAAGAGTGTTAATCTCCTCTCCATGGCAATCTAACACCTGGGCGCTGCCCTCCATAAGGATGTACATTCCATCCTCCCCCGCCTGCCCCCAGGTCACTATATCCCGGCCCGGGGGGAAGTCAAGCTCCTCCATGGCGGAGAGCAGGAGGCAGCTTCCCTCCGGCAGGTTTCCCTTCTCATCTGCGGGAAACAGTTCCCTCACTTCCTTCAGGGCCAGCAATCTGTCTATATCCATCTTCTGCACTCCCTTCAGCAATACTAGCCCGAGGGCCGGAGATAATACCGCCCGTAACCTTGTCCTGCCTCATATATCACGCTGCAGTCTCCCACAGATATAATTGCGGCTCTGGATATGTTCCAGCTATTGTCCCCCTGCCAGCTGCTGTATACAGCTTCCTCCAGCTGGTCGGGGGTGGAGCTGACAGTGGTCAGCATGGCCTTAAAGACTTCATAATCCAGCGCCTCTCCAAGGGATTGTGTCTCGCTGTTTCTGTCCAGTAGAATAAAGATATCCAGTCTGTAGCCTCCGGTTGTACTATCCTTATAAAGGCCCATGTACCTTGCGTCATCCTTGGTAGACTTGACAGCTGACTTATACTCAATTGCCGTACTGTCAATCAACAGCTTCCTTTTCCCGCCGGAATCCGCACTTATCTTCCCTGCGGCTCCATTGAGGGCGGCTTGTGCGCCGCCCCATCCGTCTCCCAGGCTGATGCTGTTCTGGAATCCGGCCGGCAGAGGGAATTCCTGCCCCAGAAGCTCCCTCTTTGCCTCATACCAAGCCCCGTCTGCGTCTACCCTGAAACCATCCGGGGTTATCTCGTTCATGGCGCAGTGGCCGTCCTCATAGAGGTAGTAATGTTTTCCCCCCACCTCAATCCATCCGGTGCACATGGTTCCTCCTTCATCATAATAATACCAGCGTCCATCCTGCTCCTGCCGCCAATCCCCGGAAGTTCCCGGCGCAGCCATGGAAGTGACTGCGGCGGCGGCCGTCAGCAGCACTGTAAGGCAGAAACCTGCCGTCAACTTTCCTGCTTTCATCCTATTACCTCCTCTGATGGTTATTACCCGCTCCAGTTCCTACTTGGCCGGCTTTTTATTATCCTGACGGTGGCTGCCTATGCCGCTCTCCTTCTGGAAGGACCGGCTGCTTTCTTTGTGGAAGGGGCTTAAATCATGCCTTTCCCAGGAGCTCTGGGGTTTTGCAGTTGCCCCGGCTGCCTTGGCTTCCTTCTCTGAAAGTTCAAGCTCCACGAAAGTCACTTCCGTTTTGCCTTTGGCTCCGCCGGATTTCTCCGGCCCGGCCTTCTCTGCCTCAGCCTTCTCCGTCCCGCTCTTCTCTGCCTCAGTCTTCTCCGCCCCGGCCTTCTCCGGCCCGCTATTTTCCTTCTCAGTCTTCTCTGCCCCGGCCTTCTCCGGCCCGCTCTTTTCCTTCTCAGCCTTCTCTGCCCCGGCCTTCTCCGCCTCAGCCTTCTCTGCCCCGGCCTTCTCCGGCCCGCTCTTCTCCGCCTCAGCCTTCATATTCTTCACCGGCTCTTTTTTTACAAGCTCTTTCAGGTCATCCATCAGAAGCTGGCGCATTTCCCACTGGGCGCTGAAGCTCTCCGCATACTCCACGCCTTTAACTGCCGCCTTGGCACAGGCAGGATCTGTCTTTAACGCCTCCTCATAAGCAATACTGATTCCGATTCCCTTGGCATTGCTGCCTGCCAGTGAAACGGTTCCTGCCTTGGCTCCCGCTATGGCTTCCATGGCTGTGCGTCCTTCTGCCAATGTCTGCTTGGCCTTGTCACTCAGGCCGCTGGTATCAATGGGTATACTGTCCATATAACGGAGCGTCATAGCAGCCTGCTCCTTAGCCCAGTACGGCTTTGTCTCATCAATGGTAGACAGATCCTGAGCTCTGAAATTCTTAACCATTTCCCTCCGGTCCAAATACTGTATCTCCGGGCCGTATTTTGCGTCCAGCTCGCCAATCCGCGCCAGCGCCTCCTCTTTTGTGGCAGGAGGAATATAATCCGGGTGCAGCAGTTCCGCCTGATTGAACTTTTTAATCTGAGGCGTGCGGTCTTCCCCGTTCATCTCCTTAAGCTGGTTCAGCCTTGCCTCCTCCATGGCCCGCTCCTGCAGCAGTTCCTGGGGAACTGGTGTGAGCCCTTCCTCCAGAACCTGAAGCCTCTTTTCCTTTTCCTCAATCTGTTCCGGAGACATTTCACCGCAGGGATGGCTGTTCAGCGTATCTTCACATTGTTCCAGATGTGCCTGAGCCCCCTTCTTAAACTCCTCCAGGGTGTCCCCAATCACTTTCTCCCTTTCCTCAGGTGTTTTCGCATCTAAAAGCCTGTTCACTGCCTCCAGCCTGTATTCATTCTTCTTCTGCCCCTGATCCAGAGAGGCGTTAAGCCTGTCCCTTCGGGCTTCCAGCTTCTCCTGGCTTAAATCCCTGGCAGTACGTATTTCATCAAGTTTGTAATACCCCGGTAAAAAGTCATTGTCGTAAGAATTTCCAAGTTTTTCCTTCTGCTCCGGCCCATAATCCGGTATAATCGGATCCATGACTTCCCGTATATCTACCTCCAGCAAATTGCCGTTATCCATAACAGCCTTCGTGGTGTCCAGCTTGCTTTTTGCCTTGTTAAATCTTTCCCGGGCTCCCTCATATACCTTTCTTCGCTCCAGTTCCCGGCTTATATTCCCGATCTCTTCATAGCTGGAAAAATTCTGTTTTTCAATGTCCCCAATCCTGCCTTCGATTCCCCGCAGCTTTTCCTCCTGTCTCTGTATCTGGGGCGTTACCGGTTTGGGGGACATCCCCAGATTCTCCATGAGATATTGTTTGGACTCTCTGGCCTCCAGTCTGGAAGCAATGCTGTTTGTAATCAGTCCAGTGCGTTCCTCCATCTGCCTGTCTTCCCGGTTTTTCCTGTCAACATTATCTGCTTTTGTCCGTATCTTTCCGGGCCCCCAGTCAAACAGGCGCCTGAATCCGCTGTGCTCACTGCGCTTTTCCATCTGGTCGTAGGCGTGAAGATCCGCCTCCAGCGTATGGGTGACAGCCTGCATCCTTCCCCTGGCTCCCAGCCCTAAGGTGACGGCATCCACACGCTGTCCGTCCATAATGGCGCCCATGACCTCCGCCTTTATCATTTTGTTCTGTTCCCACTCCGAAAGATTGGCATATTTATTGCCATAGCGCTCTCTGGCTGACAGACCGTCCACATGGATTAAATCCAGGGCGTCAACCCCCATCTCATTCATTGTGGTAGCCGGAAGCCCGGAGCGGTAAAGGGTTGCCAGGGATGTGTCAAATGCTGCCGCCGCATTGGTTTTCATCTGATTGGTCAGATTTCCCGCTGCCAGCTGCCTGGACAATCCATATATATTGCCGTTCTCCGGCCCCAGAGAGAAATTTAACCGGTTCTCCCCTGTACGTCCGCCCTGCAACCGGTCCATGGAATTTCTGTAAAGATTTACAGCAAGATCCGCCGCCACATATTCGCCGTCCCCGGCCATCGGCGCCACGTTCCCCCGGTGCAGCCGCTCATTAAAGCCGTTGTTCCTCAACATATTGTCCGTATATGAAATTAAGCCGTTCATCATAGCCGTGCGCCTGGCCTCAAATTCCGCCCGCTTCCTTGAATCCGAACCGTACCGCTCCTGCGCATAACCGGGATTCTCCTTCAGCTTTACACTTAGTGCCTGCTCCCGGCGAAAGGCGCCTATAAGGCTCATAAAATCTTTTTCACTGCCGGTAAGCCCTCCCGGCTCCCTGGGGCCGGTGTCCGTGCCCTTGAGGCAGGACAGATCCAGGCTGGCGGGATTAAAGCTGTCATCCCTGTCATAGATATCATCCAGGCATTTTTTACGAAGCTGCGGATCTCCGCTGGTGTAGTCTCTAACGAAGTGGCGCACATATTCCTTCTGCTCTTTCTCCGATTTCTCCGGAGACAGGTTCATCATCTCCACGAAATCCCGGTGATCCAGTTTTTCCTCACCCTTGTAGTTTTTGAATTCCTCCACCGCGTAATCATTTATTCTGGTTCTTAGCTCGCCCATCTGCGTCAGGGCCTGAATCAATTCAGGTGAAAACTGTACAATCTTAAATCCGTTGTCTGCTGCCATTTCTATTCCTCTCCTCTCATTCTCTCTTGTGCATCCTTCCACATCCTGTCTCCCACAGCTCCTGTCTCGGTAATGGTCACATCCGGCAAGGTTTCCATTTCCTCCCTGGACGCGGAGCTGGTGGGGGGAATGGAATTCTCTTTTATATCCTGCTTTATTCGTTCCATATCCTGTGGAAGGTCAGGAAGAGTCACCCCTTCATCCAGACTGGGCTCCCGAGCCTCGTTTTCCGGCGGAGCCTTCCTTTCAACAGGAATCTGATAACCGGCCGCCTGTTCCTTAAACTCCTTTAAACTGAGTTTATAAACCCGGGCCATTGCCATATCCATGTAATAGTAAACTGCATCTGTCCGCTGAAAGCCTATGCAGGTTATCTCATCCTCCCCGGTCTGCCACGCCTGATACAGAGTCCATTCAGACAGGTGATACCCTTTTCCGGTGGAAAGCTCCGTACTCATGCTGTACCTCTCCGTTTCAAAATAAAGCATCCCGTTATAGAAGCTGGTAAACAAAAGATTCTTTGAATCACCATTCTTTATCACCAGTATGTTATCCCTGCCGTACCGGTCAGGATTGGTATAGGCATTCTCTTTATCTATTTTGTAAGTGCTGTTCTTGTTAAATCCCTTCTCTTCCCTGTATTCTTTCCGCTTCTCCACCTCGCTCAGCAGTTCCTGATCGGCAGATGTCTGTCCATAACCGGAAGCATTTAAATCATCCGTTTTTATGGTTATGTATTTACCATCCCCTGCATATATGCTTATAATCTCCTTCTCCAGATTATGGGCCATAGGATAGCTGTCTCCCGCCCGGCCGCCAAGGATGCAAAAGCTCAGATTTCCCTCATATTGCTCCCCCATCTGCATCTCCCACTGGGTAACTGCGGGAAAAAATACTGCCTCATTTGCGGTCTGGTCTTTGAAATAATCAATGCACAGGAGAATGGGGCCTATATTGATACCCATGGAATAATTTCCGCTCCTCCATACAGGTCCGGCTGTCACTCCTATTCCGGCTTTATTATCCAGGACATAGAACTGCTCTACAGCCGCCCCCTCCGCAAAGAGGGCCTTTCTGCGGATAACCGCCTGGATTTCATCCTCAATTTCTATCTCCTCGCTCTCACCTTTACTGTTGGTCTTTGTAATCGTATACGTTCTTGTCTCTGTCTTTAAAATATCCGATCTCTGGCCCACTTTGCCCACCAGAGGGCAGTACCCCTCCCCGGGGCTTAAGAAAAAGAATTTCATAAGGTTCTGCCCTGTCTTCAGTTCCCACACATCCGTGAAGATGGATTCCTCATCCGGTATAGCAAAAAGTTCGGCATATCCCTCATTTTCCTTGCTGTCTGCAGTAGAAATCCCTTTCTTTCCTTCCACAAAATTCCTGAATTTCTGATTTTTCCACTCCATCAGCCGGTACAGAAAGGCGGGCGCCCAGTCATAGCCTGTGGACACATAATAGGGCCCCCATTTCACCGGATATTTCTTCAGGGCGTCCTTCCAGTCCTCCTCAGGATCCCGTTCGCTGTTCCCTGAGTCTGCTATGGCCTTCCACTCCAGAACCCGTTGATTCCAGTTTAAATCCGCCTGGAGAAGATATTCTGTATTGGGAAAGGTACCTGCTCCAATAGGAGAGTATGCATACTGCAGTATATACTCCTCTTCACCTATCTCCTCCTCCCTGGTGTAATCACCTTTATAAAGAGTAATGGGAACATAAAAACAATAGCGCCCGTTTGTGGTGACATTTGTAATATCCTTGCTGAAATAAGACGGATTCGTTCCCCCCACGCCAAAGATTGAATCTATGAGATAAAGAAAATCCTCCCCCTCATCCTCCGAGGTCCGGGAAAAAACAACCTTTCCCTCCCCGTCAAGAATGAATAAATTTCCGCCATCATACAGGCTGATTCTGAGCCGTCCCAGTTTATCCGCGGCGAGATGGCCGTAGAAGCTGTATTGTGAGTCTGTATCCGTCCCCGCTGCTCCGGGATCTACCTTGTTCTCATAGAGGGACTTGTATCTTTCTGTTTCATATTCGTATGAGGCCAGCGCATGTACCTCCTGCCCTGTGTTTATCTCTTTTGTGACATAATAATAATAAAATCTCCCCTCCAGCAGTCCCAGGACCTGAAACACTTTTATATCGGTATGGCTCAGTGAATGGTTTTCTGGGAAAAAAAATGCTCTTGGACCCGTAAGCTCCTGAAACCGCTGCTCCAGATACACAGACGCCTGCTCCCCCACTTCCTTTTCCACATCCGGCAGGCTGGCCGGCGTGCCGGTTGTCTCCACCGGCCTCTGGGGAGGGCTGGCGCTCTCAGGCACCAGCGTTTCCATGTAGAGATTCACTGATTGGTTTTTACACCCTGTGAAAAAAAGACTAAGGCCGGTAAGGATGGCCAGGCAATTCCTTAATTTTCTTTTCATAAAGCGCACCTCCTCCCAACTGCTTCCCTTGTGTGTCCTGTCCCGCATGGGCGGTACTGCGCCTTATAAGGCGCAGCACCGTTTTCCCGTTATCTGCGGACTATGGAGCTACATTACTCATGGCGCTGTTCATCCAGTTAGACATAGCATCCATACCAATCTTCAATACCACAATGAGTACAAATATCAGCACAAACCCTATAATTGCGTTTTTCAGGCTGTTCTTGGCCTTTTCCCTGTCCTGGGGCTCCTCGGCCTTTGCCAGCTTTGCTCCAAGAAAAATGCAATAAATCGCTCCCAGCGCCCCTACGATTCCAAGGGCGGGAGTAAGAGCCATGTTAAGCAGTTCAACCACGGGTTTGGATACCTGCTCAAAAGGGTTTCCTCCTGTTGAATTTAATAACATTACCGGTACATTCATATCATATCCTCCTGCATATTTTTTTCATTCCATCCATTAAAATGGATCTATTATAAAAACCTGGGGTGCCTGCGCTGATAGAAAAACCATCCGGCTGCAGCTCCCACCCCTAAAATGGTTATTATAATTGTCTTTGGCGAGGGCGGCCGGAGCCGCTCTGCAATTCTTATCTGGTAATACCGTTCATTTCCCGCCCTGTCCCAGAGACGGAACTGGTAAAGTCCGGCCAGCTCCAGCCGTTTTATGGGGATGGGCGCCATCCTTCCGTTATAATACATTTCCAGAGATGTCATGTCCTCTGTAAGCTCCAGGAAGACCGTATCCTTCATCTCCTTTTTGTCCGGAACAGGAGAAATTGTAAAAAGGGGCGCCTGGGTATCCCGTTTAAAGGAAATGTCATAGAAGAGCCCTCCGTTTTCCTGGGCGAATCTCACCTTATAGCGCCCATCCCCATGCAGAAAATGCCATCGGGGATTATCGGGTAAAATACCCCTTCCGTCCAGTTCCATCTTCTCTATGGCAAAGCCCTCCGGGGCCTTCAGCAGATTCAGCAAAGACACCTCCCGGGGCAGGATGGTAAACCGGAAGTTTACCTCCAAAAGTCTGCTTCCTCCCTCTGAAGAAGTGGGTAGAATCACCATCCGGATGTGGTACTTCCCAGGCTGGCTGTAGATACCATCCCTGGAAGTTTCGATGCCAGAGCCATTACGCAGGATAGTGAGGATGGCATTCTCCACAGGCTTAAATGTCACCGGATCCGTTACAGTCATTCCCTGGGGCACACTGGCGGAAAACCGGCTGCCATCGGGCAACGTATAATCCAGAAGCCCTTCTGTCTTTGACACAAGGAAGTTCATGGGCGGATCCACTACCTTCTCCATCCCTGCTGCTTCCTCAGGCAGTAAGGTAGGGACTTCCATTCCCAGAGCCTCCAGCAGCCGTTCCAGTTCCTGACTGCCTTCTCCGTAGGGACTTTCCGGTTCTCCTTCCACCTGGTAGGAAAACATGCTCTCCTGCGCCTCTTTGTCCAGTTCTCTAGCCTCACCGCCGGCGCCGTATCCCTGGTCTGTCTGACCGGCAAAAGATCTGTCCGCCGAGCCCCACAGCGTCAGGCCTGCGGCCAGCAGAGCCATGGCGGCCAAAAGGAGCGGACTTCTGATTCGTTTCATCCTATCACCCCCCTTTGGGGCCAATGGACGGGCTGGGGGAAGGCTTTGACACCTCCCTTTTCCTCCCGGGAGACATATCCCGGCTTCCCGCTTCCCTTCTGCGGGAAGCAGAAGCCTCCTCCCTCTCCAGCTGTTCAAAGGTAACAGGTTTTCTGTGCTGTCCCTCCGCCATGGCGCCCCTTTTTATTTCACCTGTATCATGAAGCCTTCCTGCTGCAAAATCCTCCTTCTGCTGCCGCAGCTCCTCCAATTCAATCTCCCATTTGACCCTGTTCTTGGGGCTGTCAAAATATGCCATTTTTTCCTCCATTACTCCGTCAGCTTATCAGTAATGCCCTGGTTCGCAAGTCCCAGAAGCCGGTACTGCAGCTCACCCGTATAAAAGGTATAGGTTTCCGGCCAAAGGCCGGGCAGTTCCTGAATCTGGATGCCTTCTGCCGCCATAAACTCCCTGGCTTCCGTCTCGCCGCACACATAAGCTGTGATGTCCCCCTTCGCAAGCCCGCTGACGGCATCCCCTGTCTCCACCTCCTTAAGCTCAATTCCGCTTAAGGTATTAAGCTGCCGCAGCACCGCAGGCCCCGTGTTTACGGAATAACCCACAATGCCGTCTGCCAGCGCCCCCCAGGAGTCCAGAACCGTGCCGTCTGCCACTGCCAGATAAGAGGCCCTTCTTCCATAAGCCAGGGAATATCCTTCGTCCTGACGTCCGGGAAGCACAGGGACTCCCACCGCCACGTGAGCCCTTCCCTGTTTCACTGCCGGGACAAGATCCTGCTCTTTTACCCGCTCAATCCGGAGGGTGACACCTATATCTGAGGCCATTTCCTCCAGAACCTGCTGCTCCAGCTCCCTGGCATACGCCTGATCCCAGGCAGACCGCTCCCCTTCCTCAGGCACGGCTGCCACAAGGCTTCCCTGGGCTTTAATCTCATCCACCCTGTCTTTATCCCCGCAGCCGGAAAGGCCCGGGAGTATCCACAGGAGAACCGCGGCAACGGTTATTTTCCTCACTATGCCCTTCATAAAAGCTGCAATCCTTTCCTCATAGCTGTAATCTTCCCGCCTATATGCCAAACAGCCGCTCAATATCCTTAGGTGTTTCAATATCAATGCTGCTGCGTTCCGACGGAGAGGTAACCACGAACGCCCGGCCCCGGCCGTTGTTGATGATTTCATCCTGCTCGCTTTCATTGATGGCTCCCGCCTTCTCATAAAGCCTGCACAGGTCATGCATATCGTTAGGCGACAGGGGGAAAATAAAGGAATACTGGCAGGCGTTGATGACAGCCGTAGATTTTCTCGCCAGTTCTTCTGTTCCCACAAAGTCCTTAATGTTCTGGGTAATGATAATCTGCATTCCGTTATACTTTCGGATACGCTTGGCCATCTGGTACATGAAATCCAGGGCCACGGGATACTTGCTGTCGATAAATACATGGGCCTCGTCGATAACGATTATAATTTTTCTGGAGGCGCCGTATCTTAAGTTGTAATCTCTGTTCTTGATAATTTCATTATCCAGCCACTTTAAAACAAGAAGCATCTGGGCATTGGCTACGGTATTATTCTTGTTGGCCAGCAGGGACTGGAAGTTAAACACAATAAAATTTTCCTGGGTGCTTATGGAGGCTTCACCGTTCCACAGTCCCGCGTTTCTTCCTCCGGTGGCAAATTTGGATATGTAGTTCAGCAACACCGTCAGATTCTTCTTGCTGTAATCCCCGGTGGACATCTGAAAATCATTGAGTATCTTCTCATACAGATCGTCAAAGGTGGGGTAGTCCCCGGGTGTCAGCCCGCTTAAATCAGTCTCTGCGTCAATTCCCTTTGCCTCGTACATCCGGATGGTAATATTATTCAGGTACTCCAGCGCGTCCGCTTCAATTCCCGGCAGTATCTGCCGGTAAAACTCTTCCAGGAACTGCATGTGCATATTAAAGCTTACTTTGGCACCCGGAATCTGGTTCTCTTCCTCATCCCCGTCAAGTTCATCTTCCTCATCCGAGAGTCCGGTGATGATGTGGAAGGGATTCAGTCTTCCCTCGGTGGCGCTTCCCACGTCTATAATCTTTCCCTTAAGGGAACGGGCCAGCCCCAGATACTCGTTCTCCGGATCCAGTATGAATATTTTACTGTTCTCCGCGGCCAGGTTGGCCAGAATACTCTTGGTTGCATAGGATTTACCAGAACCGGACTTTCCAATCACCACCATGTTGCTGTTGACCCGCTCCTTGTTCCTGGCAAAAAAGTCCAGGAATACAGGACGCCCTGCGCTCTTTCCCAGGCAGATCCCTTTCTTTTCCATCATTACCTTATACACGTATGGGAATGCCGCGGCCACGGAGCCGCTGTGGATTCCCCGCCCGTCCTTGGAAAATGCGTCGAAGGCGGATATATGGCCGGAAGCGTAGGCATCAAACTGCCGCATGAACATATCTGAGGATTTGAACCCCCATTCCGACAGTTCCCTGCGGATCTGACGCTTCATGCCGATTCCCTGGCCCGGGGGCCTGTATCCCGGCCCCAGCAGCTCCGGAGACGCCTCATAGTCATAGGCAGTGATAAAAATATTCACGTCCATCAGTATCTCGTTATCCCCCTGCAAAAGCGAAAGCACCTCAGCAAGGGTATCTATATGGCTGCCCAGCTCCATCAGACGGCTGGTTTTTCCGGTGCTGGCTCCCTGCTCCCGCAGTTCATCAATCGCCCTGTCAATCTGTTTAATTCCCTTATATCTGTCAATGGGCCTCATCTTCAGCGTTACACGCACATCAGGCCGGTTAAAAAGGGCGTGGCCCCATGCATTGGGTACCACAATGGGATAATCGGTTACCCGCAGATTATGGGTTACAAGGCCGTCATAGGCAACCGTCCTGGATGTAACCGCCAGCTTATCCGGAAGAATCCAGTCCATGTACTGGTCCGGTGTCAGCTTCCACGCCTCCCGCTCGTCAAAGACTCCGCTGTAGTTGTATTTCAGGAATATAGCCAGCTCCTGCTCTTTGAGAATTCTGCATTCTATACCATGGGGACCTAAGGTATCCACCATGTTCTGTGCCTGCTCTGTGAGACGCCCCCTGTCCCGCCCGAAAAACACCATATAATGAAAGGGCAGATATACCGTCTCTTTATTATTAAACAGCTCCAGCTGGCTCATCCGGTCCTGTATAATCCCGATACGCACCGTCAGCTCCTCATCGGTCATCAGTCCGCGGATATAGGCTGCTTTTAAATCCTCCATCTTTTTTTCTTCGCCTTCGATAAAGCTGTCATAGAGCACCGGGCGGTCCAGCTTTACCATAGCGGCGGAATCTGTGTCATTGACTGTCCGAAGGATAGAACCATACACCTGGTCAATAAGCTGGTTCTGGCGCGGCTCCGTAAGGAATCTGAACTCAATGGAGGGAATCTCCACCACTACCCCCAGGTAAGAGGTTCCATATTCAATAAACATATCTGAGATGCCTGTAAACGGGGTCACCCCGGCTACAGGTATCTGTCCCTTTTTCTCCGGATGCTTTACAAACTCTTTATAGCTCATGGCATATCTGATTGCATAATACAGACTCTTATATGCCTTCTCATCATCCAGAGGGATAATGGAGGCTGAAAAGACAATAAATACAATCAGGGCGGCCATCCATCGCAAAGGCAGGTTGGACAGAAGCATAAAAAGGGTCAGGGTCACCCCTGCTGCCGCAATCATAATGTCCAGCAGTTCAATTCCCTTAAAAAATTCCATGGAAACCCTGGTTTTTTTTGGTATTATTCTCATTTTTTATCCCCTTTGCTTTTATCTGGATTGAGCCTTGTACCATTGGGCAGTTTGGGCTTCTCTGGATAGAAGGCGATTTGTCCCTTATTAATTCCGCTGCTTATAGGAGTTTTGTCAATCTTACAACCAAAGGTGCGCTCCAGACGCATTCTATCGGCAGGGTTAAAATACATTAAACTGTTTTTATCATCAGACTGGTGCTGAAGCCAATTTGTAACGTACTGGGACCGCTCCTTGGGATCGGAATAAGACAAAGCCTCCTCCCTGACCTTGACGATTTCATTTCTTTGCGCAAGTACGGCGCTCTTCCTTTTAGCAGGGTACATAAAGTCTACGGTGCCGTCCTTATTTCTTATAAACGCATTATCCTTTCTAAATTGGTCGTAACCGTATTTAAAAGGCCTCTTATCATTTTCAAAGTTTATATGCTTTAAGGTACTCTTCTTTACATTCTTAAGGGCTGCCTTTGAAACAGGCTCCAGCTGCCTTGACCTTCCTCTGGCAGGACGGTGCCCGCCTATGGTAAAGCCGGAACTGTTTTTCAGCTCGTCATAAATAACGGCCTTCTTAAACTTTGGCTGCTTAGGCGGCTTAGATCGCAGGCGGCTGGTCCTTACCTCACTCCGGGCCCCGGACCCCTTAGGATCTCCGCCCTGAAGCCGGGTTCCCACATCCTTACCTGCGCCGGTAATCTTCTCCTCCAGCTTTCCGGATACCTTCTGCTCCAGCCGGTTCTTAATTGCCCTGAATGGGGCAGCGGCAAGCATGGCCGCTCCATAGGCATCCCGGTTGCTCTCCTGCTCCAGCCGTCCTGCGGCTTCATTCACCAGACCGGTCAGCAGGCTGCCTGCTTTGTACACGGTCCAGGCCCCGCCCATAACATAGAGGGCTGCCATGACAATCCTGCTCTCTCCCCCCATGCCCTCGGCTGTTATTCCTCCCCTGAGAATCAGGGGCATCAGCATCAGATAAATCTTCATCAGAACAACGGTACCGTAGCCTGTAAAAAGCTTTCCCATAAACATCCCGAACCACTGTTTAAATTTCTCCCCGTCATCCAGGGGCATCATCGCCACAAAGTAAGGAGACACCAGGTACAGCAGAAGGATTTCAAATATCCTCCGTATGACCGTCAGGAAACAGAGGAAGAGGATAACGCACAGGAAAATAGCGGTCCATCCTCCCATCAGATAATCAAATCTGCTTAAATCAAAATTGAGAACCACATTGGGGATGTTGGTATATCTTTCATAAGTGTCATTCAAATAAAAGTTCTTTCTCGGCTCCTTTGTTATATCAAAATCCGGGTTGGCTTTGTCCAGCACCTTAAAGCCAAAGCCCTCATCCAGTTCCACCGTTCCCCATTTAGACATATTATTCTCGCTGTCCCAGGCCGCGTTTACGGATGCAATGGTAAATATGGTGCTGCCCAGAGTACTCCTCCCTCCATTGTCATCAAAGGACACTGCGGTGTTAAGGGTTGTAAGTATAATCATGGACAGCTGTATCATGAACCAAACCGCAAAGGGAATCAGGAAAGCGCCCAGAACAGATTTAAACAGCTGCTTGAGCACATGGCTTACCGGCCGTTTATTTTCAAAATCCAAGTCAAAGGACGACTTTGCCACCCCGAATATAGTCAGAAGCAGGGCAATACCTACGCCTCCCAGGGTGATAACCTTGAAGGCCTCAGAGATGGCGGTGCTGGTGAACAGCACCTCTAAAAGGCTCCCTGTCACGGCAGCTCCCTCTCTGCCATTGGGATAGTAGGTAACCGGCTCCAGGCCAATAAAGATATCAAACGCCTTTTCCAGACAGTCCACCACCATCAGATATCCTATAAACTGCAAATAGTTCATAAAGGCGCCCAGCACCTCTACTACCCGAATCACCCAGTAGAACACAACCTGGAGCACAGGAAGGAGTATGGGCCCCAGGATGTACTGAAACACATATCCCCAGGCAATGTTTATAATCGAAACCACAAAATCAAACACAGGTGTGACAATACTTGAGAGGACCTTTTCATATACCCACTCATAAATCCCCAGATATGACATCTCCACCTTATCAGCACCTCCTTATCCGTCTCTGTCCCCGGAATCCTTTGCCGCTCCCGCGGCGCCAGAGGCCGCCCCCTGGACCCCCTGCTTTGCCGCCCCCACAGCGTTTTTGGCCGTGGATTTGGCTGCGGATTTAACCGCGTTTTTAGCTGTGCTGCCGGCCGTCTTGGCAGCCGTCCCTACTGCCTTGGCCCCTGCTGTGGCGGCTGCCTTGGCTCCTGCCGCTCCCGCTGTGGCCGCAGCGCCAGCGCCCCCGGTGGCCAGACCGGTGCCCAGGCCTACACCTGCAGCCACACCCAGCTGAACGCCAGTCGATGCCGCCTTCCTTGCCGCTCCCACCGTATATCCCATGGCCAGCATGGTGGATGTCTTGGCATCCTCTGCCGCTTTAGGGTTGAGGATCTCCAGGAACATGGCGCAGCTTTTATATACAGCAAACATACCTCCCAGGAAAAATATGGTTTTAAGTATGGAATCAATCATGGATTCCTCCAGAGAAGGTGAATTCCTGTCCACAAGGCCCATGTTCACCAGTACGCTGTCCATGGCCGAGTGGTTCTCCATATAGCTCATGCCTGTTTTTTCCCAGGCGAAATCCACAGCCTCTTCCATGCGGTTTACCTCCTCCTGATACGCAGGGTTACCTGAGCCCGGAAGTTCTATTCCTCCGGTCTGCTCCCTCAGATTATCAAAAAACTTATCTTTGGTCTGGTCATAGACACCTCCCGCATACAGCCGGTCCATTACAAAGGAGCTGCCAAGGCTCAGGTTATCACTGAAAATCAAAGGCAGCAGCAGCATGAATATTTTCAGGGCATAGATAACTCCAAATCCCGCCAAAAACTTGGCTATAAACATTTCCCTCCAGCGCTTAAACATATCCCCCCGGTCCAGAGGGATTGTCGCCACAAAAAATGGAGCTACAAGGTACAGCAGCACCAGTTCCAGCAGCCTGCGTATAAACTGTATAAGCACGCCTGCCAGCATGATAATCATGAAGATGCTTGCGCTGAAGCCCAGAAGATAATCAATTTTGGCCGCGGAGAAATCAGAGCCCGAATCCCTGAAATCCAGGTAATCCTTATCACCGTTCAGATAACTGCGGCGCAGGTCGTCGCTCATACTGGGCGGCAGGTATTCAACACGGAAGGCCGAATCAAGACTGGTCAGTATCTCATAGGTAAACTTATCGCCCAGCCCTTCCGCAACATCTGCCGTCTCCTGTAAGACAGGAATCTCAAAATCCGCCCTTCCGGCTCTTAAGCTGGCTGTCAGGAAGATGTAAAGGCCCATGCTCGGATCCCCTGCGGTGCCGGACTCGGCCTGTATGACCGCTTTGGTCTGCTTTATCAGAGCCGAGCTCAGCTGCATCAGGGCAATGCACAAAAAGGGTACCAGCATAAAGGAGACACAGGCTTTCATGGCATCCTTCAGCACCTGGCTGATGGGATTCTTGTTTTCCAGCGTGGAGGAGGACATGGAGCGCACTATGGCAAAAATGGTAAATAAAAAGCATATGCCTACGGCCACCAGAGTTATCATCAGAAAGCCTTTGCTGACCGCGTCCTGGTTGAACACCATCTCCATAAAGGTCATTGGCTTGTTATCCACAATAACATTCTCAGTGCCTGCGAAAATGCCTATCATTGTTTCCAGGGAGTCCAGAATCTTGCACACTGTAATCAAAAAGAAGTATGCCAGGATGGAGACGCTGTGGGACAGTACATACATTGCTTTTTCATAGAACAAGGACAGGATTTCCGTCATAACCGGCACAAATATTTCGTTAAATAAAAGCACCATTGTGGTATAAAGCACATCAGTAAAGCCCTTTGCCACTTCCATTCCATCAACTCCTTACCGAACCGTCAGATTCCTTTTTTTCCGAACCAGCATCACTGCTCCTGCCGTTATGGATATGACTATCGCCGCTATGGCAATGACCCCATACATATTTACCTTATACCGCAGTGAGAATTCCTTAAGGGTCTGGTTGCCGGCCCTGTCTGTTACTGTCAGTACATAGCTGCCTGTTTCGGTTATCGTAAATCCGTTAAATTCCCGCGGTTCCCCGCCGTTCTTTGCCAGGGTCACAGAGGCCAGATCCGTGGAACTGTAGGTTATCCGGGCCGTCTGCCCCTCTATCTCCACTTCCACTGCCGGAGGCTCCGTGTCCCGGTTAAGCTCTACCTCCAGAGTCTCCCCGTAATCTCCTTTCAGGGTAACAAGGTAGCTTCCGTCGGCCTCCATGGTGAGCAGAGTTCCCTCTCCTGTGTCCAGGGAATTCCCGTTAAAGGAAGCTGCTGAAATCCTGGTCCCTTCAGGCGCTCTAAAGGTATCCCGGTTAACATATGTATTGCTGATTTCAAAGGTAAACTCATATTCCCCGGATACCAGACGGTATATTCCGTATTCCGCCGCCTCCTGCCGCTCGTTCAGGGCTGTTTCCTCCTCCCCTCTGTAGAGAGTGTACTGCCCTTCACCCGGATAGATTGCCACGGACTGGTTAATGAGCATTCCTTCCGGCACGCTGGACCGGAACGTAAAGCCGTTCTCCAGGGTTACCAGGTACATCTTTTCATCCTCCAGATAAACCTGGCTTCTCCCGGAGACTTCTCTGCCTTCCCTGCCGGAACCGCTTCCTTGGTCTGAACCATTCTGACCGGAATCCCCCTCCTGGCCCGCACCGTCCTGACCGGAATCCTTCTCCTGGCCCGCACCTTCCTGGCCGGAATCCTCTCCCTGGCCCAGGACGCCTTCCGAAGATGCGTGAAGCCCCTGGTCCGTGTTCCCTGCCTCATTATCTGTCCCGTCATTGCTTCCTTCCCCTGCCTCTCCTTTATCCCCGGATTCGGAAAAGAGCTGGCCGGCCAAGGCTGCCGCAATGTCATCACCGGCAATCCCTGTCTCCGAAGTAATCTGGTTCAGCAGTCCTGCGGTATCACTTCCGGTGAGTCCGTCTATCTGCCGGGCCAGGGCGCCTGCGGCTCCTGATACGGCGCCTGACGCGTCCTGCCGTTTCTCATCAATGCGGAACCGGAATACGGTTCTGTACTCTTCCTGCTGGGAGAGGGGAACATTCTTATCATATACTGCTGTTAAGCGCATAACATAGGTCCCTCTGTCCGACAACAGCTGGCCGGATGTATAGTTCATGGGCACGCCGTCCTTCTCAGCTGTACAGAACACGTCCACAGGTATCTCCACATATACGGGGCGATCCGTTATTCCTCCGTTGGATACATTGGAATAAATAAAATATCTGCCGTCTATGGAATGTTCATATAAATCATAGTCACTGTGATACTTCTCTCCCATGGACACCTCATGTATCCTTGGACCCGCCAAAGCGCTGTCCTCCTCCAGAGCGGTCTGCGCCGCCCCCGGTCCGTTGAATACGTCCTCTGCCCCTCCCTCTGATATCCAGTCCTCTGCCTCAGTATAAATCCTGGACAGATAGGAGTCTGCCGTGTCATCGTTATAGGAAGCTGCCAGCGCCCTGTCCGGCAGCCCAGCCGCCATACAGCAGCCTGCAAAAAGCAGCAGTCCCTTTTTTATTCCTCTGTTCATTCCGCAGACACCTCCATCTCTTTTTCCTGCCGGCTGGCAATGATATAATTGCGCTCATCCAAATCATAGTAAACCTCGTCCCCGAAAAAGGCATTCATCCGTACCTGGCTTAAATCCATGGTCTTCATCTCATAGAGAGGACACTTGTAGCTGGGCGTAAACTGGGTCTTTAAGGGATAATTTCCAAAGGTTACGATAATGGCGTTGCCGGTGCTGTTCTTATTGTTCAGCTTCTGCAGCTCCGAAGGGTATATAAGGGGCCTGGTCTGCACCTGGCTGGATACATTGATGTTCCCTGTCTTGTCCCCCAGAGTAGAGGATACGCTCTGTGTGGAAACAGTCTTGTTGCCGCAGAGCTTTGAGAATTCCTCACAAGTTTCTATATCATTGGAACCAATAAACATTTTCAGGCCGCAGTTGCTCTTGATGATATTGCTTATGGTCTGCCCATATACATTGTCTAACTGGGCATAGGACTGGACTACCATGTTGAACCAGATTTTACGGCTCCGGCCAACGGTTATCATTTTGTCGAACTTGTCTATCTTAGGCATGTTGCCGAACTCATCCAGGATGAAGTATACATTTCTCGGAAGGCTTAAATCCTCCCTGGCGGAGGCCACCTTAATCAGCGCCTTGTAAATGCACAGTACGAATACGGCCGCCAGGGCATGGCGGGTATCCTTTTCATCCGGTATCTTAAGGAACAGCGCCGTAGGCTCGGCTGCAAACTGCTGGGGATCGATATCCGTCTCCGAGGTAAGGGAGCAGAGTCCCTCGTCGTTAAACATAGAGAGCTTATCAAACGCAATGGACATATAGCTGGCCAGGGTGGTATCGGCCGCTGACAGAACCTGCCTTGAAAGTCCAACTGACTTGGACAGCTTGGGGCGTCCCATAAAATATTCTTTTAAAGCCCTGAACTCGTCCTCCGAATTGCTGATAGCCTTGTTTACATTATAGAAGCAGAACTTCTCCCTGGTCATCTCCAGCTCCGGATACTCGCTGTCCTCCAGCATGGCCAGGCATACTGCCATGATAATGGAACGGGCTCCTTTTTCCCACACAGGATCGTCCTGGGATTCAATGGGACAGATCACGCTGATAAGGTCATTTAAATCTTCGTAAATCTCATCATATATCTTCTGCTTTTCCACCTTGATAACAGTCAGCAGCTCCCTGCGCACAGCGTAGGCTTTTCCCTTATACTCGTACCACACATCCTTATACTGGTCCGCCTCATTCACCAGCTCCAAACCGCTTTGCCTCACGTCCGTGTCGCACTGGAAGATTCCCTGTCCCGCCTTAAGGTAAAGCTGGTACCTGTCATAGATATCTCCCAAAGGGTTCCAGCGGAAGGAGCTGTAAGGATCCCTTAAGTCCAGAACCATTACCTTATAGCCCTGTTCCGCCAGCATGCCGCTGTGAAGCTGGAACAGCTCTCCCTTGGGATCCGTGCAGATCATGGAAGAACCGGCTGAGGATTTCCCCAGTATCTGAATCATGGGGTTGATAAAGGATGTGGTTTTACCGCTGCCTGTGGCGCCGATTACAAGGCCATGCATGGGCTTGGCAATGTTGATGTTGAGCTCCTTCTTTTTCTTGTTGTACACCGCGTATACAGGAATCCCGTCCTTTTTTTCCTCTTTAAGTCTGGTAAAACGCTTCGGGGAGAAATTATCATCCTTCTCCTTGTCGGTCATAAAGCGTGAATTCTCCAGGGAACTTTCAATACTGTCCTCCTTGGCCTTCATCAGACGTTTGGCCCGTTTTACAGTTCCCACGTGGAATACCAGGTACAGCATATAAACCATTACCGTGACCACCGCTCCATATATCCAGACAGCCGGCTTAAGCAGAAGGCCCGGATTCCAGAGTCTTCCCCAATCCCGGGTTAAAATGGCCGGAACCAGCTCCGTCAGCATCATAGCAGTAAGGTACCCCAACACCATCACCACCACAATACCTCCTAATATGTATCCTGCTATCTTCTTTATCATAGGGCCCTCCCGCTTTCGTATATGCTCCATATGCCTTCTGTCCATAAAACCTCGGACAATCACTGCTTTTTTATTGCTTTCATACTACAATAGCATTTATCCTGAAACAATAGCCTGCGACCGAAAGTCAGTTTTTCCGACCGAAACTCAATCCCCCTTCCGATTTACCCTTACAAGTGCTTCCCCGCCCATTAGAACATATGCCCGCCGGGTACACAAAAACAGGCGGCACAGCCGTGAAGCCGCGCCGCCCTTATCCCTCATCCTTTAGCGGCAGGATAATGGAAACCTTGAATACCTTCTCCTCCGGCACAAAGGTGCCAATCCCCCCGTGACGTTTTACGATGGCCTTTACCGACTCCACCCCAATCCCCACGCTCTCCCGCTTGGAAGACCGGAAATATCCCCTTTCATACTGCACATACCCCATAAAGCTGTTGTCCAGCACAATGGACAGGCGGCTGTCGTCCTGAAGGCACCTTAAGAATATGAACTTCCTGCCCGTCTCCTGCCGTTTGCAGGCTTCTACCGCATTTTCCAGCAGATTTCCCATAACCACGCATAGCTCATCATCAGGAAGAACGGTCCGGCCCGGAACCATAACCCGGATATCTGTTTCAATCTTCTCCTTCTCTGCCAGGGCAGTGTAATGGCACAGTACTGCGTCCAGCGCATAGTTGCTGGTAAATGTAACAGGCCCCATCAAATCCATGGCAGGTGAAAGCTGTTCCAGATACGCCTTTACATGCTCCAAATTTCCTTCCGCCGCATAGGCCTGCAGCAGTCTTATATGATGGCGCATATCATGGCGGATCCGTCTGGTTTCCTCAATTCTGGCATTGAGCTGGCGGTAATGATCTCTCTGCATAGCCAGCTGCCGGTTCATCCGTCCTGTCTCTGTTACAAAAAAGGTTCTGGCCCGGAACGCGTCCGCCATATCCTGCCACAGAATACTCAACATTCCCACCATAATGACCACGCAGCCAATGGTCAGGAAGCTTCCGCCTATTATAGGCTCGTACAGCGGCAGAAGCTGTTCCATAAACAGGGCGGAAACAAGTACAACCGCAATTACCAGCAGGGTCTGGGAACGCTCCATTCCCTCTGCCATCGCCATATATGCCACCAGTATAAGGTGACAGGCAATGGCAAATTTATACCACTGGGTAATATAGCTGAACAGATCCGCCGCGGCCGCCGTCCCATACTGGGCATAACAGCCGTATACCAGGGCCAGAATACAGAATATTCCCATGGCGGCGGACACCTTTCCCCCTTTGATGCGGTACAGGTCATTTTCCAATATGACCATCAGCCAAAGCATGGCGTAAAAGCAGAACACCTGGATCCCATACCAGGGCTGCAGCCCCAGCTGAATCCTTTCCCGAGCCAGAGGCCACAGCTGATACCCTACGAAGCACAGGCAGAACAGGCAGAAGAGAAAGCCTCTCCACCAGCGGATTTTCACAGCCAGATGCAGGGAGAGACCGGCGGCGGACACAGCCAGCCCCAGAACCATCACCTTCAGCAACAGCCCCACATCCCGTATTCCGGTCACGGCATCGTAGACTCCAAGAAGCGGCGGACTGAAGTTCTGGGAATGAAAGGCGCCCAGAGCCGCGGCCTGTATGATAAGCTCTGTGTCCCGGCCCTGGGTGAGAGGAAAGACAAACCGCTTCATACCGGAGCGGACATCCTCTATGCTTCCCCATTCCCGGACCAGCTCTCCCCCGATATAGACCCTGCTTGCCCCTTCTATCTCAGGCAGTTCCAGGGCAAAGGGACCGCCCTTTTCCGGCAGCTCCAAAACCAGGCGGTATGTACCCTTTGTTCCCCTTTGATTCCGCCTCATCTGTCCATATTTTCCTACTGCCGCAGTTACACCGGCAGGTTTCTCCGCTCCGTCAAACGCGTCCGGTCCCAGAAGCAGATCGGGATAGAACTCCCATCCCGTAACAAGATACCGGTATGGATTCTCCTCCATATCCCCCAGCGTCAGCTCCAGTCTTCCCAATTCCGGCTGCTTTCCCCCCACCGTGTATTTATTATCTGCATAGTAAAGAATAAGTATGAATAAAACAGAGAGAATGGCTGAGGCAGTAATAACAATAATAGGCCGTAAACTTACCAATTTCTGATTTTTCATCTTACCTCCGCAGATCCTTCAGGGCATATTCCATATATTCCTTTTTCACCTGGGCCCTGCCTCTGACCCGTACAGGCAGGGTTTCCCCATTTTTCAGACGAATAACAGAGTCTCCCACCTCCTGAATCCAGTCCATATTCACGTAAATCCCCCGGTTGCAGCAAAGGAACCTGGAATCCGGCATAAGCCGCCCGGACACAGCCATAAAGGACTCCGCAGCCTCCAGTACGGTATCGCTGGTATGTATCCGCACCATACGTTTAAGGCTGTCCACGTACAACAGTTTACTAAAGGGCACCACAGCCTCCACTCCGCCCTTCACCATCACCGTAAGTCCCCGTCCCGCCTCCAGAAGCTCTCTGGTAAAGCAGTCCAGGGCCAGGGCCAGATCCTCATAGCTCAGGGGCTTCATCAGATAGTAGGCGGCCCTTACCCGGTAGCTGTCCACCGCGTAATCCGCGCTGGAGCTAAAGAACACCAGACGGCAGTCCTTATCTCGCTCATATACCAGAGAGGCTGTCTCCATACCGGTAATCCCTCCCATATATATATCAAAGAATATAATGTCATAATGCCCCGGCTCATAAGCCTCTAAAAATGCTTCTCCGGATTCAAACTCTTGAATCTCAGGTACTGTCTGATGCCCGGAAAAATATTGGTCAAGCATACCCTTAAGCAGTTCTCTGTCCTGCATGGTATCATCCACTACTGCTATAATCATTGGTTTTTCCTCTTCTTTTGTATTAAAAACAGCGGTCTGTTTTCCCTGAAAACGGCACATTCCATATGCGGACGGTTCATCCTGAAAGCAAAAACGCCGGCTTCCTTCTTTAGCTGAAGGAAACCGGTGCTCTTTGCATTAAACCATCTGTATTTTATTTTACCACGCTAATCCGGGATTTTTACCACGTTTAACAAAATTTAAAGTTCACCGTCTTTCACTGCGTCCGGCAGGAATATTCGGGCGGAAAAACTATCCGTATACCATGTTGTCTCAAATGTCCCCCTATACTCCCGGACCACCTGGCTCATAAGCTCCATACCATACCCATGGGCCCGGCTGTCCTCCTTACTGGTACTTCTGCCTTCCTCACGGGGCAGGCTGCTGTTGGTGCACAAGATAGTAAGGCCGGTTCCAACCCGCCCAATCTCCAGGGAAATCCATTTCTCCCCATCCTCCGGAAGCCGGCTGCAGGCTTCTATGGCGTTATCCAGAAGATTCATCAAAAGCGCAGTGAGATGGGCGTCATTGACCGCCAGGCTTCCGGGCAGCCTGTCCCCCTCTGCTTCCACGTATATCCCCTGGCTCCTTGCCGTTCCAAGCTCCACCGCCAGGATGGAGTCCATAAGGATATGGCCTGTATATTCCCCATTCTCCATGTCCACCGTGGAAGAAACAAGCCCTTTCAGATATTCCTTCAGTTTATCGGTCTCCCCTGTATCCAGATAATGCTTAATCAGGGTAAGCCGGTTGCGGGTTTCATGAAGCTGCTTTCTGGTTCCCCTGATATACTCCTGCTGAAGGGCACCGTATCTGGCTCTGGCTTCCAGCTGGACCTGGGACAGCTGCTGCTCCATCTTAAGCCTGAGGCTTTCCTTATAGGTCCGATCCACATCATATATCATAATCCCGCCTGTTATGAGGATAATGACTCCGCCAGCCAGCTCTGCGAACCACCCTGTCAGCACCGGTTCATGGAGCGGGAACATCTTCCCTGCCACAAGGGCACACATAAAGACACTGTTTCCGGCCAGCACGGCAAGACAGCAGGAACGCTTCTTACAGACAGCCCAGCCGGAAGTGGCCAGCAGCCAAAAAGCAGTGAACCACTTATACAATCCAAGTATATTGCCATATGTGTACAAGGCTCCCGCTGTCTCAGCCGGAATCAGAGGCTGGATAAGGACGCTCAGACAAATTAAAAAACCTGCCGCGCAGGCGGGAACATATACTCTCCCAGGCAGGCCGCAGATCTGCCACTGGATCCACATCATAGAAAAAAACATCCCATAATAACAGAAGCGCTCCGCCAGCAGGACCCAGTACATACTCTCCGACATTACCTGGAACAGGGGCCAGGCCGTGCTGCCGCAGAAACAGAAGCAGAGAAACGCCATCGCCCCATATGGCCTGGAAAACCGTCTGACAGCCCCCAGGCACAGGCACATGGCTCCAATGAGAAAAGCCGCCATAATTGCAGCGCCATGGATTAAAAGCCGCAGTTCAGAGGTTCTGGACACCAGCTGCGGCACGCCAAAAGCCGGCGGATATACCATGCCGCTGTAAAAATGGCTGTCATCCTCCGCCTCAACTACAATCTCAATTCTGTCCTTAGCTGTGAATGTTACCATGCTCACCGGGGGACGGGGCCCCATGTCCCCGTTTATGTTCCCGTCCATGCCCACACTCTGCTTCAGCTTACCGTTCACCCAAAGTCTCCAGCGAGAGTAGACCGGTGTCAGCTCCAGTCCGTATTCCTGCTCATGCCCCTCTGTGAGGATCACTGTCCTATAGGTTCCTTTCCCGTGGGGAGAAGCCTCCCGATCCCCCAGGTCAAAGCCTCCATACCTGCCTATGTAAAAATATGCGTCCGGAGTATGGTTTTCAATTTCATCCGGGGACAGCAACTTGTCCTGGTAGAAGGACCAGCCGTCTGTAAGATAGAACATAGGGTGCCTGCTGTACCACTGATCCTCCAGCCATATAACACCATCCCTGGAATATGGGCGGGGACGGGTATATTTATTATCCTTTTCATAGCAGTAATAGAAAAAAGCGAAGCTCAGAAGGATTACAGCTGTTATCAGCAGGAACGCCTGCTTCTCTCTGACTTTCATCATGGCTTCCTCCTGCTCCTTCTTTTGTACCAGGATAACACCGCTATACCCGCTGCCGCTCCCAGGACAGTACGGAAGATGAATCCTGAAGGATTATCCCTTTGAAGGCGGCCGGAGTCCGCATCCGTACCCTCTCCGGCAGGTTCCTCCCGGTTTTCAGTGGCATTTTCTTCCAACAGATTCCCTGTCCTCAAACCATCTTCGTGAAAGGAGTCTTCTGCTTCCCCGCCACCGTATGCCCGGCCGTCTTCTCCAAGCGCTGAACCGGAGGCCCCCGGCCTATCCCCTGCGCCTGCGCCAGACGCGTCCCGCGCGGCCATGCCGTCCTCTATGGAAGGTTCCTGTCTGCCGATTTTGTCCGCAGCTAAAGGCCCGTTTGGGTCTGAGCCAGCCGCCGCGGAGGGCTCCTGTGTATCGGCGGCAGCCGTCGTGGAGAGTCTCTGTGTACCGATCCTGTCCGCAGTACAGGGCTCTGGTATCCCGGCGCACTTCACAGCAGATGGCTCCAGGGACAGAGTGCCGTCCCCATCTGACGTGCCGGATGTTCCGTCTGCTTCTGCGGTTCCCCTGCCGTCACTGTCAGGATCCCCTGAACCGCCAAATTCATCCCCCGGAGGAGGCGCGCTGTTCCAGGGCGGAAGGTCTCCCTGGTCATCCCGGTCATCCCCGTCACGGTCTCCATGGCCAAACCGGTCTGAGTCATTCTCATAATAACCAAAGGATTTCACCGATGACAGCCCTTCCATGGAACCTCCGGTGACAGCAACACAGAACCGGTATGTATGATTAAATTCAAGTCCCTCCACAGTGATTGTCAAGGGATCTATCTGCACAGAGCATCCGGGCATAGAGGCTGCGTCCTGCCATGTATCCCCTCCATCTGCTGAACAAAACAGCTCAATCCTCTGTGCGTCCTCTACAGGATTCAAAAAATACAGTACAGCCATATCCTCCATCCTGAAGATTTCCTCAATATGGACCGTTTTAGGGTCCACAACATAAATCTCAATCTCAATTTCTGGTATCTCTATAAAAAACCAGTCGGGATATCCCTCCGCTTCTACCACAGCCCTGTAAACCCCTGGCTCTGAAAGTTCCTCAGGCAGGTCTTTCCAGTTCAGCGTAAAATCCCGGGTCCACATTTTCCTTTCCCCTGTGGGATCGCAAAATACATATGACGCCGACGGCGCCAGCTTATCATACAGCCCCTGACAGTCTGTTCCCGCTTCTACGCTGACCCCGTTTTCATCCAGGCGGCCATCAAGATAAATCTCCCTTGTAATCACCTCAGACTGTTCGGGCAAGGGAGTCACCTGCGATGTGTCCACAATGAGCACTTTATCCGTGACAACGGAACTGCCCTCCGCCTCCACCAGGCAAAGCTTAAGCTCTACCGGCGTGTCTGCCTCAATGCCCACTGAGTTTTCCCCTTCTGCCTCAATATGGGCATACTGCAGGCTGCAGTCCCCCTTTCCCGTCCACTTTAAGGCAATGCTGTTGTCCCCGGAAACTCCGATATAAGCGTTATCTGTCTGAAGCGCATATTTACCGTTTTTCGTTTCTGAAATCTCCACCGCAACCGCTCCGTCGCCCTCTGCCCACACCCCGGCACCATTTTTAAAGGTGGTTTTTCCGGATATCTGAAACAGCGCTTTGTCTCCTGTCGCGCCCTGGAAACGGATGGAGCCGTCCACAAACAAATTCCCCTTGTCAGACACAACGATGGAATATCCATTCATATTCACCACGGCTTCATCTTCCGGAGCAATATTCAAATCAACTGAACCTGCAACAAGAATATCCCCTGTAAGGCAAATCTCCTCCCCGGTCTCCAGAAGGGTTAAAAGTTCCTCCACAGTGCCGCACTGGACCTCCTCATCCAGCGGTATCTCAATCATCTGTAATTGAATTTCCGGCTGACGGATATCTCCGGGATTCTCTAACTCCTCCTGATTATGGCCTGTCTGTCCGGAATCCGGATGTTCCGGATTCTCTCCCTCTATATCTTCTCTGTCCGGAGGCGGCGGGGTTTCTCCCTCTCCGTTTTCTTCGTCCGGGGATGGCGGGGTTTCTTCCTCTCCATCTTCTCCGTCCAGGGATGGCGGGGTTTCTCCCTCTCCGTTTTCTCCGTCCGGGGATGATGGGGTTTCTCCCTCTCCATCTTCTCCGTCCGGGGATGGCGGGGCTTCTCCCTCTCCGTCTTCTCCGTTCGGGGATGGCAGGGCTTCTCCCTCTCCGTCTTCTCCGTCCGGGGATGGCAGGGCTTCTCCCTCTCCGTCTTCTCCGTCCGGGGATGGCGGGGTTTCCCCCTCTCCGTTTTCTCCATGCGAATTTTCCGGCGCTTCCCCCCGGCTTCCTTCTCCGTCCGGGGATAAAGAGGCATCCTCTTTTCCATCTTCTCCTGTGGATAATTCGGACATATCCCCGTCACTGACCATACCATAAGCTGGAAAAATTACTGTTTTTCCAGCCAGAAAGCCAGCCAGTACCACTGTCAATACAATTCTATAATACGTTCTCCTCATCTGTCCCACCGTCTAATCTTCACTCTCACCCTCAAACATCACAAGCTTATATCCCAGTGCACGTTTACATTCTATATCCGCTATCAACTCTCCGTCTGCATCCTGCAGCTTCTTTCTCAGATTAGATATATGAACCCAGACTGTCCGTATATCCCGGTTGGGCGCCATATCCCATATCTCCCTGTAAAGCTCCCCGGCCTCCATATATCTTCCCCTGTTTCTCATCAACGCGGCCAGGAGACGGTACTCCTTTGGCTTTAAAAGCATATCTCTCCCATCCAGATAAGCCCGCTGGCTCTTCACATTCAAATATAACCTGCTGCCGCCCTGGTGGATATCTTCCCCGCCCCTGCGCTCTAATCTTCGGAGATGTGCCTCAATTCTGGCTGCCAGCTCCTCAATATCATAAGGCTTTGTAATATAATCATCACCTCCGGCCCGGAGCCCCTGGACAATCTGACTGCTCTCCCCCAAGCTTGTGAGGAACAGAATCGGCCCCTGAAACTGCTCACGCAGCCTTCTGCACAGATCTACCCCGGAACCGTCCGGCATCATAACATCCAAAACCAGCAAATCCGGATTATCCCTGAGAACACACGACTCCGCCTGGCCCAGTGTGGAAACCGCCGTAACCTGATAGCCGCGCTGTTCCAGCTGTTCCCTGTTATATTCCAATATATCCGGTTCATCCTCTCCCAGCAGAATATGATATCCCTTCATCACAATTCCTCCCAGCTTTCTTGCGCCATCTCAAATCCATTCAGGTCCGGGAATCTTATTGTATCTCTATTCCCCCAGCCTTGGTCTTTTGGATAAGACAGTCGGCAGATGTTTTAACTCAATCATTCATTATACCGAAAAATTTTGTTTTACAAGCAACATTTTACCACATATCCTATCAGATTAACAGAATAAGGGACTTTTTCTAAATACGCAGACATTTCCATCTGCCTTATTGTAGTATACTTTTTTGCAGGAGTGAAAAACAAGACAAAAAAAATAGCTGGTAAACATTAAAAGTTTATCAGCCATGAAAGAATGCTTAACTAAATATCACTATCCTAATAATATTGCCTGCAGACACAAGGAATTTTTAACAAGCCACTGGCCGGACTCGAACCGGCGACCCACGCATTACGAATGCGTTGCGCTACCAACTGCGCTACAGTGGCATCCGAACAGCAATTGCCATTCCTTTGATACAACAAGGCTGCTGCCTAAGCAACAGCCTTGCCATCATGACCTGACCGGGAATCGAACCCGGGTTTACGCCGTGAGAGGGCGTCGTCTTAGCCGCTTGACCATCAGGCCTAAAGGTAAATCGAGGCGACGTGATTCGAACACGCGGCCTCTGCGTCCCGAACGCAGCGCTCTACCAAACTGAGCCACGCCTCGATACCTTTGGTAGTATAATACATTTATTCCAGAAAGTCAACCATAAATTGTCAAAGTTTTTAAAATAATTATGATAATTTCCGAAAAGCCCCAGTTACAGGTTCTGTACTACACTTCCACCGCGGTAAATCCAAGGTCGTCTAAAATCTCCACTGCCTTGGCCTCGCAGTCCTTATCCCCGTCAATGGTCACTGTCTTGACGGACAAATCCACCGTATTCTTAATGCCTGCTCCGTCCAGTCCCTTCTTAATCCGGTTCACACAACCCTCGCACATCATTTCCTCGCACTTATAAGTTTTCATGTTCATTCTCCTTTTCTGTTTTTATATTAACAGGCTTTCCCCGCCCTCTGGAGGCAGGGACGCCATCCTGTCCGGCTGTCATGAGGCTGTCATGACTTTCTGAAACATCCCGTCATTCATAAATGCTGTCATAATCATAGTTTGCATAGAAATCCGTGATTCTATCAAAATAGCGGTCCACATTGTCGTTTGTAAGCATATGCTCTCCTGCCGCCATCCATTCCAGCAGCTGGTCACCGATGTCCTCCGAGTAGTGGATTACATCCATATAATGGTCCAGATTGCAGGTAATGTCAAACTGGTCGTCAAAGGCAAAGAGGCGTATGTTTCTGCACTCCAGCAGCATGCGGGCCATGAGGCGGTATCCCTCCATCTGCCGTTCAAACTCCCCTTTTACCATCAGCTCGCTGTCCCACCAGCTGATGCTGTAGGGCGGAATAAAGTAGTAAAAGGTGACCTGGGGATTGGCCCTGGCCGTGGCCAACACATTCTGTTCCAGGTTCTCCATGACCGTACGGCGGTCTTCTTCTGTAAAGGGAACGGTTCCATTTTTCTGCGGCTCCCGTTCATATGTCTTTAAGACAGCCTCCCTGCCCCAGTCCCGCTCCGGTGCCCAGTGCATGTATTCGTCAAAGGTGGTGGTCTGCCCGCCTGCCTTTGTCCTGGCAAAAACACCCTGAATAGTGCCGAAGATCACTTCCTTGTTGAAAATATAATTCACATCATTAAAGGGATTGTCATCCGTCAGATAATCGGGGGAAGGAGCCGCCGGATTTTGCTGGTCCTTCTGATAAAACAGGAAGCTCCTGTCAAGGCTCCTGCACACCACCTTTACCTGGGGGTTATAGGACAGGGCCCTTCTCACAGCCTGGTCCACCTCCTTATAATATCCTCCCGCATATGGTATCTTGACGGATGCCACGCCGAAAAGACTGTCAAAACGGCTGGCTTTAAAATTCTCCATCATGGATGTCCCTGTTAGCACTGCGTCGTATGTAAAATTGCGGCTGATACCGTCATTCTGGTACCGTTCGCTGTCAATGGGGTATGCCAGATGTTCAAGGGGCTTGTGATAGTGGAAAAAAGGATCCACCCAGACCACCAGTCCGCCAAGCATAACCAACATGGCCAGTACGGCTCCCACGGTAAACCACAGCCATCTCCCATACCTCATGTCTTCTGTCCCATTTTCCTGCTTTTGTGTATCCAATATAATCTCTCCTGTAGCTGTTTATTCAAATAAGCCTAATTAGAACTGAAAATAAATGAAGCCGGATATTCCTGCCAGGGACAGGACGGACCAGACCAGAAGAAGGGCTGTTCCCGCTCCGCGAAGGAAGGTGGGACGAAGCTCTGTCTCCCCCATATTCCTGGCATTCATCACCAGGCAAAGCACGATTCCATACAGCCCCAGCACGGTAAATACCCGGTGGCCTGTCAGCCAGAGAGGCAGTTCCACCATCTTGAAGCTGTCCATAAAGGACGGATTAATCTGCATGTTTCCAAAATCCAGCAGCCGTTTCAAAAACAGCTTTGCCTGGGATATGCTCTCTGACCGGAAGATAACCCAGGTCAGGTTGACAAAGAGAAAGGTGGCCATCCACCTAAAAGCCGTGTGCAGATTCTCCCACTGCCGTTTAAATACACGGTTAAGGGCCTGGGCAGCGCCGTGAAGCGCCCCCCACAGGATAAAGGTCCAGGCAGCGCCGTGCCAGAAACCGCTTACCAGAAACACTATCATGATATTCATGTAGGTGCGCAGGCTTCCCTTCCTGCTTCCACCCAGAGGAAAATAGATATATGTTCTGAGGAAACGGGTCAGTGTCATGTGCCAGCGCTTCCAGAATTCCACCGGAGACAGCGCTTTGTAGGGAGAATTAAAATTAAGGGGCAGTTCCAGGTTGAACATCCTGGAAATTCCCATGGCCATGTCACAGTAACCGCTGAAATCAAAATACAGCTGGAAGGTGTAAGCCAGCATGACCAGAAACGCGTCTGTGGAGCTGAGTATCTCCACCTGGGCATACCCCCAGTTTACCGGCCCCGCAAAAAACTCAGCCAGGATGACCTTCTTAAACAGTCCCACGGCCAGTATCATCAGTCCCTCTGCCATATTGCGGGAATCTGCCTTCAGGCGGGATGGGTCCTTAAGCTGGGGAATGAACTCTCCGTGCAGGAGAATAGGTCCCATGGCTATCTTGGGAAAATATACGGTAAACAGGAAATAATCCCAAAAACTGTAATCTCCTGTCTCCATGCGGAAGGAGTCAACCAGCCACGCAATCTGCTGGAAGGTAAAAAAGCTGATCCCCACCGGAAGGAGAAGCCTTGTAAAGGCAATGTCCTTTCCCAGAAACGCGTTCAGGTTCTCTATAAAGAAATTCGTGTATTTAAAGTAAAAAAGCAGGGCCAGATTGGCGCATATGCCAAATACCAGAACCATCCTACTGCCGGGCCTGCCGCTCTTTTTACCATCCGTCCTGCCGGGCGTCTTACCATTTCCTTTGGCTGTCTCCTTATTTCCTTCTCCTGCCAGCACTCTGGAAACAGCCCAGTTAAATACCGCGCTTCCCACCAGCAGTCCCAGATACCATGGATTCGCGTAGGCGAAAAATACCAGGGACATGGCAGCCAAAAATCCTCTGGCCCATGTATGGCGCTTCATCCGGCAAAGCCCGAAATATCCTGCCAGCACAGCCGGGAGGAATAATAATAAAAATAAATATGAATTAAACTGCATGTATCGTTTCGTTTCCTTTATCTCTGGTTTCTATAATTGTTTTCTATGTCTGGTTTCCTGTTATTTCATCATCTTCTGCAGGGTCCTGCAAAGCTCCTCCACCGTGGCGTCGCTGTCGCCCCGGCGGATATCATCCACCACGCAGCTCTTGATGTGGCGCTCCAGAAGCACCTTGTTAAAGCTGTTAAGGGCGGCCTGGACCGCTGCCACCTGGGTGATGATATCCACGCAGTAGCGCTCGTCCTCCACCATGGACTTGATACCCCTTATCTGTCCCTCTATCCGGTTCAGCCGGTTCATGAGACCGCGTTCTTCCGTCACTTCCCTGTGTTTATGGCGGCAGGTGCAGCCTTCTTCCTGATTCATGTGATCCTCTCCTTTTACCTTACTGTTCCTGGGGGAAACCGCCCCTGTTCCGGACAGGATCGGTTTCCCCAGGTCTTTTAAGACCTGTGCTACAGCTTCAGATTCCTGAGTCTTAAGGCATTTCCCACCACACACACTGAGCTTAAAGACATCGCAAATCCTCCCAGCATAGGGCTTAAAAGCGGGCCGCCCAACAGGTACAGCACTCCGGCTGCCACCGGGATGCCCAATGAGTTATAGAAAAACGCCCAGAACAGATTCTGCTTTATATTCCGGATGGTTGCCTTGCTCAATTTGACAGCCCTGTAGACATCCATCAGGTCAGATTTCATCAGCACCACATCCCCTGACTCCAGGGCAATATCGCTGCCGTTTCCAACCGCACAGCCCACATCCGCCTGTACCAGCGCAGGTGCGTCGTTGATGCCGTCACCTACCATCATAACTGTTTTTCCCTCTTTCTGCAACCGGTTTACCACCTGTGCCTTATCTTCCGGAAGCACCTCAGCCACCACCTGGTCCACATGGGCCAGCTTACCGATGTACTGGGCCGTTTTCTCATTGTCACCTGTGACCATGTAGACGGTCACTCCCAGACCCTTTATTTTTTCCACTGCCTCCACACTGGTTTCCTTAATTGTATCGGCCACACACACGATTCCGGCCAGACGTCCGTCTATCACAACATACATGGGAGTCTTTCCTGTATTGGCGTACTCTGAGGCTGTCTTTTCCGTATCCTGGGATACAGGCACATGGAGGTGGTCCAGGAGACGCCGGTTGCCCACTGCCACCTTCCATCCCTTCCAGGTGGTGATGATGCCTGCCCCGGTGATGCTCTCAAATGCTTCGGGCATGGCCAGGTCCATCTGCTTCTCCCTGGCGGCGTTTACAATGGCCTGGCCCAGGGGATGTTCCGACATCTGTTCACAGGAAGCAGCGATTCCCAGAAGGTGCTCCTTTTTCTCGTCGTCAGAGGCCTGAGGTTCCATGGCGCTGTCCTTGGAAGCACTGCCTTCCTGGTTCTCACCCGCGGCAGGCAACACAGCCCCCGGCACAGAGGAGGATTCCAGTTTCCACACCTGCTCCACCACAGCACCGCTGATTACATTTACATCGGTCACCTTGGGCTTTCCCTCTGTGATAGTCCCTGTCTTATCCAGTATGACAGCATCCACCTTATGGCAAATCTCCAGGGCCTCTCCGCTTTTAATCAAAATACCGTGCCCGGCTCCCACTCCGGTTCCCACCATAATGGCCGTGGGCGTGGCAAGCCCCAGCGCACAGGGGCAGGCAATGACCAGTACGGCCACGAATATGGTCAGCACAAAGGAAAGTTCCTTTCCTCCCAATATCCACCACAGCAGGGCCGCCACCAGGGCAATTCCCATGACTGCGGGAACAAAGTATCCGGCCACCTTATCCGCCAGCTTGGAGATAGGGGCCTTCTTGCCCTGGGCATCCTCGATCATCTTAATGATTTTAGACAGGGTGGTATCGCTTCCCACATGGGTCACTTCTACCTCCATGGCTCCATTGTAATTCATGCTTCCGCCGATCACGCTGTCCCCTGGCTGTTTCTCCACCGGGATGCTCTCTCCGGTAAGCATGGATTCATCCACGCTGCTGCTGCCCTGTACAAGTATACCATCCAGGGGTATCCGGCTGCCCGGTTTTATAAGGATATGCTGACCCACAGACACCAGGGAGGTCTCCACTTCCCTTTCCATGCCGTTCTCATAGAGAATAGCTGTGTCCGGCGCCAGCTCCATGAGCTTGCGTATGGCCTCAGATGTCTTTCCCTTACTGCGGCTCTCCATGAATTTGCCCAGCATGACCAGGGTGACCACCACGGCCGCCGACTCGTAATACAGCTGGTGGGCCTTCATGTGATCTCCGGGAATGCCAAAGGTCATCACAAGGCTGTAGATAAATGCGCTCCCCGTACCAATGGCCACCAGGGAATCCATGTTGGGATTGCCCTTAAGCAGGGAACGGATGCCTACCAGATAGAACTTACGTCCGCAAATAAGAACCGGTACGGTCAGTATCAGCTGGGCCAGGGCAAAATTGAGAGGATTCTTATCCATCTGCATGAACGCCGGCAAGGGCAGGGTAAAGGGCAGCATATGACCCATGGAAATGTAGAGCAAAGGCACCGCAAAACAGATAGCTGTAACCACCCTGCGCTTCACAGCCTCCAGCTGTTCCTCCTGCTGCTGCCATTCCTCTTCTTCCTTTTTCTTGTTCTGTTCTTCCTCCACAATCAGGCTGGCAGAAAAACCCGCCTTGGATACCTTCTCACAAATCATTTCAGGTGTCACCTGACTCTCGTCATAGGTAATCACCATGCGGTTGGTCGTCAGATTCACATTACTGCTCTCCACACCGTTTAACTTTCTCGTAACACGCTCCACTGCGCTGCTGCATGCGGCACAGGACATTCCGTCTATATGATATTGCTGCGTGGTCATATGTTTCACTCCTTCCTTATACCCCACCTGGGTATATTGCAATTATAGAGCACTAACCGCATATTGTCAATAGGTAGTATGCCCGGAATGAAAAAATTTACTATATTTACTGATTCAGCAAAATTTACGATTACTCAAAAACAGACAGATGCACGACGGGGATAATCTTGTATCCCTGGGTGCATCTGCCTGTTTTCTTATATGTCTACTTTTTTGCTTCCTCATCCGTTTCCATTTATAACAGCTTATATCAGGAAAGCTCTGACCCGCAGGTTCCCTTCTGCCCAATCCGTATTTCAAATCCAGCCCCGGCCGTCACGGCCTCCCCGCTTTTTACGGCTACGCTTTCTCCTGTGGTAAAAATAAGCATGGTGGTCAGATCTTTTCCAGACTTCCTCACTTCCTCCAAATCCACGTCCACCAGACAATCTCCCCTGCGTACCTTCTGACCCTGGGAAACATGAAGGCGGAATCCCTTTCCTCCCAGTTCCACGGTATTGATACCAATGTGAATCAGGATTTCCATTCCATTCTCCGTGCGGATTCCCACTGCATGGCCCGTGTCAAAGGCAGCTTCAATTGTACCGTCTGCCGGTGAAAGGATACGGCCGCTGGTAAGCTCCACCGCAAAACCGTCTCCCAGCACCCTTCCAGCAAATACCTCATCCTTTACCTGGTCCAGAGGCAGGATATATCCGTCTGCCGGAGAAACCATATCATATACTGCTTCTCCTGTTATTTCACCCGGAATTTCACCGGCATTTTTTCCTGTCAACTGATTTTCCCGGAACGCTGGGTCATGGGGTTCTCCGTCCGCTTCCAGCACCTCCTGTGGAATTCCGAAAAGGCATGTAAGGAAAAAACAGCATGCAACGGAACATATGGAAATGATGAAATACCACATCAGCTGGTTTCCCTTGTATATATACATCAGATATGAGGGAAGCACCGCCAGTCCATAGGAATTTGACTGTATTCCCAGCACAGACAAAAGCGCTGCCCCCAGGCCGGACGTAAACAGCATGATGACAAGGGGACGGAGATTGTAGCGCAGCTGGATTCCAAACAGCACCGGTTCACTGATTCCGAACAGCTGGGACAGCATGGCCCCGATGCTGGTGGATTTTACGCTCTGTTTCCTGGATTTCACAAAAAAGGCAAGGCAGGTTCCCACGTTGGCAAAACCGTACATGGCGCATAAGGTAATGACAGGGTTAAATCCGGTATTGGCCAGCAGAGAGGTCTCTATCATGGTATAGGTGTGATGGAGTCCTGTAATCACCAGCAGCGGATAGGTGGCTCCAATCAGGAATCCTCCTATGCCAAAGGGCAGGTGCACCAGCATCTCCACAATGGTTACCAGCTTAAGCTCCACCACATGCATGACGGGTCCGATTCCCAGCATCACCACCAGAAATGTTCCCAGCATCACCAGAAAGGGAGTCATAATCAGGTCCAGGGCATTGGGCATAATTTTTCTCAGCTTTTTTTCCATGGAAGCCCCCAGAAACGCTGCCAGGATAGCTGTCAGAACGCTTCCCTGACAGCCTACAATGGGGATGCGTGAAAATGCCATCACTGCCTCCACGCCGCTGCCAGGAGTAGCCACCGCATATGCGTTGGGAAGGCTGGGGGATACCAGCATAAGTCCGATGACCAGGCCGATGACCGGAGTTCCTCCAAACACCTTGAAGGCCGACCAGCATATAAGGGCCGGAAGAAAGGCAAAGGCAGTCTCTGTGAGCACGTTCACCAGGGTCACCACATAGTCCGGTATGATGGATGCGGACAGGCCCAGAAGGCCCAGCACATTGTCATTGAACACACAGCCCTTAAGTCCCAGGAACAGACCGGTAGCTGCAATCACCGGAATGATAGGAATAAAGATGTCGCCCAGCATGCGCATCATGCGCTTGACGCCCTTTTGCTGGTTCTTTACCAGTTCATCCTGTTCCTGCTTGGACAGGGTATTGAGCCCCAGCCCTTCCATCTCCCCATAGACCTTATTCACAATCCCTGTGCCCAGGATAATCTGGTACTGGCCGGCGTTGAAGAAGGTTCCCTTGACCATCCCTATTTCCTGAAGCTTCTTTTCGTCAATCCGCTCCTTATCCTTTACTATCAGTCTGAGCCTTGTGGCGCAGTGGGTGGCTGACAATATATTGTCCTTTCCCACCGCCTCCACTATCCGTCCTGCCGCATCCCTGTACTGATTCCCTTCCATCACGATTCCCTCCGCATTCTAACAGCTGCCCTTTAAAAGCAGCGCCTGATATGGTTCCAAATAAAGCGTTCCGTCCTCTATGCCGGTTCTATTACCGGCGGTTTCTTTGCCGGCTGTCTTTTTGTCAGCTGTTTCCCCATTAAACATCATTCCGTCCATTGCCTCCCGGTCATTGGCCCATATGCATCCTGCACTGATTCCCGGCAGTCTCTCCACCGTCCCTGTACCGCTGAAATTAAAGTAACACCAGATAACCGTATCCTCTGTTCTTCTCTCATAGGCAATTACATGTTCGCTGCACGCCAGAGGACGTATGGCGCCGTATACCAGGCAGTCCCTCCAGGGTCCCCACTGTCTGAACCGAATCATGGAGCGGTAAAACTCCAGTATGCTGTCCCTGTCCCCTTCCTGGGTTTTTGCGCTGTTCTCCGGATATTCCCGGCTCATGGGCAGCCATGGCGCTGTTTCAGAAAATCCGCCGTATCGCCCGCCGGTCCATGGGAACGGAGTCCTGGCATTATCGCGGCTTCTCAGGTTGATGATTTGAAGCGCCTCCTCTTCACTGAAGCCTTCCTCCAGAGAACGGTGGTACTGGTCTATGCTGGATATATCGTTAAATGCATCCAGGGAACTCCGTTCAAAATTCACCATTCCCAGCTCCTGCCCCTGGTACAGGAAGGGGGTTCCCCTCAGGAAGAAATACATGGCTGCCAGCATCTTGACAGCACTGGGATTTTCTGCTGCTTCCTTCAGATATTTGGTTGCCGCTCTGGGCTGATCATGGTTTTCGATGAAGTTGGCCCCCCATCCATAGGTCTGGACAGCCATCTGGCTTGCCATGATTTTATCCTTAAGCTCTTTCACCGTCCATTCCCTTCGCTTAAACCATTCGCTGCCCGAGGCTATATCTAAATCCGCATAGCGGAAATCAAATATCATGGAAAAATAACCGTTCCTTCCGATGAAATCCCCCAGTCCTTCATAGGGAACGCCAGGCGCCTCCGCCACAGTCACACATCCATGCCTGTCAAAGGTTTCCCGCTTCAGTTCATTGAGAAATTCCCCGATTCCCGGCTGGTTCCTGGAAGCCTTGGTGCATTTGGCCCGTCCGTCTGCCCCGTCCGGCTCTTGGTCTGCAAAGGTCAGGTCTTTCTTTATAAAGGTAATGGCGTCGATGCGGAATCCGGCAATTCCCCTCTCCAGCCACCAGTTGACCATCTCATACAGCTTCTTCCGAAGGGTTTCATTTTCCCAGTTTAAGTCCGGCTGTTTCTTCCCGAATGCATGGAAATAATATTCGCTGCGTCCTTCCACCTTTTCCCACACACTGCCTCCGAATACAGAACGCCAGTTATTTGGTTCCCTGTCCCCCTTCTTAAATATATAGTAGCCGTGTTCCTCCCCTTCGGGATCCTCCAGGGCCTGTCTGAACCATCGGTGCTCATCCGAGGTATGGTTGATAACCAAATCCAGTATGATTTTGATTCCCATATCTCCCGCCCGCTCTATGAGCTCATCCAGTTCCTCCATGGTTCCGAATTCAGGGGCCAGTGCACAGTAGTCGGACACATCGTAACCATTGTCATCCATGGGAGACTGGTATATGGGGCAGAGCCACAGCATAGTAATCCCAAGCGCCTTCAGATAATCCAGCTTTTCCAAAATCCCCCGTATATCCCCTATACCATCGCCGTTGCTGTCCTTAAAGCTTCGGGGATAAATCTGATACACCACCTCTTCCTTCCACCACGGTTCCTCCGGCCTGATTCTTAACTGCTCTTCTGCTCTCATCTAATCCTCTCCTTCTCCCGATAAATTTTGTCTAATATCACTCTGTATGATATATCCCTGCCCATATCTCTCTGCCTGATATATCCCTGCCCAACATCTCTCTTCCCGGTAAAACCTCACTCGATAATTCCCCGCCTTACCAGTTCCCTGTATATCCCATCACGGGCAGCCGGCCTGCACAGGGAATCCGCCCATTGCTTCAGCTCCTCATCCCCGTCTTCCATGGCCACTCCGATTCCCGTTGTCCGAATCATATCCACGTCATTCTTTCCGTCCCCAAAGCTCATGGTATCTTCCAATCTTATTCCATTGCGCCTGCACCACCAGCGTATGGCCTGCCCCTTGGTGCAGCCCGCAGGCTGGAGCTCCAGATATCCCCATTTTCTGATTTTGCCGTCCGTGGGGGCAGACTGCTGGACGACAGCGCCCCATCCCGGAACCGTTGCACACACGGCCTCCCAGTCCTCAGGCCGGCACCACAGACAAAATTTGTGTATGTGATCCGGGCTGTGCATATACTCTTTAAGGGTATCTTCATATGGGATACTGTTTTCCTTCTCCCGTTTCCTTATTTCCTCTGCTCCCAGTCCCTTTAGCTTGCCGATAAAGTCCTGTCTAAGCAGCACTGCCGCAGCCCTGTTCATGAATATACGCTCCTGGGACTCCATGGCAAAAGGCAGTTCCCTTGTTAACAGGTATCCCTGAATCCGTTCTGTTTCCGGTTTTTGAAAATAACTTTTCTTCTGCACATATCCGTTTTCCGCGATCAGACAGCCTCCTCCGGCTATGATGCCGTCTGTATCCATGGACAGGATTTCCTCCTGAATGGAAGCCAGATTCCGCCCCGTGCATATCAGTATCCGGATTCCCCTTTCCCTGCACATGCGGACCGCTGTATACGCGCTTTGGGGCACGCCGCTGCATTCGTCCCTGAGTGTGCCGTCTATGTCCAAGAAAATTGCCTTAACCATTTTCCCTACCTTCCTTATCTGTGTGACCTCATTCTAGCAAAAAACAAAGGCCCCGGCAATAGCCTGGACCCGCTTAAAATCTTTGTACACTTATAGTACATTTTTTCGGTTTTTGAATATTTGTAAACATGTTAAAAATGCTTATTTCAGAGATTTACAGGGAGTCCAACCGGCGTTTCAGGAACTCCTGGTATGCCAGATACAGATATTCTATCAGAATAAAATAGGGGGTGGATATCTCATATTCAACCCCGTATCTGGACGGCAGGGTGATGGAATGGATATAGAGATTCTCATCACAGACAGATGCCAGTGTATTATTGCCCAGCCGGGTAATGGAAAGGGTGGGCACTTGTCTCAGCCGCAGTTCCCGGGCCAGACTTACCGTGGCCTCAGACTCCCCGGTCAGTGATATGATGACTGCCATGTCCCGTTCCGTCATCACCCTGGACAATGCGCCCCGCATGTCGTGTCCATGGATATGAAACATTTCCTTCACCGGAAGGAAAATGCGCTTCATCTCGCTGGCTGCCCTAGTCTGGGCTGAGCCGCTGCCATAGAGAAATACCCGCCGGGCCCTGTACAGCTTTTCAAAGAGGGAATCCAGGCCGCGGCCAATCAGCTCATCCATCATTTTGTGGTAACTGTCTGTCACCGTATTAAGCAGCTCTTCCCCAGGCCCCAGGGCTTCTTCTGTTTCCTGCTCCTCCAGTCTGAGCCTGGCCTTCAGCTCCCCGTATCCCGCCAAACCGTTCTTCTTTGCAAAACGCACCAACATGGATTCCGACACATGACAGCTTCCGGCAAATTCTGTTATGCTCATGACGGCGCACTCCTTTTTATGCTCCAGCAAATACCGGCAGATATACTGTTCATTTTCCGTGAACCTGTTATAATTTTTATTGAACGCTTCTTCCAGTCTCATGGCCCTTCCTCTCATATTCCAGGTAATTTACCGACAGCATGTCTAACAGGATGTAGAAGGCAGCCACCATCTCATATCCCGGCTCCCCGCCTCCGCTTATCATTCTGGTTCCGGCATAGAGATTGTACCGGCACATCCGGGCCATGGTATTATTGGTCCAGCGGGTAATGGACAGGGTTTTTATTTCCCTGCACTGGACAAAACGCAGTACCTGTACGCCGTTTTCCGATTCCCCCGACAATGAGATGGCCACAAACAAATCTCCGGACTTAAAATACCGGGAAGCGTACTCCACCTCCCCGTAATCGAATAAATCAATGCAGCACTTTCCAAACATCAGGAAAATACGTTTGAATTCCTCCCCAATGGCCTTCTGCTCATTTCCCGTGCCATAGAGATATATGGTACCCGCCTCATGGATGGCCTCCAGAATCACGCTGTAGTCGTACTCCCTAAGGCCGTCCACCATGCGGTGGTAGTTGGATATGATTTCCTCCATATCCAGGCGGGCCAGCTCCTGCATCCCGGCCCGTTCTTTCAGTAAAAGCCTGAACTCAGCAAAGCCGCCGATTCCCAGTTTTTTAAACAGCCTGATCAGGGTTGTCCTGGACACATGGCAGAAGGCCGCCAGTTCCGTACTGTTCATACCGGCAGACTGCGCCTTGTTCCGTAAAATCCGATTCAGAACCTCCCTGTCATTGGCCGTCAGACGGTCGTAGCTTTCATTGATTCTGTATTCCAGGTTCATGGCTGTCTCCTTCCCTTGGACTCCTTCACTGCGCTTCCGTTACCCCAACTACACTGTAAAGGAAAATGACCCGGATGTCAATGACCCCTGCCGGGTACTTGACCGGGCAGGGGCATGGCGGCGGTGCAGCACCGTGTAACCCCCTGCGTCGTATTCTCTTTTATTGCCAGACAGGGTTGTGGGGAGTAATTTTCATAAGACACACAGAATCCCCCATCTTTATACTTTTCAGTAACTCAACATCCACTTTACAGGCAAACGCTTGTTCAAAAAGGACCTTGCTGTAGCCGGTAGTACACTGGCACCATGCGGCTGTCTCTAATCGTTCCACCTCGGCAAGCATAGGACAGGGACAAAAATCAAATTGCAGAAAGAGCTCGCCGCCTTTACAAAACAGACCCGCCGCCTTTGCCTTCTCTGAATTTGTAAATTCTTCTATACTAGCAGCTCCTGCCATCAGCTCCTTTACAAGCACAAGCTTTTCGTTCATTCCGTAACCGCATTGACAGTCCATTCGTATTTCTTTGACATCCTCTGATTCAAATTTATTTTCCAGACGCCGCATAACAGACTTCACCCAGTCAGAATTATTTTCCGTATGAGCGGCCTTCTCACAGCCGTATACCACTTCACCAGCCACATCTGCATTGCTTTTTGCTCTGACAGCTTCATACATTACTTTCTCCTGCACTTTTCTTATATCAAACATATTTTCCTCCGTATTTATCTTGTACCAATTTCTATAAAGGCTTAATACTTCTTATATTATAAAAAGAAAGCGCGCTGCCCGCTTCTGAATTCTTGCTGTTATGAAATTGGGATGTACAAATCCATTATAACGCTGTGATTATCCCGGTCAACGCGGCGATAAATATTGAGTCCATATCTCCGCGTCATCTTATAACCACTTTGGGGAAACCAAACGCTGAAAATCCCCTCCAGTGTTTCAAAGATGTCTTTGATCTTTCCATCGAAATGATACACGATCCATTGGCCGCCGCTGATCCGCATGACATTACTTAGCCCACAATCCGGTTCCACAGTCATGCAAATATCGCAGATACATTGCAGCGGGCTGGTAATAGCAGGGTCATTAAAAAACCGCTCAACCAAAAGCGTCTTTTCATTCAAAAAATCCTTGTACTTATCTAAAAACTGATACCAGTTTTTTTCAAGGTCCGCATAAGTTCCAATAAAACGTTCATACAGCACAAACAGATCCTCCTGCTTCTGGACTTCGATTTGTGCGGTATATTCCTCCGCTGTTTTAAAATGGACAATCCGCTCTGAGGAAAAGGGAAGAGACATACTGCGGGTGGGTATTGACTGCCTAAACATAGATGGCGGGGTATCATGGTGCTGTCTGAATACGGAGCTATAATTGGACGCACTATATCCGTAATCCAAACCAATGTCTGTGATTGCTTTTGCTGGGTTGAGTTTCATGTCGATTGCGCTTTGGTCAATTTTACAGCGCTTGATAAATGCATAGACACTTTCGCCAGTTTCTTCCTTGAAGATTCGGCTGAAGTGGTATTTCGATATAAAAAAATGAGCGGCTACTGTATCAAGAGACAAATTTTCATCTAAATGTTTCATAATATAATCAATGCTCTGATTGATAAGTTTTTTTCTATCCATATACCATTCCCTAATGCTTAAAAGCATCATTAATCTTTTCCTTACAAGTAACCGCTGTCAGATATATAGTATACAGCTATTCTAAATGATTGACAACGCCTGTAAAATCCGTTCTTTAACAGCCTGCCTCAAATTCTCCGGTTCCAGGATAGTTACATTCCCACCAAAGGATAGCAAAAAGCTGTAAAGCCATTCAGAATCCGGTAATTGCGTTTCTACTATGATGTTATCATCCTGCCGAATCATAGTATCATCTTCAAAAGCATCATATAAACGATATGCTACCGACTTATTAAACATTAGCCTTACCTTGAGCAGAGGTCCGTAATTCCCGTCCAGCGTAAAATATGGAGCTTCCTTTTCAGGAGAATATTCAAAGAGTTCTTCTGTCAGTCCAGTCTTTTTCATGCGGGAAAGCCGAAACACACGCGGTTCTTGTCTCATGAGACAATATCCGGCCAAGTACCATGCACGGCAGCGATAAATGAGTTTCGCAGGTTCAACAGTTCGTACCGTCATTTCACCTTTGGCACTATAATATTCAAAGTGAATACGCCGCAGCCCGGTAATAGCTTTACGAAGTATTGAAAATAGTTCCTTATCTCTGTGAACCGTTTCGGCTGTTCCCCAGCGTGTTAAGTCAACATCAATCCAATCGCGGTCCTGGCTCATAAATAGCGCGCCTAATTTTAGAAGAACAGGGTCAATATCAGGATATTGAACAGCTCCCAGCCCTTGCAGCGCTAAAAGTATTTCAGCCTGCTCTGTCTTTGAAAGCGTTACTTTATCTAACCGATATCCCTCCAAAAGATAGATACCGCCCTTACGGCCTCCCTGCATGTAGATTGGAATACCAGCAGCACTCATTGTATCTATATCACGGTAAATGGTCCGTACTGAAACGCCAAATTCTTCTGCAAGTTCTGGTGCAGTAACCCGCTCATTGTTCAGCAGAATATATAAAATACGGAAATGGCGCCCTTCATGCATTTTTGCCCCCAATCTTTTTCGGCTTGACTTTAACGCCTACCAGTCGGATCAGGTCAGGCAGTTCTTCATCACTTATAACCGAACGATTAAGCCAACCGCCGTCTGCACCGCAGGCATATCGGTTAAGCCAGCTTGCTTGTATTTCCGGCAATAATTCGCCAAATATGGAATCAACCTCCTGAGCGCCTTTATCCTTGATAGAAATAGTACAGCAAAAACCGCCTTCTTCAAAAAACACATACAGCAGCAACGACTTTTTATGAGAATACCGGAAACTCCAGCCATATTCATTGCCGAAGGGAAACCTTATTTCGCGGCTTACATCGTACCGCTCTCTTAGCATTTCCTCAAAGCGCATTAAACGCTTCCAAGCCTCAATGCCCATAAAAATCCGGATAAGAGACTCTGGCGGCTGTTGATATTTTTCAGTCAGCCTTGTTTTCTTTTTTTCATATCGAATTTTTTCTGCCATATCAAAACACCTCTTTAATCTTTATCTGTTAATTATAGTATACCATAGATACCATGACACGCTCTGTCATGTTTTTGTTGGGTTAGTCATCTTTTTTATTTGAGTACATGGTTGTCATTATTATAAAATTAAAAAAATCCCATACCGGCGGAAACGCCGCACATTGTCTCCAATGGCGGCGTTTTTGTTGTGTGTTGGCTCCTGTGTTTTCATTTGTCTTATTATGCCCTTGCCTAGAACCGCTAACTGGTATGTCCCTACATAACCTTCTGCAAAAGCCTTTTGAACACCAGCAGGAGCACCGCAAAAAATACGGCTACGGATATCAGGGTCTTTGTCACGGTCATGCTGATGAACCCGCTTATAAGGATTCCGATATAAAGCGATATCATCATGGTGTATCCCGTATAGGCCCAGCAGCGCAGCCCCAGCATACGGTTCCTCTCATCGGTCTCATATATCCTGCGCTTCTCCTTAAGCTCGGGATTTCGCAGATATTTCAGATTGCGCATGATGGATATGACGCCGGCCGCGGCCAGGCCGAATCCGGTCCCACTGTAAAATCCCGGCATAAAATCCTTGTATCCCTGTTCCAGATACATCACCATAGCGTGGTTTCTGACCGCAAAGGACAGGCCTATGGCCGCTGCGCCCAACAGGATAAAACATATTCCATACACAATCCTGTTTCTGCACCTCTTCTCAAAATCAATGGGATTTTCAATAAATAACTGATTCAGCCACATAATCATTCCTCCTCTTCAAATAAAAATATATCCTCTATGCTCTTTCCGAAAAATCTTGAAATCTTAAAAGCCAGCTGCAGGGAAGCATTATACTTCCCGTTTTCCAGGGATATTATGGTCTGCCTGGTCACCCCCAGGGCCAAAGCCAGCTCCTCCTGGGTTACCTTGTTCTGTTTCCTTAGTTCCTGTATCCTGGTTTTCAATCACACCACCCTCTCGTTTCGTTCTTACCCTATTTGTTCTAACCTCATTCCGGCATCATTCATTCCGGCCTTAAATCTTCACTCCTCATTCTCGTCTCCATCTCTTACAGTATAGTTTGCTTTACATTTTCAGTATAGTATACTTTACATTAAATGTCAAGGTCGTTTTACATTTTTTATCCGGAACAAAATCCGGAAGACAAAAACCTGAATACAACTATCTGAATACAATTATCTAAATACATCTATCTGAATACAAAAACCGCCCCTGAGGATTCCGATTACAGCGGATCCCCAGGGGCAGCCCTTTGCATTCATTCTGTTCTTGTCAAATACACTTTTTAATTACCTTTTAATTTCCCAGAAACTTGGAGGCATATCCCTGAATAAATATGATAAGTACAATCAAAGGCAGGATATAGCTCACATAAACCCTGGTCCATGCGGGGAAATGAATCCCCTCCCCTTCATTGGCCTCCGCCATAAATTTCTTAAAGCCCCATCCGTAACGGCTGGTGCAAAACAGCAGATAAAGCATGCTGCCGATAGGCAGAAGGTTGTTGCTGAGGATAAAATCCTCCAGATCCAGAACCGTGCTTCCCTCTCCCAGGGGGGCAAAGCTGCTCCAGAGGTTAAAGCCCAGCACACATGGAAGGGATAAAATGATGATGGCGGCTATGTTGCAGAGAACCGCCTTCTTAAGGGTGCAGCCCGTCAAATCCGTGGCAAAGGAAATGATGTTCTGGAACACCGCGATAATGGTGGAAAAAGCCGCAAAGGACATAAACAGGAAAAACAGCGTCCCCCAGATTCTGCCGCCTGCCATATGGTTAAACACATTGGGCAGGGTGATAAATATCAGGGACGGCCCTGATTTGGCCTCAATGTTGTAGGCAAAGCAGGCCGGGAATATGATGAGTCCTGCCATGAAGGCCACCAGGGTGTCCAGCAGGGTTACGCTGACTGCCTCCCCTGTCAGTGTCCTCTCCTTGCCGATATAGCTTCCGAAGATGGCCAGGGCTCCGATGCCGATGCTCAGGGTGAAAAAGGATTGTCCCAGGGCAGCAAACACGGCTTCCCCGATACCCGACTCCACCATTTTCCCGAAGTCAGGCTTCAGGTAAAACTCCAGACCGGGACCGCCTCCCGGCAGAACCATGGAATGTACGGCCAGCACCACCATCAGCACCAGCAGACACACCATCATGACCTTTGTAATGCGCTCCACACCCTTCTGAAGACCCATGGCGCAGACTCCAAAGCACAGGAGCACCACGATGACCATGAATCCTCCCATCAGCGCAGGATTGGCCAGCATACTGACGAATTCACCGGCCACTGCTTCTGCATCCATGCCGCCGAAATCCCCTTTAAGGGTTTTAAAGAAATAAAGCATCATCCATCCGCCCACTGTTGTGTAGAACATCATCAGAATATAGTTGCCTGCCATAGCGATGTACTTGGTCAGATGCCACCTGCTTCCCTTTGGCTCCAGCAGGTCAAAAGACAGGGCAGCGCTTTTCCGGCTGGCCCTTCCCACTGCAAATTCCATGACTACGATGGGAAGTCCCAGTATCAGCAGGAACACCAGGTATACCAGCACAAAAGCGGCCCCTCCGTATTCGCCTACTATATAAGGGAACCGCCACACATTGCCCAGACCAATGGCACACCCTGCGCTTATAAGGATGAAGCCCAGCCTGGACGAGAATTTTTCGCGTTCCATCTATATATCCCCCGTTTCGTATTATATCGTGAGTTACCGGACTTTTCAGACAGCCGGACTCAATAAAAGAGCCCTTAACCCTAAGGACTCTTTCATATACTACCATATTATTACATAAATATCAACCTATCTCTGTCCTTTGTCGTAGGGAACGCCGGAGGCCCTGGGCGCCTGGGAGTTCCTGGATGTAAATACAAGGACAATCAGGGTAGCCACATAGGGTATCATCTTATACACATAGCTGGGTATCCCTGTTGCCGCCAGGAACGGTATGCCGGAATAGGCTGCCGCCACCGCCTTCATGAGGCCAAAGAACAGGGAGGCCCACATGATTTTCACCGGCTTCCACTGTCCGAAGATAAGGACCGCCAGGGCCAGGAACCCGTATCCGGCCACGTCCGCGTTAAAGTTGGTGGATGTGGGCACCACGAACACCAGCCCCCCTAAACCGCCCAGGACTCCGGATATGAGGACGCCTGCGTACTGCATGCGGCAGACATTGATGCCCGCTGCGTCTGCTGCCTGGGGATGCTCGCCGCAGGAGCGCAGCCTCAGGCCGAACCTGGTCCGGTAAAGCACCAGGGTGGACAAAATCAGAATGGCGACGCCCAGATACGTGGTGATGTATGTGTTCTGGAATAACAAAGGCCCGAAAAACGGGATACTGCCCAGCAGGGGAACGGATTCAATCCGGAAGGTATTGTTAAACTGAATCTGCTGTACTCCCTGGATGACCCTGGCCACAAAGATGGCAAAGGCCGGGGCAAACATGTTAAGGGCGGTTCCGCTGATGGTCTGGTTTGCCTTCATGTTGATGGATGCATAGGCATGGAAAAAGGCAAAGACAGCTCCTGTGGCCGTGGAGATAAGGATGGCCAGAAGCAGCTGCATCTGTCCGCTCATCCTGCCTCCTGTCATGTTCAGGAACAGGATGCCTGTAAAGGCTCCCATGGTCATGATTCCCTCCAGGGCAATGTTGACCACGCCGCTCCGCTCGGAAAACATGCCTCCCAGTGCCACAATCATCAAAGGAATGGTAAAAAGCATGGTCTGCTGGAATATAAAATAAATCACACTCATGTCCGGCCGTCTCCTTTCTCCCGTTTACGGTTCATCCGGGTCAGGATGGTCTTCACTATCAGGGCAAAGGCGCTGAAATAAATAATGACCGCCACAATGATATCAATGATCTCCGTGGAGAATTCAAAGAGCTGCAGGTAAAATCCCCCGGCTGTCAGATACGCAATGAACAGCCCGGAAAACAGCACTCCGATGGGATGGCTCAGTCCCAGCAGCGCCACGGAGATACCGGTAAAGCCTTCCGACGCAAGCACATCCTTTATCTCTATGTGCTTGCCGGTGCCTGCCAGGTAGAGAAGTCCCCCTGCCATGCCTGCTATGGCCCCGGCTATGACCATGCTCATGATAATATTCCTTTTTTCATTGATGCCCGCGTACCTGCTGGCATCCCTGTTAAAGCCCACTGCCTTAAGCTCATAGCCAAAGGTGGTCTTATTGAGGATAACCCAGATAATCAGCACGGCGGCAATGGCCAGAAGGATACCGCCGCCCACGCTGGACTCCGGAAACAGCTTATCCATTCCCATCTTGGGAATCTGGGCCGTGGCAGCCACATTTCTGGATTCATTGCGCAGGTTGTTAAAGAGAGGCTTATAGCTCTTTACAATCCAGTTCACCATATACATGCCGATATAGTTCATCATAATGGAGGCAATAACCTCATTTACATTAAAGCAGGCTTTCAGAAATCCCGGGACCATTCCCCACAGAGCCCCGCCCAGTATTGCTGCCAGCAGGGCCACGGCCCACTGTATCCTCCCCAGCCCCGTCCACATGATACCCACATAGACTGCCGCGAAGGCGCCCACAATAAACTGCCCCGGCGTACCGATATTGAACAGGCCTGTCTTAAAGGCAAAGCCAACGGAAAGACCGGTCAGTATGATGGGGGTTGCATAGTAAAACACCTGTCCCACGCCCTTCAGACCGTGGGTAAAGGCTCCTGTCAGGATGGTCACAAATCCCGGCAGTGCCTGGGACGGATTGCATATAAGGAGTATGACAAATCCTACCAGCAGTCCGATAACAATGGCAAAGACCGATGAAAGCACGCCTACATAATCCCGTTTTCTCCCTGTCCTGTTGTTTGTGCTCACGCCCTCTCACCTGCCTTTCCTTCTGGCTCCTGGCGTTTGGAACCTGCCATGTAAAGGCCCAGCTCCTGTACCGTCACTTCCCGGGGATTCAGGTCAGCCACAATGGTTCCCTCAAACATGACCAGAATCCGGTCGCTGAGGTTCATGACCTCGTCCAGTTCCAGGGATATGAGCAGAATGGCCGTACCTGCGTCCCTCTGCTTTACCAGCTCCCTGTGGATGTACTCGATGGCGCCCACATCCAGCCCTCTGGTAGGCTGGACCGCCAGCAGGATGTCGTGGTCCCTGGATATCTCCCTTGCCACGATTGCCTTCTGCTGGTTGCCTCCGGACATGCTGCGGGTGATTGTGTCCGCTCCCTCGCCGCTTCGTATGTCAAAATCCTCAATCAGCTTGCTGGCATAGTTATAAATCTCCTCATCCTTAAGGAACCCCCAGCGCTGGAACCCAGGTTCAAAATACTGCTGCAGCACCAGGTTATAGGCCAGATTATAATCCAGCACCAGGCCATGCTTGTGACGGTCCTCCGGTATATGGCTGAGTCCGCCTGTATTGCGGGCGCGTATGCTCTTTTTCGTCACATCCTGGCCGTTTATGAGGATTCTTCCTCCGGCGGTTTCCCCCAGACCGGTAACGGCGTGTACCAGCTCTGTCTGCCCGTTGCCGTCAATTCCGGCAATACAGACAATCTCACCGCTCCTTACCTGAAAGCTCACGTCATTTACCACCAGCTTGGTATGGCCTTCCATATGGGATTTCACGGAAACATGCTCTGCCTCCAGCACGGTCCTGCCCGGCGCTGCCGGAGTCTTTTCAACAGACAGACTCACCTTGCGGCCCACCATCATCTCCGACATCTCTTCCTTGGTGATGGAAGCCACGTCCACGGTGCCTATGTATTTTCCCCGCCGCAGTACAGAACACCTGTCCGCCACTGCCTTGATTTCATCCAGCTTATGGGTGATGAAAAGAATGGACTTGCCTTCCGCCACCAGGCTTCTCATGATTTCCATGAGCTCGTCGATCTCCTGGGGCGTCAGAACCGCTGTGGGCTCGTCAAATATCATGATTTCATTGTCCCGGTAGAGCATCTTAAGTATCTCCACCCGCTGCTGCATCCCTACTGTTATATCCTGAATCAGCGCGTCCGGGTCAATGTAGAGGCCGTAGCGCTCGCTGAGCTCCACCACCTTCTTCCTGGCGTTGTCCATCTTAAGAAAGCCGTGACTGACTGTCTCCATTCCCAGCACAATGTTCTGGAGCACGGTAAAATTGTGTACCAGCTTGAAGTGCTGGTGCACCATACCGATTCCAAGGGCATTGGCGTCCAAAGGCCCCTTTATCTTCACTTCCTGGCCTCTGACCTTTATGATTCCCTTCTCCGGCTGGTAAAGGCCGAACAGAACGCTCATCAGCGTGGATTTCCCGGCGCCGTTCTCACCTAACAGCGCATGGATTTCCCCCTTTCTCAGCTGAAGGGTGATGTTGTCGTTGGCAATGATACCGGGAAATTCTTTTGTAATGCCTAACATCTCAATAATGTAATCATCCATACGGTTCCCCCTCATATAAAACCGTCCAGACAGCATGTTCCGGCCGCCCCACCGCCCGGCGGGATGAGGTGTTCCGGTATAACAGCAGGGTGCCGGACATGCCGGCACCCTCTGTGTCATGACTATCTGCCGCAGGTCATTTCAGGCCCTTGTACAGCCCGTATTGCTGCCAGTCCCTACTCCACAAAGGTAACCTTTGTATTGGTCAAATCGGTCAAATCCTTCGTTGGGTCATTATTATCCGCTGAGAACTGAACCAGCCCAATCTCGCCGTCAGCCAGTTTCTTGTAAACGGCATCGTACTGCTCCTGGGAGAACTTCTCAAACTTGGAGGTATCCATGGGAAGTCCCACGCCGTTGTTGGCAACGGTAAACACGGAGGTCTTGCCTCCAGGGAAGCTGCCGTCATAGAAATCCTTTACCCCGTCGTACACGGAGTTGGAAAGAAGCTTCATGGCAGACGTAATCACGGTCTCGGATTCAGCACTCTGGTCCACGTCCACGCCGATTACCTTTGCATTCTTTTCCTGGGCGGCCGCCATCACGGAATTACCTACTGCTCCGCCGCATCCGAAGATTACCTCTGTGCCGTTCTGATACCAGGAAGCAGCCATGGACTGCGCCTCAGGCGTGGCTGAAAATGCACCTGTGTAATTATACATGATTTCCAGGCCTGTGATCCCGTCCTCCTCGGCCGCAAACTCAGCGCCCTGGACAAAACCATATCCAAAACGGATAACGGCCGGCACTGCCATGCCTCCCATAAATCCAAGCTTCGTATAGCCGTCCTTTACAACCGCATAACCGGCCAGGAAACCTGCCTGGTCCTCCTGGAACAGAATGGGCATTACATTATCATTTGTCTTATAATTGTAGTCCGCATCATGGGGCTCCCCGTCCAGCAGGATAAAGTGCACATCCGGATACTTGTCCTGGGCCAGGTAGATGGGCTCCTCAAACAGGAATCCCGGACATACCACCAGCTTAGCGCCGCCCTCAATGGCCAGGCCGATGGTTTCCAAATAGGAATCCGTCGTGCCTTCCTGGGGCTGGTAATATTTATAGGAGATGCTGTTCTCCTCCGCGTACTTCTTAAGTCCTTCCCATGCGCCCTGGTTAAAGGACTTATCGTCTATGGTCCCCAGGTCGGTGACCAGGGCAAGCTCATAGCCTTCGGCTCCTCCCTTGGATGAGGATGTGTTTGCGGCATCCCCTTCCCCTGCCTTGGACTCTTCCTTTGCTTCTGATTTGCTCTCTGAAGCCGGAGCTTCTGTTTCCGCCGGAGCTGCCTTGGTGTCTGTTCCTGATGAGCCTGAGCAGGCTGTCAGGGAACCGGCCATGACCGCTGCCATGGCAAGTGCCAGTATCCTTTTTTTCATAAGCTTGATTCCTCCTCTTCAAATATGGTTGCGTAGCGTCTCAGTACAACTCTAACTTATCATAAATTACAAATTATTACAACCATTTAACCATATTTTTGTCATATCCGCCAAAACATAAAGGGAGGGGCGGCATGCCTGAGCATTAACCGCCTCTCCCGGATTCCTACATAAAAGCTGTTTATAAATCAAACAAGGATAACTGATTGGATTTTGGAAGGTCCTTAAGCAGCCCCAGATCCGACATAAGGGAACAAAGGGTGCCGTTTACCTTGGAACGGTTGCTGAAATCCTCGATGGACAGGAAAGCTCCGTCTTTGACCGCATCCACCACTGCATCAGCAGCCTTCTCGCCCAGGCCGTCGATGCTGCTGAGGGAAGGCATCAGCTTGCCGTCTATGATTTGGAAGTGCCGCGCCTTGGCCCGGTAGATATCAATGGGCGTAAAATCAAAGCCTCTTGCATACATTTCCTGGACAATCCTCATGTCCCTCAGGGTATCCTGTTCCTTCTTGGACAGGGTGTCCGCCCTTTTCTTATAATCCGCCAGATAGTATTCCAACTTATCCCTTCCCTGGCACATGATTTCATAGGAAAACGCGCTGGCCCGGATGCTGAAGAACGCGGCGTAATAGGCCAGGGGATAAAATATCTTACAGTAGGCAATACGCCATGCCATCATAACGTAGGCAGCCGCATGGGCCTTGGGGAACATGTACTTGATTTTCTTACAGGACCAGATATACCATTCCGGAACGCCGTGGGCTTTCATCTCCTCCTCCCACTCCGGCTTTAATCCCTTTCCCTTTCGCACGCTCTCCATAATGGTAAAGGAAAGTCCCTGCTCCAAACCCTGGGCAATCAGGTAAACCATGATGTCGTCTCGGGTACAGATGGCGGTCTGAATGGTGGCCTTCCCCTCCTGAATCAGGGTCTGGGCATTGCCCAGCCACACATCCGTACCATGGGCCAGACCGGCGATACGCACCAGGTCGGAGAAATACTTGGGCTTAGTGTCAAGAAGCATCTGCATGGCAAAGTCCGTACCGAACTCAGGCACGCCCAGGGCCCCCAGGGGACAGCCGCCGATATCGTCCGGCATGATTCCCAGAGCGGACGTGTCCTGGAACAGGCTCATGACCTCCCGGCTGTCCAGGGGAATGTCCTTTACAGGGTCAATACCGATCAGATCCTGAAGCATACGTATCATGGTGGGATCATCGTGTCCCAGTATATCCAGCTTCAGCAGGTTGTGGTCAATGGAATGGTAGTCAAAATGGGTGGTGACCGTGGAGGTGGTCATATCGTTGGCAGGGTGCTGCACCGGGGTAAAGGAATAGATTTCCTCGCCCAGCGGAAGCACGATAATGCCTCCGGGGTGCTGTCCCGTTGTCCTTCTCACTCCCACGCAGCCCTGCACAATGCGGTTAATCTCGCAGTTTCTTTTCCTGGTTCCCCTTTCCTCATAATATTTCTTTACATATCCGAAGGCCGTCTTGTCCGCCAGGGTGCCTATGGTTCCCGCGCGGAAGGTCTGACCCTTTCCAAAGATAACCTCCGTATAATCATGGGCCTTGCTCTGGTATTCACCGGAGAAGTTAAGGTCGATATCCGGCTCCTTGTCTCCCTTAAATCCCAGGAAGGTCTCAAAGGGGATGTCAAACCCGTCCTTTTCCAGCGGTGTGCCGCACACAGGGCATTCCTTGTCCGGCATATCGCATCCGGCCATGCCGGAGAACTGCTTCACTTCTTCGGAATCAAAGTCATAGTAACGGCACTTGGGGCAATGGTAATGGGGGCTCAGAGGGTTTACCTCGGTGATTCCGGACATGGTAGCCACAAAGGAGGAACCCACGGAACCACGGGAACCCACCAGGTATCCGTCCTCATTGGACTTCCACACCAGCTTCTGGGCAATGATGTACATAACCGCGAATCCGTTGGTGATAATGGAATGAAGCTCCCGCTCCAGGCGGTCCACTACGATTTTAGGCAGGTCCTCCCCGTACATCTCATGAGCCCTGTCATAACAGATCTTGGTCAGCGTCTTATCGGAATCCTCGATGACAGGAGGACACTTGTCCGGCCGCACCGGGGCAATCTTCTCACACATATCGGCAATCTTCCTGGTGTTGGTGATCACCACCTCATGGGCCTTATCCGGTCCCAGGTAGGAAAATTCCTCCAGCATCTCCTCTGTTGTCCTGAGATACAGGGGCGCCTGATCGTCCGAATCCTTAAATCCCTGGCCAGCCATGATGATTCTGCGGTATACCTCGTCCTGGGGATCCAGGAAGTGGACATCGCAGGTAGCGCAGACCAGCTTGTTAAACTGCATTCCCAGTTCCACTATCTTTTTATTTATCTCGATTAAATCCTCCTGGGACTTAACCGTGCTCTTCTCGTCCCGGAGCATGAACGCATTATTTCCCAGAGGCTGGATTTCCAGGTAATCATAGAAACTCACAAGCCGGGCAATCTCTGTATCCGGAGCGCCGCGAAGCAGGGCCTGGTATAATTCTCCGGCCTCGCAGGCCGATCCAATAATCAGTCCCTCCCGGTATTTCTCCAGCAGGCTCTTGGGTATCCTGGGCCTTCTGGCATAGTACTCCAGGTGGGACCAGCTCACCAGCCGGTACATATTCACACGCCCGATATCGTTCTTGGCCAGTATGATTACATGGTGGGTGGGGAGCTTGCGTATGGTATCCGTGTCCATGGTGCTGAGGGCATTGAGCTGGTTTAAATCATTTACATCCCGGTCCCGCAGCATCTTTACAAAGGCAGCGAATATCTCCGCCGTGGCTCCCGCGTCGTCCACCGCCCTGTGGTGGTTCTGGAGCGAAATATTAAGGGCTTTGGCAACGGTGTCCAGCTTAAACCGGTTAAGATTAGGCAGAAGAAGCCTGGCAATGGCAACCGTGTCCAGCACCGTGGGATCAAAGGGCAGTTCCAGTTTCTCTGCGAAATGGCCTATAAATCCCACATCGAAGCTTGCATTGTGGGCTACAAGGACCGCATCCCCCACAAACTCCAGAAATTGCGGCAGAATCACGTCGATTTTTGGGTATGGAAGCACCATGGAATCGTTGATGCCTGTCAGCTTCTCTATGTCAAAGGGAATGGGCACGTCCGGATTCACAAAGGTGGAGAATTTGTCCGTAATCCTGCCGTCTACCACCTTCACGGCGCCAATCTCAATAATTTTGTTCTTTTTAGGGCTGAAGCCTGTTGTCTCGATATCGAACACAACAAAGGTGTCCCCAAAATCCTGTCCCCTGGAATTCTCTACCAGCTGTTTGGTATCGTCCACCAGGTATCCCTCCACCCCGTAGAGGATTTTAAAGGTATCCCCCTTGTCCAGGGCGTGGTTGGCATCCGGGAAGGCCTGGACGCAGCCATGGTCCGTAACAGCCACAGCGGGCATGCCCCACTGCTTGGCCCTCTTGATGATGCTTTTTACCTCGGATACGCCGTCCATATCGCTCATCTTTGTATGGCAGTGCAGCTCCACGCGCTTTTCCAGGCTGGAGTCCATGCGCTTGCTGGTAAAATCATCCGCCTTCTTGATTCCCACGATGGAGCCAAGGGTCAGCTCGCCGTCAAACTTGTCAATGGTGGTGACTCCCTTTACCTTGATAAACATGCCCGGATTGATGGCGGATTTCACCTCATCAAATATCTCCGGACGGATAAACATTTTAACCGTAATGGTATCCGTAAAATCCGATACATCAAAGGTGAGGATGAACTTGCCGCTTCGCAGCTCCCGGTTCTCGCAGGTCAGCACCTTGCCTCTTAAGGTCACCTCTCCGATTTCCCCGTCGATCTTCTCAATCTCCATGGGCTCGTCCTCAAAGTCACGTCCGTAGAGCACATCCGGGTTGTTGGAACGCTTGACAGAGTACTTCTTGTCGTCGCCGAAACCGCTGTCCTTATCCCGTCCCCAGCCCTTGCGCCCCTTGTTGAGCTGGGGCTTATCTCCCTTAAAGCCCTGCTTCTGGCCGCCGCCCTGGCCTGACTGGGCTGATTGTCCCTGCCCAGACTGTCCTGATCTGGCCGGGCTTCCCTGGCTTTGGGACGAACCAGGCGCCCCTGACCGGCCCCCGTTATCTCCAGGCGCACTCCCGTCTCCCACATCCCCGGAAGCAGCCTGGGCCATAAGTGCATCCCAGGGAGCGCCCTCCGGCCCCTGGCCTGCGTCCAAATAGGAATCCTGGCCTGACCTGCCGCCATTTCCGGACAGCAGCTCCTGACCCTCCAGCCCCTGGGTGGAGAAAGAGGCGCCCATTGCTTCCAGCTCCTCCCTGTGGTTCTGCCAGTATATGGCCTGGGCCTCCCGCTCCATTTTAAGCTCAATCTGTTTTCTGCGGTCGCTGCCCTGTGGCTCCACAAAGGCAAAGCGCACCTCCACAGGCAGGCCGCACCGCTCCGCAAAGACCTTCTCTATGACGCGCTTTAACTCGGCTGTCCTGTCCCGGTTCACCATGGTGTCCTCCACGGTCAAGACCATGATATCCTCCTTCTCAAAGGTAATCCCGGCCTTGCGGAACATGGTGTACTCGATGATGCTGTAGTTTTTAAGCTCCAGAAGAAGACTGTCCTTATATACATCCAAAAGCTTTTTGGGCGTATACTGGTCCGACAGCCTGTATTTTTCCTGAATCTTGATGGCCACCTGCTTATCCGGGAACAGCTGGTCCCGGATGCCTCGCTCCAGGTCGTATATATTCTGTTTATGTATCAGCCTTGCGCTCTTCAGATAAATGCGGATAGAGCTTCTATCCCTGGTGGTGGTCACCTTCTCCACCTGGGCCAGGCCTAAAAGCTCCTTCAGGGATTCCGCTATATTGAGGGTTGGAAATACTTCCAGAAAATTCTTTGCCATATATCCGTCTTCCTTCTATGCCCGGTGTTCCCGGCTCATGGCCAGCAGTTCTTCCCGCAGTACTGCCAGAAGCTCAGACTCAGGCACCTTGCGGATGATTTCGCCCCTTCGTATCAGCAGGCCTTCTCCCACGCCGCCTGCGATGCCGATGTCTGCCTCCCTGGCCTCTCCGGGACCGTTTACAACACATCCCATCACAGCCACCTTCACATCCAGGTCATCAAACTCCGTCACCATGTTCTCCACCTGGTTTGCCAGGCCAATCAAATCAATCCGCGTGCGCCCGCAGGTGGGACAGGACACCACCTCAATACCGCCCTTTCTCAGTCCCAGGGTCCGCAGAATCAGCTTGGCGCTCTTTATCTCCTCCACCGGATCTCCGGTCAGGGACACACGGATGGTATCCCCGATGCCCTCATGAAGGATGATACCCAGTCCCACCGAGGACTTGATGTTGCCGGACATCAGGGTGCCGGACTCCGTGATTCCCACATGGAGAGGGTAATGGGTCCGCATGGCAATCAGCTCATGGGCCTTTACGCACATGAGCACATCCGAGGACTTGATACTGATGACCAGATTGTCATAGCCCATATCCTCGATGAGCTTCACCTTATCCAGGGCGCTCTCCACAATTCCTTCCGCTGTGACTCCCCCGTATTTTTCCAGCAGCGGTTTCTCCAGGGAACCGCTGTTGACGCCCACGCGGATGGGCACCCCGTATTCCCTGGCCCGGTCCACCACTGCCTGCACCTTATGGCGGTCGCCGATGTTGCCGGGATTGATGCGGATTTTATCCGCCCCGTTCTCCATGGCGGCAATGGCCAGATGGTAATCAAAGTGGATGTCCGCCACCAGCGGAATATGAATCTCCTTCTTGATGTCACCCAGCGCCGAGGCGGCTTCCATGGTAGGCACGGCCACGCGGATAATGTCGCAGCCGGCCTGCTCCAGCCTTTGGATCTGCTCCACCGTGGCGTGCACATCCTCGGTTTTGGTATTGCACATGGACTGAATCAGGACAGGGTTTCCCCCGCCGATGACCCGGTCCCCAATCTGAATCACTTTTGTATCTTTCCTGGTCATATATACCTCTCTTTTCTGAATATAGGACAAAGCCGTTAAAATAATTTCCGGACATCGTTAAACAGGATAAGCACCATAAGGGCCAGAAGAACCATCATTCCCGCCATGTGGACCATGCCTTCCTTTTCCTTGTCAATGGGCTTTCCCCTTACAGCCTCTATGATGAGGAACACAAGGCGCCCTCCGTCCAGAGCCGGAATGGGCAGTAGGTTCATGACGCCCAGGTTGGCGCTTAAGAGTATGGTAAAATTAATCAGCATGAGCACCACAGCCGACAGGCCATAGGGCGCGGTTTCATCCACCGTGGTGTCAATGGCGTTCACAATCCCCACAGGACCGCTGATATCGTTGACCGAAACCATGCCGTGGAACATCATATAAAAGGTGTCAAACACATAGTGAATCCAGTACTGTACCTCATAGGCGCTGTGTACCAGAAGCTGCCCTATGTTCTCTACCGTGCTGGGGACCGGGTTAAACTGGACCCCCATCATATACTGGTTGTTCTCCGCGGAAAAGACAGGCTCCAGCTCCGTGCTGAAGCGCTCGGTCCCTCCCCCTTCCTCCGTCCTCTCCCAGGTAACCTTAAGAGATTTCTGCGGGTGGGTGAACAGGTACCAGTTAATATCCCTGTAAGAATGGACCTTTCTGCCGTTAATGGATTTAATCACATCGCCGGCCTCCATGCCGGCTGCCTGGGCCGGATACCCGTCCACAACCCCGGCCAGCCGGGTGGTGTCATACCCCGTAATACCGATGAGCACCATGGAAAGGCCGAAGGCCAGGATAAAATTAAACACAGGTCCGGCTGCCACCACGGAAATCCTGGCCCATACGGACTTGTTGTTAAACGCGCTTTCGTCTGTTATCCCCTCGTCTTCCCCCAGCATCATGCAGGAGCCGCCAAACGGCAGTATCTTAAAGGAATACCGGGTGCCGCCTTTCTCAAAGCTGAACAGCCTTGGCCCCATGCCAAGGGAAAATTCAATCACACCTATCCCATTTAACTTTGCAAACAAAAAATGGCCGAATTCGTGAATCATGATAATGATTCCCAGCATCAGCATCGCAATAATCAAGCTCATCCGGCTCTCACCTGTCCATCCGGCGCTCCGCCGCCCTTTTTACGCGCGGCGTGCGCCTCCTTTCTGTCTTAATTCCATTTCTGTCTTAATTCCATTTTGATGATAGATAATCGTAAGTTTCCTGTTCTGCCTCCAGAATCTGCGCCACGTCAGGGGAGGGCTTTACACAGTGATGCTCCATGGCCCCCTCTATCATATCCACGATGGCCAGGTAATTGATTTTCCGCTCAAGGAACATGGCGACTGCCATCTCATTGGCCGCGTTGAACACAGTTGGCAGGGTACCGCCCCTGCGCCCCGCCTCGTAGGCCAGCTTAAGGCCCCTGAACGTCTCCATATCCGGCACCTCAAAGGAAATCTTTGTAAGCTTTTCAAAGTCCAGCCGGTCCCCCGGAAGGAAACGGCGCTCCGGATAATAGAGCGCATACTGAATCGGCAGCTTCATATCGGGCGTACCTAACTGGGCTATGACAGCCCCATCCTCAAATTCAACCATGGAGTGGATGATGCTGGCCGGCTGTACCACCACCTGCACCTGGTCCATCTCCGCCCCGAACAGCCAGCGGGCTTCCATGACCTCCAACCCCTTGTTGACCATGGTGGAGGAATCTATGGTGATTTTATGCCCCATGGACCAGTTGGGATGCTTTAACGCGTCCTCCAGCCGGACCTTTTCCAGCTGCTCCCTGGTAAATCCCCGGAACGGACCGCCTGAGGCAGTGAGCAGTATTTTGTGAAGGGGATTGCCGGCTGCTCCCTGTAAGCACTGGAATATAGCAGAGTGCTCCGAATCTACCGGCAGCAGCTTCACGCCCTTTTCCCTGGCAAGAGGCATGATGATATGGCCGGCCGTTACCAGGGTTTCCTTGTTGGCCAGGGCAATGTCCTTTCCTGCTTCCATGGCGGCAATGGTGGGACGAATTCCAATCATCCCCACCACGGCCGTCACCACCAGGTCTGCCTCCGGCGTCACGGCTGCCTCCATCAGTCCCTCCATGCCGCTTGCCACCTTCACATCCATATCAGCTACCGCGGCCCGCAGTTCCTTTGCCTTCTCTTCATCCCAGAGACAGGCCAGCCTAGGCTTAAACTCTCGGATTTGTTCCTCCAAAAGCTTTACATTGCTGCCGGCGGCAAGGGCCGTCACCTGGATGTCCTTATTGTATCTCACCACTTCCAATGTCTGGGTGCCGATAGAGCCTGTGGAACCCAGAATTGCAATCTTCTTCATCATAACTTATATTCTCCCTATCCTGAAGAAATACTCAAAAAGCCCATCCTTATTTTAAAAATGTGAGGGCAAAATAAATAGCGGGGGCCGTGAATATCATACTGTCAAACCGGTCCAGGATACCTCCGTGGCCCGGAATCAGATGGCCGTAATCCTTTATGTTGTGGTTTCTCTTAATAGCGGAAGCCGCCAAATCCCCTATCTGGGAAATAACCGCCGCAATGGCGCAGGCAATGGTACAGGCCGCCTGGGGATTATCAAGCTCCGCCATGCTGGCTCCGAAAAGGGATGCATAGATAAAGCCCAGAAGGGCCGCGCCGGCCACGCCTCCCACAGCCCCCTCAATGGATTTCTTGGGGCTCAGGACAGGGGCCAGCTTATGCCTGCCCAAAAGCATGCCTGTACAGTAGGCAAAGGTATCGCAGCCCCAGGAGCTTAAAAATATAAGCCACACCAGGTATGCACCATCGCTCATGTCCCTTGTCTGATACAGAAATGACAGCATGATGGGCACATAGCATACGCCAAAGAACGCGCCCGTCACCTCCTCTGTCTTATACTCAGGGAAGGTAAGCACATAAAGGGCCATCATCGCCATCAGGCAGGCGATAATCATAAGCGTCACATAGCGCTGTCCCTCGAACCACAAAAGTCCATAATAGGAGCAGGCCGTCACATAGCCCACAACAGCCAGGGAACGCCGCTGCATTCCCAGAGCCCTGTAAAGCTCAAATAAACCGATGATGGATATAAGGGCCGTAACGGCATATAGCAGGATTCCTCCCTGCCCAACAATGACAATGGACAGAAGCACCAGTATGATACCGCTGATTAACCGGGTCGTAAACATGGCCTTCTCCTTTCCCTCTCCTTACTTTACAGCGCCGAACCGCCGCTCTCTCTTATTATACTGCACAATGGCTTTTTCTAATTCCTCCTGATTGAAATCCGGCCAGAGACAATCCGTCACCACGATTTCCGTGTAGGCCAGCTGCCACAGCAGGTAATTGGACAGCCGCAGCTCCCCGCTTGTGCGGATTAAAAGGTCCGGGTCCGGCATTCCCGCCGTATCCAGATATGATGCAAACAGCGCCTCATCCACCTGGTCCGGATCCGCCTTTCCAAGGGCGCAGTCTCTTGCCAGCCCGGCCGCCGCCCGGCGGATCTCGTCCCTGCCTCCGTAATTTACCGCTATGACGAAGGTCAGACCTGTGTTATCCTGTGTCTCGGACTCCAGACGGTTTATGCCGTCTATGATATCCCTGTCAAAGCGGCTTCTGTCGCCAATCATCTTTACCCGTACATTATTGGCAGATGCTATCTTTAAAAGCCGCACCATATAGTAGCGGAACAGCTGCATAAGCGCCCCTACTTCCTCCGCGGAACGTTTCCAGTTCTCGGTGGAGAACCCATAGACAGTCAGATACCTGATTCCCATTCTGGCTGCAATCTCAACGGTTTTCTCCACGGTGACACATCCTTCCTTGTGCCCCAGGGTGCGGGGAAGCCCCCGTTTTTTGGCCCAGCGGCCATTTCCGTCCAGTATCAGGGCCACATGCTCCGGTATGATCATATCCTTATTTAATGCCATTCTTTCTCTGCCTTTCTTGTCTAAAAGTAACTTGCCCAAATAATATCCTTATCATGTTATATCTTTCCGGTATCAAAAACAAATTAAGAGGCAGGAGTCCCTCCTGCCTCCCATATTCATTTATCACAGATTACACGGTCATGATTTCCTTGGTCTTTTCTTCCACTGCCTTGTCAACCTTTTCCACCATCTTATCCGTAAGCTTCTGCATCTTCTCGGTCATCTCGGTCAGATCATCCTCAGAAATATCCCCTGCCTTCTCTGCCTTCTTAAAGGCCTCGTTGGCGTCACGGCGGATATTGCGCAGGGCTACCTTTGCATTGTCGCCCTTTTTCTTTACATCCTTGGAAACTTCCTTTCTGCGCTCCTCTGTCATCTCCGGGAACACCAGACGGATACAGTTTCCGTCATTAGTTGGGTTGATGCCCAGTTCAGATGTGAGGATGGCTTTCTCAATTGGCTTAAGAAGGCTCTTCTCCCATGGCTGAATCACAATCATGCGGGCTTCCGGAACAGAAACATTGCCAACCTGCTGGAGGGGTGTGGGGGTGCCGTAATAGTCCACCTTAATCTTGTCCAGCACATGGGGATTGGCACGTCCTGCGCGAATGGTGCCGTAATCAGACAGCAATACATCCAGTGTCTTATTCATCTTGTCCTCATAAACTTTTAATTCTTCCATAAGTTCCTCCTGTTAATGCAGCCTTCCCTGCTGCTTAATAATGTTCGTTTTATTATGCAGTAACGATGGTTCCGTTAATCCGGCCCTGCATGGCGTTTGCAATTCCGTCCTTTTCATTGAGGCTGAACACTGCCATGGGCATCTTATGCTCCATACACATAATAGACGCAGTCAAATCCACCACAGCCAGCTGCCTGTCAATGACTTCCTGTATGGAAATGGTGTCGTACTTCTTTGCCTCCGGGTTCAGCTTCGGATCGCTGTCATACACTCCGTCAATGGCCTTGGCCAACAGGATACAGTCTGCTTCCATCTCAATGGCCCTGAGGGCAATTCCCGTATCTGTGGAGAAATAGGGATGTCCTGTCCCGCCTGCAAAGAATACCACCATACCCTTTTCAAAATACTTATTCGCCCTGTCCTTGGAAAACAGTTTGGTCATGGAACCGCACTCAAAGGGCGTAAGAATCTGTGTCATCATGCCTGCATTCCTGAAAATCTCAGAAACATAAATGCAGTTCATAACAGTGGCCAGCATACCAATCTGGTCCGCCTTTGTCCTGTCAATGGCCTCACTGGTACGGCCTCTCCAGAAATTACCCCCGCCAATGACGATTCCAACCTGTATACCGGCATCTACAGAGAGCTTTACCTGCCTGGCCACTTCCTTCACCGTGTCCTCGTCAAACCCGGTCTTTTTAGGGCCTGCAAGGGCCTCTCCGCTTAACTTTAAGAATACGCGTTTCATCTTCATAAAGATTTTATCTCCTTGTTGCGATATCTGTGGCTATTATAGCATAGTTAGGTCAATTTGCAAAGAAAAAGAAATTATTTATCATTTTTTCCATTTCGTCTAACATTTCATGGTTCTGCCCTTTCTTTTTCCGTTTTTTTACCGCAGGTCACCTGCCCTGTCCTTAAAAAACTCCGCCTTTCTGTTCTCTGCCCGGTTCTCAATATCGCTGATCCCTTCCAGGGATGTCCTGTATTTGGACGGTGTGGTGTGGTAAACCTGCTTGAAGCTGCTAATGAAGGACCGGCAATACAGTGGCAATGCCATGGGCCGGACGCGTGAAAGCCATCCTGCAGATGGGCTATGCAGGTGAAGGCGCCGGAAAGGCGCTGGCGGATCTGCTGTTCGGAACCGCCTGCCCCGGCGGGAAGCTGGCCGCCACACATCAAAGGCTGCCGCTTTCAATTTCTGATAGCGGCAGCCTCATTGTTTTCCCCCGATAATATGCTATTTCCCCCTGGTCCCGGGAAACAGGAATCCCAGTACGGCCGCCATGGCCATGGTACACACGATAAGCCCGGAAAACCTGAGAAAATAAAAGTTCGTCAGACGTATAATCCCCGACAGGCCATGGTCCCTGACGCTCCCCATGACTCCGTCAAAAATGGAGGCCCCGGCCCCGTAAATCGTAACGGTAAACCCTTCCTGCCCGAATCCGATAACAGGCCCCAGTATCCCGGCCACATCCAGAGCAACCCCTGCTGCAATACAGACCATCAGGGTTTTCACCACGCCCAGCCCTGTTTTTGCCCACAATACTTCACCAAACATGCAGAACACTCCGCCTGCAATAAAAATCTTAACCAGCTCCATAATTAATTCCCCCATTTTCCAAATGGTAAGGCCGGCTAAATCCGGCCAGCCGCATACATCACAACAACGGACACAACAGCCGCCAGGTATCCTGCAAACAATATGAACAGCCCGTCCTTCACACCCCGCCACAACGCCCGGCCCGCTCCCATGCCCTCTTTCCTAGCTCCGTGAACCGCGTCAGTGATGGCGGACGAGAAGCCTCCCATGGTAATCATGGCTCCCATCCCCCCAAAATCAGTAAGCTTTTGGTAATGGCCTGTTATGGTTGTGACAGAACCAACGGCCGCCAGTGTGAATACGGTTACACTGACAGCAAACAGTTCCGGTACGCCGGCCATACGGTATGCCATTGTCAGGAAATGGCATAAAAAGCAGATAGCGCCTCCTGTCAGAAATGCGCCTGCATAACGGTTTATCTTCATTTCCACCTCATTTCCTTCTGCTTTTCACGGCAGAAATCGTTCATAAAAGGTAACAGTTCTTGCATTTTCCCAAATCATTGCCTATAATTCCTATATCAGATGACGAATCAGGTTAAAGGAGGCTTCACCATGGAAGACAACACACAGGCCGCACAGGCTCTGAGCAAAAAGGACGAGGCTTATGTCCGGATTAAGGACCGCATCATATCCGGCGAATACAAGCCCGGTTCCCTTCTGGTGGAACGCACCCTCAGCGATTCCCTCGACATGAGCCGCACCCCCATACGCGCCGCCCTTATGGACCTGTGCCACACGGGCCTTGCCACCTTTGTCCCCGGCAAGGGCATCTATGTATCTGTCATCGGACGCAGGGACATTGAGGAAATATATGAAATCCGTGCCCTTCTTGATCCGGCTGTTCTCCTGTCCTTCATGAAACAGGCCACCAGGGATCAGGTTGCCATGCTCCGCACCTTTGCCGATAACATGCGGGACGCGGTGCGCATGGAAAACACGGGTATGCTCATTGAAAATGATGTCAATTTCCATCAGTACTATACGGATTACTGCGGCAATGCCAGGCTGGCCGACATCATCTGCTCCACCGTGGATCCATTCCACCGCTTCCGCTACATCACCTCGTCGTCCATGAAAATGAACCGCGTATTTGTGGAAGAACATCTTCTGATCATGAAGGCCATAGAGGATAACGACCAGGCAGAGGCAGAGCTTCAGATGAAGGCTCATTACAGTCATTTAAAACGCTATTTAATCCAAAAGCTTACATCGGAGGGGCAGCTTTGACAGGCTGCCCTTCCTTTCGTTTACCTGCATAATCCAGTACTGCGCGCTTAAGGGCCAGTTCCGCCATCATGGCGCAGTGCATGTATTCCGGTTCCAGCCCTCCAAGAGCCGTTGCAATGACACTGCTGTCTATGGTGTAGGCTTCCAGTACAGGTCTTCCCCTGACCAGGGCTGCGGCTGTCTCGGCACACGCCTTGGACGGAAAACAGGATGTCTCCGTGATTGTGTAGGAGATGGAGGTTATAAGCTCTCTGTCCGCTGAGAAATAGTAGGTCAGCACATCCCTGCAGGAGGGGTCCTGGCAGGCCCCTGTCCCCATGCATGTTTGGGGCTTTCCCCTGTACTCACCCTTAAGGGCTGTTTCTGTTATGTATTCTTTATTCATCCTTCCCGCTCCAGTCCAGTGAACGCCGTACCAGTGTTTCGGCAACATCAATCTTGTAAGCGTTGCCTGAAAGGGGAAGCGCCCCCTCCAGTGCCAGCTTAGCGGCACCCAGTGCCGTCTCCCCGGAAGGTTTCCTTCCAATCAGATACGCTTCCGCCTTTTTCCTTCTCATGGGAACAGGTGCAACAGCGCCCAGCGTCATCCTGGCATCTGTAATCACACCGTCATCCAGCACATACCTGTATGCCAGGGCCACCACTGCGAAATCAATGGATTTGCGCAGCCTGAATTTCTCGTATCCTGATATGGTGCCTGCTGCGTCCCATGGAATCTGTATCTCCAGGATAAGCTCCCCCTTAAGCAGGGTGTCGGAAATACGTGTATGGGAGGTCAGAAGCTCCTGCGCCCCCAGAGTCCGCAGGTTTGTGCGGATAACTGCATCCGATGCCAGAAGCGCGGTTGCCATGTCGCTGGGATTCACGGCCAGACAGCCGCAGTTCATGCACCGTCCCGCCTCGCTGTTCAACATGTTGTACGAGTATCCCTTACGGTCTTCCCGGTTCACCCCACGCTCTCCGGCCGGCAGCAGGTCCGGCTCATTGGAGCAGCTGATGTTCCCGCACTCCGGAAGGAAACCCGCCAGCCCCTGGCGGCATTCACCTGTCTCAACAGAAAGTGGCGCTCCCTCCATATGGCGGTTCATCATGACAGCCGCCTCACGGCCGCCGGCCAGTGCCCTTACAACCGTGGCCGGTCCTGTGGTCACATCGCCGGCGGCAAATATTCCCTCCTGGTTGGTGCTGTGGTCCTCACTGGCCTTTATTCTTCCCCGGTCCGTCTCAACCCTGCATACACTGTCCAGGAAGCTCAGGTCAGATCGCTGTCCCACTGCCATAAACACCACATCCGCCTTTTCTTCCATCTGTCTGGCTTCATCATAGACAGGTGCAAAGCGTCCTTCCCCGTCCAGTGTGGAGACACACGCCTTAAACCGGACGCCTGTTATCCTGTCCTCCTCCGGCGATACGGATTCCTTAAGGATTTCCATGGGGCCCCAGCCGTTCTTAATCTCAATCCCCTCCTCCAGGACCCGTTCTATCTCCTCCCTGCCTGCTGGCATCTGTTCCCTGGATTCCAGGCAGATCATGGTGACCTTTGGCACACCCAGGCGCTTTGCCGTGACAGCCACGTCCACAGCCACATTGCCTCCGCCTACCACCACAACCTCTGAACCGGGCCGCTCATGGATATAGCTGTTTACCTCCACCAGGAAATCCAGGCCGAACCGTGTCAGCTCCTCACCTGAAATTCCAATTAACGGACGCTTCCATGCACCGGTATCCAGCAGCACACTGTCATTTTCACTGCGTATGGTCTCCAGCTCAATATCCTCTCCCACCTTTGTGTTAAACACAAAATGGACTCCCATGCCTTCCAGAACGGATACAAACTTCTGCACGATTTCCTTTGGCAGGCGGTAGGCCGGGATGGCATAGGCCAGACATCCGCCGGCCTCCTTCATGCGCTCGTACACAGTGACCCCATAACCGCTCTCTCTCAGATAATAGGCTGCTGCCAGTCCGGCGGGACCGGATCCGACAATGGCGGCCCTCTTTCCATTTTCCTGTTTTGGCGCCTTCATGAACCGCTCATGGTGTTCCAGAATATAATCCCCCACATAGCGCTCCACCGCGCCTACATTGACACGCTCATCGTACTGCTCCCTGTTGCATTTTTCCTGACAGAAATGGGCGCATACCCGGCTGGTGATGGCCGGCATGGGATTGGCTCTCAGGATGATGCGGGCCGCCTCGTCCACATCTCCTTCCCTCAGCTTTTCCATATAGGCGGAGATGTCCGTATGGGCCGGACACCCCTGTGTGCACGGAGTCATGCACACCTTGGCTGCCCCAAAGATGGAATGGTACCGGTTCTCCCCCATCATGGCGGAGCAGAGATGTCCCTCTTTTCTGGCACAATTCACCCGTCCGCCCAGGCTGTCCGGATACCGGTAGTACCAGCACCGCACATCCTGACACAGGTTGCCGCCTATGGTTGCGGTGTTTCTCAGGTTGGGGGATGCCACGCTTTCGGCTGCCTGGGCAATCATGGGATTCTTCTCCTTTACAAGGGCTGAACGTGCAATGGTATTCAGTGTGGTCATTGCCCCTATGAGCAGGCTGCCATGCTCCTCCCGTATATAGTCCAGGCCTTCTATTCCCTTAAGGCTGACCACCCGTTTTGGGTATTCCGGCAGAATTCGGTTTCTCATAAGGTCAATCAGGTCTGTCCCGCCGGCGCAGGCAGCCGTATGCTCCCCCTTTAACAGCTCACTGGCAAGGGTAACGGTTGACGGTTTTATATATTCAAAATTTTTCATTATGCCCTGTCCTCCTTTTCCTTTAACGCTGCAAGTACTTTTGCAGGCAGGTATGGGTATTCCTCCAGTTCAATGCCGCAGGCATTATAGACAGCCATGGTGATGGCCGGCCCGGACGGCGATATGATGGGTTCCCCGATTCCCATTGCCCCAAAGGGGAAGTCACTTTCCCGCCCCTTTGTGGACTCCAGGCACACATGGTCATGAGGCGGCGCCTCGTTGAAGGTTCTGGCCTTGTACTCAATCAGGTTGGGGTTGAGCACCTTATTGTCCCATTTATCCCAGACCGTCTCCTCCCGGATGGCCACGTCCAGCCCAGCGAAGAAGGAGGTCATCTGGTTATAGGCAGCCCTTGGGTTCATGATGGTCCCTGCGTCCGATCCTCCAAAATGGTCGGTTATCTCTATCAGCCCTGTCTCTGTATCCACTGCCACCTCAACGAACTGTACATGCATGATGGTGGCATTGTCGATGCCGGGCCAGTGTCCGGTTCCGCTTAAGCTGTCCGGATATATGAGAATTTCATGAAGGTCGTGTACCTCCTCCGGATTTGACAGGCGCTTAAGCATACCGTCCTTAAAGTCCCAGTCGGATGCCGGTATTCCCAGCCGTTCCTCTGCCAGTTGGAACAGGTTTTTCTTTAAATCCCTGGCTGCCCTCTGGGCGGAGATGCCGCCGGAGTAGGTGCTTCTGGAGGCAATGCTTCCAAAATCCAGAGGTGCTGCGCTGGTGTCCGAAATACTTACCCGCACCCGGTCCACCGGTATGCAAAGTTCCTCTGCCACGATCTTGCGGTATACGTCCCGGACCCCGCTGCCGAATTCCGTCATAACGGTCTGAATCATGACTCCCCCTGCGCTGGTCATGGTCACATTGGTATTGGAGGCCATGCCGCCGATATCCGAGTGTCCTGACAGTCCCATGCCCACGCCGTACCGCCTGCTTCCGTCAGCTCTGCTGGGAATGCCCCATCCCTTGAAACGGTCCTTCCATCTGAATCCCTCTGCCGCAGCATGGATGGTGTCCTTCCAGTCAGGGGACGCATTATACTGCCACGGTTCCTTCTGGTTCAATGCATTGTAATACCGCTCTCCGTGACGCAGCACATTCTTCTCATAATACACCACCGGGTCAAGCCCCAGGCCGATGCACGCCCTCATGATTGCCCGGTTTACCAGGGCAGAGGATTCCATGTATCCGTATCCCCTAAAGGATCCGGAGGGAACCTTGTTGGTCACTACCACAGTACCCTTGTACCGCTTGTTATCCGTCTTGCACAGAAGGGGCAGACTGGCCGTGCCCACAGATAGCATGTTTTCCTGGGTGGAGGCACAGACGCCTGCATCCGCATACTGGGTCATCTCAATGGCGGTTGCCAGTCCTTCCCGGTTCACCCCAAGCCTGACATGGGATTTGGTGCACATGCGCGTCTGGTGGCATGCAAAATGTTCTTCTTTTGTATAAGAAAACATCACAGGCCGTCCGGATGCCTTTGCCATGATGGCGGTCAGCACCGGCGGAACCACATTGCCCACAAACAGCTTGGAACCAAAGCTTCCCCCCACACAGGGAGCCACGATGCGCACCCTCTCATAGGGAATGTCCAGGGACGCAGCCACATAAGTCTGGCAGTTGGACGGTGCCGCGATGGATCCGTAGATGGTCAGCATATCATCATTCCACTGTGCAATACACACAGGGGCTTCCGCCGGCATGGCGTTCTGGCCGCTTTTAATCTCCCCGTCCATTTCCACAATGATATCCGCCCGGGCAAATCCTGCTTCCGGATCACCCACCTTAAAATCAAGGTCATCCAGTCCCGGAAAGATAGGGGGCGCTATATTGCCCGGAAACACATCATAGAGCTGGGGCGCGTCCGGCGCCAGCGCTTCATCAATGGTGAATACCGGAGGCAGTTCCTCATACTCCACTTCAATCAGTTCCATGGCATCCAATGCAATGTCCTCTGTGTCCGCCACCACCAGGGCCACCGGGTCCCCCACAAACCGGACTGTTTCATTCAACGGCCGGTAGTGGGGCGCCGGAGTCATTTGGTTTGTAATATAGATGTTGTCCGGTATGTCCTTGTATGTAACCACAGCATGGACCCCGTCACAGGCCTTTGCCCTGTCCACATCAATCCTGGTAATACGCGCATGGGGGTAAGGGCTTCTGAGCACCTTGCCGTAAACCATTCCTGTCACCCGCAGGTCATCCGTAAACACAGCCTTCCCGGTGACAATGTCATCTGCTATGATACGCTTGATTTCCCTGCCAACTACCTTGTAATCCTGGTTCATTCTTCACTCCTCCTTTTCTCCACATAAGCCATGATGCTCTCCACTGCCGTGTAATGGGTCCCGCAGCGGCAGTAATTGCCGGCCAGCGCATCCCGGACCTCCTCCTCAGTGGGGCAGGGCTTCTCATCTAACAGGGCCCTGGCTGTCATAATAATGCCCGATGTGCAGAATCCGCACTGGAATCCGCAATTGTCCACAAAAGCCTGCTGCAGCCCGGTTAAGCCCCCTGTCTCCGGGTCCGCCAGCCCTTCAATGGTGGTGATGCTGCTTCCGTCACAGTCCATGGTAAGCACCATGCAGGAAGTAACCGCACGGCCATCCATGATTACCGTACAGCAGCCGCAGGCCCCCTGCCCGCATCCCAGTTTCAGGCCCATAAGATGAAGCCGGTCCCTCAGTGTGTGGGCCAGGGTTTCAGACTGGGGCATATCCCCCCTGTTGTTTCCCACGGGTATCTCATATTCCCTGCGGTTCACCGTAAGCGTGATGAATTGTTGAAGCTTTTCTTTCATAGCTGCCTCCTTTATTTTTATGTGTTTCTTTTGGTATACCATTTATTTTGAATTTTTATCGTTTTTTCTCGGTTATTTTTTAAAATATGCACTATATTTATTTTATATTATTGTATAATATAGTTATTTTTAATAATTTATGGTATACCAAAATACTATCATCCCTTTCAGCAAATGTCAATTGTACACTCCTCTGTTTCGATATACTACTTTAAACATAACGAATACAGTATACGGCAGTCCGGCCTATGAACCGTATTTAACAGTTCTTCCTGATTTATGCCGGGTTACTGTCATAGGCATCTTTCACAAACAGTTGTTAAACAAAATTATTTATTATTTTTCCATTTCGTCTAACATTTCATAAATAAAAATTGAGATTTTCTGGCTTTTATATTATAATAAAAGAAATGCGAATGCAGACAACTGCTGTCTGCATATGACAAAGGAGGAAACAATCATGGGTTTGTTTCAGCATAAAAAAGAAAAAGGGACAGCAGAGCTTCCGCCTACACCACCTGTCCTTACCCCCACGGAACCGGATGCTGCCAGCGAGGGCCGCGCAGCCTGCATGAACAGGCTGGAGTCCGTACTGGGCGCCCCTTCGTCCAAGGGAGTGGTTCTAAAACTCTATCTGGAGAATTTTAAGAGTCTGAATAAGACGTTCGGATATGATTACTGTGAGGAGCTTCTTTCCCAGATAAAAAGCTATCTGAAGGAAGTGGCTGAGGGCAATATCTACCGTTACATAGGTGTGGAATTCATCATTATATTGGAACAGCTTTCAGAAGGGAAGGCCTGCGACCTGGCTGATGAGATTCTGGAACGCTTCGGAAACGTTTGGAAAATCCGCGGCGTGGACTGTCTGTGTTCCGCACAGATAGGTCTCTGCTCCTACCCCGGTCATGCCACCAGCACAGATGAGCTGCTTAAGCGCCTGGACCTGGCCGTGTCTGCTGCCTCTGACTGCGGACCCAACCAGATGGCAGTATATGACAGCAACATGCATACCCAGTTCGTCCGCCGCCAGGCCGTTGCCATGTACCTTCAGACAGCCCTGGAAAAGAATGAGCTGGAGGTCCGCTACCGTCCCACCTATAACCTGAAGGAAGGCCGCTTTACAAGGGCTGATTCCTATATGAGAATATTCATTCAGGGCATCGGGCTGGTGGGTGCAGCTGAGTTTATGCCCATAGCCGAGGATTCAGGCCAGATCAGGGCCATTGGCTACTACGCCCTGGACCATGCCGGCAGATGCATCAGCGAACTGATGAATACGGGAAGGGAATTTGACTCCATCTGTATCCCTGTTTCCCCGGTGCTTCTTGTACAGGAGGATTTTCTGGATCAGGTCACAAAGGTCCTTGAGACCTACCAGATACCCAAGGGCAAGCTGGCCCTGGAGGTGGATGACAGCGCCCTGTCCAATGTATATCTGAACGTAAACATCACCATGCAGGAGCTCTCCGACATGGGTGTGGAGCTGGTACTCAACAACTTCGGTTCCGGATGCGCTCCTGTCAGCAGTATCCTGGACCTTCCCATCAATACAGTAAAGCTGGAGCGCATGTTTGTATGGCAGCTGGAGACCAATCCAAAATCAGCCTCCATTGCAGGCGGACTGATTCAGATTGCCAGGGAACTGGGTATCCATATCATCGCTGAGGGTGTGGAGACAGAGAACCAGCTGAACGCACTGAACAACTATCAGTGCGAGTATCAGCAGGGCTTCTACTACGCTCCCACCATGGAGCAGGACGTGCTCATAAAGGTCATGGGAACTACGCTGGATGAGTCCAGGGTTACCATTGAGGAAGAGAAGCTTAAAATGAAGATGTAACAATAATCCTTGCAGGAAATAAATGCAAGAAAACGCAGGTTCCGTTTTAACGGTTCCTGCGTTTTGCATTGTTATTGTTATCATTATCAGATATTGTATTACGGCTTCCACTGGGCATAAATGGATTCATTGATTCCTGAATGTATGGTCAGCTCACTGTGTCCATCCTTTACCAGCTTAACCCTCCTGTTGCCATACAGGAAGCAGCGCTCCTGCACTATCTGGTTCATATTGGCAAACAACTCCTCATAGATATCCGTAATTTCTCCACCTATGTAAATGTATTCAGGGTCCATCATGGTAATCAGAACAGAAATCAATCTGCCCAAATATCCGGCGGTCTCGTGAATCAGATGAACGGCTTTTTCATCCTCTTTCTTTGCGTCTGCAACCAGCTGATTCCAGGCCCCCAGGACATCCTCCTGTTCCTCTCCCCAATATTCTGCCACGATATCAGGAATGGCAAGTTCATTCTCAATACATCCATACGCCCCGCATTCAGAACAGTATTTACGGGGATTTCCCAGCGGCGTATGGGCCACCTCACCGCCATACCCGTGATGCCCCCTTAACAGGGAACCTTCGCATATAATTCCGACGCCCACTCCCTCAGAGATATGGAGGTAGACAAGATTTCTGCACTCCGCAATGGTATGCTTAAGGCTTAAGGCACAGAGATTGGCCTCATTATCAACATAGCCCGGAAGCTGGAAGGCTTTCTCTACAATGGCTTTGAGAGGTACGCCCTCATACATCTTTACCGCACAGTTTACAAGTGTCTGAGTAGCCAAATCAAAGATTCCTGAAACAGCCACCCCCACACCGATGTACACGTGATTGGAGTTTTCCCTTGCAATCTCATCAAATCTTTTCCTGGCGTAGTCAATAACCTCCTCAGGGGCGTCCAAACCAGATATATCATATTTTTGATGGAACACAATCTCATTTCTGATATTCAGCACCGCAATTCCCAGCACACCTTTCATCTGCAGGTTCAGACACACCGTACAGAACCTGTTATATGCCAGATTAACCGTGGATGGAGTCCTTCCTACCGACATGGAGTTTTTTTTAACGATTTCAACAATTCCCCTCTCCAATAACTCATTGCACAGATTGGAAACCGTGGCAAAGCTCAATGCTGTTCTGTCAGCTATATCACGCTTTGTAAGACCGCTCTCCCCTGCTGAAAACCTCAGCACATTCACAATACTCTTAACATTGTGCTGTTTAATATCCATTACGTCCAAAGATTCCATCGTTTTCTCCATCTATCCTCTTAATTTACTGCTGGAGGATTCTGATATTTTGCCAATACGGCCTCGTCCTTTAACATCTCACCTGTCAGCAATGAGCTGCCTCCGTAGATGATAGGAGGAACATGTCCAAATGGCGGATTTGCTGATGGGATTTCTGTGGGATGTGCCGCTGCATATGCCAGCATCATCGCCTCATACCCAATCAGATATGGGTCATCCACGATTGTCCCTTCAATATCCCCAGCCTGCAGCAGTTCAATGACCGCTGAACTGTAATCACTTCCAATTATAACAATATTTTCTAAAATATTCAATGTTCTAGCTGCCGCTGCCGCTCCTGGCGCCCCATATCCATGGGTACTGAATATTCCCTTAATCTGAGGGTTGGCCTGAAACAGAGCCGCGCATACGGTTTCCGACTTTGCAACGTCTCCCTCATCGTTTAATTCGGATACAACCTGAACCCCCGGCGCATTCTCAGCCAGCCATTCCTTAAAACCTGCTGCCCTCTCTTCCTGGGCAATGGAGCCCGGAACCAGACATATGGCGACCTGTCCCTCTCCTCCAATCATCTCAGACATGGCTTTTGCTGCATTGGCTCCAAAATCATAGTTATCTGTGCCCACATAGGACAGCCTGCCGCTGTCAGCAGCATCACTGTCAAAACCAATCACAGGAACTCCGGCACTTAGTGCTTTTCCTATGGCCGAATTCAAGGTTGTCTCATCTGCCGCGGATACCAGTATTCCTGCTGGTTTCTTGGCCGTCACCTGTTCCACTGCCCTTGCTTCCAGCGACGCATCCCACTCCGCAGGTCCCTGAAGCTCCACTGTTATATGACTTCCAAGCAGCTTTGCCGCATCCTTCATACCTGCGTAGCACCAGTTGAAATATTCCGCTCCCTTTGTAAAGACCACCATGGAGTACAGTTCATTTTCCCTGGCAGCAGATGAATCCTGTCCGGCCGGCGCCGCTGCCTTTGATGTTTCGCTGCTGCATCCCGCTACACTTGCCAGCATAATTCCAGCCATACACAATGCGATTATTTTCTTCATGTAATTCTCCTCCTTTTATGAATGCCTCTTTTTTAATATGTTCATCCCCTCGCTCATCAGCACTGCCGCAATCAGAAACGCTCCCGTCACCACATCCTGATAATACGTGGAAATCCCGCTCATGACAAATGCATTGTAAATCATGGCCATGAACAGTGTCCCCAGCAAGGTTCCTGTAACCGATCCATATCCTCCGTGGGTCAGGCTTGTCCCGCCTATTGCCACTGTTGTGATTACTCTCAGGTCCGCATTGGTGCCATAGCTGTAGCTTGCGCTGCTGTAGGTCATGGCTGTCAGGATTCCGGCTGCCGCTGCCAGAACAGCAGATATGATGTATACATTCCGGTATACCCCTTCCACCTTTATTCCGGACAGACGGGCCGCTTCTTCATTTCCGCCCACAAAATATATCTGCTGGAATGATTTTTTGTTTTTAGAAAAGTAAATAAAAACAGCTGCCAGCAGGATGTACACAATCCAGCTCAAAGGCATTCCTGCTATCCTGCGTGTACTCCAGGCTGAAAATCCTTCTGAAAAATTAGAAATCGCGCTTCCGCCGGTAAGTGTCAGATTCAGTCCCTTTAAAACTGCCGCAATGGCCATTGTCACTACCATGGGATGCAGATTCAGCTTTTTTCTAAAAAGGTTTGTCAGGCAACCAATCCCCGCTGCCGCTGCCAGAACCAGCATTATAGCTGCCGCAAATGGAACTCCCCGTATCATGAACAGCGCAAGAACGATAGAAGAAAAGGGAAGGACACCTGCCACAGTCAGATCAATTCCCCCGGATATAATTACCAGGGTCATCCCCAAAGCCATGATTGCCTCCATGATGAAATTATCCACCAGTACACAAAGATTGGCTGCTGTAAAGAAATAAGGCGAACGAAACCCCATGAAAACCGCAAGAAGTACGATAAGGAAAATCAGTACCATATAATGAAGGTTGATTTTTTTAGCCATTTCCTTCCACCTCCTCCCGGAACGCCGCCTTCATCACAATCTCTTCTGTCAGATTGTCATTCTCCAATACGGCCTGGCATTTGCCCTCATGCATTACAATGACTTTATCCGATACTCCCAGGATTTCCGGCAGTTCAGAAGAAATCATCCACACAGCCATCCCGCTGTCTGCCAGCCTTCGCAGTATTTCATGAATCATTGCCTTAGCGCCCACATCCACGCCTCTGGTAGGTTCATCCACAATCAGCAGCTTTGGATTGGCAGCAAGCCATTTTGCAAAGAGTACCTTCTGCTGATTACCCCCTGACAGATTGGATAATCTGTTTTCCATACACTGTGTAGGATGTATTTCCAGTTCTTCAATATACGTTTTTGTTATACTTCTGCTCTTATCCTCCTTTATGAATTGTATAGGACTGCATATGGATTTAAGACAGGCTGCAATCGTGTTTTCCCGTACAGTCATGTCAACAAATAGTCCGATTGCCTTGCGGTCCTCTGACAGGTAACACACGCCCGCTTTGATTGCCTGAGCCGGATTGGAAAACCTTACTTCCTTATCCTCAAAAAACACCTTTCCCGAATCAATCTTGTCCGCCCCGAAAATCGAAAACGCACATTCTGTCCGTCCTGCCCCAACCAACCCAAACATTCCGGCAATTTCACCATATCGGATATCAAAGGAAACATGTTCAAATTTATCCTTTCTGCTGATACTCTCTGCCCTGAGAGCACATTTTCCGTTTCTGTCCTTTGCTTTCGGAGGATATAGATTATCAATATTGCGTCCTACCATCATCCTGATTATGGTCTGTACATCCATGTTTTCCCTTGTCAGAGTCCCTGTGCATGTCCCGTCCCTCAGTACCGATACCTTATCGGAAATCCTTGTAATTTCATTTAATTTGTGACTTATGAAAATAATCAGCTTTCCTTTTTCCCTCAAGTCAAATAACAGACGGAACAGGTTCTCGATTTCTTTGTCAGAAAGAGCGCTGGTAGGTTCATCCAAAATCAGTATGTTAACGTCCTTTGACAATACCTTCGTAATTTCTATCATCTGCTGCAGGCCGACGCTCAAGGTTCCGGCCTGAACCCTTGGATTGATGTTAGCACCGATTTTCCGGAACTCTTCCTCTGTATTTTTATAGAGACGGTCCCAATCTATAAACCCCAGCCTGTTGACAGGTTCATTATTGACAAATACATTCTGGGCCACAGTCATATTCCCTGCAATGCTTAATTCCTGATGTACGATTCCTATTCCATGGGCATAAGCCTCCACCGGATTCCTCATGGTTATGTTCCGTCCGTCCAGGAGTACTTCTCCACTGTCAGCCTGGTATATACCTCCGATTATTTTCATCAGGGTCGATTTTCCTGCTCCGTTCTCACCGATAATAGAGTGAATCTCCCCTTTTTCAAAATCAATGGAGATATTTTCCAGTACTTTGTTATTTCCAAAAGACTTTACTACATTTTTTACTTGTAAATAACTCATACCCTTCTCCTATCTCGGTTTTCTTCTTCGGCGCAGGGCATCAAAAGCCACCGCCGCCAGAAGCATAAGGCCGCTTATTGCAGATGACCAGTTAGGCGAACCGTTAAACATGATAAATACGTTATTTACCAGGGCCACTAATATGACTCCGAGAGCAGTTCCCAGAAAGCTTCCCGCCCCGCCATGCATATCAGCGCCGCCTATAACTGCCGCAGAAATCGCCTTCATCTCAAAGGAAATGCCATAACCTGCATGGCCCATACCCAGGCTGCTGGTCATCAGTATCGCAGCAATTCCTGCCATAAGGCCGCTAATCATGTAGCCCAGGATAATCGTAAGTCCAGACGGAATACCTGAAATAAATGCCGCCTGCCTGTTGCCTCCCACGTAAAACATGCTGCGCAGGGGTCTGAAACGTCTTGATAAAAGGGCCAGCAAAAGCATAATGGTGATTGATACCAATATCTTATTAGGTACTCCAAGCAGACTTCCTCTCCCTATATTGGTATAGGCGTCAGTCAACCCTGCCACGAAATAACCGCTGGTCAGCACATAACAGGCTCCCCGGCAAATAGACTGACTTCCAAGAGTCGCCACAAAGGGAGCTACATTGGCTTTGGACACAAGAATACCATTAACCGCACCTATCGCACCCCCAAAAAGAATGCCCAGGCCTACTGCAAGCACTATGTTTATACCTTTTTGAATCATTAAGGTACAGATGATTCCAGACAGCGCAAGGACTGCTCCCACAGACAGGTCCACCCCGCCCAATATAATGACAAAGGTCATTCCGCAGGCCAGCAGCAAATCATAGGCAAGATTGGAAAATATGGCTTCAATGTTGCTTCTGGCATAGAAAAGTTCTCCTTTGAGAATACACATTGCAACAAAAATAACTGCAATTGTAATGATTAACGTTCCTTCCCTGTTATTGACAGACAGTTTCATTTTGTCTTTCATTCACATCACATCCCTCTGCCTACCAGCTCCTGAACATCCACCGGCATATCAGAACACTTGACAGCAGTTCTTCCCCGCTTTATATATGCGTCCTCAACACAGCCTCCGGCAATCTCGGTATTTGGATAACCGTAACATCCAAGATCCAGCATAATACCTACGTTCTCACCATACGGTTCTTCCTTGTCCGGGGTGATGACCATTGGTTCCAAACACTCCGTCAGTCCGGTTCCATGACATGTACTATAAAAATGAAACTGCTTCATATTATGCCCTCCGATTTCCTGTGAGGCAAAATAATTCCTGGCCGCCAGGTCAATGCGGTTGGAAGGAAGATTCCCCTGGCAAACATGATAGATTTCCTGTTCCGCCCTTCGGTAAGCTTCATTCATGCAGTCAAAATATGCTTTCTGAAGTTCGCTTCTCTTTCCCATAACAAAAGACCTTCTGCATACGCCCTTATAACCCTCAAAGCTGGGACTGCAGCCAATCTGCACGATTTCTCCTTCCTCTATCACTTTGTTTGAGGCTGGTCCAATCACGGTTTTGCACCGGTCACCTGAATTTACAATTGTATCAAACCCAAATCCGGTTCCCCCAAGGGATTTGACTGTAAAGTCTCCTACTGCCGCCACTTCGCTTTCCCTGATTCCCGGCCTGACAACTGCCAGCATGGCTCTTACTGCTGCGCAGGCAATGATATCTGCCTGTTCCATACACTTAAACTCATTCTCTGATTTTTCATACCGGAGGTCAGACAGGATATCGGAAGCATCCACCACTTCCACTTTTCCAAAACTCGTATGGAGGAATTCCATGAATTTTGCCGGAATGATATCATCACTTGTCATATAACCGATTCGTTTGATTTCGTGTCCTATGTAACGGGCAATGACTTCATTCAGCTCATCCCTGTCCACTCCTTCATAATATTCATCGGGTATGCTGAATTCGTTTACAAAACGGGTGTCCAATCCCAATCCGGATTCTTTTGAAAGGATACCGGATTCAGGTCCGGCCAGAAGAAGAGGACGTTTTCCGGGAGCAATCACCCCGCTGGCTCTTTCGATGGTTGGGTTATATCCAGTCAGATAAATACCATCCCCCGGCATCTCTCTGTACCAGAAGAAAAATCCCATATCAATTTTTTTCTCATCCAGCTTCTTCCATACATTCTGATACCGCTCCTCATATTCTTTCTGCGGAATCTTAAAATCCTTATCAATGCGTCCCTCATACGCCCTCACGATTCCCATAACCCTCTCAAAATCCATTGCGCTAATACCCATAACTACCTCCTTCATTTATTTGTGCATTTTTTATATTAAACTAATTATTATAATAC
>ENA-ORTL01000188-ORTL01000188.1-human-gut-metagenome-genome-assembly--contig:-NODE-188-length-86567-cov-3.99628_pt1 | contig 86567 bp, 73 predicted proteins | sample MGYA00241916_ERZ509196 | MGnify/ENA primary metagenome ERZ509196 (study PRJEB26280, sample SAMEA2338844) | human gut metagenome | biome: human gut; feature: human-associated habitat; material: faeces...
CGTACTATGTATGGGAGATGTAGCAAAGCACTTTTAGCAGCAAAACTAATGTATGTCAAGGTTGAATGATACGGATAATTGCGGATGAACCCACAGTCTGCTCACATATTCTTTCTTTAAGCAGCCACATTTTGTGTTGAAATTGTTTCAGATCCGGCTGAGGGAAATCATGAAAATAAATGCGGTTCCGGCTGTTGTTATTGGCAGCGGTCTGGCGCTGACACTTTATACAAGCGGAGGAACTGATCATCCGGTTAATTATGTGATATTAATTGTATCCATACTTTGTATGAGTATGTTCTTTTCGGTGCATTATCTGACCATCTATTATCTGCTTCAACCATATAATGCCGGAACAGAGATAAAAAGCGGGACTTATCGTATCGTAATGACAGCAACGTATGCCGATTCTGATTTTTGGTATCCTGACGATGGTGTTCTTTGTTCTATATGGTATTGTAGCGAGTATTCTGGTTTTCCGTTTTGCACCGAAAACCTTCAAAATTCGCAACTAAATGAAATATTTCAGAGAATTGACAATATGAAAAATATCCAACATTGAAGGATTGTGTACAGTATTTAAGAGAGTGTGGAATTGACTGCCCGATTTATTGTGGATTTACACTGGCAATTAATGGTGCGACAGAAGAAGTAAACGAGTTATTTGCTATGGCAGAAGAGGCTGGTGGTACTGTATGGCAGAAACCGCAGTGGAAAGACTGGGGAGGAATGGACGGATATTCAGGATATTTTCTTGATCCGGATGGATATCTATGGGAAGTTGCATACGCACCATTTTTGAGATTGGCTGAGGATAATCGCTTATTGCCAAAGACAAAAGCAGAGGTATAATAGAAAGCATATTTACGTTAAAAGAGGTTGTATTTTATGATTTTGTAGTCATAAAATGCAGCTTCTTTTTTGATTTAGGTTTCTTACAAATGATAGAAAAAGAAATATAACCATCGAAGTACAAGTTTTGGAATGGTCAAAATCAGCATAAAATATGAGGGAAAATAGGAAATACTATTGACAAAAATATTCGGGGGGGGGGTATGATGATATCAGTTAGAAATTATTTTTTTAAACATAAATATAACCTTTAAAGTCATAGTTAATAAGAAAGGGAAAAGATTAAATAATGCAATTAACAAGTACGACTGATTATTCTATACGCTTAGTGTGTTTTTTGGCATATAAAGAAGAACCATGTTCGACTGCGACAATCGCAGCTTCGGCAAATATTCCAAATAATTATATACCTAAAATTATAAAAAAACTAAAAATTGCAAATATAGTTGGATCTGTGGAAGGTGTACAAGGTGGATATTTCCTTTTGAAGAAACCGGAAACGATTACTTTGTGGGATATTCTTGACACTATGGAATCTACAATGAAAATTAACAAGTGTCTAGAAGAAAAACAGGAAGGAGAATGTTGTGTTCCTAATTATTGTCACAATAGAGAAACTTGCAAGGTGCGGGCGGTTTTTGAACAATTTCAGATGGATTTGGAGAGAAAACTAGAAGAAGTTACTATTGCAGAGTTGATTGGTAAGGCTGCAAAACATCCTTTTGGGAATACTTATGTTACTCTAGAAATTGATGCAGAAACAGGAAAATATAAGCGTGTTTATGCTTATGATGCATTTGTTCGAGATTATATTCCAAAAGAAGGAGATTTTAGAGAATTCATAAAGAAGTATATTGAAGAGTATGTGCAAGAAGATGATAAAGAGAGAATTACAGAACTGACAGATATTGGACGGATTGAGGAAGATTTAATCAATGGATATTGGGAAAAGCAAACAAGATTTCGTCAGAGAGTAAGAGATACGGAAAAGGATTATGTCTGGATGGAACTTCATCAATATTTTAATATTGATGATAATGTAGCAATCTTTGTATTGCAGAATTCTATCTTAGCAGCACGGCACATGTCTTCTGTTGAAGAAGAACTGGAAAGTAAATCAAAAAGTATTGAAGAGAATTATTGGTTTGCTATTGAATTACTCAGCAGAATTTTAAATGAGCGCAATTTGGAATATAGCAACAGTCGTTTGGAGACCATTCATTATACAGAAAAAATTTACCAAAAATTGGCAGAATTATATCCAGAGCTTGAAATTACAGAAGTGGAGATAAAAAATGTAGCTCATTTAGCACCTATACACAATGTTGGAAAAATTCGTCTTCCTAAGGAAATGTTTTTAAGATTGGATGAATTAACAGAGGAAGAAGAAAAGTTGCTAAAAACACATCCGGAATTAGGTGCAGAGATTGTTGCTCGTTTTCCAAAAGATAAAAAATTAGAACACATTCAGCAATATAGTCGCGATATTTGCTTATATCATCATGAGAGATATGATGGTTCAGGTTATCCCTATGGACTGAAAGGTGAAGAAATACCGCTATGTGCACAGGTTGTGGGACTTGTAGATGTATATGAGGAATTGATAAATAGCAAAAATATGCATGTTAGTACTGGAAAGGAAAAAGCAATTCAAATGATTTTATCCGGTAAATGCGGGAGTTTTTCAGAAACATTGTTACATAGTTTTTTAGCGGCTGCTATGCAGTCCGATTGGGAACCGGATGAAGTAGATTAAATGAGAACGGATGAGGAAAATGAAAAAGAAACGGAATTTGCGTAGATTAATTGCAGGTATTTTATGTATATGTATGATATTTCAATTACCTGTACAATCGGTTGGAGTTTATGCAAACAAAGGAGAGATATCAGAGAAACCGAATTCTGTAGTATCAGAAAAAACATCAATTACAGAGGAAACGATTGAAGAAACGAAAGACTCGGCGATGCCCGAAAATCTCCAAGATATGATGCCTTTCTATAAAGATGGAAAGGTCTGTATCTACAATTATGAGCAGTTGTTAAAGATTGGAACACAGGAAAAGGTATATACCGGAGATAAAGATGGAAATTTGGGGACAGGAGAAATCGTAACAGTAGATGGGCAAGAGATTACTTATGGACTAAATCAACATTATTGTCTTATGAATGATATTCCGGTTGATCAGACAAAACCATGGATTTTTCCTTCTGCATTTACCGGAACGATTGTTTCTGAGACTGCAAGAACAGATACAACGGTATACGACCAAGATTCCGATACGATTTATTTGTATAATCGTTATCAGCTGGAATTAAAAAATTCGGAAACTTCGGCAGATGAAGTTGTGATGACTGATGACGCTACGGCTGAGAGAGTGGGAATGGGAAAGGTTGTATTTGCAAAAGACGGAAGCAAACTTACCTATGGAGATAACCATAACTATGTGATTGCTTCCAGTTTTACAACAGATACACCGGAACTTTTAGCTTCGACACTTGTAGAAAAAGCAGAAAATACATCAGATGAACAACTTGCTGGACGTAATCATATCGGACAAGTACTTTATACGGATCCATCAACACAGAAGACTTATATCTTGATTGGAAATGAATTACAATTAAGAGCCATTGGCTCCAATAAACAAGTAACACCGATGCTGTTTGTAAGATTGGTTCCGAAAGGAATAGGAGACCTTTTTAAGGATGAGAAAATGCTTCCATATTATCCGGGAGATGCCGATTTCAATCTTACTAAGTTTGATGAAACAGGCATATCCTATACGAAGGGTGACTTTGAGAGAACGGATTTTCAATATATTGCAAAGATGAATAAAGAAGAAGCAATAAACAGAAAATTGATGAATGCAGATTTTGAAGATCATAAAGGCCTTTTAGGCACAGTGGTAGGCATATTGGGTGGATTGTTAGATGGGATTTTAGGTACGCTGTTGGGAAAAACTGAAAAGGAAATTGTCGGGCTTCTAAATGAAGATACTACCACACCGTCTATCGGAGTGAATAAAGGCGAATTTGTAGATTTGGATACAATCAGTAAGAAATATAATCAGTACAAGTATTCAGATGATGCGGATTATATTATTTTCCGTAATATTGATTTATCAAAAACCGGAACTTATTCCAATGACATGGATGATAACTGGACACCGCTTATGATGGCAGGTTCTATTGTGGGAGATCTTAACCTTGAAGGGCATAAAGGCAATTCTACTTATGCCAAGGCAAAAATATCCAATATTAACATTGAACAGAAGACTCCTATAGAAACCAATAAGTATACAGGAATCGGATTTTTTGGAACGATTACAAATGAAGTAAATGCTGAGAATTTAGGTGTGAGTTCTGGAACAGTAAAAGTTTCTGATATTACCTTGGAAAATGTTACCGTAGACAATCAAGCGAATAAAACAACGGATAATGAGACAATTGTCAGTGCATTAGTAGAGAGCTTAGGCTGGGTTGTTGGAGGATTACTTGAGGGTTTAGTAGAAGGCGTGTTGGGACTTTTAACCTTTGGAACAGTAAAAATCAGTTTACAAGATGCGTTGACCGGACTATTAGATGCACGCTCCACAGATCCGACTACATTTGCCACAGGTGCATTTGCAGGCAGAATTGTTGGGGATGTAGAAGTTTCCAATTGTGAAGTGACAGGAACGGTAAGTGTGAATTCTATTACCAATTATAGTGGGGGATTTGTTGGTTATGCAGAAGGTGTTACAGAATATGACGGACTATCAAAGCTTTTAGGGGAAATTGAGAAGCTTTTAGCATCCTTATTAAATGTTATTCCAGGTCTTGGCGCAGGAGATTTGATTACAATCCTCTTAGAAAATGGATTAGCTGTGGGAAGTTTAATTCCTACCGGATATTATAATCCTGTTATCTCTTCCTGTACAGTTCATGGGTTGGCGGGGAATGTTGGAAGCGGAACAACGGATTTCCATGGAGGATTTATTGGAAGTCAGGTAGGTACCAGAATTCTGGACTCCGATGTAGAGGAGAGCAGCTATCAGATTTTAGCAAAAAGCTATGGGGGTGGATTTGCAGGACTTTCCAGAGATGCAGAAATCAAAGGAACATTGTCTACCATTGGTATAGAATTAATCCGAGTATTACAGCCACAATCGATTATTATTAACTCTCATATTAAAAATTGTGATTACAATGTTAATGGAGAGGATTATGTCGGTGGATTTATAGGAGCACAGGCAAATAGCTATGCAATTAATGACACTATTGCTTCAAATAAGCCAATTACAGTTACTGCAACAAAGAGTAATGCCGGTGGATTTACCGGAAGAGCAACGGTAGGCTGGACATCGGAACTGGGAACAGGAGATAAAGCTAATGGTTTGCTGGAAGTTGTGAATAAGCTTTTGGTAGACTTGTTATCTAGTAATCCTGAAAAAGCCAGTATGTTATTATCTCTTGTTGGTATTCATCCATCTGCCATACTTGGATGTCAAATTCAAGCGACGGAATTAGCTGTTTCAGCAGGTGAAAGCTATGCCGGAGGAATGATTGGAAATGGAGATGGTGTTTATCTTGGAAAATCAAGTCCGGAATATCTAAACAAGCTTGTTTTTTGGAAGCATAGTGAGAACCCTCAATATCCAACAGAGCAGAGGGGAGTTATCACAGGACTTAAAAGTGTTTCGGCAGGTAAGAATTTTTCAGGTGGAATGGCTGGATTTTTAGGAACTGCCAGTGTAGGTGGTCTTTTAAATGCGGCGGTTGGACTTGGAGGTTATCTGGGATTTACGATAGATGGAATAGATGTGACAGGTATAGCATCAGGATTTACCGTTTCAGCAGGTGGAAACTATGCCGGTGGCGGTATTGGAGAAGCGGTAGGAGGACTTGTTCAAAACAGTAGAATAAACAACGTGGCATCTGTAACAGCAGAAAATCGTGCGGGCGGTTTTGTGGGCTGTGCAGGTCCCGGAGATTTGGCAGGAACAGGCGGCTTAGAATTGAAGCTGCTGGGTATAAAAGTGTTAGAACTTAAAGGTCTTCTTTCTTTAGGACAGGGTGTGGAAGTACAAATTAACGATGTAAATGTAAATGTGAATGGAACACAAACCGGTCTTATAGTAGAAGCAACAGGTAAGAATGCCCCGGGTCAAGTGAAAGAATTTATTGCTGGTGGATTTATTGGGAAAAGTAATAGTACGAAAATTAAGAATAGTCATACAATAAATTTAAAACTGGTGAAAGCAAATGCAGAGGATGGCTATGCCGGAGGATTTATCGGTACATCTCGTACAGGAGGTCTTGCAGAGGTATCAGATGACACAAATGTATTAGAACTTATAGAGGCAGGACAACTTCTTACTGCGGTGGGATATTTAATTCCATCTTATAAAAATTGTACTGTTCAATATATGGGCGGAGCAGATCTGTCAGGTGTTGAAGCAGATGTGGCTGGTGGTTTTGTAGCTGATATGCAAAGCGGTACAGTGGATAATCAAGAGCGGGGAGAAGGAAACTATTATGCAGTTTATAATCTGGACTATGTAAAGGGAGGGCGCTATGCCGGGGGTTTCGGAGGTATTGTCACTTCAGGCGCGCTAGCTGGTTCAGAAGGAGGTCTATCCATTCTCGGAGGGTTGACAAGTGTAAGTATCAGTGTGAAGGATCTTCTTGATTTAGTACAAGGGTATGTACCTTATGTCTCCTATGCAGGTGTAAAATCAGAAGAAGGATTTGTAGTGGAAGCTACAAAAATAAAAGATGTTGATATGAATTCCGGTAGTGCCGGTGGCTTTATCGGATATGGAAGTGGAGCACAGATTAGTACAAGCGATGTTTCTTATTTGAAATATACTCAAGTAGAAGCACCGGAAAATCTTGAAGCAGAGAATGCACCAACGTATTGGGATGAGAAAAAAAGTACTTATGCTGTAACAGCTCCAAGATATGCAGGTGGATATATTGGGAAAATGGATATTGGAAACGCTGCTTCTGTAGGAAGCGGATTGAAAATCCTTGGCAGTCAAATCTCCCTTGCAAACGTTTTAGATGTGCTATCTGTTGTTGTATCTACTATTGAACATTCAGATGTAAATGGCAGTCCCGGAGGATTTAGTGTATTAGCCACAGATGATACAAGGCTTGTGGGCAAAGCCGGAGGCTTTGCCGGTGAAATATCCGGCGGGCATATACAGGAAAGCAATGCCAATTTATTCGCTTATGTAGTTGGAAGAGAAAGCGCCGGTGGATATGCCGGAACAATTCAGCCAGGAAGTGTGGCAAATGTTCTGGATAAGGCAGAAATTCTCAATGGTTTAATTCGTGTAGAGAATTAATTGGGAGCGCTGCGTACCTTTGTACCATCCATTAAAAACAGTGAAACAACCTGTGTGCCTTGTGGCGGAGCTGTTCGAGCAGATTCAAAGAGTAAGGATGGTATTATCAGAGGATTAGCCGGTGGTTACATTGGTCATAATTATGGCGGACAAATCTGGGGAGAAAATACTGATAAGTGGAAAGGGAAAGATTATACCGGAGAGACAAGACGATGTGCAGTCCACCGATTACGTTCTGTGTATGGCGTAGAGTATGCCGGTGGTTATACAGGTCTGATGCAATGTGCAAATGTTGCAGATACAGGAAGTTTACACTTATTAATGGGGATTATAAAACTGGACAATCCACTTGCAGCAGTACAGGCTGTTTATCCAACGGAAGAAAAAACAGCCGTATATGGTCCATTGCGTAATCTGGATACAGATACATGGAATAAGTGGGTTGAATTTGTAGGTAAATATGGAGCTTACGGAGATAAGCTTCAAAGTTTGGGACCTGTTACCGATCAAGTGACCTTAGATCAGTATATTCAACAATATGCCTATGGATATGATGTGTGTGCAGGTAGAAACACAATCGCAGAAAAAATGATCCAAGGAAGTTCTGCCGGAGGATATGTGGGCAGAATGGAAGGCGGTACAATTACCGATGCCTTTGCCATGGATTTAAAAGAAGCAGATGCCTTTCGCAGTGCAGGTGGCTTTGTAGGAGAAATGCTTACAGGAACTGTGGCAAGTACAGGAAATATTACACTAGGAAAATTTGATGTAGCCGGAAGCATTCCGATATTGCAGACATTTGTTCCTGTGATTAAAAATTCACATACAGAGGGATATCAATCCGGAGCCAGAATTAAAGCAGATGGCGTAGATGAAAAAAATCCGGTGGGTATTGCCGGAGGATATGTGGGAAAAATGGTCGGAGGACAGATTTGGGGAAGTGATACTGAAAAATGTAGCATTACAAAACTCCGACGGGTAGATGGAACATCTTATGTCGGAGGATATGCCGGAAAGGTAGACCCGGGAAGTCTTACAACCATTGATACCGCTACAAATCAAGGGCTTCTAAATCAAATTTTAGGAAAGTTGTTAGAAGCGCCAGCCGACCTTGCAAAGATTTTGAATGCAACGGTATCGACAATTCAATGTGCAGAGGTAACAGCATGGGATCCATGGGGAGTTATTGTAAATGGCGCACATCAGAATTCACAAAAAGCTGTAAATACGTCCTATGCAAAAGCAGTAGGAGGATTTGCCGGAAGCTTATCGGGAGCTGTAATCGGTAAAAAAGATGTGTCCTCAGCAGGTGCAAAAGCAAATGGAATTCGCTCTGTAATCGGAGGAGAATATGCCGGTGGATTCTTTGGTCTTGCTGATGTAGCGGCAGTTGCAGAAGTATCTGGAAACGGACCGACAAACACCATTTTAAACCTGATTAATTTAGGAAAAATCGATGTTTTGGACTCCTTCCGTACTTATGTTTATGATAGTAAAGTAGAGGGGAGTACAGATGCAGGGTTAAGTGTTGCCGCACATACAGAAGTGGAAACAGGACAAGGTGTTACCTTAACGTATAGTGGTAATGCTGGAGGCTTTGGCGGAGCATTGCTAGATGGCTCTGTAAAAGATAGTCATGTTACAAACCTTTCCAATGTAAATGCAATTAACCATGCCGGAGGTTTTATCGGGTATTCGGGAAAGAGTGGCGTGCTCTCTATTGAAAAAGTAGATGCGTTAGGAAATGCCTTCTCCCAGCTGCTGGGAGGTTCTCTTGGAGTACTAAATGTGTTTGGTTCGAATATTCACCGATGCAGCGTAAATGGATTTAATCAGGGATTTACAGTTGCTACAAGTGGCGGAAAAGATGAAATTGCCGGAGGCTTTGTAGGATATGGCGACCTTGCAAGGATTGTAGATTGTCATGCAGGAAATGCACAAGAACAGTATAAAAGACTGAAGTTGGTAAAAAGCAATGGAATTGCCGGAGGTTTTGCAGGAAAAACAAACTTTGCGTACTTAGGAGATATTCAACTGGAGTCTACACTTTTAAATGAAATTTTAACACTTGTACTTAATCCACTGGTAAAAGCATTGTACTTAGCACCGGAGAACTTACCATCTTCTGGTTTATTGAATATCAATCTTGGTATTATAAAAGTGCAAGCGTTATGTGATGGAAAAGTGGCACACGTAAACTTGTTAGGACTTAAAATTTCCGTAGAGCTTTCTAAAAAGTCATCAGAAAATCAGCAAGAAACAGATGTTGCCATTATAACCATTGGGGACTCTACTGTGAAATTACCTTGTAATGAAGAGGGAATTATAAAGGGCGAAAAGAATGAACAGAATATTCGACTTACCTTAATTAAAGCAAACCGTACGAAAATCCAAGACAGTTCTGTTTCCGGTGTGGAACAGGGGTATGATGTTTATGGTGGTCATGCTGGAAATGACACAGACGGAACAAGTGAAGATGGATACAGCGGAGGCTTTATCGGCCGTAATATAGAAGGGCTTTTATTAGACAATAATACCTATTATTGTGACGTTGTTCGAGGAACTGGAGGAAAAGTTGGTCCGTTTACCGGAGAGAGCAAGTTAGATTCTCAATATGACTTTAATACAATACAAAGTGTAGAAGGAAATAAGAATTTATTCCGAATTTATCGTGACCCAAATATATCATTAACAGAAATTACATCTGGAAATAAAAAATTGAATATTGGGTTTACAAGTGATAATCTATGGAACACATATACCATGGAACATATTATGACAGTGGAAAAATTAGGAACATTACAAGATGCAGATATGACTGGTGGTACACAACAAGTTGAGTTGAATGCATATATCTCACCTGCCAAAGCTGTTCTTATGGAAGATGTAGACACAACGGAAAATACAGGCTCGTCTATGACACCGGAACCTTCGGATACACAAGATCCTTGTAACGAAATGGTACAGATTGTTATTAATAAGGTATGGGCAGATTCAAATGATCAGGATAAGCTTCGACCAGAGCAAATTACGGTAACATTACATAGAAAGTGGATGGAGAATGGACAAGAGTACAGTGAAATAGTACCTGGGTATGCTAGTTTTCCTATTACAGGTTCACTTACAGATGATACCTGGCAGAAAAAGATACCAAATCTGCCTGCGTATAAAATGAATGACAAGGGTACAATCTGTTATTATACATATTATGTGACAGAAACGGAAATTCCAGAATACACTACAAAGATTACTGCTTCAGGCGATAATTATACATTTACTATTACAAATTCACATTTTTCAATTTTGCCGGATACGGGAGGAATGGGAGTAGGCATTTTTCTGGCATGCGGATGTCTTCTTTTCTTATTCTTGTACTTGACAAAACGGAAAAATGGGAAAGTAAAAAGTCAGTAATCACAAAATAAACAAAGGAGAGAGAAAAAATGAAGAACAAAATGAAAAACAAAATGAAGAAAATGATTGCAATGTTTATGATGTTCGCTATGATTTTAGGGTTGAATACCGTAGCATTTGCAGCGCAGGGAACCAATACCGTTCATGTAAACACAGGTGCTTATGATGTGAGCGGCGTTACATTCGAGGCATATAGAGTATTTGATGTAACAAAAAGTGGAGAAAAATATGGTTATACAATGACGACTAACTTTAAAGAATTCTTTAATGGCAAAGGTTATACAACTGATGATGCTGCATATGAGTATGTAAAGGCTAGTCAGGCAACAATTACAGAGGAATTAAAAAATTACATAGCTACTAATAGTACACCGGAAGATTATACCGCTGCAATAACATCCGGAAAGGCTACATTTTCTAACTTAGAAGATGGATATTATATCATTGTTCCAAGTGGAACTGCTTTTTCTCCAAACCTTGTAACTGTAAGCGGAGGAGAAGAAAAAACGGTTAATTTAAAAGGAAAAGACCCGACTACAGAGAAAAAAGTAGAAGATAAGGATTGGGCATCTGCTCAGGTTGGAACGAAAGTAACATTTAAGGTTACTTCACAGGTTCCCGATATGACAGGTAAGAAAAACTACGTATTTAGATTAAAGGATACATTATCTAAAGGATTGACAATGAATGTCAATGACTTTAAAAGTGTGAAAATTGGTGAGGCAGCTTTAACGAAAGATAGCGACTATACAGTTAAAGTCGAACCAGGTACTAAAGCAGAAACAACTGATTTAGTAGTTGAAATTAATGGTTTCGAGAAATATAATGGACAAGCTGGTTCCAATATTGTATTTGAATATCAGGCAGAAGTAAATAAAGATGCTGTGACAGTGAAAAATGCAACAAATGAAGCTCATGTAGAATATGGTAATGATCCTAATCAAATGGGTTCATCACAACCAGATAAAGTAAAAGTATACACTCATACATTAACAATCACAAAGGTTGATGGAAAAGATAATCAGACTTCTCTTGCCGGTGCAGAATTTGAACTTTATGAAGGCTCACCTGCTCAGGGAAGTGCAATTAAATTAGTGCAAGAAAATGCTGTTGATGGAAATAATGTATATCGCGTTGCAGATACAACTGATCAGAATACAATAACAAAAGTAGTATCACCTGAAAATGGTAAAATTGTTATCAAAGGTTTAAAAGACGGCAAGTATACATTAAAAGAGACAAAAGCCCCAGACGGTTACAATAAAGGGGGAGATACTACAATTACAATCAAAGCAGAGAGTAATAACGAAGGCGAAACTATTACTGTGAAAGGTAATGAGGTAACAGTTGAAAACAACTCCGGTATTCAGCTTCCATCAACAGGTGGTATGGGTACAATTATTTTCGTAGCTGCAGGTGTATGTGTTGTAGGATTTTTAATTCTTACATCTAGAAAAACTAAAAGAACAAAATAATGAAAGAAATTTTCAGGAAAGCCATACGATTTATTGGATACTTGATTGGTTTTGGGATTATTTTATATCCTGCTGTCAGCGATATGGTCAATCAAAGAAATAGCACTATTGCAATTACAAATTATGATAAGACTGTACAGGGAATTACAGAAGAGGAAGAACAACGACTGATTGCAGAAGCAAATGCTTATAATGCAAGAATGTCCGGGGCGGCAGAAGTGTTTGATCCTTTTTCGGAAGCGGATCAAGAGAAAAATAAAGAGTATGAACGAATCCTAAACCTTGATGGCAATGGAATGATGGCATATTTGGAAATCCCTAAATTAGGAGTTCATATGCCGGTGTATCACGGTGTTTCTGAAGCGGTCCTTCAGGTTGGGGCGGGACATGTAGCGAATACGTCCTTCCCCGTAGGGGGATCTGATACGCATGCTGTTATTACAGGACATCGTGGTCTGCCATCGGCAAAATTATTTACAGAATTGGACAAGTTGGTTGTTGGAAATATTTTCTATATAAAAGTCGTCAATGAGGTTATGGCTTATCAGGTAGACCAAATTCTGACGGTAGAACCACACCAGACAGAAGATTTAAAAATTGTAGAGGGAATGGATTATGTTACATTAGTAACCTGTACTCCCTACGCAGTGAATACCCATCGTTTGCTGGTGAGAGGTAAGCGAATACCTTATTCAGAAGCAGTTGAGCTGGAAGAAAGAGTTCAAGATAAAGTAGTGCTATCTACTTATACAAAAGCAGTAATTGTTGGAATTTTTGTATTGTTTTTTATATGGATTTTAAAAATAATCATTAGGAGGTTGATGAGAAAGCATGAAAAATAAAATATGGATTTTATGTATAAGCTTCCTGCTGATTATGTTAAGTATTCATCCGGTAATGGCTGCTGACAATTTGAAAGGAAGCATTCAACTCAATGCATATATTGAGAAGGAAAATTCAGAGAAATATCTTCTTAAGGATGTATCCTTTGAGCTTTATCAGATTACGAAGGTTACAGAAGGAGTGGAAACCTTCCTTGAAGCGTATTCTGAATATCAGGTTATGCCGAACTGGAACGATGCACAGGAGCTTCAGACTTTGGCTCGTTCATATCAGACATTTATAAAAAGAAAAAATATTGAAGGAACAAAAATTGTAACAAGTCCAAAAGGGATAGCAACATTTGAAGATTTGGAAGAGGGGTTATATGTAATATGGCAGTCAAAGGACGCTGTTGTGGATCGGAATGTCTATCGGAGCAGTCCGATGCTTGTGCATATTCCATCCTATGACGGAAACGAAAAAAATCTGCATGTGTTGATTAACCCTAAATTTGAGAATGAAAAGTTGCCGATTATTAATGAAAAACCACCGGGGAAGGTTCAAACGAGTGATGAATTACAGATGGAAAAATATATTCTGATAATACTGGTGTGCATTTTCGTTATTTCAGTATCTTGTTTTAGGTATAAAAATTTTTCCGAACATAAATAAAAAAAAGCTTATTCAGATGTTAAAATACACATCTTGAATAAGCTCTTTTTGTATTATATGAAAAAGCATAAAAAATAAAAATAAGAAGTTATTTTGTTGTTTCCCGTTTTAAAAGAATCGGTGTAATAACTTTATGTACAGGTTCGAGAAATGTACGTGGTTTACGTTTATGATTTTCTTTAATTCGTTCTGATAAAATTTGTAGAGCAGTGTCTGCGATTTTATCAATCTGTTGTCCAACAGTACTTGTAGGAATGACAGACTCTCTGGAAATCGGAGAATCATCGAATCCTACGATTTTATAATCATCTGGCAATTTTCCGTATCGCTGGAAGAGACGATTCAGAATAATATTGGCAAAGGTATCATTTGGAAGGAAAAGTCCCTTAACTTTGTCTTTGTATTTTTGATCAATTTCATCCAGAAGACGATAAAAAACATCGATGCTTTCTTCATAGCTATGACCGGTATCAGTGAGAATTAATTCATAGGGAAGATTTTGTTCTGCACAAGTGTTTAAAAATCCATGAATTCGTTCATAAGAAGGAACTTCAGGAGAAAGATCGGCATTAATATGGATTAGTATCTCTGCGCCGGATTTTGCCAGAAGGCTTGTTGCTTGCACGCCTCCCATATAGTTGTCTGTGTTCACACTGCAAATATGTTTGTCTTCACGCTCAATCGCTACGATTGGAATGTTGTAGGAAGCCAGTTCTTTTGAGGTAAGATTGTGACTTAGGATAATCATGCCTTCAATTTTATAGGCAAGCAGTTCTTGAATGTATTTTCTTTCTGTTTCTTCATTATCTTTTACGGTAAATACAAGAAATTTGTATCCATATTTTTCATAAGTGGAAAGGATTTGATCAAGAATGGCAGAATAATAATGCATATATAAGTTAGGTATAATGATGCCTATAAATTCTGTTTTTCCGTTGGCGAGGATGCGTGCCACTTTATTTTCTTTATAGTTAAGAGCTTCCAAAGCATCTGCAATAATCTGTTGATTTTCTAATGTCAATGAATCAGGATTGTTAAAATAGCGGGATATTGTGGTTTTTGAAAAATGTGTGTATTCGGCAATATCGCTAAAAGTTATATTTTTTTTATTCATTTAAAAATTCCCTCCTTTGAGAATCTTATAAATAGTATAGCAAAAAAGAAAAATTGAAACAAGGATAACCGGTAAAAGAAACGGTTAAGTAACCGGTTTTGTAATAATGTAATAAAAATGAAAGAGTAGAATTGTGAATTATTCTGAAAATAAAATAAGAAAGAGAATATTTCTTGACGAATGTATGGAAGTTTGCTAGTATGAAACTATAAAGTAACCGGTTACTTTACCGGTTATAAAAGTGGAATATAGAAGGTAACAGAAGCGAAAAGGAGGAGACTATGAGGCGAATAAAGTATCTGCTTCTGGCTGGACTGCTTGCAGTCGGAGGTCTGACAGGATGTCAGAAAAAAGAAGTTCATCCAGGAGATGTGAAAGGATATGAAGAAGGAGAAGAGTATCTGTCAATCTGGGTACATAGTATTGAGGACACACCGGAGGGGCAGGTGTACAGAGAGTCTGTAGAAAGCTTTAATGAGAAATACAATGGAAAGTATTTTGCAGATATTGAATTTATCCCAAGAAATGACAGTGGAGGAGGTTATTCAGATAAGATTAATTCTTCCGTGCTTTCCGGAGATTTACCAGATGTGCTGACGCTGGATGGGCCTAATGTAGCAGCTTATGCAAAGAATAATATCATTCAGCCATTGGCGCCGTTGACAGAAGAGGAACGTGGGAAATATTTGGAATCTATCATTGATCAAGGAACTTATGATGAGAAACTCTATGCTTTGGGAGTGATGGAATCCAGCGTAGGTCTTTATTATAATAAAGATATTTTGAAAGAGGCTGGAATTGAGGTTCCAGATGCAGATCATCCGTGGACGACAACGGAATTTATGGATATTTTGGAAAAATTAAAGCCAATTATGGAAGAGAAAAAAGGATATCCACTTGATATGACGTTTCCTGTAGGGGAGACAAGTATTTACTATTATGCACCGTTTATTTGGGCAAATGGTGGAAATCTTGTCAGCGAAGATGGGCTTACAGTAGAAGGATATTTTAATTCAGAAGAGAATGCAGAGACGATGAATTATTTCCGTCGGATTGTGGAAAAAGAGTATATGTCAGAAGCACCAATTGAATTTTTATTTGAAAGTGGAAGAGCAGCTTTTAAATTTGATGGTGCATGGGAAGTAAATACTGTGTATGAAAGTTATCCGGATCTGAATTTAGGAGTTGCTCCTTATGTTGTAGGAGATGAGTGGAATGGAGAACGATATACACCGACAGGTTCCTGGGCATTTGCAGCATCCGCTACAACAGAAAAAATTGAGGGAGCTACTGAACTTGTAAAATGGATGAGCGGTGTAGAAAGTGGTGTGAATATGTGGGAAACTGCAAAGTCACTTCCTTCAACCTATGAAGCATTTGAGCAGATTGCGATTTTTCAGGAGGATGAAAACTACAATGCACTTTATGAGCAATTGAGTAAATATGGACATCCGAGACCGAAGACACCTGTTTATCCGCAGGTAAGTACTTCTTTCCAACAACTTCTCGAAAGTGTTGCTTTGGGAGGAAAAGATACACAGACACAAATGGATAAATCTGTAGAAAGGATTAACGCGAAACTGGAACGTTATAAGAAAAAATAATGAAGAAAAAAGAATCAATTTTAGGAATGGCGTTTTTTGGACCAGCGCTGATATTACTTACTTTATTCCTTTTTTTACCAATGGCGCTGACATTTATTTTTAGTTTTACTGATTATTTTGCTTTGAACCCAGATATGACAAGCTTTGTTGGATTGAAGAACTATGCAAATATATTCAAAGATGAACTCTTTTTGAAAGCATTCTTCAACACGGTAAAATTTGTACTGATTATTGTTCCATTCCAGTGTATTGGTGCTCTGCTTCTTGCGCTTGGAATTAATAAGGTGACCCATTGTAAAAAATATTTTAAAGTAGCATTTTTTATACCTGTTGTTATGTCACTGGCAGTTGTATCAACGTTATGGATGGATATTTATAGTCCGGAAGGAATTTTAAATACGATGCTGTCACAAATCGGAATTCAGGCACAACCGTTTATATATAGTGCAAAACAGGCACTTCCGTCTATTGCAGTAATGAGTGTATGGCAGGGTGTAGGATATCAGATGATTATTTTCCTCGGAGGACTTCAAAATATCAATCCGGCACTTTACGAAGCAGCGGAGTTGGATCATGCAAGCGCATGGCAGAAATTCAAAGACATTACACTTCCGGAATTGAAACCACTTTGTGTATTCGTATTCATTACGGTAACAATCGGAGCATTCCGTATGCTTGTACAGCCAATGGTTATGACAGGCGGTGGCCCGGATCATTCCACATACACTCTTGTGTATGATATTTATGAAACAGGTACCATGAACTGGGAGATGGGACTTGCGTCTACAATGGCAATTGTATTTACGGTATTTGTGGTTATTTTAACCATTATCCAGAATGTGCTGACAAAAGGAAAGGAGAAAAAACATGTTGACAAGAAAGCAAAAAACAGTTAATTGGATTTTGATTATATTTCTTTTGGTGTTATCTGTGTTTTTCTTATTTCCGGTTATTTGGATGATTGCAAATTCCTTTAAACCGGATGCAGCAATTACAGCAGATATGAATTCACTGGCGGCTTTTATTCCGCCGGCATTAAACGGAAATTATTTTGAAAACTATATTACAATTCTTACGGATACGAATTTTTTAAGATATATGCTGAACACTCTGCTATATGCGGCAGTTCTCATTGTACTTGGAATTATTGTGAATGGTTTGGCAGGATATGCACTTGCAAAGGTGAATTTTCCATTTAGAGAACAATGGCTTTTGGTTATTATGATGTTGCTGATTGTACCGACAGAAACGGTTATCACCATTCATTTCCTGATTATTGCCAAGGCAGGGCTTTTAAATACCGTAATTGGTTATATTTTACCGATGATTGTAAATCCGTTTAATATTTTCTTATTCAGACAGGTGTTTGTAAGCCTGCCGGATGATGTATATGAAGCAGCTCAGCTTGATTTTTGTGGACCGGTTAAATACTTTTTTACTATGGTGTTACCGATGTCTAAGACTGTGGTTGCAACAGTCAGCGTGTTTACATTTTTAGGTGTATGGAACGATTATCTCTGGCCTTCACTTGTATTTACATCCAGTGATCTTCTGACGGCACAGATTGGTTTGAACTCCATCACATCCAATGATAATACAACCATGGGACAGGTGCTTGCTGTCATCACTTTGATTACGATTCCGGTTATGATCATTTACGCTCTGTTCTCAAAACAGATTGTAGAAGGTGTAACTTCAACAGGTTCTAAGGAGGGTTAATATATTATGGCTTTTATTGAATTTAAGAATATTGGAAAAAAATATGCAGGTGCAGAGAAAAAATCAGTAGATGATTTTAACTTAGAGATTAATGAGAAAGAATTTATTGCATTCGTAGGACCATCAGGTTGTGGTAAATCTACAACGCTTCGTATGATTGCAGGTTTTGAGGAGATTACAGAAGGAGAGCTTTATATTGACGGGAAAAAAGTAAATGAAGTAGCTCCGAGAGATAGAGGAATTGCAATGGTATTTCAGAACTATGCTTTATATCCTCACATGACCGTAGAGAAAAATATCGGTTATGGTCTGAAGAACATGAAAATGCCGGCAGACCAGATTAAGAAAAAGGTAGATTGGGCAATTGATATTTTAGGATTACAGGAATATCGAAATCGTAAACCGAAAAATTTGTCCGGTGGACAGCGCCAGAGGGTAGCGTTAGGAAGAGCAATCGTAAAAAACCAGAAAGTATTTCTTATGGATGAACCATTATCTAACTTGGATGCAAAGCTTCGTGTCAGCATGAGAACGGAGATTAGTAAGCTTCATCGAGAGCTTGGTGCAACAACAATTTATGTAACACATGACCAGGTGGAAGCGATGACCATGGCAGACCGCATTGTTATTATGAAGGATGGTGTGATTCAGCAAGTAGGAAAGCCAATGGAGCTTTATGATCATCCGGTAAATAAGTTTGTAGCAGGATTTATTGGTTCTCCACAGATGAACTTTTTTGATGTGACAGTTACAGGAAACAATATTACATTCGCAGACGGCAGTACATTTGCACTATCAGAAAGTGTTGTGAAGAAACTTGCCGGAAAAGAAGGAGATATGATTCTTGGAATTCGTGGTGAAGATTTGAAGATGGATGCGGCAAATCTGGAGCTTTATAAAGAAAGTCGTCAGAAGGCAATTATTACAGATACAGAAGTTATGGGAAATGAAAACAATCTGTATTTCCAGTTTGGAGGATGCCAGGCAGTAGCAAGAGTATCCAAATATGAAATCAGCCAGGTGGGTGATGAAATTGAGTTTGTATTTGTACCATCGAAGATGCATTTCTTTGATAAGGATACAGAAATGAATTATATGTAGGGGGTACAAATATGAAGACAATGAATATCTTTTTAGGGACAATAGAAGGCGTAAAAAATTTTGTGAATACAGTTTGTAAGCTGGATTGTGATGTGGACATTGCATCAGGACGTTATGTGATTGATGCAAAGTCGATTATGGGGATTTTTAGTATCAATTTATCAGAACCTGTTATGGTTCGAATTCATGCAGACGGAGAAGATGCAGAAAAAGCGGCAGCTCTTTTACAACCGTTTGCAGTAGAAGAGTAATGGAGGAATTCTATGCAGAAAATACACGTAAAACCGAATAACAATTGGATGAATGACCCGAATGGTTTTATTTATTATCAAGGTGCATACCATTTATTTTATCAGTGCTTCCCATATAATGCCAGATGGGGAAGAATGCATTGGAACCACGTAATCAGTAAGGATTTAGTACATTGGGAAAATCTCGGAATTGCGCTGTTTCCAAGTAAAACTGATGACAGAAGCGGATGTTTTTCAGGAAGTGCAGTGGAAGAAGATGGAAAATTGTATCTGTATTATACCGGTGTGAATTATACGGTGGAAAATCCCGAGGATATTAATCTTTGTTTAGATGAACAGTTTGTATCTGCACAAATGATGATTACTTCAGAGGATGGAATGCAGTTTGACAACATAAAAGATAAGAAAACAGTAATTCCAGTTATTCAAAATTCGCAAATCGGAGATGCAAGACACACAAGAGATCCAAAAGTCTGGAAAGAAGAGGACGGCTGGTATATGGTGCTTGGAAGTACAATAGAAGACAGAAAAGGAAGATTGCTGTTTTTCAAAAGTACAGACAAGGAACATTGGGATTATGTAAACTCTGTTTCTAAAGGAGAAGAATTTGGCTGGATGTGGGAATGCCCGGATTACTTTGAAGTAAATGGCAAACACATTATCATCTTTTCTCCGATGGGGATTTTGAAGGATGGCAAGGCAGATGAAAATCAAGCCATTTGTATGCAGGTGTCTTTTGATAAAAAAAATTGCCGCATGGAACTTCCGGATACTTATCAATTTCTGGATTATGGCTTGGATCTCTATGCACCGCAGAGTACAGTAGATGCACAGGGAAGAAGAATTTTGATGGCATGGCTTCGTATGCCACAGCCGGTAGATGGAAAATGGCAGGGAATGATGAGTATTCCACGTGTAGTAGAAGTAAAGAACGGAAAAATCTATTTCCGTGTGCATCCAAATATCCAAAATGTATATACAAAAAAGATTGATTCGCCAAAAGAAGCTTCAGACGCAGGATATCGATTACGATTTTCTCTGCAGGACGGTGAAGAAGTTAATGTTGGAGGATATCGTATCTTCCGTCAGGGTAAAAAAATCTGCACAGACAGAAGTGCGTTGTATACGGCATTTCCCCAGTTTCGTACAGAGTTTGCAACACCGGAATTAGCAGATGGATTTAATCTGGAAGTTTATGTGGACCAAAATCTGATAGAAGTGTTTGTAAATGAGGGAGAGGCAGTAATATCAAATGCTGTATATCAGCTTGGAAATGAAATTAAGGTACAGGGAAATGTATCCGTAGCAATAGAAACTTTAGAATAGATAAATGACTGCACAAGGAGAAAGAAAATGTATGATGTAGTAGCGCTTGGAGAGCTTTTGATTGATTTTACAGAAAGCGGAAAAAGTGAACAGGGAAATCAGCTTTTGGAAGTAAATCCAGGGGGAGCACCATGCAATGTGCTTGCTATGCTGAAACAGATGGGAAAAAAGACCGCATTTATTGGAAAAGTTGGACAGGATATGTTTGGAAACTTGTTGAAACAGACATTAGACGAAGTGGGGATTGATTCAAAAAATCTGATTATGGATGAAGAGGTACGAACAACGCTTGCATTTGTACATACATTGGCAGATGGAGATAGAGAGTTTTCATTCTATCGAAATCCTGGCGCAGATATGATGCTTAGTGAAGAGGAAATCAATCCGGAAGTTATAAAAGATACAAAAATATTTCATTTTGGTACGTTGTCCATGACACATGAAGGTGTGAGAAATGCTACAAAAAAAGCAGTTTCCATTGCGAAAGAGGCAGGTGCACTCATTTCTTTTGATCCGAATTTGCGAGAGCCTCTGTGGGAGTCTTTGGAGCTTGCAAAAGAGCAGATGGAATATGGTTTCCGGCAATGCGATATTTTGAAAATTTCGGATAATGAGATCCAATTTGTAACCGGAAAAGAGGATTATGATGAAGGAATTGCTATTCTTCAGGAAAAATATCAAATTCCACTAATTCTTCTTACAAAAGGGAAAGATGGAAGCTGTGCCTATTATAAAGAAATGCGAATAGAGAAAAAAGGTTTTTGCGTGCAGGCAATTGAGACAACCGGAGCAGGAGATACCTTTTGCGGCTGTTCTTTGGGATACCTGTTGGAGCATGACCTTCAGCATCTATCCGAGAAAGAGCTGGAAGAGATGCTTACATTTGCCAATGCAGGAGCGGCTTTGATTACATTGAAGAAAGGAGCTATTCGCTCCATGCCAAAAGAACAGGAAATCCGCAGATTTGTAGAAGAAAAAAGCAGATAAGGAATAGAAGAATGAAGGCAAAAAAATCACAGGCAGAACAGCGTTATGAGAAACGCCTGGAACTGTATTATGACGAATTAAAATGGCTTTATATGGAGTTGTATCCAGAACGCAGCGATCAGTTTGAGAATTTATTATATCGGATGCAAGAGGCATATCATGTACGAAAACCGAATTTGAAAAAGTTAGATGAGTCACGTGCGAAGAATACAGATTGGTATAAAAAGAGTGACTTGCTGGGCATGATGCTCTATACAGATGCGTTTGCAGAGAACCTCAATGGAGTTAAAAAACGGTTGGATTATATTGAATCATGTCATGTGAATTATCTGCATTTAATGCCTCTCCTTGCTTCCCCGGAAGGGCGAAGTGATGGTGGATATGCGGTAGCAGATTTTCGGAGTGTGCAGCCGCAACTTGGGACAATGAAAGATTTGGAGAACTTGACCGGAGCATGTCATAGGCGAAACATCTGCGTCTGCCTTGATTTTGTGATGAATCATACATCTGAAGATCATGAGTGGGCAAAACGTGCCAGACAAGGTGAACGGGAATATATGGACCGTTATTACTTTTACGATAATTATGAGCTTCCGACAGAATTTGAAAAGATAGTTCCACAGGTATTTCCTACAACGGCTCCGGGGAATTTTACATGGCTTCCTGACATGGGGAAATATGTTATGACAACCTTCTATCCTTATCAATGGGATCTGAATTATTGGAATCCGGTTGTCCTAAACGAGATGATTGACAATATGCTGTATCTTGCTAATCGAGGAATTGATATTTTACGATTGGATGCCGTACCATATATTTGGAAACAGTTAGGAACGAGTTGTCGCAACCTTCCACAGGTTCACAGCATTGTTCGAATTATGAGAATTGTGACGGAAATTGTATGTCCGGGTGTGCTTTTGCTTGGAGAGATTGTTATGGAACCTTCAAAAGTAGTGCCATACTTCGGCACCATAGAAAAGCCGGAATGTCATCTGTTGTATAATGTTACAACCATGGCAACGACTTGGCATACAGTGGCAACGAAGGATGTCAGGTTGTTGAAAAGGCAGATGGAGATTATCAGTCACTTACCAAAAGACTATGTATTTTTGAATTATCTTCGTTGTCATGATGACATAGGATGGGGATTGGATTATGAGTGGTTAGAGAATTTTTCGATTCGTGAAATTCCACATAAGCAATATTTGAACGATTATCTGACCGGAAAGTACCCAGAGGCTGTAGGGCGCGGAGAATTATATAACTCAGATCCAATCAGTAAAGATGCCAGATTATGCGGAACAACGGCTTCCCTTTGTGGTTTGGAAAAGGCTCTGTATGAACAGGACAAAGAGGAAATTAGGAAAGCAGCCGGATGGGTGATTATGCTACATGCGTATTTGCTTGTACAATCCGGAATTCCGGTATTGTATTGTGGAGATGAAATCGGACAGTTGAATGATTATAGCTATCATGATGACCCGATGAAATGTGAAGATTCCAGATATTTGCATCGTGGAAAATTTCAATGGGATTTGCAGAAAAAAATATGTGAAGAGGGTACAAGTCAACATCAGATTTTTAACGCTTTAAAAGAATTGGAAACATTTCGAGCAGAACATAAAGTTTTTGATGCACAGGCAGATATAGAAATGTTGGAAACCTATGACAATGCCATACTTGGAATTAAAAGAAGCCAAGATGAAGAAAAATTGATTGCGTTATTTAATTTTTCCCAGGAAGAAAAAACAGCATGGATTCAAGAAGATGGCCTTTATACAGATGTAATGTCAGGTGAACAAAAAGAAGCGAAAGCCGTTTTAGTTCCTGCGGGCAGTTTTTGTTGGTTGTATCAAGTTTGATTTTGGATGAGATACTATGAAAACCGCTGAAAACCTTATTTTTTAAGGATTTCAGCGGTTTTTGTTTATGGTTCTTAATTAAATAATAGTGGGATGCGAATGAAAGAAAATGGGTTTTTACTGGGAAATATAAAAAATCAAGAAAAAACTTGCAAATGAAAAAAAATTTGATAATATAAAGGGCATAACGTTGTGGTTACTACAAATGTAGAAATAAATCGTATGGAAAGGAAAAATGGCTATGACAAATTATACAGAAAAAGTGTATTTACTTCTTGATGTAGGAGGAACACAGATTAAAGGCGCTGTGTTTGATGAGGAAGGCAACAGAAAAACAGATATTTCTTCTTACCCATCAAAATCCAGAGAAAGCGCAGATGTTATTCTGGATAATTTTGCTTTTATTTTGAGAGAGTTAATGAACACAAATCCGCAGGCAGAAATAATAGGAGTTGGCATGGCATTTCCGGGACCTTTTGATTATGAAAAGGGAATTTGTCAAATTCAGGGATTGAATAAATATGACAGCATTTACGGAAGAGCCTTAGAACCTGAAATGAAAAAAAGAATTCCTGAAATTGAAAATGCTAAATTTGGTTATTTGCACGACATTGAGGCATTTGCAGTTGGAGAAGCATGGTTCGGAGAAATGCAGGATGAATCAAAAATCGTATGTCTTTGTATAGGGACAGGTACAGGAACAGCATTTTTAAAGGATAAAGTTCCTCAGAAATCAGGAGAGGGAGTACCGGAGTGTGGATGGTTGTATTGGCTTCCATATAAAGACTCTATTATTGATGACTATATTTCAGTAAGAGGACTGGAACGAATTTGTAAGGAAGTATTTGGAGAACCTAAGAGTGGAAAAGAACTTTATGATTTATGTCAGAAAGGTGATGAAACAGCTCTGAAAGCATGGAAGAAATTTGGAGATGACATTATAGCTGCAATTCTTCCTGTTATCGAAGATTTCCATCCTGATGCAATTATTTTCGGTGGGCAGATTTCAAAGAGCTTTACTTATTTTGGTAAAGAATTTGCAGAAGAATGTGAAAAGAGAAATATTAAAATTCATGTGCAAACAGAAACTTCCGAAAAAGCTATGCAAGGACTGTTTGTGAAAATGACAAGAGGATAAAAGATCTAAGATAAAAAATTTTATAATATTTGCAGATGGAGGCACATCTGCAGCAATATCTGATGATTTTGAGAGGTATATAGATAAAGAGATGAATATGAATTTGAGACAGAAATTTATTCCTAATCAAAATCCCACAGAACGTGAACTTTTGATTGGAGCCCGCGGTATTATGATAGAAGGTGCAGTTGCATCAATTATTTATGCAGTCGCAACAAACAATATTATGACGGGGTATCTTGGCTATCTGGGGGCATCAGTTGCTGCGTGTGCCTCCATTGCTTTAATTCCGCAGCTAGGCTGTATTTTACAGTTTTTTTCTCCGTTTTTATTTGAAAGGTTTCGTTATCGAAAACCAATCATGTGGATTTTATGTGTGATTTATCGTTTTTCAGTAGCGGCAATGTTTTTGCTTCCATTACTTTTATCAGGTGCAAATTTTCGAGTAGGAACGGCAGTTGCTCTGTATATTATTGCCTTTGCAAGCGCCGGTATTGTAACGCCGGGGCTTCAGCAGTGGACCATAAGCCTTGTGGACGTAAAAGAACGAGGGGTATATATGGCAACGAAGGATATTCTGGCAGTTGGGGTAAATAGTATTGTGACTTTTTTACTTAGTCGTCATCTGGATAAGCTTATGGCTTTAGGAAACGACAGTCAAGGTTATCAGACCGTAGGACTTGTATGTCTGGTATTGGCTCTTTTAGATGCAGTGCTTTTATTAAATATATGTGAGCGTCCCGTAGAGGAGACCGTAGGAGTACAGTTATCAGACGTACTTCAGCCTGTGAAGGATAAGAGCTATCGTCCGCTACTTTTATATAATATTTTTTCCAGTGTTGCCGGCGGTATTGCAACGCCGTTTTTAATTGTATACCAGCTTCGGGTACTGGGACTGAGCCATACGTTTCTGGCAAGTGCGGGAATTGTGGCGGCAATAGCAGGAATGGCAGGAAGCTATCTGTGGGGACGGTTTTCAGACAAGCACATGTGGGATTGGACCATTCACCGTTCCGCATCCATTGGCTTTTTGTGTACGGTGTCATGGGCATTTGTCACCCCTGAAAGTGCTCCATTTATTGCTCCTATTTTAATGACTGTTACCACGGCATGTAACTCAGGAACGGTAATTGCCAATACAAATTTGCAGTATTCTGCCAGCCCTGCCACAGGGAAAACTTTATATTTGGGAGTTACAGCAGCCATTATCAGTGTTGCGGGCTGCTTAACAACTGCATGCAGTGCATCTTTACAGTCGGTTTTCGAACAGTCTTTGGGATATAAGAGTATTTCTGTTTTATTCTTAATATCCGGTGTGGGAGGGCTTATCAATCTCTTTATTAACGGTCGGAAATTGCCGCATATTAAGTAAGTTTACAGTCTTGTGAACTGATGTTAGGTAATTGGAAAGGTTGTAAAGTTAAAAGTAACTCTCATAAAACTAGTAATTATATACAAAAACTATTTTGCGAAAGTGTGCATTATATATGAAAAGGCTAAAGTATATTGACGAATACGTCAAAAAGTGATAAATTCATTATAGAAATGTTAGGGAAAAGGGGGATGTTATGGCTGAGAAGAAATCGGTTTCTATGCAGGATATAGCAGATGAGCTGGGCGTAAGTAAAGTTACTGTTTCCAAAGCCTTAAATGGCAAGGAAGGAGTCGGCGAGGCTCTCAAGAAAAAAATCGCTGATTTGGCAGAGAAATCAGGATATGTTCTTCCCAATTATGGAAACAGGAAGACGAAAAAAGTCGGAATTATTATGAGCGATCGTTTTAATTCCGGAGACGAAGGCAAGTTCTACATGGCAATGTATGAAAAAATTATTAGTGAACTTCAGAAAGCTTCCTGTACCAGCATGATGATATCACCTAATCGACATAGTCTTGCAGGAGATTTGCAGACTATTAAGTCATCGGGAATATTTGATGGCCTGATATTTCTAGGAATACTGGATTGGGAAGTGAAAAAGCAATTAGATGCCGTTAATCTTCCGAAAATCTATGTGGATGTCTATGATGAAACTCATAAATCAGACTCGGTTGTGACAGAAAATATTTACAGCTGTTATGAAATTACCAATTATCTGATACATCAGGGACATACAGAGATTGGATTTGTAGGAACGGTGGGAGCTACTACAAGTATCACAGACCGTTATCTGGGATACGTAAGGAGTATGCTGGAAAATAATATTACTCCCCAAGATGTATGGAATATTCCGGACCGCAGTCAGGAAGGAGAGGCAATACCTTTAGAACTTCCGAAAGAAATGCCTACTGCATTTGTATGCAACTGTGATGAAACGGCATTTCAGTTGGTTAAGGAATTAACAGCAAAAGGTTATCATATACCGGAGGATATTTCTGTGGCAGGATTTGATAATTCCATTTATGCACAGGTTTGCAGTCCGCCGCTTACTACAGTGGCAGTTGACATCGAAGAAATCGGTAAACTTGCAGCACGGCGTATGATAAAGCACATGAGCAACCCTGCGAAAAAGGGCGGAGGTGTATTCCGAGTTCCCGGCAATATTATATACCGGGAGTCTGTTCGTAATATAAAAAGAGAGGAACAGAAATCATAAACTAAAAGATAAGGAGGAATGGAGTTGAAGAAAGAAAAAAAACTCAGAAAAAGAAATCGTTGGACAAAAAACGATACGGAGCTGACCATTCTGGCGCTTCCGACAGCAGTCTGGTACATATTATTCTGTTTTCTGCCGATGTTTGGTTTGATTATTGCATTTAAGAATTACAGAGTGACTGCGGGAGAAAGCTTCATTTACAATGTTTTCCACAGTGACTGGTCAGGTTTTAAAAACTTCGAATTCTTAATAAAGTCCAATGACTTATTTGTTATTTTAAGAAACACAATTCTTTATAACCTGGCATTTATTGTAATCGGAATGATTCTTTCCGTTGGATTTGCGATTATGATCAGTTTGCTGCACAATAAAAGAGCTTCTAAAGTATACCAGACATTGATGTTCTTCCCATACTTTATGTCATGGGTAGTAGCATCTTATTTCCTGGATGCCTTTTTAAATCAGGACAATGGTTTGATTAATACAATGCTTCGTGACGGAGGGCATGAACCGGTTCAGTGGTACATGAAAGCAAGCGTTTGGCCAGCTATTTTAATCTTTATGTATCTGTGGAAAAGTACAGGATATAACATGGTTATTTATTTATCCAGTATTTCAGGAATTGATACTACCTTATATGAAGCGGCTGTTATGGACGGTGCAAATAAACGTCAGCAGGTACGATACATTACATTGCCTTGCTTGAAAAATGTTATTATTATGATGTTTATTTTGAATGTAGGTAAAGTCTTTTATTCAGACTTTGGATTGTTCTTCCAGTTATCTCAGGGAGCAACCGGTTCTATCTTTAATACGACAGCAACAATCGATACACAGGTATTTAACATGCTGCAGTCCTCAACACCGATTGGTATGACTTCAGCAGTAACCTTCTTCCAGTCAGTAGCATGTTGTATTACAATTTTAGTTGCTAATGCGATTGTGCGAAAATTAGACGAAGACAGTGCAATTATATAGGAGGTGTGAAAATGGCGAAAAATAAAAAAGATTTAGATCTTGCGGAGTCTTCAAAATTGAATAGAATTTCCGGAGGCACTAACGCAATTTTTAACATTATATTCATCCTATTGGCATTGGTTTGTATTATTCCGGTATTTTTTGTTTTCATGATTTCCGTTTCATCAGAAGAGTCTATTGCACAGAACGGTTATCGTTTTATTCCGGAAGTATTTTCACTGGATGCTTATAAATTCTTAGGGCGTGAAATTTCTATGATTGTTGATGCTCTCGGAGTTTCTGTAATCGTAACAGCAGTCGGTACTGTATTAGGTGTTGCTTTAACAACTTTAATGGGATATGTCATTTCCAGACGTAGTTATAAGCTGAACAACTTCTTTACTATGTTGGTTTTCATTCCTATGGTTTTCAATGGTGGTATGATTTCATCTTACGTGGTAAATACACAGTTCATGCATTTGAAGGATACGATGTGGGCATTGATACTTCCGCTGTGTGTATCTTCATTTAACGTAGTCATTTGTAAGACATTTTTTAGAACGAATATACCGGAGTCTGTTATTGAGTCCGCCCAGATTGATGGCGCTACACAGTTCCAGATTTTCGGAAAGATTGCTTTGCCACTGTCAAAACCGCTGTTGGCAACAATCGCTTTGTTCCTTACATTTGGTTATTGGAATGACTGGTTCCAGTCATCTCTGTATATTACTGATTCATCTCTGTATTCTTTACAGGCATTGTTGGATCACTTCGAAAGAAATATGCAGGCTATGTTAAGCAATCCGGCGCTTGGAGTTAGTATGACTGAGTATATAAACTCTATGCCAAAAGAAGGTGCGAGAATGGCAATGGCAGTGATTATTATCGTTCCAATCGCATGCTGCTATCCGTTCTTCCAGAAATACTTTATTTCAGGTCTTACAGTAGGAGCTGTAAAAGGCTGATATAATGAGACGATATTTTCCGGAAGCAATATCCGGCTTCCGGTGAAATTAAAAATTAAAAATTCTAAAAGGAGGATATTTTACAATGAAAAAAAGACAAGTTGTTGCATTAGGACTTGTAGCTGCAATGAGTATGGGGCTGTTAGCAGGCTGCGGTTCAGATGGCAAAAAGGAAGAAGCTAAAAAAGGTGAAAGCTCAAGTGATGTTGTAACATTAAAATGGATTCAGGTAGGAAATGGTATGCCTAAGAATTACGACGAATGGCTGAAACAGATTAATCCATACCTGGAAGAAAAAATCGGTGTAAATGTAGAAATGGAAATCGTTCCATGGGGTGACTGGGATAACAGAAGAAGTGTTATCACAAACTCCGGTGAATATTTCGATATTCTCTTTACAGACCAGACACGTTACAATGCAGAAATCGCAAATGGTTCTTTAATGGACTTAACAGAAATGTTACCAAAAGAAGCAGCAGGACTGTATGAAATGATTCCAGAAGATTACTGGACAGCAATGAAAGTTGATGGAAAAATTTATGGTGTTCCATCTTACAAAGATAGTTCCCTTACAGAATACTTTGTTTGGGATCAGGATATGGCAGATAAATACAGCATTGATGTTAATGCAATCACTGACTTCAATTCTCTGTATGATGCATTAAAAACAATTAAAGAAGGCGAAGGAACAGCACCATACTACATGTCTAAAAACGGTGCAAACTTCCTTGTTAACCTTGGATTTGATGACTTAAGTGCAAGTTTACCTGTATTAGGTGTTAAATACACAGATGAATCTAAGACAGTTGTAAACCCATTAGCAGATGAAGACGTTTTAGCAAACCTTGATATCATTCACAAAATGTACAAAGAAGGACTTATTAATGGTGATGCACCAACAGCTGATGACTCTAACAAATACAGAACATTCTTTACAGCACAGGGATGGAGTGGAGCCGCAACTACTACATGGGGACCAAACAATGGTATCAACAACTGTGTAGCAGTAAAATATGGTGATACTGTAGTTTCTAACACAACAGTACGTGGTTCTATCAATGGTATTTACTCAGGATGTAAAAATCCAGAAAAAGCTTTACAGTTATTAAACTTAGTTAACACAGATTCTAAAGTACGTGACTTATTCTATTATGGTGTAGAAGGTTCTGACTTCGAATACACAGATGATGGAAAAGTAAACAGACTGACTACAGACTGGGGAATGGCTGGTTATACACAGGGTACATTCTTTAATGTAACTCAGCAGGCAATTGAAACATTCAACCAGTGGGATGAAGTTAAAGAATTAAATGAAAATGCAACACCATCTGTATTACTTGGATTTAACCTTGATACATCTAAGATTGAAACAGAACTTGCAAACTGCCGTGCCGTATACGAAAAATACTATTCAGAATTCTTCACAGGCGCTCAGGATCCAAGAGAACTGATTAAAACAATCGAAAAGGAACTGGAAACAGCAGGTTGGGAAACAATTCGTGCAGAAGCACAGAAACAGATTGACGCTGCAAAATAAAATTAGCTAAAACATAATGAGTGGGGGCATTTTCTAAAAAATGGAGGATGCCCCTGTTCTGACGAGGAGGACAAATGTCAAAGATTATTGGAAATTCATTAAAAAATATTCCATGGCAGGAAAAGCCTGAAAATTATAATATGCCTATTTGGAGATATACACAGAATCCAATCATTAACCGCAATGATATCCCAAGCTCCAACAGTATTTTTAACAGCGCTGTTGTACCTTTTGAAGATGGATTTGCAGGTGTGTTCAGATGTGACAGCAAATGTGTAAGTATGGATATCTTTGCAGGATTTTCAAAAGATGGTATCCACTGGGAAATTAACCATGAACCAATTACTTTTGAAGGTGACTCTGAGGTTACAAAGAGAGAGTATCGTTATGACCCACGTGTTTGCTTTATCGAAGACAGATACTACATCACATGGTGTAACGGATATCATGGTCCAACAATCGGTGTAGCGTATACTTTTGATTTCAAGACTTTCCATCAGTTAGAAAACGCATTTTTGCCATATAACAGAAATGGTGTGCTTTTCCCAAGAAAAATCAATGGAAATTATATGATGCTGAGCAGACCAAGTGATACAGGCCATACACCATTCGGTGATATTTTCTGCAGCCAGAGCCCTGATTTGGAATACTGGGGACACCACAGACATGTAATGTCCACAGAAAAAGGCGATATCTCAGCATGGCAGTCTACAAAGATTGGTCCGGGTCCTGTTCCGATTGAGACAGATGAAGGATGGTTATTGATTTACCACGGTGTTATCAACACATGTAACGGATTTGTATACCGTATGGGTGCAGCACTTTTAGACTTAAATGAGCCATGGAAAGTAATTGCACGTTCTAAAGCTTATGTATTAGGACCTTACGAATTATATGAATGTGTAGGAGATGTACCGAACGTAGTATTCCCATGTGCAACTCTTACAGATGCTGATACAGGAAGAATTGCCATTTATTATGGTTGTGCAGATACAGTTACAGGTCTTGCCTTTACAACTGTTGATGATATGTTAAAATATATTAAAGAAAATGCTTTTTAATGAACCTGTTGGAGAGTTTCTCAACAGGAAAGTGCTTCCAGGTGCATTAGATGCATCTGGGAGCATTTTCACTTATACGATTGTATCAAAGTGTAGCTTGCAGATATCGATATATTTTACGCTCAGTCTGCGCTGGCTTTGAGCTTGTAATCTCTAAGAAGAAATAAAATAGGTATATAAGGAGTGATGCGATAGCATGAGATTTATTGAAGATAGAATTTCTGTAATATGCAATGAATTAAAAGAATTAGCTTTTGTAAAGAAAGAGCCGGTAAAGGGAGTTGTTTATAAGAAGGGATTATATTTTTACCCTTATGAAGCAGAGCAGTCAGCAGAACCATGGGAAGAGTTTGACAGCAAGACTATGCATTGGTATGGACCGGATGAACATTATTGGTTCAGAGCAGAATATACTGTTCCGAAGAGTATGGATGGAAAAACTCTTTATCTCAAGGTGGCAACACAGGTAGACCATTGGGATTACGCAAAAAATCCACAATTTTTGTTGTTTGTAAACGGACAGATGACACAGGGAATGGATTTGAATCATCAGACAGTAATGTTGGAAAGATGTGCAAAAGAGGGTGAAACCTATACTATTGATTTACAGGGATACACAGGTGTTATGTTCGCTGAACTGACCTTTACAATGGAAACAGTAGAAGTAGATGAAACAATTAATGAGATTTATTATGATATTGTTGTTCCACTTCAGGGATTTTCCAGAATGCAGGAAGACGATAAAGTGAGAAAGGATTTGCGTACAATCCTGAATAATACAGTTAATCTCTTGGATTTACGTACTCCTTATTCTGAAGAATTTTATCAGTCTATAGAAGAAGCTCATAATTATATTCAAAAAGCATTATATGAAGATATGAGTGGATACGAGGATGTTATTGCTTCTTGTATCGGACATACACATATTGACGTGGCATGGCTTTGGACTGTGGCACAGACAAGAGAAAAAGTTGCGAGAAGTTTTTCTACAGTACTGAAATATATGGATGAATATCCGGAATATAAATTTATGTCCAGTCAGCCGGCTCTGTATCAATTTTTGAAAGAAAGATATCCGGAAACTTATGAAAAGATTAAAGAGCGTGTAAAAGAAGGCAGATGGGAACCGGAAGGCGGAATGTGGGTAGAAGCTGACTGTAATTTAACAAGCGGTGAGTCACTGGTACGTCAGTTCCTTTACGGAAAGAAGTTCTTTAAAGATGAATTTGGCATTGACAGCCGTATTTTATGGCTTCCAGATGTATTCGGATATTCAGGAGCACTTCCTCAGATTATGAAGAAGAGCGGTATTAAATACTTCATGACTACAAAACTGGCATGGAATCAGATTAATAAAGTTCCTTATGACACAATGATGTGGAGAGGAATTGACGGAAGTGAAATTTTCACTCACCTGATTACGACTTTAGGCGTAGGACAGAGTGAAGCTGATTTCTTTACAACCTATAACGGTATGTTACATCCAGACGCTATTCTGGGCGGATGGCATCGCTATCAGAACAAGGATATTAACAATGATATTCTTATCGCATTTGGATATGGTGACGGAGGCGGCGGTCCTACAAGAGAAATGTTGGAAACTTCTAAACGTATGGAAAAAGGTATTCGTGGAATTCCAAAGGTACGTCAGGAGTTCGCCGGAAATTATTTTGAAGAGCTTGAGGAGCGTGTGGAAGGAAATAAGAGCCTGCCTGTATGGGAAGGTGAACTTTATTTCGAATACCACAGAGGAACTTATACTTCTATGGGAAGAAATAAACGCTCTAACCGCAGATGTGAGCAGCTTTTAATGGATGTAGAATTATTAGAAGTGCTTACAGGAACAAGTGAAAAAGAAGAAATGGATAAAATCTGGAGAACAGTTCTTCTGAACCAGTTCCATGATATTTTACCAGGTTCTTCTATTGCAGAAGTATACGAAGTAACTAAGAAAGAATATGCAGAAATTGAAAGTCGTCTGGCAGAAATGATTGCAGAAAAATTAAATCTTCTTATGGATGGCGGACAGGATAAAATCAGTGTATTTAATACATTAGGATTTGATAGAAATGATGTTGTAAGCTTAGGCGATTGCCATGCAGCAGCATTGACTGATGAAAGCGGTAAGATTTATCCGGTACAGGAAACAGCTCAGGGAGCAGTTGCATATATTACAGATATTCCTGCAAAAGGCGGAAAAACTTTACAGCTTTTAGATACTGTTAAGGAAGAAGCTTCCAGAATTCAGATTACAGAAAATGGAATAGAAACTCCGTTTTATCGTATTTCTATTGATGAAAACGGTCTGTTTACTTCTATTTATGACAAAGAGTGTGACCGCGAAGTATTAAAAGCCGGAGAAAAGGGAAATCTCCTGCGTATGTATGAAGACAAGCCAATGCACTATGATTGCTGGGATATTGATATGTACTATTCCGAAAAATACTGGGATGCTGAAAAAGCAGATAAAATTCAGTGGACAGAGGAAGGCCCTGTACGTGCTACTTTGGAAATTCAGCGTACAATCAGCAATTCTGTTATTAAACAGGAAATTCATTTCTATGCAGACAGCAGAAGAATTGATTTCTCTACATGGGTAGACTGGAAAGAACATCAGCATTTACTGAAGGTTCATTTCCCTGTAAATATTCACTCAGATGAGGCGACTTTTGAAGTACAGTTTGGTAATCTGAAAAGAAAAATTCATGGAAATACAAGCTGGGATGAAGCAAGATTTGAAAGCTGCGGACAGAAATGGATGGATATTTCCGAAGGTCACTATGGCGTCAGCCTGTTGAATGACTGTAAATACGGTTACTCTGCAAAAGACAGCAATATTGCTCTTACACTGATTAAATCAGGTATTGAGCCAAATAAGACTGCAGATCAGGAAGAACACGTATTTACTTATGCTTTATATCCTCACAAAGAAGTGTGGTGTGCAGCAGGAACTGTTCAGGAAGCGTACAAACTTAATCAGCCGGTCTATGCAACAAAAGGAGAATTGAAGAATTCAGGAAAATCCTTTATTTCTACAGACAAAGATAATATTATTATAGAGACAGTAAAACCGGCAGAAAATGGAGATGGCATGATTGTCAGACTTTATGACTGTGAAAACAGCCTGACAAAAGCAACTCTGACTTTTGCTGAAGGAATGCTGGAAAGTGTAGAAGAATGTAATCTTATGGAAGAAAAAGAGGCTGATATCGAGGCTTGCGGCAACAGCTTTACTGTATCTGTGAAACCTTATGAAATTAAGACCTATAGGGTGAGGTTAAAATAATGAAAAAAAATACCTACAGTGCCGAGGCAAAAGAATTACTTGACAAAATGACTCTGCAGGAAAAAATTGGACAGTTAAATCAAAAACTTTATGGTTTTGGTATCTATGAGAGAAACGGGGAAGAAATCTCCTTTAGTCAGGAGTTTAAAGATGAAGTAGAGAAGTATGGAGGGCTTGGAACTTTGTACGGTCTCTATCGTGCAGACCCCTGGTCTCAGAAGAATTATGAAAATGGTCTTTACGGCGAAAACGCCGTAAAGGCATACAACAAGATGCAGGAATACGTTCTGGAACATTCCAGACTGCGTATTCCCGCATTATTAAGCACAGAATGTCCTCATGGGCATCAAGCCCTTGACAGCTATCTTCTTCCCGTAAATCTGAATATGGGAGCAACATTTAATACAGAATTGATTCATTCTGCTTATAGTGTTTGTGGTAGACAGCTTCGTGAGATGGGAGTAGATTTGGCATTGATTTCTCTGCTTGATGTGGTGAGAGATCCACGTTGGGGACGTAGTGAAGAATGTTTTTCAGAAGACCCATATCTCTGCTCAAAAATGGCAGAACAGATTGTAAAAGCAGTTCAGGATGAAGGTGTCTCCGTAGTGGCAAAACACTTTGCCGCACAGGGCGAATGTACCGGAGGTATCAATGCCAGTGCAGCAAGAATCGGAGAGCGAGAACTTCGTGAAATTCATCTTCCGGCAATGAAAGCCTGCGCTGATGCGGGAGTTGACGGTGTTATGGCAGCTTATAATGAAATTGATGGAGTATTTTGCCATGCAAACCGCCATCTTTTAACAGATATTTTAAGAGATGAAATGGGATTTGAGGGAGTAGTAATGGCAGACGGCTGTGCTATTGACCAGTTGAATGTTGTAACAGGTGATTGTGTTCACTCGGCAGCTGCCGCTTTGCGTGCAGGTGTGGATATTGGACTGTGGGATGAAGCTTATGGACGTTTGGAAGAGGCTCTTGAAAATGGCTACATTACAGAAGAAGATATTGACAGAGCAGTTCTTAGGGTATTAGAATTAAAAATTAAAAGAGGAATTTTTAAACACCCTCTTTTAGATGAAAATCAGAAATTGGAAGATTATTCTTATGAAAAGTATCCGCAAGCCTTAGACATTGCCAGAGAGTCCGTTGTCCTTCTGGAAAACAGAAATCAGATTTTACCTCTTTCAAAAGAGCAAAGGAAAATTGCAGTAATCGGACCAAATGCTGATGCAGTTTATAGTCAGTTGGGCGATTATAGTCCACAGGTGAAAAGAGAGAAGTGCAGCACTGTATTAGATGGTGTACGTTCTTATTTCGGAGATAATGTAGTCTATGCCAGAGGCTGTGGTGTTTTTGAGGGTACGCAGGAAGAACAGACAGAGGCGGTGAAGCTTGCAGAACAATCTGATATTACAATCTTGGTATTAGGTGGTTCTTCCAGTCGTTTTGGAGAAGTTTCTTTTGATGCGAACGGAGCTGCAATTTCTGAGCATGGTGTTTCTATGGATTGTGGAGAAGGTGTTGATACGTCAGAACTTTCTCTTCCTATTGAACAGAGAGAATTGGCAGAAAAAATATTTGCTACAGGTTCTAAGGTGATTACTGTAATTATTGGTGGAAGAGCTTATGCTCTTGACACGATAGCAGAAAAATCAGATGCTGTTTTGTATGCATTTTATCCCGGCATGCAAGGTGGAAAGGCCATTGCAGAAATTTTATTCGGAGACGTAAATCCTTCAGGAAGACTTCCTGTATCTCTTCCAAGATGTAGCGGTCAGCTTCCGGTTTACTATAATTATAAAAATTCTTATCGCAGTATGCATTATTATAATATACCGGATGGAGCAGCATATACATTCGGATATGGAAAGAGTTATACGGAATTTGAATACGCTGATGTATCTTTTGTAAAGGAAGATAATGGTGTTCAAGTGGAGATGACTATTAAAAATATCGGTGCACAGGATGGCTATGCAGTACCTCTTGTATATATTGCAGGGGAGCAGGGAAGCGTAGTGCGTCGTGTAAAAGAGTTAAAAGGTTTTCATAAAGTATGGCTAAAAAAGGGAGAAAGTACAAAAGTAAAAATTTTATTACCTTTTGAAGCGTTTGCAGTTTGGGATTCTGAAATGAAATTTACTGTAGAGCCGGGCAGAGTACAAATTATTTTGGAAGAAATGGGACAGATTGTGGGAAGTGAAACATTAAGTCTTTTTTAAGGAGAAAAGAGATATGGATATTAGAGAAAGCTATAATTTTTGGTGTGAATCCCCTTATTTTGATGAGGACACAAAAGCAGAATTAAGAAGTATTTCTGACAATGAAGAAGAAATAGAAGAAAGATTTTATAAAAATCTGGAATTTGGAACAGGTGGTCTTCGCGGCATTATCGGAGCGGGTACAAACAGGATGAACCGCTACACCGTAAGAAAGGCGACACAGGGACTGGCAAATTATATCCTGAAAGAAAATGCACAGGAAAAAGGAATTGCCATTGCTTATGACTCCAGAAATAAATCCACAGAATTTGCATGGGAAACAGCTCTTTGTATGGCTGCAAACGGCATCAAGGCATATATTTTCCCTGAACTTCGCCCCACACCAATGCTGTCCTTTGCACTTAGAGAACTTGGCTGTACAGCAGGTGTAGTTGTTACAGCAAGCCATAATCCGGCAGAGTATAATGGATATAAAGTATACTGGGAAGACGGTGCTCAGATTACAGCGCCTCGTGATAAAGATATTATTGCAGAAGTAAATGCCATTGAGTCTTACGAGGAAGTTAAGACTATGAGCCGTGAGGCAGCTATGGAAGCAGGACTTTGCGAAATCATCGGTTCTGATATGGATGACCGCTATATTGAAGCCCTGAAAAAACTGGTGCTGCGTCCGGAAGCAATCAAACGTCAGGCAGACAAGCTGAAAATTGTATACACTCCTTTACACGGAACAGGTAATATTCCTGTACGCCGTATTTTAAAAGAACTGGGATTTGAAAATGTATATGTGGTAAAAGAACAGGAGCTTCCTGATGGAAACTTCCCAACAGTTCCTTATCCAAATCCAGAAGATAAAAAAGCATTTGCATTAGCATTAGAACTTGCAAAAGAGAAGGACGCAGATTTAATTCTGGCTACTGACCCGGATGCTGACCGTTTAGGTATCTACGCAAAAGACCCGTCAGACGGAGAATACAAGAGCTTTACAGGAAATATGTCCGGCATGCTCATTCTGGAATACCTTCTTTCTCAGAAAAAAGAGCTGGGTATTCTGCCTAAAAACGGAGCAGTAGTTACTACTATCGTATCCGGAAAAATGGCAAAGAGAATTGCAAAAGCTTACAATGTAAAACTCATTGAAACACTTACCGGATTTAAGTATATCGGCGAGCAGATTAAGTTCTTTGAGCAGGAACATTCTAATGAATTTCTGTTCGGATATGAAGAAAGCTACGGCTGTCTGGAAGGTACTCATGCCAGAGATAAAGACGCTGTTGTAGCTGTTATGGCTTTATGTGAAGCAGCAGCTTACTATATGGACAAAGGCATTACTCTTTGTGAGCAGATGAACAACCTCTTTGAAACTTACGGTTTCTATAAAGAAGATTTATGCACAATTACCTTAAAAGGTCAGAACGGAGCAAAACAGATTGCTGCTATTATGGAAAAAATCCGTAAAGAAGTTCCGGCGCAGCTGGGCGGTTCTGAGGTTCTGGCATTACGTGACTATGAGCTGGGTATTGTAAAAAATCCAAAAACAGGAGAAGAAAAAGGCACAGGACTTCCAAAATCCAATGTACTGTACTTTGAGCTGGAAAATGACGCATGGTGCTGTGTGCGCCCGTCAGGAACAGAGCCGAAGATTAAATTCTATGTAGGCGTAAGAGGAACAGACAGCGAAGATGCGGAAGCAAAAATGAATACATTGATGTGCGGAGTCAGAGCACTGGCAGAGGAGGAATAAGAAATGGCATTATTAAAATTACGTCCAAGTTATAAAGACTATTTATGGGGCGGACATCGTCTGGTAGAGAAATATAACAAAGAATTTGATGGTGATATTCTGGCAGAAAGCTGGGAACTTTCCTGCCATCCGGACGGACCTTCTTATATTGTAAATGGTTCTTATGCAGGCAAAACATTGCAGGAATACATTGACTTAGAAGGAAAAAAAGTACTGGGAAATAACTGTCAGAAATTTGAAGAATTTCCTATTCTGGCTAAATTTATTGATGCGAAGGATAATCTTTCCATTCAGGTACATCCTGATAATGAATACGCTCTGAAAAATGAAGGACAGTATGGAAAGACAGAAATGTGGTACATTATGGATTGTGAAGAAGGTGCTTTCCTTTATTACGGATTTAAAAAAGAAGTCAGCAAAGAAGAATTCGAAGAAAGAATTAAGACAGATACTTTGTTGGAAGTTTTAAATGCAGTTCCGGTACAGAAAGGTGATGTGCTGTTTATTGAAGCAGGAACTATTCATGCAATCGGAAAAGGAATTGTTATTGCAGAAATCCAGCAGAACTCCAACGTGACTTACAGAGTATATGATTTTGGCCGTGTAGGAAAAGATGGAAAGAAGAGAGAGTTACACATTGATAAAGCAGTAGAAGTAACAAACCGTGTTCCGATTTCCAGAAAAAATACATGCTATCCTCATATTGCAAGCTGCGACTATTTCACAGTAGACTGTCTGAACATGGACGGAAAACTAATAAGTAACGTAAAAGGTTCTGTGAATGAAGACTCTTTCGTAAGTATCTTAATTATGGAAGGCGAAGGTACAATCTCTTGCGGAGGAGAAACTATTCCTTACAGAAAGGGAGATAGCTTCTTTATGTCAGCAGGAAGTGGTGAATATGAAATCAGCGGAGAATGTGAAGTGTTAATTACAACAGTGGGATAAAAATGAAACGAAAAGGGATGTCGCACTAAAGATTAGTGTGCAGCCTCTTTTCTATGCAAAAAATTACAGCCAGGCTTTCGAAAAGTCTGGCTGTTGGTGTAAAATATAAGTATGCAAACCCCTATATTATTACACAAGAATTATACTTTGAATGAGGAAGGATATCAACTAAAACTTCCTTTAAACTTAGAAACAATTATTCCAGTAGATGATTCTGCGCGGTTGCTGAGTCAGTTTGTGGAGGCTATGGATTTAACGGACTTATATTCTACTTATGAAAGAATAAATACAGTATCGCCAAGAACACTCTTGAAGATTGTTTTATATTCCTATATGAATGGTGATTATTCCTCTCGCTCTATGGAATTGAACTGTAAGCGAGATATTAATTTCATGTATCTTTTAGAGGGAAAACCAGTTCCTGACCATGCCACTTTTGCCCGTTTCCGAAGTATTCATTTTGCTCCGTGTGCGAAACGAATTCTCGCTGAAATGTCTAATCTCCTTTACGAACTTGGAGAAATTTCGGGAGAAACGATTTTTATAGACGGTACAAAAATCGAAGCCTGCGCCAATAAATATACATTTGTATGGAAAAAGACGGTAACCAAAAATCAGGCGAAGTTGCTGATTAAAATCGCCGATCTCATTGCAGAATGTGAGCAACTTTATGGTATTCGGATTGTTCACGGTGATACTGTTAAAATGAAACACGTAAAACGGTTACGCAAAAAGCTGTACGCATTAAAACAAGAAGAAAACATTGTATTTGTACATGGTATTGGGAAACGAAAAACTCAGCTGCAAAAGAGTATCGAAACATTAGAAGACTATCTGGACCGTTTAAAAGGATATACAAAAAAACTGCATATTTGTGGAAAAAGGAACAGTTATTCTAAAACAGATCCGGATGCCACCTTTATGCGGATGAAAGAAGACGCAATGGGAAATGGACAGTTAAAGCCAGCATTTAATTTACAGCATGGAGTTGATTCTGAATACATTGTATGGCTGACAATCGGACCACAGCCCACAGATACTACCACCTTAATTCCCTTCTTAAAGGAAACAGAAGAATATCTGACATTTAAGTATCAAAAAATCATTGCAGATGCTGGATATGAAAGTGAAGAGAATTATGTATTTCTAGATCAAAATCAGCAGTTGGCATTTATCAAACCATCGAATTATGAAATATCAAAAAAGAGAAAATATAGAAACGACATCGGCCGTATAGAAAATATGAAGTATGATGAAAAAAGTGACTCTTATATTTGTAAAAATGGGAAACAGCTGCCCTTTACACATCTCCGTCGCTCTAAATCTAAAACCGGATATATCAGTGAAAAAAACATTTATCAATGTAAAGAATGTAAAGATTGTCCTTACAAGAAAGAGTGCATCAAGGGGAATAACTGTAAAACACCAATAGAAGAGAGAAACAAAGTGCTTTCCGTAGCAAAAACATTTTTGAAATATCGGGAGGAAGATTTGGAGCGGATTCTTTCTGACGAAGGAATTCTTCTTAGAATAAATAGAAGCATCCAAGCAGAAGGATCTTTTGGTGAACTGAAACAGGATATGCAGTTTCGCAGATATTTGAGTCGTGGCACAGCGAATGTTCTTGCTGAAAGTGTTTTGCTGGCAATGGCAAAAAATGTAAATAAACTTCATAACAAAATCCAAAAAGGGAAAACTGGAAGGCATTTATTTCCTTTGAAGAGTGCATAAATTTAGAGAATCCAAAATTTTTTTCAAATCCAGTTTTGGGTTGTATTAAAGTACGGCTTTTTTACGAAAAAGCTATTGTTTCAATAGAAACAGAGCAACTATATAGCGAAAATCAGAAAAAAGGAAGCTGCCGCTTCACGATTTACTAATCGTTAAAGCGACAGCCCCATTTTTAATCTTCTTCAATAATCTGAATTTCAAAATAATCAAAATCCAGAATTTCAATAAAGTTATCCTGAGAAAAACGTACTTTGGAAAACTTCTGAAAATCCTTAACATTGGCGTCCAGCCATATAGGAGACGGCAAATCGAATTTATGGCAGATGCTGTCCAGAGAATGAAAGACCTTTTGAGTCCGGCTGTCCTTGGTATCATCGCATATAACCGTACTTTTTAATATATGTGTATCTTTATAAATGCTTCCCATTAATCGAAACATGTGCGTATCCTTTCTGTTTTCGTTTTATATAGCCATTATTATAAGTAAGAGAAAGGCTTGTGTAAAGAGGGTTACGGGCGGAATTGTGCAGATTGCTTATGTAATTCAGAAAAATATGTCAAAATGCCAGTAATGCTATTGGCATTGTCTAGGCTTACAAAGAGTTGGAAAAATATTTGGGCATTTGAACTATGGAAAAAAAAACAAGATAGCTGTATACTAAACACAGTTCAAAAAGCAAAAAACGGATATTTACATATCGTCTAGGAGGAAAATGAGAAATGGCAAGTTTATCATTACAGCATATTAACAAAACTTATCCAAACGGATTTGAAGCAGTAAAAGATTTTAACCTTGAAATTGCAGATAAAGAATTTATCATCTTTGTAGGTCCTTCAGGTTGTGGTAAATCTACAACACTTCGTATGATTGCAGGTCTGGAAGAAATTTCCGGCGGTACATTAAAAATCGGCGATAAAGTTGTAAATGATGTAGAACCAAAAGACAGAGATATTGCAATGGTATTCCAGAACTACGCTCTGTACCCACACATGACAGTTTATGATAACATGGCTTTTGGTCTTAAATTAAGAAAAGTTCCAAAAGATCAGATTGATAAAATGGTTAAAGAAGCAGCTAAAATTCTTGACCTTGAAAAATTATTAGACCGTAAACCGAAAGCTCTTTCCGGTGGTCAGAGACAGCGTGTTGCTATGGGACGTGCTATCGTGCGTGAACCTAAAGTATTCTTAATGGACGAACCTCTGTCAAACTTGGATGCAAAACTTCGTGTTCAGATGCGTACTGAGATTTCTAAATTACATGAAAGATTAGGCGCTACAATCATCTATGTAACACATGACCAGACAGAAGCTATGACATTAGGTACAAGAATTGTTGTTATGAAAGACGGTGTTGTACAGCAGGTAGATACACCTCAGACATTATACAACGCTCCGGCTAACTTATTCGTTGCTGGATTTATCGGTTCTCCTCAGATGAACTTCTTAGATGCAACTGTAAAAGTAAAAGGTGATGAAGTATACTTACAGATTGGAAATACTGTACTTCAGGTACCGGCTTCTAAGAAAAAAGCTCTTATCGATGGTGGATACGATGGAAAAACAGTTGTTATGGGTATTCGTCCGGAACATGTATACGATGATGAAGCTCGTATTCAGGCATTCCCAAATAGCATCGTAGAAGGCAAAATTACTGTATACGAATTATTAGGTGCTGAAGTATATCTGTACTTTGATACAGAAGGCTTCCCAATGACAGCAAGAGTTAACCCACGTACAACAGCAAGAACAGGTGATACTGTTAAATTTGCTCTTGATATGGAAAAAGTTCATGTATTCGATAAAGAAACAGAACAGGTTATCACAAACTAAGAATAAAAATTATATTTCCCGTCTGGTATTCCAGGCGGGAATTCTTTTATTCATAGGAAATTGCATCCTATGAAATTCTTTTCACATCAGGTTGATAATTTAAAAAAAATCAGTTATTATTACTTTAGAAATTTCGGGTAAATATTAAAAGGAGAATGATTATGATATCAAGTCAGATAATACAAAAAACATTAGACGAACTCAGAGCGATTACCAGAATTGATTTATGTGTTATGGACATAGACGGAAAGGTGAATTCTACTACATTTGCCATTGAAAACGAGGACTTCGGGGATGTGAGAAGTTTTGCCGAGTCTATGGCTGACAGTCAGGTGATGAAAGGTTATCATTTCTTCAAAATTTACGATAACCAGACCGTAGAGTATGTATTAGTTGCAAAAGGCGGAAACGAAGATGCTTATATGATTGGACGTGTTGCCGTAGCGCAAATCCAGAATTTGATTGTGGCATATAAAGAACGCTTTGATAAATCCAACTTTATTCAGAATTTAATTTTGGATAATCTGCTTTTGGTTGATGTATACAACAGAGCGAAAAAGCTTCATATCGCAGTAGAAGCAAAGCGTGTTGTACTTCTGGTGGAAACAAAGAATGAAAAGGATCAGGACTCCATTGAAATTCTGAAGAACTTATTTATTTCCAGAAATAATGATTTCATTACGGCTATTGATGAGAAAAATATTATTATTGTTCGCAGTCTGGAAGAAAATGACGGATATGAAGAAATTGAAAATATTGCGAAAATGATTGTAGATATGCTGAATGCAGAGGCCATGTCTCAGGTTCGTGTATCTTACGGAAATATTATCCATGAAATTAAGGATGTATCCCGTTCTTATAAAGAGGCAAAGATGGCTCTGGACGTAGGAAAAATTTTCTATGTAGGGAAAAATATTGTAGGATATAACAATCTGGGAATTGGACGTCTGATTTATCAGCTTCCAATGCCGCTTTGCGAAATGTTTATGAAGGAAGTATTTGGCGGAAAGCTTCCGGAGTCTTTAGACGAAGAAACTTTGAATACAATCAATAAGTTCTTTGATAATAACCTGAATATTTCAGAAACGTCAAGACAGCTTTTCCTTCACAGAAATACGCTGGTTTACCGATTAGAGAAAATTCAGAAAAGTACAGGACTTGATATCCGTGTATTTGACGATGCCCTGACCTTTAAAATTGCACTCATGGTTTCCAGTTATATGGAATTTATGAAAAAACAAGATTAATCTTAGCTTAAGAAAACACTCCGGCAATGAGAGAATAAAAAATCTCATAGCCGGGGTGTTTTTTGAATTAGCATGATAAAGTGCTTGCAATTTACCACGATAAAATTTATAATGGAAGGAAATTCACGACATAAAGAATGGAGGAGCTGCTATGATTAAATTATATAAAAACGGCGCATGGCTGACAGAAGGGCAGGAACCTGTAAGCGACGAGACGGGACTGGAGCAAAAATTTCATTTGAGCAAACAGGAAGCAAAGAAAAATACAATTGCCTATTCCATTTTGAAAAATCACAATACTTCTGAAAATATGGATTTCCTGAAGTTGAAATTTGATAAATTAACATCTCATGATATTACTTTTGTAGGTATCATACAGACAGCGAGAGCTTCCGGACTGGAGAGATTTCCAGTTCCTTATGTACTTACAAATTGTCACAATTCTCTGTGTGCAGTGGGCGGAACCATTAACGAGGATGACCATGTATTCGGATTAAGCTGCGCAAAGAAGTACGGGGGCGTTTATGTACCGCCTCATCAGGCTGTTATCCACCAATATGCAAGAGAAATGCTGGCAGAGAGCGGAAAAATGATATTAGGCTCTGACAGCCATACCAGATACGGCGCTTTAGGTACTATGGCTATGGGTGAGGGAGGTCCGGAGCTTGTAAAACAGCTTTTAGGAAAAACTTATGATATCCCCTATCCTGATGTGGTGGGCGTTTATCTTACCGGAGAGCCGGCTTTCGGTGTAGGTCCTCAGGATATTGCATTGGCAATTATCGGAGCTGTTTTTTCTTCCGGCTATGTGAAAAATAAAGTAATGGAATTTGTAGGGCCGGGAGTAGGAAAACTAAGTGTGGACTATCGAATTGGCATTGATGTTATGACTACGGAAACCACCTGTTTATCCTCTATCTGGCAGACAGACAGCAAAGTAAAGGAATTTTATGAGATACACGGCAGAGCACAGGATTACAAAGAGCTTCAGCCGAAGACAACGGCTTATTATGACGGAATGGTTTATGTAAACTTATCAGAAATCCGCCCTATGATTGCCATGCCTTTCCATCCGGCAAATACTTATACCATAGAGGAATTGAATAAAAACCTAATGGATATTTTAGATGAAGTGGAGAAAAAGGCAAAGGTCAGTCTCGGCGAAAATGTTTCCTATACCTTAAAGGACAAAGTAAGAAATGGAAAACTATATGTAGAACAGGGAATTATTGCAGGTTGTGCAGGAGGCGGATTTGAAAATATTTGTGATGCGGCAGATATTTTGAAAGGAAAAAGCATTGGCGCAGATGAATTTTCATTGAGTATTTATCCGGCAAGTACGCCGATTTATATGGAATTGGCAAAGAACGGCGTATTGGCAGATTTGATGCAGACAGGTGCTATTGTAAAAACCGCATTTTGCGGACCTTGCTTCGGTGCAGGAGATACACCGGCGAATAATGCGCTAAGTATCCGCCATTCTACCAGAAATTTCCCAAATCGTGAAGGCTCGAAATTACAGGAAGGACAAATTTCTTCTGTGGCGTTGATGGATACCCGTTCTATTGCAGCAACGGCAGCCAATAAAGGATGTCTGACAGCGGCAACCGAGTACGAAGGAACGTATAGAAAACCAACGTATTTCTTTGACGGTTCTATTTATGAGAACAGAGTTTTTGACAGCAAGGGTGTAGCAGAGCCGGATGTGGAAATTCAATTTGGACCGAATATTAAAGACTGGCCAAAGATGCCAAAGCTTCCTGAAAACCTGTTGTTGCAGGTAACTGCAGAAATTCATGACCCTGTTACTACCACGGATGAATTAATTCCTTCGGGAGAGACTTCTTCTTTCCGTTCCAACCCTATAAGACTGGCGGAATTTGCATTATCCAGAAAAGCGCCGGATTATGTGGGGCTGGCAAAGGATATTCAAAAAGGAGAAACAGCCAGAGAGCAGGGAGAAATTCCGGAAGAGAAGGTGTCCGGGCTTTGTCAGATGAAAGAGCAGATACAGGCAGAGTTTGCAGCAATGAGCTGGGAAAATACAGGTATCGGAAGTACGATTTTTGCAGAAAAGCCGGGAGACGGCTCAGCCAGAGAGCAGGCAGCATCCTGCCAGAAGGTATTGGGAGGCTGGGCGAATATTGCCAGAGAGTATGCCACAAAAAGATATCGTTCCAATCTGATAAACTGGGGTATGCTTCCGTTTTTATTTACAGAAGAGCAGCTGCCCTTTGCTAAAGGGGATTATCTTTACATTCCAAATATACAGGAAGCTGTAAAAGAAGGTAAGAACGAGCTTACAGCTTATGTTGTAAAAGACGGACTTTTACCTTTTACTTTAAGATTAGGTGAGATGACACAGGATGAGCGTACGATTTTGCTTCAAGGATGTCTGATTAATTATTACAAATTGTCTATATAATTCTGAAATAAATATACAATTTACAGTTTAAAAATAAGAAAAAACAATATTATAAAAAAAGATAAAAAATATCAAAAAAGATATTGACAAATTGCTGAGGAAGTAGTATTATAAAATCAACAAAAAACAAAACATCTTTTACAAAACATTATTTCATATCCATTTCAAAATTAGAGACGAGAAATCAATTTTGAAGATGGCTACAAGGTACAAAAGATAAATCATTATAAAAGTTTTAAGTGTACGGAGAATACAAGATAAACAGAAAGTAATGATAAAGTACCAAGGAAAAAATAATGAATGAAAAGAATGTGGAGTTTTAAATAAAGATAAGGAGGTTTAGTCCAATGGAAATTACTAAATCAAATTATCAATATGAGAGTGGTAAGGCATAAATCCCTATGAAAGACCTGAAATAAGAAAATAAAAAATCTTCCTCAGCAATATAATATATAATAGTAGGAAAAGCATTTCAGGTAAATATCAAAAATGTCCTCATATTGAATATTTACCACAAAAGTAATAAAAAGGTTTTAGATTATATGTAAAGAAATATAATTTAAAAGAATAAAGTATCTATATATCATTTTAAAGTATAGCAAAAAAGAAAAACAATATGATGAGTTCTATTCGTTGAAATAAGCCTGTTGTATTTGGTAAATAAAAATAGTTGTTATATTAAAAAGAAATGTATAGAGAAATATTTTGAAGGCAAATAGCCCGAACTACTTGTTAGAAACTTTTTATTATCATATATAGATTGATATAAACTTTCAATAAATCTTAAAAGGATTTATACAAATAGGGAAAGAAAAAAGGTTAGCTTAAATAAGAAAGGAATAAGAAAATTGAATAACGAAGAAAATTAGAACAACCGTTATATCCAAGTATTAGATATAGCGGTTGTTCGATTTTTGTGCTATAATTGGAAAAATTAAAAACACAGGAATATATGAGGGCGCTATGAATACTATAAATATAGAAGATACTGTTTTATATGAAGATAAATATATTTTGGTTTGTCAAAAACCGGCAGGATTTCCGGTTCAGAGCAAACGGTTGGGAACTCTGGATATGGAATGTGCATTGAGAAATTATTTGGCAAAGAAAGGACAAGAACCTTATGTGGCAGTTATCCACAGACTGGATCAGCCGGTACAGGGAGTTCTTGTGTTTGCGAAAGACAAAGAAAGCGCAGCAAAGCTCAGTAAACAAATGCAGCAGGGGAAATTTGAAAAAACTTATCTGGCATATACACAGGGACATACGGATAAAAAACAGGAAACTTTAATTGATGAATTAGAAAAGGACGGCAGAACTAATACGTCTAAAGTGGTTGCAAAGAAAACGGCAAACAGTAAACGGGCGGAGCTTTCCTATAAGGTTCTGAAAGAAACAGAAGAGGGAAGCCTTTTGGAGGTTTCTTTGAAAACAGGGCGTCATCATCAGATTAGAGTGCAGCTGGCACATGCAGGACTGCCGATTTTCGGTGATGCAAAGTACAATGCGAAATGTACGAAAGAGGATGCAAATCATGGTGTTTCTTTATGTGCATATAAATTGTCTTTTTTACATCCTGCAAAAGGGAAGAAAATGGAATTTCAGGTAATGCCGGTTGGAAATTTTCCAATAGTATAGGAAAGAATTGTTTCACCATACTAAGTGTAAAGGATAAAAGGTATGGGGGAATAAATTATGAATTGGAAAAAGGCAGGGATTGCAGCGGGAGTGAGCGCAGGAGTATTTCTGGGAATGAAATATGTATTTCCTGTTATACTTCCGTTTTTTTTAGGATGGATTTTGGCGGAAGCAGTCCATGTACCGGCAAAGAGAATATGTGAAAAGCAGACGAGTAAAAAGCTGCACCTGTCAGAAACTGCTTTGGGAATGATTTTTATTATTATGGGCGTGTTGCTGGTGGTTTTGAGTATGCTTTTTACCTTGCAGTATCTGACCGGAAAATTGGGGGAATGTGTCCAATATTATCCGGAATTGAAAGAGGAAGCGCAGGATATTTTATGGAAGCTTTGCCTTGGAATAGAGCATCTTACAGGAATATCTGCGGATAAAAGCTGTTTTTATATCAGCAGACAGGCAGAACTTTTCTTGCGGTGCATTTTTTCGGGGAAGAACAGTATGAATACGGCGGTGGTTTCTGTAAAAGGCTGTGTTTGCTTTGTCGGTATACTGGCAATTTGTATTGTGTTTGCTATTTTATTTTTGCAGGAAAGGGAGCGTGTGTATGCGTCTTTGGAAAAGTGGAAAATATTTGGAAACCTTATTCATATTATCAGGGAAATGGCAGCAGGGATAAAAGCATATTTAAAAGCGCAGTTTAAAATTATTTTTGTGGTTTGCCTGCTGTGTGTGGGCGGACTTTGGGCGCTGAAGGTTAGGCACTACGTAGGCTTTGGTGTTGCCATTGGGATGTTTGATGCCTTTCCTGTGCTGGGAACAGGAACTTTTCTTATTCCGGGGGCGCTGCTCATGTTCCTTCAGGGGAAAATAAAAATGAGCATCGGCTTGCTTGTGCTGTATCTTTTGACTGCGGCAGTGCGACAATTCTTAGAACCGAGGCTTATCGGAAATCATGTCGGTGTGTCGCCGCTTTTGGTACTGGTATCGGTTTACTTGGGAGTGGTTTTGTATGGTGGTTTTGGATTTGTTTTGGGACCTGTATCTGCTTTTTTAATTTATGTGATTTTGAAGGAATGTGCCGCTTTTAAGGAAAATTAAGAGCTTATGGCATTTCGAAAAATTTTATAAACAAAGATAGAAGGTATGGACTATTAAAAACTTTCGTGTATAATGGGAAAGTAGTAAAACTTTTAGATAAAATGAGTAAAAGGCAGGTAAGATTATGAAGAAAGTACTGGTGGGTTTGCTGTGCTGCATGCTGGCAGCAGGAGTTATCAGTGGCTGTGGCTCAAAGGAAAAGCCAAAATCTGATAAAAGCCAAAATCATACAGAGAAAACGGAAGAGCAGTCCGATACTACAAGTACAGAAAAGCCGCAGGAGGAGAAAGAGCCTTCAAAAGAGCCGGAAGAAGAAAAGAATATGGCAAATGATTTAACCATGCAGGTTTTGAAGGAGCAGGCAGGAACAAGGGATTATACTTCTTTGGAGGAGTTAAATCCTGAACCGGGCAGTTATATTGCGGTGGTGGTAAAGAATACAAAATCCAGCTTCTGGGCAAGTGTAAAAAGAGGTATGGATGATGCGGTAAAAGATTTAAACCAAAAAATGGGATATAAAGGTGAAGATAAAATCAAAATTTCTTTTGAAGGTCCTTCAGAGGAAACGGATGTAGAAAGCCAGATTAATATTATTGATGCGGTGCTTTCTGAAAATCCTGCTGTCCTTTGTCTGGCGGCTATTGATATGGAGTCCTGTGAAGCACAGTTAGAAGCAGCGGCAGAAAATGATATTCCTGTTGTTGTTCTGGACTCAGGGGTGCAAAGCAGTTTAGTCAACTCCGTATGCGCAACAGATAATTATTCAATGGGAGCAGAGGCTGCAAACAAGCTGGCAGAAGCCATTGGAGGTCAGGGACAGGTTGCGGTGATGACACATGTTGCTGCATCTCAGACAAGCAGAGACAGAGAAATCGGATTTACAGAAACCATTGCAAATAATTATCCGGAAATCGAAATTGTAAATGTCTCTCATGAAAATCCGGAAACGAGTATGACGGAAATGGCAGAGGCTGTGTTAAAGCTGTATCCGGATGTAAAAGGTTACTTTGGAACAAATGAGCATGCCACAAATGCTGTTTTAGATGCAGTGAGTACATCGGGCAGAGAAATTGCGGTGCTGGGTATTGATGCGGGAAAGAAACAGATTGACGCAGTGAAGAAAGGAACAGAAATCGGAACTTTTGTACAGAATTCCTATGGCATGGGGTATGCGACTGTTGTAGCTGCAATGCGTGCAGATTTAGAGTTGGAAAATGACACCTTTATTAATTGCGGATATCAGTGGATTGATGGGAACAGCATTGAATTATCAGAATACGCTAATTATTTATACGAGTAAAGTGTTAATGTGAAAACAAATGAAAAAAACAGCTTAATACTGTGGTAATTAGATAAAATACACAAAAGATGAAAAGGGAAAATGCGCAAAGTTGTGCAGTTTCCCTTTTGTTGCCTTAAAAAAGCGATAAAAGTGCAGGAGTTTCGTGAAAGTACAAGAATAATACGTTAATAAATTGACAAAATGTATAATTCATAGTAATATCAAGTTATGTGAAGGTGGTGATACTGTGGTAGAAAAAACAATCAAAGAAATCCGGGAAACAGAGCAAAAAGCGGATGATATCATTGCTGAAGCCAAGAGCCAGAGTGAAAAGCTTCTTGAAAATGCAAAAAAAGAAGCGGAAAACCTGGAGTCCGGAATGATTGAACAGGCGCAGGAGGCAGCGAAGAAAGCGTGCCGGGCTGCGCAGGATGCCGGCAAGAAGACTCTCGAGGAGGCGTTAAAGGATGTCGGCAAAGAGATTGCAGAAATTAAGGAAACTGCAAAATCTCGAGAAAAAGAAGCAGTAGACGCAATTATTGAGAGCTTGGTATAGGCGTACTGCAAAGTAGAACTACGAAAAAGGAGGAATGCGGATATGGCAGTATTGCAGATGCAAAAGGTAAGTATCTGCGCACTGAAGAAGGACAGGAAAGCAATTCTGGAAAAAATTCAGTCCATGGGCGTTATGGAGATTTCCAAGGTTCTGGATGACGACTCAGGTTTTGAGCGGATGAATACACAGAATGAGAGAAGCAAATTCGAAAAAAACGCTTCTTTAGCGGATATGGCTTTGGATATTCTTCAGGAATACGTGCCGGAAAAGGTGTCTATGTTCTCCGGTCTGGAAGGCAAAAAGCTGATAGAGCGGCGGGAGCTTGAGACAGTGGCAGAACATAAGGAGCAAATTATGGATATTGTTTCGGATATCATCGGCAATCAGAAAAAGATTGCAGAGTACCGTGCCAATATTCAAAAATTTGAAAATCAGATAGAAATGCTTACTCCGTGGATGATGCTGGATGTTCCCATGACATGGAAAGGGACAAAGAGCACAGAGCTTCTGGTGGGAACAATGCCCGGACAGATGACTTTAGACGGAATGTACAGTCTGATTGCAGAAAATGCACCGGAAATTTCCGGAGTAGATATTACTGTTCTTTCTTCTGGACAGGACGCAGTTTATATTGCAGTGCTGTGTATGAAAAAGGATGCGGGAAAGGTCGAAGAGGTTTTCAGGCAGAACGGTTTTGCCAGACCGTCACAGCCTGTGACACAGACGCCTGCACAAGAGAAAGAAAAGCTGGAAATGCAGATTAGAGATTTACAGAAAGAAATTTTAGATTGTCAGGAAAATATTAGAAAACAGCAGTCTGAAAGAATGAATATCAGGCTGGCATCTGATTATTTCCGTGCCAGAGCTGAAAAGTACGAGGTACTGGGACAGCTTCCGCAATCTAAGAAGACTTTCATGATAAGCGGTTATGTACCGGAAAAAGCAGTTCCCGCATTAGAAAAGGCGCTAAATGAAAAGTATACCTTGAGTATGGATGTGGAGGAGCTGGCAGAGGATGAGGAAGGCCCGGTTCTTCTTAGCAACAATGGATTTTCAGAGTCGGTAGAAGGAGTTTTGGAGTCCTATGGATTGCCAAAGAAAGGCGAGATTGACCCAACAACAATCATGTCCTTCTTCTACGTGTTTTTATTTGGATTAATGTTATCCGATGCAGCGTATGGACTCATTATTTTCCTCGGTTGTTTCTTTGTACTGAAGAAATTCCCGAGAATGGAGCAGTCTTTAAAGAAGGCCATTAAAATGTTTATGTACTGCGGTATTTCTACATTGGTATGGGGTGTTCTCTTTGGAGGATATTTCGGAGATGCCATTGATGTAGTGGCACGAACCTTTTTCCACGTAGAGGTTCCGGAGGGCGGACTTGTAAAGGCTCTTTGGTTTGTACCTTTGAATGACCCTATGAAAATGCTTATTTATTCTATGGCATTTGGTGTTATTCACCTGTTTACCGGTTTGGGCATTAAGGGGTATATGCTGTTAAAGGATAAGAAAGTGTTGGATTTCTTCTGTGATGTTGTGCTTTGGTACGTATTTTTAATTGGTTTGCTGCTGATGCTGCTTCCAAGCGAAATCTTTGCATCCATTGCACAAATTGACCCAAGTATTTTCCCACCGGCAGTAGCGGGAACAGGAAAGGTTCTTTCTATTGTAGGTGTAGTAGGTATTATTCTCATGTCAGGACGTGCCAATAAAAATCCGGGGCTTCGTCTGGCATTGGGCTTGTATGATGTATATAACGTAACGGGATGGCTCAGTGATGTATTATCTTATTCCAGACTTTTAGCTCTGGGACTGGCAACGGGAGTTATTGCATCTGTTATTAACCAGATGGGAAGTATGGCAGGAGACGGCATCTTTGGTGCGATTGTATTTCTTGTAGTATTTGTATTCGGTCATGCGTTTAACATGGCAATCAATGTGCTGGGAGCTTATGTTCATACAAACCGTCTTCAGTTTGTTGAGTTTTTTGGCAAATTTTATGAGGGTGGAGGAAAACCTTTCAACCCGTTTAAGTCTAGTACAAAATATGTAGATGTTAAGGAGGAAACGTATTTATGAGTCATTTAGGAATTGTTTACGCATTATTAGGTGCAGCAGTAGCAGTATTTTTATCAGGTGCAGGTTCTGCAATCGGTGTTGGTATTGCAGGTCAGGCTGCCTCAGGAGTTGTTTCTGAAGACCCTTCCAAATTTGCAAAAGTATTGATTATGCAGCTGCTTCCGGGTACACAGGGTATCTACGGTTTGCTGGTTGGATTTATCACTTTATCAAAAATCGGATTATTAGGCGGCGGAATGCTTGAACTGACACCTCAGCAGGGATTATTGGTATTAGCAGCATGTCTTCCTATCGGTATTGTTGGTTTGATTTCCGGTAAATATCAGGGAATGACTTCCGCAGCAGCTATCGGAATTGTTGCAAAGAAACCGGAACAGTTCGGTAAAGCAATGCTTTTCCCGGCAATGGTTGAAACTTATGCGATTTTAGCGCTTCTTATTTCTATTCTGTCTGTAACAAACCTTCAGTTCTAAAGAGCAGGGCAGTTTTGAAAAAGATGGAATAAGTAAAGGAGAGCGAAGAATGACTGGATTAGAAAAAATGAAAAGCCAGATTCTTGAAGAAGCCCATACCTGTGCAGAGAAAATTCTCGAAGATACGAGAAAAGAGGCGGATGAAATCCTTGCCCAAGCGAAGAAGAGAGCAGAGGCAGAGTGCAGCCGTATTTCTCAAAATGCAGAGGAAGAAGTAAAAAATCTTGCAGAACGCTCAGAGTCTTCCTGTGCGTTGCAGAGAAGAAAAGCTCTTTTAGAGGCAAAACAGGAAATTATTTCAGAAGTGCTTGAAAAGGCTTATGAAACCTTAGTAAGCGCAGACGAAACCACATATTTTGGAATGCTTCGAAAAATGCTCTATAAATATGTTCTTCCGGAAGAAGGAGAAATCTGCTTCTCAAAGGAAGATTTGGAAAAGATGACACCGGGCTTTGAAGAAGAAATCAAAGGCATTGCAAAGGAAAAGGGCGGAGCGCTTACTGTTTCAAAAGAAACCAGAAATGTAAAAGGCGGCTTTGTTCTTGTATATGGAGGCATTGAGGAGAATTGTACATTTAAGGCAATGTTTCATTCTCAAAAGGATGAGCTTTCTGATAAGGTTCATAGTTTATTATTTTCATAGCATAACCGCAAAAAGGAGGAATTGATTTGTTTGACACAAAGTATACCTATGCGGTTGCGCGAATACGTGCGCTGGAGACATCATTATTTACTTCCCAGATTATAGACCGGTTGCTTGCCTGTGAAACAGAGGAACAATGTATTCAGATTTTACAGGAAAAGGGCTGGGGAGATAATGATACGGCAGGAAGTGCAGAGGCAATTTTAGAAAGAGAGACAGAAAAAATATGGGAGACCATGAAGGATTTAGGGGTAGATATGTCTGTTTTTGACGTGCTTTCCTATCCAAATCTCTTTCACAATCTGAAAGCAGCGATTAAAGATGCCTGCTCCGGAAAGGATAATCAAAATCTGAATATTTATTATGAAGATACGCAGATTAGTCCTAAGGAGATGTTGGAGATTATTAAAAATAAAGAATTTTCCAGATTTCCGGAAAACATGTCAGGTGCGGCAAGAGAAGCTTATGAAACCTTGCTGCATACAGGAGATGGGCAGTTGTGCGATGTGATTATCGACAGGGCGGCATTGGATGCAATCTATGCAGCCGGTGAGGCAGCGAAAGACAGCATTATCAAGGAATATGCCGAGTCTGTTGTTGCTATTGCAGATATTAAAATTGCAGTGCGCTCACAGAAGACCGCAAAGACCATTGAATTTATGAAACGTGCAATGGCTCCGTGTAAATCCATAAATGTAGAACAGTTGTCAAAAGCGGCAGCAGCAGGTATGGAGGCAGTTACGGAATATTTATCCGGCACTGCTTATGCAGAAGGAGGGCAGGCGATTGCAGAGTCTTCCTCCGCATTTGAAAGATGGTGTGACAATCGTATGATGCAGGCAATGCAGCCGCAGAAATATGAGTCATTTTCAGTAGGACCTTTGGTAGCTTATGTGCTGGCAAGGGAAAATGAAATAAAAATGGTGAGAATTATTCTCTCAGGAAAACAAAATGGTTTTTCTGAGGAGTCAATCCGGGAAAGGGTAAGGGAGATGTATGTATAAGATTGCAGTTGTGGGCGACTATGACAGTATATACGGATTTGCTACACTGGGCCTTGATACATTCCCTGTAGCCGACCGTAAAGAGGCAGAAGAAAAAATAGAGGCACTTGCCAGTCAGGAATATGGGATTATTTATATTACAGAAGCCTTGGCGGCTGAGTGCAAAAATGTAATAGAAAAATATCAGGAGAGAATTTTACCGGCGATTATTCAAATCCCCGGCGTGTCAGGAAATACCGGAGACGGTGTGCAGGGCGTGAAAAATTCAGTAGAACAGGCAGTAGGCTCTGATATTCTATTCAGTAATAATTAGAAAGCAGGTGATGCGTGGCCATGAGCAAAGGTATAATTAAAAAAGTAGCAGGTCCGCTGGTTATTGCAGAGGGCATGCGTGATGCAAATATGTTTGACGTTGTTCGTGTTAGTAATCAGCGTTTGATTGGTGAAATCATTGAAATGCATGGAGATGAAGCATCCATTCAGGTATATGAGGAAACTTCAGGTCTTGGTCCGGGAGAACCGGTAGAGTCCACAGAAGCTCCGCTGTCTGTTGAATTAGGACCTGGTTTGATTACCAGTATTTATGACGGTATTCAGCGTCCTCTGGATGATATTATGAAGGTTTGTGGAACAAACTTAAAAAGAGGTGTGGAAGTTCCTTCCTTAAAGAGAAACTTAAAATGGAATTTTGTTCCCACAGTAAAAGCAGGAGACCATGTAGAAAATGGTGACATTATCGGTACTGTTCAGGAAACCATCGTAGTAAACCATAAAATTATGGTGCCTTATGGCATGAGCGGTACTGTAAAAGAAATTAAAGCAGGAGAATTTACCGTTGAGGATGTTGTAGCTGTGATTACAACAGAGCAGGGTGACAAAGAGCTGACTATGATGCAGAAATGGCCGGTTCGTAGAGGTCGTCCATATCTGAAAAAGCTTCCTCCGGAAATGCCTCTTGTAACAGGACAACGTGTAGTTGATACCTTCTTCCCTATTGCAAAGGGTGGTGTTGCCGCTGTTCCGGGACCTTTCGGAAGCGGAAAAACAGTTATTCAGCATCAGCTGGCAAAATGGGCAGAGGCGGACATCGTGGTTTATATCGGCTGCGGTGAACGTGGAAACGAGATGACAGACGTATTAAATGAGTTCCCTGAACTGAAAGACCCGAAAACAGGACAGTCCTTGATGGAAAGAACGGTATTGATTGCCAATACCTCCGATATGCCGGTTGCTGCCCGTGAAGCATCTATTTACACAGGTATTACCATTGCAGAATATTTCCGTGATATGGGTTATTCTGTTGCACTTATGGCAGACTCCACTTCCCGTTGGGCCGAGGCTCTTCGAGAGATGTCAGGACGTCTGGAGGAAATGCCGGGTGAAGAAGGATATCCTGCATACCTCGGTTCTCGTCTGGCACAGTTCTATGAAAGAGCAGGACATGTAATTTCTCTTGGAAAAGATAAGAGAGAGGGAGCATTGTCTGTAATCGGTGCAGTATCTCCTCCGGGTGGTGATATTTCTGAGCCGGTATCTCAGGCAACTCTTCGTATTGTAAAGGTATTCTGGGGCTTGGACTCTTCTCTTGCATACAAGAGACATTTCCCTGCAATTAACTGGCTTACCAGCTACTCCTTATATCTTGACAATATGGAAAAATGGTTTAACGAGAAAGTTGCACCGGATTGGATGACAGGTCGTCAGAAAATGATGAGTCTTTTACAGGACGAAGCAGAGCTGGAAGAAATTGTTAAGATGGTTGGTATGGATGCTTTATCAGCAGGCGACCGTCTGAAAATGGAAGCAGCACGCTCTATCCGTGAGGACTTTTTGCACCAGAACTCTTTCCATGAAGTGGACACTTACAGCTCTCTGAAAAAACAGTATTTGTTAATGAAGCTGGTAGTTGCATACTATGAGCAGGGTGTGGATGCTCTGGAAAAAGGCGCAAATATTCAGGATTTAGTAAAACTTGATGTTCGTGAGAAAATCGGACGTTTTAAATATGTGTTAGAAGAAAATTTGGATGAAGAATATAAAGCTGTATTAGAACAGCTTGCAAAAGAAATTTCCAATATAACAGGGAAGGAGGACTTCTAATGCCAAAGGAATATAGAACAATACAGGAAGTTGCCGGACCTCTTATGTTGGTTCGTGGCGTTGAAAACGTTCATTTTGATGAACTGGGTGAAATTGAATTGGCAAATGGCGAAACACGCCGCTGCCGTGTACTTGAAATTGACGGAAGTAATGCTCTGGTACAGCTTTTTGAAAGCTCCACAGGTATTAACCTCTCAAACAGCAAGGTTCGTTTCTTAGGAAGAAGTATGGAGCTTGGTGTATCTGAAGACATGCTGGGACGTGTCTTTGACGGTCTGGGGCGCCCGATTGATGACGGTCCGGAAATTTTGCCGGATGCCAGAATGGATATCAATGGTCTTCCTATGAACCCGGCTGCAAGAAGCTATCCGGAAGAATTTATTCAGACAGGTGTTTCTGCCATTGATGGTTTGAACACACTGGTTCGTGGACAGAAGCTTCCTATCTTCTCCGCATCCGGTCTGCCTCATGCACAGCTTGCAGCTCAGATTGCAAGACAGGCAAAGGTACGTGGTTCAGGAGAGAACTTTGCCGTTGTATTTGCGGCTATGGGTATCACTTTCGAGGAAGCGAACTTCTTTACAGAGAGTTTTAAAGAAACAGGCGCTATTGACAGAACGGTATTATTTATCAATCTGGCAAATGACCCGGCTGTTGAGCGTATTGCAACACCGAAAATGGCGCTGACAGCAGCAGAATATCTTGCATTTGAAAAAGATATGCACGTATTGGTTATTTTAACCGATATCACAAACTATGCAGATGCCCTTCGTGAGGTATCCGCAGCCCGTAAGGAAGTACCGGGACGTAGAGGTTATCCTGGTTACATGTATACCGACCTTGCAACGATGTATGAAAGAGCCGGACGTCAGAAAGGCAAAAAGGGAAGTATTACCATGATACCAATTCTGACCATGCCTGAGGATGATAAAACTCATCCAATTCCTGACTTAACAGGATATATTACCGAAGGTCAGATTATTTTGAGTCGTGAATTATATCGTAAAGGCGTTACGCCCCCAATCGATGTATTACCGTCACTTTCCCGTCTGAAAGATAAAGGTATCGGTGAAGGAAAGACAAGAGCAGACCATTCCAATACCATGAACCAGCTTTTTGCAGCTTATGCACGAGGCAAAGAAGCAAAAGAATTGATGGTTATTTTAGGTGAGGCAGCTCTTTCTGATATTGACATTATTTATGCGAAATTTGCAGATGCCTTTGAGCAGGAATACGTTTCACAGGGATATATGACAAATCGTGATATTGAAGAAACGTTAAGAATTGGCTGGAAGCTGCTTTCCATCCTTCCGAGAAGTGAGCTGAAACGTATTGATGATAAGTTCTTAGATGAATATTACGGAAAGTTCTAAAGCAAATTCTGTAATAAGGAGAAAGAGGTGATATTTTGGCATCTACGCAGGTAACACCTACCAGAATGGAGCTTACCCGATTAAAGAAAAAGCTGGTAACGGCGGTAAAGGGACATAAGCTTCTGAAAGATAAGCGTGATGAGCTTATGAGGCAGTTCCTTGATTTGGTAAGGGAGAACATGGCGCTGCGCCAGAAGGTAGAGGCAGGGATTTTATCCGCAAATAAGAACTTTGTCATTGCAAAAGCAGGTATGTCTGAGCAGATATTAAACACAGCTTTAATGTCGCCCAAGCAGGAGGTTTATCTGGAAGCAGGGAAGAAAAATGTTATGAGTGTGGATATTCCGGTTTTTGAGACAAAGACCAGAACCGCAGATGCAAATGATGTTTATTCTTATGGTTTCGCATTTACCTCAGGGGATTTAGACGGAGCTGTGAAATCTCTGGCAGATATTTTGCCGGATATGTTAAGGCTTGCGGAAGTGGAGAAGTCCTGTCAGTTAATGGCTTCTGAAATTGAGAAGACACGACGCAGAGTAAATGCTCTGGAGCATGTTATTATTCCGGAGACACAACAGAATATTAAGTATATTACCATGAAGCTTGATGAAAACGAGAGAAGTACACAAATTCGTTTGATGAAGGTAAAAGATATGATGTTGGAAGAAGCGCATCATTATAAAGAAAAAGAGGTCATGGTGGAATAAAAAGAATAGAAAAGATGATATGGAATTGTTTGAGGACAGTTCTGTATCATCTTTTTTTAGTTGGGGAGAAAAATGGCTAACATGAATGCACACTGACAAATTGCAATACTTGTAAAAGTACACAAAAAATATGTGTTAAAAATATGAAAAAGTGCAAAATATACAAAATAACTTGACTACAAAATATGATAGTGGTATATTCTAGATAAAGAAAACAATTTAGGAAAATATTTTCCCATATAAAAGGAGAGGAAATAGTGAGTAATATATTAGTAGTCGGAAGTCTGAATATGGATTTTGTAATTAACGTAAAGAAAATGCCACTTTCAGGTGAAACAATTTTGGGAGAGGATGTAAATCTTGTTCCGGGAGGAAAAGGTGCAAATCAGGCTTATGCTGTTGGAAAATTAGGCGGACAAGTAGACATGATTGGAGCAGTGGGAGATGATTTGTACGGAAGGATGCTGATAGAAAATCTTCAGAATGTAGGAGTGGGAATTTCGGGAATAGAGATTATTCAGGGAACGCCTACGGGAAATGCTTTTATTAGCGTTGACGAGGGAGGAGAAAACAGCATTATTGTTGTTCAGGGAGCAAATAATAAGCTGACAACACAGATGATAGACAAACATGTGGATTTGATTAAGAGAGCCGATATTATTATTATGCAGCTGGAAATCCCTCTTGAGGTTGTAGAATATGTGAAAACCTTAGCACAGGAAAAGTTAATTATTTTAGACCCTGCGCCTGCACAGGATGATCTGCCAAAACAGTTTTTAGAAGGTTTTACTATTGTAAAGCCAAATGAAACGGAGCTTCAGACTTTAATCGGAAAAAAGCTTGAGACAAAAGAAGAGCTGATTTCGGGAGCGGAGGAATTATTAGAAAAAGGAATTCAGACAGTCATTGTTACATTAGGCGGAGATGGCGCTTTGCTTGTTACGAAAGATAAAACAGAGTATTTTAAGGCACAAAAAGTAACCGCAGTTGATACGACAGCAGCAGGAGATTGCTTTACCGCAGCATTGGCATTGGCATTAAGTAAAGGAAAGGCTTATGCTGAGGCTATTCAATTTGGAAACAGCGTGTCGGGAATTGTGGTAACACGAAAAGGAGCACAGACTTCCATACCCACAATGGAAGAAGTGATAGAAAAAATGAAGGAGGAGGAAAAAGAGTGAAAAGACCGATAATTATTGATTGTGACCCGGGGGTAGATGATGCTTTGGCAATTATTCTGGCGTTAAAAAGTTCTGAGCTGGACCTGAAAGCTGTTTGTACAGTGTCAGGAAACGGTGATATTGATAATACAACGCAGAATGGGTTGAAGATTTTAGCTTTATGCGGAAGAGAAGACATTCCGTTGTATAGAGGGTCTGCAAGAGCATTGGATGATAAGCAGCCGGATACAGTTCCTGCTTTTGGAGATGACGGATTGGGAGGATATGCGTATACAATCGAGACTGAAAAAGAGGAAGAAGAAAAAAATGCGGTTGATTTTTTGGTAGAGACAGCGACAGAGCATCCGGGAGAAATTACATTGTTTGCCATAGGACCTTGTACTAATATTGCAAAGGCAATTCGAAAAGACCCGGAATTCCCTAAAAAAATCAAACAGCTTATTATTATGGGAGGCGCAAAATATACAGGAAACATGAGTCCGGTAGCGGAATATAACTTTTGGGCGGATCCGTTAGCAGCAAAAGAAGTACTGAATGCAGGATTTCAGGATGCCGTTATGATAGGGCTTGACGTTACAAATAAAATTGCTTTAGGTGCAGACGTTCGTGAGCTGCTCCGAATTTTTAATACAAAGTTATCTAACTTTTTATACAATGTTACACGTGTTGGTTTGGATGATAATTGGAATTCCAGAAGAAAACCGGTTGCACCGATGCACGATGTTTTGACTGTGGCATATTTTATCGATCCGACTATATTAACTTTAAAAAAGGCCAATATTGATGTGCTTACCGATGGAATTGGAAGAGGTCAATCTATTGTGGATATTAACGGGCATTGGAATGACGGAAGGTGTAATGCGTGGTATGCGGCAGAGGTAGATGTGAATAAGTTTTATAAGCTGCTATTGACAACGATATTTGAAGAAAAGAAAGAAGAAATATTGGAGTATTTAAACCGATAATTTGAAGGGAGAGAATATTATGATGACAAAAAACAAAGGAAAAGATACATTTTCATTAATGGTAATTTTACTGATACCGGTTGCGATTGCAATTAATATTGTAGGCGGACAGATGACATCTATGTTAAAAATTCCGGTAGACTTGGACATGATAGGTGTGCTGCTTGTAGGTGCCTTGGCAGGTCCTATTCCAGCAGCTTTAACAGGAGTATTGACGAACTTAATTAACGGAATTATGGATCCAAGCTGGCTTCCATACGCATTTTGTTCTTTCTTTATCGGTATTTCAGCAGGTCTGTTATCCAAATATAATATGATGAATAAGATTTGGAAGCTGGCTGTTTCCGGTATTATTATCGCTTTAGTAGCTACTGTAACGGCAACTCCTATTACTGTATTCTTCTTTGGAGGTGCAACAGGGGGCGGCGCATCTATGATTGCAGCAGGCTTGATGGCAACAGGTAAACAGATTTTAGAGGCTGTTTTATCTGTATATATTGTTACAGAAACGATTGGAAAGATGATTTCTATATTCGTAGCTTATGTGATTATTAAAGTTATTCCTGACAGAACATTAACAAAATATAAATATGGCATGAATTTTGTGAAGAAATAATAGGAGAAAAAAGATGGAAAATGCAGCAAAAGGGAAAAATAAAATTGTAGAATTGTATCCCCTGACAAAATTTTATTTAGCAATAGCGGCTGCAATTGTTGCAATTGTTTTACCGGGTATTCTGTCAAAAGTTATTTGTTTTCTGGCTTTAAATGTATTGGCAATAGTCAGCGGGGTATATCCGGTATTCATTAGAAGAGTGAGAAATTCTGTTGGAATTTTGTTTCTTGTACTTCTTGTTGTACAGACCTTTTTTGCACCGGGAGAAACAGTGCTGTTTTCTTTCTGGATTTTTAAGGCAAAATTGGAGGGGTTACTTTTTGCACTGAAGCTTGGATTTATTTTAGCCAGCGTAGGCTCGGCATTAATTTGGTTTTTTGCGGTAACTACGGAGAAGGATTTCGTACTTGCACTTGAAAAGAAGGGCTTAAGTCCGAAAGCATCTTATGTTGTACTGTCAACACTCCAGATGGTTCCTGTATTGAAAAAACGTTCTCAGACAATTATGAACGCACAGAAAGCAAGAGGTGTGGAAACAGAAGGAAATATTTGGATACGTGCCAAGGTATTTGTTCCTACGATTGTTCCATTGGTGCTTAGTTCTATTCAGGGAACAGAAGAAAGAGCGCTTACTTTGGAAGCACGTGGCTTTTCCGTAGAAACGCCCTCTACACATCTATATGATATCGAACCGAAGCCAATGGACAGAGTCATGACAATCGTGATAACAGTTGTATTTTTACTTATTATTTTAGAGAGAGTGTTATTATGGGTTATATAGAACTGAAAAATGTTACATATACATATCCCCTTGCAAAAGAACCCAGTATTAAGGATGTTACTATTTCTTTGGAAAAAGGAAAATTTTATGCAGTTGTAGGAGCAAACGGAAGCGGAAAAACAACGTTATGCAATATTATCCGTGGATTTATTCCGGGATTTTTTCAAGGAGAAATGGAAGGTGAGGTACTTTTAGAAGGAAAATCCTTGCAGCAATATACAATGGGAGAATTAGCGCCAAAGATTGGTTATGTTTTTCAAAACCCTTTTAATCAGATTACGGGGGCGAGAGACAATGTATATGAGGAAATTGCCTATGGACTGGAAAATTTAGGCGTGAAAGTTGAGAAAATCAAAGATACTGTAAAAAAGGTTATGGAATTAACCAATACAGCGTATCTGGCAGAAAAAAATCCATTTGAATTGTCAGGAGGCCAGCAGCAAAGGGTAGCGTTGGCATCTGTTCTCGCTTTAGAGCCTGATATTTTTGTAATTGATGAGCCTACCTCCCAGCTTGATCCCAAAGAAACGGAAAGAGTTTTTGATATTATTGATAAGATGAAAAAAATGGGAAAAACAATTATTCTGGTAGAGCATAAAATTGAATTGATTGCAGAATATGCAGATGAGGTTTTGGCATTGGAAGAGGGAGAACTCATTCGACAAGGTGAGAAGCATGAGGTGCTGTCAGATTTATCTTTATTAGAGCGGGATATTGAGCTGCCTCAGTCGGTAATTTTGGCAGATGAGCTGCGAAAACAGGGTATTCCTATTGATGAAAAAATTATTACAAAGGCGGAAATGGTGCATCAGCTGAAGAAAACTATGAGTAAACGGTGAGGAGGATAAAAGATGTCATTTATTAAATTTGAAAGTGTAAAATTTGTTTATCCAAATGGTTTTTCAGCTGTTGAGGATATTAATTTTGAAATCGGACAGGGGGAAAACATTGCCATTGTAGGACAAAATGGTGCAGGAAAGACCACTACTGTGAAGATGATTAACGGATTGTTAAAACCTACAAAGGGAAAAGTTATAGTTGCGGGTATGGATACAAGCGATTTTACGACAGCAGCTTTATCGAGAAAGGCAGGGTATGTTTTTCAAAATCCGGATGACCAGATATTCCATAATACTGTGGAAAAGGAAATTCAATTTGGGCCTGAGGTTTTGAAAATGAGCGAAAGTAAGGTTAAAGAGATGGTAGAATATTCTGCGAGGCTTACAGGACTTACAGATGTAATGGAAGAAAATCCGTATAACCTTCCGTTGTCAGTAAGAAAGTTCGTCACTATTGCATCTATTCTTGCAATGGACACAGATATTGTAATTTTGGATGAGCCTACGGCAGGACAGGATATTCGAGGAATACGTCTTTTGGAAAATATCTTAAAGGAGCTTACTGCAAAAGGAAAAACAATCGTTACGATTACACATGATATGGAATTTGTAGTTAATAATTTTAATAAAGTGTTTGTAATGGCGCATAAAAATCTTTTGAAGATTACAAATCCGAAAGAGGTGTTCAGTGATGACCGGTTATTGGAGGAGAGTATGCTGATGAAACCATACGTCAGTGAAATTGTATCTGAGCTGGGTTTTCCAGGGCAGATTACCTCAAGAGCTGAGCTGGTAGAATATGTGAAAAAGGCAAAATAGAAAATAAAAACCCGTTGTTTTTATCATCTAAATCGGATATAATAAAACAAGAAGAATGTCGAAGGAGTGATAAAGTGGATCATTATGAGGTATTCCATGATATCCTTGTAAATTTATTTCAGGAAATTATGGATATAGAGGGAAAAGCACTGATTACTTCTGAATTTAAAGATATTTCTGTCAATGATATGCATATTATGGAGGCAATCGGAGAAGAAAACGCTAAAAATATGTCTTCTGTTGCAAAGCTTTTATCTGTTACGGTGGGCACTTTGACCATTGCTATTAATGGTTTAGTGAAGAAGGGATATGTAGCTAGGGAAAGAAGTGAGGAAGACCGCAGAGTTGTTCTTATTTCTCTCACAGGGAAGGGACGTAAAGCCAATGAGCACCATAAGAAATTTCATGACGGAATGATACAGGCTCTTTTAAAGGATTTAGATGATGAACAACAGGAAATTTTAGTGAAGTCCTTATTAAATTTAAGAGAATTCTTTGATTCTTATGAAAATCAGAAATAAAGGGTTGATGCAGAGGGCATATTTATGCCGATGCACAACCCTTTTCCTGTTGGTTTTTTAATTATCCCATAATGACTTCTACATAGTATTCTGTGATGCCTTCAACAGCTTTGATACAGGATCCTTGAATTTCCTTGCCGTTGACTCTCATCTTTTTAATTCCCTTTTCTACATGGTTTGGATTGTTGACTGTAATGTGGTAAGTTGCTCCGCGATATTTTCGGGTTGCGGTGAAACTGTCCATTTCAGAACAGATACAAGGATCTATCTCCAAACCATCAAAGGATGGGCGGATGCCGAGAATGTACTGAGAAACATTTACAAAAGTCCATGCAGCCGTTCCGGTAAGCCAGCTATTTTTGGCTTCTCCGTGTTTTGGAGCATCTTTTCCGGCTATCATCTGAGAATATACATAAGGCTCAGTCCGGTGAATTTCACTGATATCTTCAATGTAAATGACAGAGTTGATATGAAGCTTCCATATGAGCAGGATAAGCTGATTGAGGAGCTGCTTGCAGTAAATCCGAATACAGTAATTACATTCGTGGGTGGAAGTCCCGTAGAGATGGGAAGCTGGTGGAAAAAGCAAAAACAGTTGTCTGGAGCTGGTATGCAGGTATGGAAGGCGGAAATGCACTGGCGGAGGTATTGTTTGGAGATGTGACTCCATCCGGAAAATTGCCGGAGACCTTCTATAAGAAACATACAGACTGTTCCGCCCATGCTGTTGGGGAATTTCCGGGAGGTTCTAAGGTACACTATGCAGAAGGCATGTTTGTGGGATACCGTTACAACGATACCTTTCAGATAGAGCCGGAATTCTGTTTCGGACATGGCTTGTCTTATACAACATTTTTATACGAAAATCCTGTGTTAGTGCAGAAAAACGGTTTGAACTACGTGGAATGTAATGTGACAAATATAGGGACAACTGCGGGGAAAGAAACGGTTCAGGTTTATACAGCATCTATGGAGAAAAAAGAGACAGAGCCAGTTCAGGAATTAAAAGGATTTGAAAAAACTAAACTGCTGCTTCCGGGAGAATGCCAGAGAGTATCCGTACTTGTGGAAGGAATGATAGAAAAGAAAAATTTGCGAATTGGAAGTTCTTCCAGAGACATCCGTTTCGTAATAGAGAGCAGGTGAGTATATGAAATACAGAAATCCTATTCTTTCCGGATTTCATCCTGATCCGTCTATATGTCGGGCAGGAGAGGATTTTTATCTTGTAACATCAACATTTGAATTTTATCCGGGAGTACCTGTTTATCACAGCCGCAATCTGGTTGACTGGGAACTGCTGGGATATTGTATGACAGAAGAAAATGAGTTTAATTTAGAGAAATGTGCACCGTCAGGAGGGATTTATGCACCGACTATTCGATATCACGAAGGTATGTTTTTTATGATTACTACGAATGTGTCGGATAAAGGTCATTTTATTGTGCATACGGAAAATCCGAGAAATGGATGGTCAAAGCCGCAATGGATTTGTGAAGGAGGCATCGATCCTACTCTTTTTTGGGATGATGATGGAAAGGTGTATTTTCTGTGTAATGGAAATGATGCGGAAGGACACAGCACCATTGAAATATGTGAGATTAATCCTTTTAACGGGAAGCTTTTGTCAGAGCGCCGGATTTTAAGCTATGGATGTGGGGGTAAATATCCGGAAGGGGCACATCTATATAAACGGTTTGGCAAATATTACCTGATGCTGGCAGAAGGCGGTACAGAATATGGACACATGGAAACCATCCAGCGCGCAGATGATATATACGGACCATACGAACCCTGTCCTCATAATCCGATTTTGACTCATCGTGATGATACAAAGGGAGAGATACACTGTACAGGACACGCAGATATTGTGGAAGACCAGAATGGAAATTGGTGGATGGTCTGTCTTGGCACTCGTTGCAACGGTGGAGAAAGAGGAATTATGATGCAGCATCATTTGGGGAGAGAAACATTTTTGACGCCGGTTGTATGGAGTGAAAACGGATGGCCGATTGTAGGAAATAACGGTAAAATTGCACTTTCTATGGAAGGACCGCTTCCGGAAGAAGTATCGGATACAGATTATACGGAAAAATTGAATTTTGAAGATAATTTTTCAAAGGCGGAGTTTGACCTCAGATACAATTATCTCAGAAATCCTCATGCAGAATGTTATGTAAGAGAACTGGAAAATAAATCCCTGTTTTTAAAAGGAACAGAAGAAACGTTGAATAATCAGGCAAGTCCTACATGGATTGGCGTAAGACAGCAGGAATTTTGCTGTGATGCAAAAGTTGATATTGAAGTGTGTGAGACAAGAGAAGGATTTCGTGCAGGATTGACAGCTTTTTATAATCAGTATTATCACTATGAAATCTGTGTTGCAAAAAATCAGAATAAACGGGAAATCCAGCTTGCAAAACATGTGCATGATATTTTTGCGGTAACAGCAAAAGCTGAAATTCCGGCAGGAAAACAGATATCTCTTCGAGTGGAGTCAGATAAAGGAAAATATTATTTCTATTATACTGTAAACGGAGAGAAAGAAGTATTTTTAGGAAGCGGATTGATAGCCGGCTTGTCAACGGAAGGGACAGTACCAATGTCCTTTACAGGAACGTATCTTGCACTCTTTGCAGAAAACGGGGATGCAAGATTTAAGAACTTCAGTATAAAATATAAGAAGTAATGATAATAAACATTATCCTTCAATATTTATACACTTTTAGCGAATTTGTTGAGCACGCTTTGAGATTACAAGCTCAAAGTGAGCGCAGGCTGAGTGTAAAGTGTATAAATATTTAGGATATATAATATTCTCATTGTGCCAAAAACTGGGCATATTTTTTAGGCGATACTTTCGTCGCTTTGGTAAACGCCTTAAAAAAGTTACTATAATCATTAAATCCGCATTTTATACTGGCTTCACTTACTGTATATCCCTCTGCCAGCAGCTCTTTTGCATAAGAAATGCGTTTGGCGGTAATATATTTGTTAATGGTAGTGCCGGTGGCAGATTTAAAGAGCCGGCATAAGTAAGAGGAACTTAAAAAAAAGTGAGATGATAGCTGCTCCAGACTTAAAGGTTCTTCAATATGTTGATTAATGTAGGATAAGATACTGTCTACCTGTGCATTTGAGCCGATTTCTTTATCTGTATCTGCAATACGGTTTTTATGAAATCTTTTATTGAGAAAAACCATCAATTCTAAAAAGGTAGCCTTTTCTAAAATGTCAGAACCATATCCTTGAATATGAGAAAGCTTATGAATAAAATACTGAAAGTTTTTCTGTTCCTCTGTGGTCAAAGAGACTTTGTGATTGGAGCGCATACTTCTGTTTTGAAAGCATGCGTCCAAATTGGTGTTTTCTGTGCACAAAGACTTTAAAAAGTCAGGATAAATAGAAATAATAATGCGTTCGTGTACCTGACTGTCAATCTGTGTTAGATGATGACTTTCGTACTGGTTAATAAAGAAAATATCACCGGGGAAAATATTATAAAAGCAGTTATCGATTAAAAACTGTTTTCCGCCGGATATGGAATAATAAATCTCGTAACAATCATGAATGTGCATATCCATAGGCTTTTCATCGCTGTATAAATGGGCGATGGCAAAAAACTTCTGTTCAATACAGTTTGCAATAGAGTCTTTGCAGGAGCTGAGTATTTCCATTTTATCACGTCCTATCTGCTAAAGCTTATTTTCCATAATTTGTTCTGCGTATTTTTGAGGGGTTGTGCCTGTATATTTCCCAAATACACGGATAAAAGTGTTGGAGCTGTTAAAGCCTGTCATAACACTTAAATCCTTTGTTTTCATAGAAGGTCTTTCCTGAATTAATTTTTTTGCCTGTTCAATACGATATCGGTTTAAATAATCTTTGAAATTGTTGTCACTTAGCTGCTTAAATAAAATACCGCAGTATTTTGGAGAAATATTAAATTGGTCTGCTAAGTCGTTCAGCATAATATTGTCTTTAAAATTTTCGTGAATATAATCCAGCATTTGTGTTAATAAAAGTTCATCTTGTGTTTGACTGCGCTGTTTTTTTGCTGCAATTACATCGGAAAGCACGGCTTTTATAGCAGTAATTGTTACAGAGTCTCCCCAATGGGCGTACCAGTATTCGTAGTTAATCGGACGTCCGATAAAATCTTCCGGAGAGGACTTTAATTCCTGAAAAATTCGGTTAACTGTTCCGATTAAGGTATAGACAAAATTTTGCAGCACTTCCATGGAAAGTCTTTTCTTGGTAAGATTTTCACGGATGAGTTCATCAAATAAATCCAGCGCCTTTTCTTGTCCATCTATTACTTCTGAAATCAATTTATTTTCTGTGGAAAGAGGATAAGAGTAGGTAGTACAATCCACAGAAGCAATAGAGTCATAAGTAATAATTTTGTCATGTGGCAGCATAGAGAGATATTCTGCTATTTTTAAAGTTTCTCGATAAGAACTATTGATATTTTCCAATCCTTTTTTTACCGGACTTAAAATAATCTGTTCTTCCCAGCTTTTTTCTGCTTTATTTAGGCTTTCTGAATGTGAAAAAATTCGGTTTAACAGCTTTTTTGCTTGTTCTAAATCATCTGCCTGAATAATCAGTCCGCAGCGATACATGGATAATTTCACCATGAAGCATTTTTTCTGTTTAATGCACTCCTGAAACAGGATATTTTTGTAAAGCTCTAACTCTCCCAATAAGGCAGTATCCAGAGCATCTTCCTGTTCCGGATGGAGGCAGAGGAGCCCTACACAAAAGTTTGCGGTTTCTGAGAAATAAGGTTTTTTAATCTCTGCAAGATAACCGTTACAGTCTGTCAGAAGGTTTTGATAATATTGTTGAACCATAAGTCTATCAGTAGTTTTCTGCGTTTCCAGTAAATTTTTATTTAAAGTTTGAAGTCGGTTTAAGTTTTCGTCTAAAATTTTGAATTCATCAAAGTGTTCGTTTTCTTCTTTTAGTGTTGGTTTTAAAGTCTCATAAATTGGTTGATATAAAAGCTTTGCTATATAAAAAAACAAAGTAGACAGCAAAATATAGATAAGAACTACGAAAACCAGAAAGAAGAAGATGTTCAGGATGCCAAGACTGTTGTGGTCATATAAATAGTATATACTCCAATTCATAGAAGGCAAATGTGAGGACGCAATATAGTAATCCGAAGTCTTTATTATGCTTTTGTTAGGATTTATATATTGCTGAAGAGTTTTTAACAGCTTGGTTGTTTCCTTATCTGTCGTACAGGGAAGGAATAGTCCGTCATCATTTGCAATCCAGAATTTTTGATTTTCAGTATTATTTACAATGGAATTTACAGGGATTTCTGCCATGTAAATACAGGTTTGAGGATGCTGATATCCTTTAATCCAATAATAGAGAAAGTCTAACTGCCCTTTTTCGTTGTAATGAGGGAGCACATAAGGAAACATGTGAGTGCTAAAATATTCTCTGATTTTGGACAAATCTTTTGGGGTCAAATCTTTACTTTTCAAAAAGTCCGAAACAGAAAAAGAGCCTTTCGGTGAAAGAACATCGGAAGGAGCGATTTCATCATTTGTAGTATTAGTATTATCAATAAGTAAATAAGTCTGAAAGCGTGTTTCACTGGTACTACAATATTTTGTCAAGGCTCTTTGTACTTGAGAAGACAGAAAATAGAAATTATCTTTTTGATAAGAAGTCGACCATTCTTTGATAAGGGAATCATTTACAATATCGGTCATGGTATTGGAAATATTAATTAGTGATGTTTCTGCTTTCTCTTCTAAGATTGTTCTGGAAAGTGATATAGAATTTTTGTAGCTTTCCTCTGATTGTCTGGAGAGAAAAAATCCGAGAACAGAAGAAAGGATAAGGGTTATGAAAACTGACAGAATAATAAAAATAATATTCAATTTTTGCTGATATCTGCCATGAACATGTTTATACATTTATAATCTCCTTTAGCTGTGAACAAATATGTCGATAAAAAAATTATACTGGCATTTCTTGCAGATTTCAAGGGTTGAAAAATGGTGATGTGTTGAAAAATGATGATGAAAAGTCTGGAAGAACAGCTTAAAATCAAGGGATATACAGAAAAAGATATACAAAAAAGAAGATAAAAAAAATACAGGTGGAATTTGATGATTTACTTTTTTTCTAAAATCCGATAAGGTGTGGTTATTGCATGAGACGTTTCAGGAAAAAGAAGAAAAGGAGAGGAGAAAACAGGTGAAAAAAAAGAAACCGCTGTTTAAAAGGATTTTAGCAGCAAAAGAATTATATCTCTTATTAATACCCGGTCTTGTCTGGTATTTGCTTTTTGCATACCGTCCAATGACTGAGCTTAGAATTGCATTTTATGACTATAACGTATTTCAGGGGATAGAGGGAAGTACCTTTGTAGGACTTGATAATTTTATTGAATTTTTTACCGGAAGGGATTTTTTAAGAGTATTAAAAAATACATTGATGATTTCTTTTTGGCAGCTTTTGATTTGCTTCCCGGTACCCATTGCACTTGCAATCTGTATTACAGAAATGAGAAATAAATTTATCAGTAGAATGACACAAATGTCGACATTGCTGACTCATTTTATTTCGGTTGTAGTTGTATGTGGTATTGTCATTAACTTTCTGTCACCAAGTACAGGTGTGGTTAATCTGTTTTTAGAAAAGCTGGGAATTGACCCTATTTACTTTATGACAAAGCCGGAGTATTTTAAAGGAATTTATACGTTAATGACTTTATGGCAGAATGCTGGTTTTGATGCGTTGGTTTATATCGCAGCAATTATGGGGATTGATCCCCAGTTGTACGAGGCGGCTACTGTTGATGGCGCCGGAAAGTTGAAAAAGATTTTTCATGTTACTATTCCCGGAATTACACCTACAATCGTAACAATGTTAATTTTGAAATTGGGAGGTATTATTAAAGTAGGATACGAAGCAATTTTGCTTTTATATCAGCCGGCAACTTATTCAGCAGCCGATGTTATTTCTACATATTCTTACCGTCTGGCATTTGAAAACGGAAATTATGGTCTGTCTGTTGCGGCAGGATTGTTTGAGTCTGTTGTGGCATTTATTATGGTAATACTTGCAAATAAGTTCAGTAAGAAAATTTCTGACAGTGCATTATGGTAGGAGGGAGAAAAATGGCAGGAAAAAAAGTGAAACAGGGACAGGTTATGGGATTAGGAGAGAAGACCTTTAATGTGTTTATGGTACTTCTGGGAATTCTGATTACTTTTATTGCTCTGTATCCTATTTATTACGTATTGATTTCTTCCTTTAGTAAGCCCTTCTTTGTGGAAAACGGAGATGTGCTTTTAGGAATTAAAGAATTTACAACAGCCAGCTATGAGGCTGTATTTAAAAGAGATGGATTATGGACAGCGTATGGAAATGCTATATTCTATACAGTATTTGGTTTACTCGCAAATATGTTTTTTACCACCACCATGGCGTATGCTCTGTCTAAGAAGTCTTTGGTAGGAAGAAAATTTTTTACATTGTTTGTTATTTTTACCATGTGGTTTAATGCCGGTATTATACCGACCTATATGAACTTTAACAACATGGGGCTTTTAAATACAAGAACAGCAATTATCTTTGGGTTTGCTATTGAAACATATAACTTGATTATTATGAAAAGCTTTTTTGAACAGGTACCTGAAGCGCTGGAGGAAGCTGCATTTATTGACGGTGCAGGACATTTCAGGGTGTTTTGGAATATATATTTGCCATTATCAAAACCGGCTCTTGCAACAGTGGGACTTTTCTATGGTATTAGCCGATGGAATGGATATTTCTGGACCATGCAGCTTTTGAAGGATGATAATAAAATTCCGCTTCAGGTATTTTTGAAAAAATTAATTGTAGAGCGTGTGGCAAATCCGTCAGATGCGGCAATCGTTACAAGAGACTCTTTGACATCGCCGACAACACAGGTATATGCCTTGATTATTATGGCAATTCTGCCTATGGTTGTGGTATTCCCGTTTGTACAGAAGTATTTTAAAACAGGTCTTACACTTGGTGGTGTAAAAGGTTAATTTATATTAAAGGAGGATTTTAGAAATGAAGAAAAAACAGGTAACAGCGTTTTTGCTGGCAGCAGTTCTGGGGGTATCTGCTCTTATGACAGGCTGTGGTGACAGCAAGAAAAAAGAAGAAACAGCAGGTAAAGAAGGCGGAAGCAAAGAATTTACAGCATTTATGTTCTTGTCTGGAACACCTTTCAATGAAGATTGGGAAGTATGGAAAGAAATCGAAAAAGAGACAGGTGTAAAATTAAAAGGAGTTGTGGCATCTTCTAACTCTGATTATTCCACAGCATTCCAGAACATGGTTGCATCAGGACAACTTGCAGATATTATTGCATGTGAGTCTACTTCTGACCTTGAAAAACTGGGAAAAGACGGCGGTATGCTTCCGTTAAATGATTTAATTGACGAACATGCGCCAAACATTAAGAAAATGTTAGAAGAAGATCCGAATTTCAAATATCAGGCAACAGCAGAAGACGGAAATATTTACAACATTCCGTTGGGAAAAGAATTGCAATCTTCTCAGTTCTACTGGATCAGACAGGACTGGCTGGACAAGCTGGGGCTGGCAGTACCTACCACAGTAGATGAGCTTCATGATGTTTTACTGGCATTTAAGAATAACGATCCAAACGGAAACGGAAAAGCAGATGAAATTCCATTATTTGACCGTTCAGCTACTTCCGAAAACGAAATGGGTGAATATCTGGCTCTGTGGGACTCCAGTACAGGATTTTATCCAAGAGACGGAAAAATGGCATTTGAACCGATTACAGAAAATTATAAACTGGCAGTTTCTAATTTAGCTAACTGGTATAAAGAAGGTTTAATCGACCCTGAAATCTTTACACGTGGGATGTCTGCGAGAGATACGCTGTTAAGTAATAACACAGGTGGATTTACACATGACTGGGTAAGTACAGGAAACTACAATGACTCTCTGGCACAGGATGTTCCTGGTTTTAATATGGTTGCAGTAGCTCCATTTGCAGATCAGAATGGAAATGTAAAAGAAAGAGAACGCCGTTATGCAGAATGTGGATGGGGTATTTCCTCTCAGTGCAAAGATCCGGAAGCTTTAATTAAATTTATGGACTATATGTTCACAGAAGAAGGCTCTGACTTTATGAACTGGGGGATTGAAGGAAAAACTTACACCGTAGACGAAAACGGAAACAAAGCATTTACAGAAGAAGTATTCAATTCCGGTCTTGCTCCGGTAGAATATCTTCGTTCCTTAGGTTCTCAGTATCGTGCGGGATATGTACAGTCTGCAGATTATGAATATGCTACCATGAACGATGCAGGAAAAGCAGCAAATGAATTATACAGCTCTCATGAAGAATGGTTTAAAGATGCAAAATTACCGGACTTAAAGTTAAGCAAAGATGCGTTAGACGAATATAAGAGCATTATGTCCGGTATTACACCAATCGTATTTGAAAAATTACAGAGCTGGGTTTTGGGTTCAGGAAATATTGAAGCAGAATACGATGATTTTGTAAATGAATTAAAAGCAAGAAACATTGACAGAGCCATTGAAATTCAGCAGGAAGCATACGATAACTTTATGAAAGTAACAAAATAAAAGCAAGATGGGGCTGTGGCACTAAAGTTTTAGTGCAGCAACCCCTTTTTAAATCTACGGGAGGCAAAGATGAACAGAAAAAAATTAGAAACAGCCGCATTACAGGCAATCGAAGTGTTAAAGAAAAATTTAGAAGTTTATACAGAGAAATTCCCCGGTTCAAATACAGAAAATCAGATATATCCTGTATCTGAAAACATTGAATGGACAACCGGATTTTGCACAGGAACTTATTGGTTGGCTTATGAGCTGACCAAAGATGAAGTATTTAGAAAATCTGCCATGGTGCAGGTAGAAAGCTTTTATAACAGAATTGAGAATAAAATAGATGTAGACCATCATGATATGGGGTTTTTGTATACGCCGTCCTGTGTGGCAGCCTATATGCTGACAGGAAGTGAGCGGGCAAAGGAAGCGGCAATTTTGGCAGCAGATCAGCTTATCAGCCGTTTTCAGGAAAAGGGACAATTTATTCAGGCATGGGGAACGTTGGGAGCAGAGGATAATTACCGTTTGATTATTGACTGCCTTTTAAATCTGCCATTGTTATATTGGGCATCTAAGGTAACAGGTGATCTGAAGTACAGAGAGATTGCTATTCGCCACACAAAAACCAGCTTAAAAAATTTGGTGCGTGATGATTTTTCAACATATCATACTTATTTCTTCAATCCGGAAACAGGAGAACCGGTAAAAGGTGTTACCGCACAGGGATATAAAAACAATTCTGCATGGGCAAGAGGTCAGGCATGGGGTGTTTATGGAACAGCTCTTGCATGGAGATATTTAAAAGATGAGAAATGCAAAGAACTTTTCAAAAAAGTGACAGATTTTTATCTTGCAAATCTTCCACAGGATAAGGTCCCTTATTGGGATTTAAGCTTTAAAGCAGAAGATAAAGAACCGAAAGACTCCTCAGCAGCAGCGATTGTAGTATGTGGAATTTTAGAAATGTGTGAAAACGGAGGATTAACAGAAAAAGATCAGGAGTATTATAAGGAAAAAGCATACGAAATGCTGGAAAGTTTGATTGACAATTATTCTGTAAAGACTTCTCAGGATGCCAATGGATTGATTTTACACGGAGTCTATGCAAAAAGCAGTGAATATAACAGCGTAACGGACAGAGGGGTAGATGAATGTAATCTCTGGGGAGATTATTTCTATCTGGAAGCAGTGGTAAGATGTTTGAAAAAATGGAACCCCTACTGGTAGAGTTCAAGATTTGCAAGGTTTTCAACAGGAAAAGAAAGCTTACCCAAAAACAGAAATGCTATAATCCATACAACAAAAGGACAGGCAGAGAAAGGGGAACATTATGGAAGTAAGAACAGCAGCATCACCAAGAGACGTGAAGCATTACACAACAGACCGATTAAGAGAAGAATTTTTAATCCAGAACTTATTTGTACCGGGAGAAATAAAAATGGTTTACAGCCACATTGACCGTATTATCACCGGTGCAGCAGTTCCGGCAAAGGAAACCTTAACATTAACAGCAGGTGCAGAGCTTCGCGCAGAATATTTCTTACAGAGAAGAGAAATGGGTATTATCAATATCGGCGGAGCAGGTACAATTACCGTAGACGGAAAAGCTTACGAGGTAGCTTATAAAGAAGGTATGTACATCGGAATGGGAGCAAAAGACATTACTTTTGCAAGCAAAGATGAAACAAATTCTGCAAAATTTTACTTTAACAGCACACCGGCACATCACACATACCCAACGGTACTGATTAAACCGGAAGGAACACCGGAAGAAGGCGTTGTTATTGTTAAGGATGAAAATAAGGTAGAACTGGGAACATTAGAGCAGTCCAATCACAGAACAATCTGCAAATACATTCTGCCGGGACAGGTAGAAAGCTGCCAGTTGGAAATGGGAATGACAAAATTAGAGCCGGGAAGCGTATGGAACACAATGCCATGTCACACACACGACAGAAGAATGGAAGTTTACCTGTACTTTGATATTCCGGAAGATGCATTTGTTATGCACTACATGGGTGAACCCACAGAAACAAGACATTTAGTAATGAGAAACGAAGAAGCAGTCATTTCACCAAGCTGGTCTATTCATTCCGGTTCCGGTTCTCAGGCATATACCTTTATCTGGGGAATGGCAGGAGAAAATCAGGATTTTGACGATATGGACCACATTGCAAATACAGAACTGAAATAAAAGGAGAATAGAAATGGACGTAATGAAAAGTTTTTCACTGGAAGGTAAGGTTGCTTTAGTAACAGGCGCAGCTTACGGAATTGGTTTTGCTATGGCAGAAGCTTACGCAAAAGCAGGAGCTAAAATTGCATTTAATTGCAGAGGACAGGAGCATTTAGAAACAGCTCTGGCAAATTATAAAGCAAAAGGTATTGATGCAAAAGGCTATATCTGTGACGTAACAGATGAAGAACAGGTTGCAAATATGGTAGCAGATATTGAAAAAGAGCTGGGAACCATTGATATCTTAGTAAATAATGCGGGAATTATCAAACGTATTCCAATGACAGAGATGAGCGCAGCAGAATTCCGTCAGGTAATCGACATTGACTTGAATGCGCCGTTTATCGTGTCAAAAGCAGTTATTCCAGGCATGATAAAAAAAGGACACGGAAAAATCATTAACATTTGTTCTATGATGAGCGAATTGGGACGCGAAACAGTATCTGCTTATGCAGCAGCAAAAGGCGGATTAAAAATGCTGACAAAGAATATTGCATCTGAATACGGCGAATACAACATTCAGTGTAACGGTATCGGACCTGGTTATATTGCCACACCTCAGACAGCTCCATTAAGAGAAATTCAGCCGGATGGCTCTAAACATCCGTTTGACCAGTTTATCATCAGCAAGACACCTGCAGCTCGCTGGGGAAATCCAGAAGACTTAATGGGACCGGCAGTATTCCTTGCTTCTGAAGCATCAGACTTTGTAAACGGACAGATTTTATACGTTGACGGCGGTATTTTAGCATACATCGGAAAACAGCCAAAATAAGAAAAACAGGAGAAAAATTATGAAAATCGCATTAATTAACGAAAACAGTCAGGGGGCAAAAAACCCGATTATTGAAAAATCCTTAAAAAAAGTAGTAGAACCTATGGGCTTTACCGTAGATAACTATGGAATGTATACAGCAGAAGATGAAGCACAGCTTACTTATGTTCAGGTTGGTATTCTGGCAGCCGTATTATTAAATTCAGGCGCAGCAGATTATGTAATTACAGGCTGCGGTACAGGTGAAGGCGCAATGCTTGCTTGTAACTCCTTCCCGGGCGTTATCTGCGGACACGTAGAAGATGCGTTAGATGCTTATACTTTTGCACAGATTAATGACGGAAATGCAATTTCCCTTCCATTTGCAAAAGGATATGGATGGGGCGGAGACTTAAATTTGGAATATATTTTTGAAAAACTTTTCTGCGAAGAAGGCGGACAGGGATATCCAAGAGAAAGAGCTGTTCCGGAACAGAGAAATAAGAGAATTCTGGATGATGTAAAAAAAGTGACTTATCGTGAACTTACAGATATTTTAATGGAATTAGACAGAGAACTGGTAAAAGGCGCTCTTGCAGGAGAACATTTCCAGGAATTATTCTTTAAAAACTGTAAATGTGAAAAAATCGCCGCATGTGTAAAAGAAATTCTGGGCTGCTAAAGGAGAAGGTATATGTTCAGTTTAAAAGTAATTGACGGAAACGGAAGAACCATTGCTGTTGGCAGAGATGAAGAAGAAGTTAATTTAATGGTGGCAAGAGAATATCAGGAAGGTGACAGAATTCTTCTTGAGACTTCTGAGAAAAACATCCATGTGTGGTTTCAGGTAGATGACGCTATGGGAAAATCTCTGGTTTACCTTACCGGTGATGCTCATTATCAAATTCCTTTTGGAGAAAAGAGAATTAATCTTTCTCCAAAGACATTTTCAGGAAGCAAGCACTTAATTACTGTAAGAAAAGCAAAAGAATTTGAGCCGAAAACTTATCGTAACCTGGCGCTTAATGTAAACGATTTACATGAAAATGAAACTTGCTTCCCACATGCTTTTGCAAATGTGGAAACAAGAGGTGAGTCTGTATTTGCGGCAAAAAATGCCATTGACGGTGTAACCGCCAATGAATGTCACGGAGAATGGCCTTATGACTCATGGGGAATTAACCGTAATCCAAATGCAGAAATGACCGTGGATTTCGGACGTGAGGTTGAAGTAGACAGAATTGTTATTTATTTGCGTGCAGATTTCCCACATGATAATTGGTGGAAAAAAATGACCATTACATTTTCCGATGGAGAAGATATGGAATTGTCATTAAAGAAAACAGGTTCCGGACAGGAATTTACTTTTGAGAAAAAGAAAATCAGCTGGTTAAAGGTTTCTCATTTAATCCAGTCCTCTGAGCCGTCACCATTCCCTGCACTTGCACAAATCGAAGTTTACGGAAATGATTTATAAAAAATGCAATAAAAAATAAAATGAAGTATAGACTATTTGCACAGAAAAAAATCCTGCGGTATTTGATTTTTGTGTAAATAGTCTTTTTTCTTTCGTTAATAAAGAAATTAAGAGAATAAAATACAGTTAAAACATATATTTTTTAATAATTTCTAATAAAAAATAAATTTGACAGTCTTTAAGTTTTATGTTAGGATAAACGCCAATTTAGCATAGTAGAGAGATGAAATGCTAAAGCGATATAAAATTTAAGGAGGAATTAAAATGAAGAAAAGAATTGCACTGATTTTGACAGGAACAATGTTAATGGGGTTTGTATTATCTGCATGCGGAGATAATGAGAGTACAGAGAAAAAGGATGAGAAAACAGAAAACAGTGTTGAAACATCTTCAAATGCAAATAACAGGACTACATTTACAGTAGGATTTGATGCAGAATATCCGCCTTATGGTTATATGGATGAAAATGGAGAGTATACGGGATTTGATTTAGAGTTGGCTGAGGCAGTATGTAAGCTGGAAGGCTGGGAACTTGTGAAAAAGCCAATCAACTGGGACGCGAAAGATATGGAATTAAATTCAGGGGCTATTGACTGCATCTGGAATGGATTTACCATGAATGGAAGAGAAGACGAGTACACATTTTCGACACCGTATGTAGATAACAGTCAGGTGATTGTAGTTGCAGAAAATTCCGGTATCAACACACCGGAAGATCTGGCAGGAAAAACAGTAGGAGTGCAGGCAGCAAGCGCAGCTTTAGAATTACTGCAAAGTGATGAAAAAGACGGACAGAAAGCATTAGCAGATACTTTCGGAGCACTTAATGAATTTGCAGATTACAATACTGCTTTTACTGAATTGCAGGCGGGGGCTTTAGATGCGCTTGCTATTGATATTGGAGTTGCGAATTATCAGATTAAGTCAAGAGGAGAGGGATATAAAATTTTAGAAGAAACCTTAAATACAGAACAATATGCAATTGCATTTAAAAAGGGTGATCAGGAATTACGAGATGTTGTCAATGCAGAACTGAAAAAACTTACAGAAGACGGAACAGTTGCAAAATTGGCCGAAAAATATGAGATTTCTGATATGGTGACATTGAAATGAGTATTAATGTAATCATGAGAGAAATGACTGCAGGATTTGGACAGACGTGCCTGATTTTCTTTATGACGCTGGTGCTTTCTCTGCCTTTGGGACTAGTCATGTACTTTGGCAGAGTAAGCAAAATAAAATTAGTCAGCGGCATTGTCAAATTTTATATATCAGTTATGAGGGGAACTCCGTTGATGCTGCAGCTTTTGGTGTGGTATTATGCACCATATTATTTATGGGGAATGAATATAGGAGGATATAAGCTGACAGCAATTTTACTGGGATGTTCATTGAATTATGCGGCATATTTTGCTGAAATTTATCGCTCCGGAATAGAAGCAATTCCCAGAGGACAATATGAAGCGGCAGCTATTTTGGGGTATTCTGGACAACAGACTTTTTTTCGGATAATTTTACCGCAGATGATTAAAAATGTATTGCCTGCAGTGACAAATGAAGTAATTACTCTGGTAAAAGATACGTCTCTTGTGTATTCTTTATCTTACGTTGAGATGTTTGCAGTGGCAAAGCAGATTGCAGCTGCACAGACAACCATAGTTCCATTTTTTATTGCAGGCGCATTTTATTATATTTTTAATTACATTGTTGCAAAGGTGATGGAAATGTTTGAAAAGAAAATGAATTATTATAGATAGGAGGATACCGGAATGAGTCTTTTAGAAATGAAACATATTAAGAAAGAATTCAGTGGGGTATCCGTTATCAGGGATATTTCCTTTTCCGTTGAACAGGGAGAAATATTGGCAATCATTGGACCATCCGGTTCCGGTAAGTCTACGTTGCTGCGTTGCGCAACAATGCTGGAAACTATTGAAAACGGTGAAATTTTATATATGGGCAAGAAAGCAGTGTGGACAGAAAACGGAAAACTGTTTTTGGCGAAGAAACAACAGCGCAGGGAAATAGAGTCTTGTTTTGGTCTTGTATTTCAAAATTTTAATTTGTTTCCGCATTTTTCAGTGATAAAAAATATTACAGATGCCCCAATTCGTGTGCAAAAAAGAGAGAAGGAAACCGTATATAGAGAAGCTGAAATTTTACTTAAAAAAATGGGACTTGCAGATAAAGCAGATGCATATCCTCATCAGCTGTCGGGAGGACAACAGCAGAGAGTATCCATTGCCAGAGCATTGGCATTGAAACCGAAAATGTTATTTTTTGACGAACCCACTTCGGCTTTGGATCCGGAACTTACAGGGGAAATCCTAAAAGTAATTAAAAATCTGGCAACTGAGCACATGACAATGGTTATTGTAACTCATGAGATGAAATTTGCAAGAAATGTGGCAGACAGAATTATTTTTATGGATAAAGGCGCAATTGCAATACAGGGCACACCGGAGGAGGTGTTTTCTTCAGAAAATCAAAGAATGCAGGAGTTTCTTGGAAAATTGTCTTTGGAATGACAAAAACAATAAAAATATATTGAAATCAAGGCTTTGAAGGGTTATAATGCATAGTATAAATAAAAAGAAATTCTTCGGGGCAGGGTGCAATTCCCTACCGGCGGTTATAGTCCGCGAGCCGTATAAAACGGTTGAATTGGTGCAATTCCAATACCGACAGTATAGTCTGGATGAGAGAAGAAAGAAATTATTTCTATTGAACTTTCATGAGGATACCCCGTATAGGGGTATCCTTTTTTGAAATGCATGAAGAATTTCCTTTTATGAAAAACGTTCATGAAAAGGAGAATAAAAATGAGTCAGGAAGCAGTTGTAAACAAGCGAATTCAAGTAACCGGAAACAGGTCGAAACTAAGAACTATGGTGCAGATAGCCATGTTGTCAGCCGTATCGGCAGTGCTCATGATGTTTGAATTTCCAATCCCTTTTTTAGCGCCGCCTTTTATTAAGATGGATTTTTCCGAAATACCGGTTTTGGTGGGAACTTTTGCTATGGGACCATTGGCAGGGGCAGTAATTGAATTGTTAAAAAACATTCTTCATCTTGTTACCTACGGAACGACCACAGGCGGCATCGGAGAATTATCCAATTTCTTTATCGGCTGTGCATTTGCAGTACCGGCAGGAATTTTTTACAGAAAAAGGAAAACAAGAAAAAGCGCTGTTTTAGGAATGGCAGCAGGTACGTTGCTGATGGTTATTATGGGCTGCCTTTCCAATGCCTTTGTTATGTTTCCGCTGTACAGCGTGGTTATGGGAATTCCCATGGACAGCTTTATTGCTATGGGAACAGCCATTCATCCGGCGATTGACAATATGGTTACTTTTGTAGTTTTATGTATGGTTCCTTTTAATTTGGTTAAAGGAATAATTATTTCAATGATTACCCTGCTTTTATATAAAAGGCTGAAGGTAGTATTAAAGGGAGAATAACATGGCAACAATTACAGGAATTACGAAAAAAACAGAAAATCCTTTTGTAAATCTTTATGAACTGGACAGAAAATCAAAAACAGGAAAAGAAGGAAAATATTATGTTGCGTCAAGAGCAAAAAGCGAGAAGGATTTAAAGCTTGTCACAGGGAAGAATGAGCCTGACGGAGTTGTGATTTACAGTTTATACGGCGAACAGCAGGATAAGGTAGTGTTAATTCGTCAGTATCGATATGCAATCAATGACTTTGTGTATGAATTTCCCGCAGGACTGGTAGAAAAGCAAGAGCCTTATAAGGAAGCTGCCGTTCGGGAAATGAAAGAGGAAACAGGGCTGGAGTTTACGCCTATTACAGTAAATGAAGCTTATGAAAAGCCTGCATTTACCACAGTGGGAATGACAGATGAGTCTTGCGCTATTGTATTCGGTACTTCAGCAGGAGAAATTACAAAGGAATTTCAGGAAGACACAGAGGAAATCGAAGTGGTTTTGGCAGACAGAGAAGAAGTAAAACGGATTTTAAAAGAAGAAAAAGTGGCAATTATGTGTTCTTATATGCTGATGCACTTTATACATGACAAAGAACCTTTTGAATTTCTGAAAGAATTGTAAAAATTTTATATAATCGGACTACTTTTTTCCAAGTTGTGTTATACTTAAAAAGCATCCGAGAGAAAACAGCCTGTATGTATAAATCGGTACGCATATAGGCTGTTGTACGTTGTGAGGTAGGATGCAAAATCGGCTTAAAGGGGTTTTGTAGATGAATTGGAAGAAACACATTAAAAATTTACTGGTATTTATTTTTACACTTCTGGCAGTGGTTTTAGGCGGTCTTATTGCCTTTAAGTTTATTCGCTTTTTTATGCCGTTTGTAATCGGATGGCTGATTGCGCTGATTGCAAACCCGTTGGTGCGGATGTTGGAAAGACGGATGAAGGTAGCCAGAAAGCATACCTCTATGCTTCTTATTATTGCAGTGCTGGCCGCTATTATCGGAGGCATTTATTTTATCGGAATGAAGACATTGCAGGAAGCAAGTTCGCTTATTGAGCAGGCGCCTGAGATTTACAGTAGTTTTCGAGAGGATTTTCAGGAGGCAGGAGAAAATCTTTCTATGATTATCGAAGAATTGCCGGACGGAGTTCAAAAAGGAATTGCAGACTTTCAGGACAGCTTAGGCAATATGATTGGAACAGCTGTAGGAAAAATCAGCCAGATTACCGTAGATCAGGCAAGTAATTTTGCGAAAAATCTTCCAAGTATTATTATAGCCATTATATTTACAATTTTATCATCGTATTTTTTCATTGCAGACAGAGACAAGATATTGGAATTTGGAAGGGAGCATACCCCTCAGCTTATTCAGGAAAAATGGAAAATACTGGAACGGTGCTTTCGGAGTATTTTCGGCGGATATTTTAAAGCTCAGTTTAAAATTATGGGAGTCGTCTTTGTTATTCTCTGTATAGGATTTTTAATTTTAAAGGTAAACTTTGCCATTGTGGTGGCTTTTCTCGTGTCTTTTTTGGATATGCTTCCGTTTTTCGGGACAGGTACTGCTCTTATTCCGTGGGCGTTGTTTAAAATTCTGTCAGGGGATATGCAGTACGCAGTGGGACTGATTATATTATATTTGACAACGCAGCTGATACGGCGTATTATTGAGCCTAAAGTGGTGGGAGACTCCATCGGTATTGATCCGTTGTGGACCTTGATATGTATGTATACCGGATATCGTTTTGCAGGTGTGTTGGGAATGATTTTAGCCGTACCTGTCGGGGCAATTATTGTGAATTTTTATCATGCGGGAATGTTTAACAGCGCAATTCGAAATTTGCAGGATGCAGTGGAAGATTTTCTGAAATGGCTGTATCGAGACGACGGAAAACATATTTCAGATAATAATAAAAAAGAATAAGAGAATATACCGGTACGCAAAAGAGAAGCTTCTGTTCTCTGTACCGGATAACAAAAGCGGAGGAAAAGAAGATGAAGTCAGTACTTCTTATTGGACTTGGCCGTTTTGGAAGACACATGGCGGCAAAATTGATTGAAGAAGGGAATGAGGTCTTAGCAATAGACAGCGATGAGGGAAGAGTAAACGATGCCATTGATATGGTGACAGATGCCCAGATTGGTGATGCAACCAACGAGCATTTTGTAGAGTCCTTGGGCGTGGGAAATTTTGACCTCTGTGTGGTTGCCATCGGAGACAATTTCCAAAGTTCCTTAGAAACAACTGCTCTTTTAAAGGATATGGGAGCACGTTTTGTTCTGGCAAGAGCCAACCGTGATGTACATGCTAAATTCCTTTTGAGAAACGGAGCAGACCGCATTGTGTATCCGGAAAAGGAAATGGCACAGCGTCTGGCTGTAAAATACGGAAATGACAATATTTTTGACTATATTGAGCTGACAGACGAATATGCTATTTATGAAATACCTGCACCGGAGTCATGGATTGGAAGCAGCATTATAGAAAAAGATATCAGAAAAAAATATAACATCAGCATTTTGGCAACAAAGTCACAGGGAAAGATGAACCCTCTTCCTCATGCAGATTATGTATTTAATCACAATGAAACATTAATTATTATGGGGCATTATCGTGATGTGCGTGCAGTGACAAAATTAAAATAATGCGACTTATTTTTTTATTTGTTCTATATGTAAAAAAATAGGAGAAAAATTGGTAAAAAATTCACAAACTTTATTGCGGTGCATTGACAGCAAGATGATTTTGTGTTAGAGTAAGTACATAGTTAAGTGACAGATATAAATATTATTTATTTGTTGCAGAATAACACGCATCTGATTACTGACGGATTAATGTGGAGTACCACAGGGAAATCAGAATGCGAAAAAAGCCGACCGTCTGGGCAACATTTGTTAATCTACAAATGTTGCCCTTTTTTCATCTCTTGCGGAGAATGGGAAAAGGGTGAGTAAAAATTATTTTCAAGGAGGATGTTACTATGGGATTCAAATCAGACATCGAAATCGCACAGGAGTGCACAATGGAGCCAATTACAAAAATTGCAGAGAAAGCAGGTATTGATGACAAATATCTGGAACAGTACGGAAAGTACAAAGCAAAAATTGACTACAATTTATTAAAAGAGTCCGATG
>ENA-ORTL01000192-ORTL01000192.1-human-gut-metagenome-genome-assembly--contig:-NODE-192-length-86165-cov-9.45098_pt1 | contig 86165 bp, 66 predicted proteins | sample MGYA00241916_ERZ509196 | MGnify/ENA primary metagenome ERZ509196 (study PRJEB26280, sample SAMEA2338844) | human gut metagenome | biome: human gut; feature: human-associated habitat; material: faeces...
TCAAACTTTCTTTTGAATTTCTTCAGCGCTTTTTCAATGTTTTCGCCTTCTTTTAATGGAACTACGATCATAATTTAATTTATTATATTGTTTAATTACTATATCCACAAATTGGGCAGCAAAATTACTGATTGTTTCGGGATTAGCAAAACTTTCCATAAATATTTTTCAGAAATCCTCCATATGGAAAGGGGGATAAGCGATCCCCTTTTCGGTTATAATCGCAGTTATCAAGTCGTGAGAAGTCACATCAAAAGCCGGGTTATAGGCTTTCACCCCTTCGGGTGCCATCCGCGAAGCATACCACATATCCGTAATTTCCTCGGGATTCCGTTCTTCAATCACAATCGAATCTCCATCCGGGCAATTCAGATCAATGGTGGATGTCGGGCCCAACACATAAAAAGGAATTCCGTAATGACGGGCCAAAATCGCTACCCCCAAAGTCCCGATCTTATTAGCCGTATCGCCATTAGCCGCCACCCGGTCGCAACCGACCACAACAGCCTGTACCCAGCCTTTTCGCATGACGACCGATGCCATATTATCACAGATCAGGGTAACATCCACACCTGCCTTCTGCAATTCGTAAGCCGTCAGACGTGCCCCCTGCAACAGCGGCCGCGTTTCATCGGCAAACACCTTAAAGCCATATCCACGTTCTTCCCCTAAATAAACCGGAGCCAGAGCCGTTCCATATTCCGATACTGCCAGATGACCAGCATTACAATGTGTCAGGATTCCCATTCCCGGACGCAGTAAGGACAAACAGTTCTCTCCTATCTTACGGCAAGCTGCCGCATCTTCCGCCCGGATCGCCTCCGATTCGACACGCAACAAGTCCACTATTTCCGGAACAGGCTTCATAGAATGGGCAACCACAACTTTTTCCATCCGGTCCAAAGCGGCAACCAAGTTGACCGCAGTCGGGCGAGAAGATGCCAGGTAATCCTTCATCCGAAGGAACTCACTGTAAAAACTGTCATAAGTGTTTGCCACAATCAGCCGACTGCAAACATAAATACCATAGGCAGCAGCTATCCCGATAGCCGGTGCTCCGCGTACCTTTAACTTGTATATAGCCTCCCAAACTTCTTCTGCTGAAGAGAGGGAAACATATACTTCAGATCCCGGCAAGCGGGTCTGATCCAGGATAATCACAGCACTCCCGTCCTGACTCAAACGGACCGTCTTTAAATCTGTTATGTCTACATTCATAAAAGGGAACTATTATGGATGCGAAAATAAGCAATTTCGATGAGATGAAAAATGTTTTGCAGATTAAAGACATCCCAACTGGAATCACACTTTCAATTCTATCAAATTGTCACTACTATACCTTCAAAATAGGATTAGTATCCCATATATTTGGAATTAGTAGCAAGGGTAATATTTTTTAACATAACAAAAGAGAGGCTTTTTGCCTATGATAGTGACAAATTGTAAAACCTATCCCTTTGGTTTGCTTGTATGGATAAAGTCATTTTTCAGCAAAAAATTTCCTTTTTTATTTGGTTTACAATATAAACCATTTTATATTTGCAGCGTGTAGGTGAGAAATGCATAGCTCCTTACACTTTTTTAATCCATATATGGTTTATAACATAAACTTATTTGTATCACTATTAAAAGGAGGAAGAAAAAATGGAAGAAAGAAAATTAAACGAAAAAGAAAGTCTGGAGCTCATCACCCGGATGATCCGTAACACGAAACACAATCTGGAAATAGGTGATGGTAATATTTTTTTGTTTTGGGGATATCTGACAGTTACCTCAACTGCAATTGTCTACCTGTTGCTGCAATTGACAGAGAATCTCATGTCTTATTTGGCATTCCTGCTAATCATAGTCGTCGGAATCCCTTTAAGCTATTACTTTAAACGGAAAAGATTGCCTAAAGTCAAGACTTACACGGACAAAGTGCTCGAACAAATATGGGGTGTCATGGGATCTATCGCAACACTGACCACCACTATCTTCGGGATATATTACGACGGTCGACTGATTCCACCACTTATACTCATTATTCTGTCGTTAGCTTGTTACATCACCGGATTACTGATTAAAGAGAAAGTTTTCAATCTCGGTATCGTCTCTTTCATCAATGGTCTCAATATGCTATTTTACATTATAAAAGAGGGATTCGACTCTTTTATGCTCCTTCTTTTTGCCCTGTCTTTCATCGTCATGATGATAATTCCGGGACATGTTTTGAATTATAAAGCAAAGAAATCATGTTCAAAGAATTAGATCCATTATTACATTCCCAGCTCCGGCTTGCGGTCATGTCCATTCTCCTATCGGTTGATGAAGCTGATTTCGTCTATCTGAAAGAAAAGACACAAGCGACCGCCGGTAACCTGAGTGTGCAGATAGACAAATTGAGTGAAGCCGGATATATCGAAGTCGAGAAAAGCTTCGTCGGGAAAAAACCTCGCACAACTTGCAGGATTACGCCTGTCGGCAAGCAGGCATTCGAGGATTATGTAAATGCACTGAAAGGATATATCGGAATCTGAAATTTACTCGATCGACAGACGGCTCCTGTCGATCGAGCAAATGCCCATCTGCCTGGTGAACAGAACCCCATCTGTCAGCCTCTCAACCAATCGCCAACGAAATGTTTTATTCAAAATCGGCCGGATAAGCCAATAGCTGATACATCAAAGCCTTTGCCATCCGGTAATGCCCGTCCGCATTCGGATGAAGGCGGTCCGTATCTTCCTTATGAAAATAACGGGTATGGGAGTCGAAGACAGGATAAAGCCCGCTGATGCTATTGAGATCAATGACAGGAACAGCCCAAACATTGGCAGCTTCTTTGATCGCCTTTACATATTCATCTACATACAAGCCAATTCCGTTAGGATAAGATTCGTCCGGCTGGATATTGTTATCCCCGAATTTGGCATATCCGCGATGTATCGGGGTCAACAGTATGATTTGTTTCGTCGGATAATTCGTTTTCAGATAAGATAGGACACAGTTGATACGCCCCCGGAACGTCCGATCATCCGTTTGCAGCATCCGTCGCTTTCGCACCTCCTGCTTCGGTCCCGAAACTTCAACGGATTCTTCCTTCTCGGCGTACCATTCTCCTAAAGGTACGTTGGCATTAAAGTCGTTTGTTCCGGCAAAGATCAGGATTGCATCAATATCATCCCTCTGTTCGGCCTGCAATCTCCCGGCCTGCTCCAACACACCGTTCCACTGATGACCGTTAATACCGTAAACGAACGGTTCCAACCCCAACATTTCCGAAAGATACTGCCAATAGTTTTTCGTCGTTCCGACATGTATCTTATCAGTAATCGAATCACCCAAGAAAGCGACTTTCTTCCCTTTCCACCGGTTGGGGACAGACACTTCCCGTATTTCCGGCAAGCGACAAGCCGAATAAGGATAAACATCAGTTGACAACAATAGAGCTGACAAAAACAAAGCTGAATAACGTATATGCATATCGATTTTATCAATTAAGATTAACTAAACGTACAAAATTATAAATATACGCCAATGCGCCCAAAGTATCTCTCCTGTTTTAATTGAAAAATTTACTGTACCTTTGTACAATTCTTATTCACTGTAAAAATATGGAAATTGCAGCATTAGTTTCGGGAGGAGTGGATAGCTCCGTAGTTGTTCACCAGTTGAAAGAGGCAGGATACGATCCTACCATTTTCTATATCCGCATCGGCATGGAAGATAAAGATGGATATATAGACTGTCCCGCCGAAGAAGATATCGAGATCACCTCCTATATCGCCAAGAAGTACGGTTGCCGGTTTGAAATCGTCTCCTTGCATGACGAATATTGGGATCGTGTCGTGAGCTATACCATCGATTCCGTAAAACGCGGACTCACCCCCAACCCGGATATGATGTGCAATAAATATATCAAATTCGGCTGCTTTGAAGAGAAATGGGGAAAGGATTTCGATAAAATAGCAACCGGCCATTACGCCACGACAACCGAAATAGACGGTAAAGTATGGCTTTCCACCGCCAAGGACCCGGTAAAAGACCAGACCGACTTCCTCGGCCAAATCACTCGTTTGCAAATACAGAAATTAATGTTCCCGATCGGACATCTCATGAAAAGCGAAGTCCGAGCCATAGCCGAACAACAAAAACTGCCGAGTGCTAAACGGAAAGACAGTCAGGGAATCTGTTTCTTAGGCAAGATCAATTATAATGACTTTATCGAGCGTTATTTAGGAAAACGGACAGGAAAGATCGTCGAACTGGAAACCGGTAAGGTATTGGGCAAACACAACGGCTACTGGTTCCACACCATCGGACAGCGCAAGGGGTTAGGTTTGAGCGGCGGACCCTGGTTCGTCATCAAAAAAGATATCAAGCGGAACATTATTTATGTTTCCAACGGTTATGATCCGGAAACACAGTATGGCAAGACTATCAACATGCACGGCTTCGACTTCATCACCGAAGATCCATGGGGAGAATTTGAGGACGAGAAAGAGATCACTTTCAAGATCCGTCACACACCGGACTTCACACACGGCCGCATCCGTCGCATCGGAGACTTGTACCGCATCGAATCCGACAACAAAATCCAGGGAATCGCTCCTGGACAGTACGGAGTAGTCTACGACAAAGACCATCGTCTTTGCCTCGGTAGCGGCATGATTATCGATGAAGAAAAATAGGCCGGTGTTTCCCCAACCGGAAAGGGTTCGTGCCGGGCGAACAATAAAAAAGGCTGCTCATCCGTAAGATGGCAGCCTTCTTTTGATATTATAAACTCATTAAATAGCATACAGAGAGCTGATAGATTCACCGCTACATACACGACGGATAGCTTCGGCAAACATATCGGCAACAGACAACACTTTCACCTTTTCGCATTTCTTTGCATAAGGGATAGAGTCGGTAAAGATCATTTCAGTCAAAGCAGACTGGTCTACACGTGTAGAAGCCGGGTCGGACATAACGGCATGACTGGCGATGGCACGCACGGATTTGGCTCCGTTTTCAAGCATCAGGTTGGCAGCCTTCGTAATGGTACCGGCCGTATCCACCATATCGTCGATCAAAAGGACATCCAAGCCCTCTACATCACCGATAATACGCATTTCTGCTACTTCATTGGCACGCAGACGTGACTTGTGGCAAATAACCATCGGTAAACCCAGATATTTGGAATAACTGCTGGCACGTTTAGTACCTCCAACGTCCGGTGTAGCGATACACAGATTATCCAGAGGCAAAGATGTTTTAATGTAATCCAGGAAAATGGAAGATGCATACAAGTGGTCAACCGGAACATTAAAGAATCCTTGAATCTGATCAGCATGCAGGTCCATCGTAATCAAGCGGTCGATACCGGCAGTACTCAGCATGTCTGCAATCAGCTTGGCGCCGATAGACACACGTGGCTTGTCTTTTCTATCCTGACGTGCCCAACCGAAATAAGGAATAACTGCGATTACAGAGTGTGCCGAAGCACGCTTGGCAGCATCGATCATCAGGAGAAGCTCCATCAGATTATCAGAGTTAGGAAACGTTGATTGTACCAGGAATACATCACGACCGCGGATAGACTCTTCGTACGAAACGGAGAATTCTCCATCAGCAAAGTGTTGAATGTTCATCTGTCCCAGCGGACAACCAAGACTATTGCAAATTTTCTCTGCAAGATACCGGGAGTTGGTTCCCGAAAACACCAAGAAAGGAGTTTGTGCACTCATTATTCCGAATATTTATCTTAAGTAAATAGATTTGAATTGTGGGTGCAAAGGTACAAAACAATTATGATTTATGATTTATGATTTATGATTTATTACCAAACACATCGGTCAGAGCAGATCATAAATCATAAATCATAAATCACAAATCAATAAGTAAACTTCAGCAAACGGCCGGAATAAGCAGGTACAACCACCTGATAAGGCCAAGCTGCCGTCAGTGTGCTGATACAACTCTCTCCGGTCATCAGATCGGTCAGCACGGCAGCTTTATTATCACCGAAATCAAGTGCCTTAAATACTTCATCGGGGATTTGGATGCGTACCGTCTGCTCCGCCTTGTCAAAGTTGACCACCACTAACAACACTTCATTCTGATATTTACGCATGAATACGAATTGCCGATGTGAGTTAAAATACGGATTACTCAGGTTTGCATACATCAAATCATAGAAAACTCCTTCTGTGATAACCCGCTCGGACTTGGATATATTCAGAATCTTTGCATACGCCTCGCGCAATTGCCGTTGCTCAGCCGTCAGTTTACCACCATCGAAAGCCCCTTCGTTTATCCAGTTGCGCAAACTGGCAAGACTCCAATAATCAAAAATCGTCGTGCGCCCGTCACGTCCGCTGAAACCCTCATCGTCCATTCCCGGCTCCCCTAATTCCTGTCCGCTGTAGATCATCACCGGATTGGTATTCATCATAGCCGACACGATCATCCCCGGAATTCCCGGACGCGGATCACCGGCAAAAAAGTAAGAGGCGATACGTTGCTCGTCATGGTTTTCAAGGAAGTTCAACATATTATGCTGGATACCTTCGAGTGACTGCCAACATCCGGAGATATTGCTTGCCGGAGCCTGGTTACACATGACTGCCCGTACCGTATCGTACAGCCCGACCTTATCATACAAATAATCAAAATGTCCGTTCCAGATATAATTACGATATTCTGCCGGATTATAAACTTCGGCAACAAAGCAAACATCATACACCAGTTTCACCTTCGGGATCACCCAGTTCCAGAATTCAACCGGAACCATTTCCGCCATGTCGCACCGGAAACCGTCCACCCCTTTTCCCGCCCAGAAAAGCAGGATATCCAGCATCTTCGTCCATGTATTGGGAACCGGATCGAAATGCGGGGTACGGCCGTTCATATAATCAACGCCATAATTCAATTTGACCGTCTCATACCAGTCGTTTTGTCCGGGACAGGTACTGAAGCAATCGTTCCCCGTGACTTTCGCCGGAAATTCGCTATATTCAAAATCTTCCTGTTGAGCGCCGAACTGCAAACGCAAGGTCTGCCCCGATATATAATAGAAATTATTATTGGGATCGAAAGCTTTCGAAGTATTGTCTTTTTGTCCCAGATCTTCCACATACGCCATCTTGACATCCGAATAATACTGGCGGGCAACATGGTTGGGTACGAAATCGATGATTACTTTCATTCCGGCTTCATGCGTCCTTCTGACCAGCGATTCGAATTCTTTCATACGGTCAGGTACATTATCGGCCAGGTCCGGGTCTATATCATAATAATCTTTGATAGCATAGGGGGAGCCGGCATTTCCCTTCACGACCGCCGCATGGTCTTTTCGTATCTGGTAAGCCGTATAATCGGTATTCGTTGCATGTTCGATCACTCCGGTATACCACACATGGGTAGTTCCCAACTCCTTGATCTTGGACAAAGCCACCGCCGTAAAGTCCGAGAACTTTCCTACTCCGTTTTCAACTTTACTTCCATTCTTCACCAGGGATGATTTCATATTTCCAAACCAACGTGGAAAGACCTGATATATTACCATCTTATTTGTCTGTTTCATCGCGCTATTTGTCAACTTAGTTACTATTTGGGGTGAACGCCGGAACATCCGGAAAAAGTTATGGCATCAGGGCATTGTTTCTTCTTGCCATAATAGCGTTCACCAGAGTTTCATATTTATTTTCTTTTATCACGACCTCGAACGCCCGGATTGCCGCAGCATATCCGATCCCCGCGATCTCGTCCACATTTTCCAGGTCGAATGTCTTATACATACCGAACTCCTCCGCCTCGATCAGAACATCGCACATTTCGCGGTCTTCCAATGTGTTTGCCCGGAACATATAGTGATAAGAACGTTCCGCGATATGGAAAATCGTCTGCTTGTATTTTTGCGGGACAAGGGGACTGACATTTACCCCGATGATACGCTCACATTCTTCACGGATGATGGAAACCGGGAAATTATGGAAAAGACCTCCGTCAACATAATGCACTCCGTTTATCACGACCGGGCTAAAGATAATCGGAATGCTACAGGAAGCGGTCACCGCCTCTACGATGGGGCCGCTACGGAACTCATGACTCTCGCCGTTGTCAAGATCGGTCGCCACGACAACCAGAGGGGTTTTCAGTTCTTCAAACGTTTTAGCTCTCAAATGACGACGGAGGAAATAGCGGAACCGCTTGCTGTCGAACAATCCCGACTTCGGGATTTGCAGCTGGGCGAATTCGGAGAACTCACGTCCGGTAAAGAGTTCTTTGATTTCGTCGGACGTATAGCCATCGGCAAACAAAGCGCCCATCAACGAACCAACACTTGTACCGACGATGATATCCGGCTTCAGACCGCATTCTTCCAGTAATCTAAAAACTCCGATATGAGCGAAACCTTTCGCTCCTCCCCCACTTAGAGCCAAGCCTAATTTATAGGTCTTATGGTTCGTTTCTTCCGTCATTTGCGTTTTCATTCTTATTCTGTGACAAATATGCTGTTTTTTTTAGAATGAAACATTATTATTTACGAAAAAGTTTCTCTACTTCTTTATTTTTGTTATATTTACAGGTGAACAATAAAGGATCGTAAAGCACTAAGTGTCAAAACGATTAAATCCGTATTAAATTTAAATCTCATTGCTATGATTACACCTATTTTTTGGATCATACCGGTAGCCTCTATCCTGGCACTGGTATTTGCCTGGTTCTTCTTCAGGCAGATGATGAAAGAGAGTGAAGGGACGGAGTTAATGGCAAAAATAGCCCGACATGTACGCAAAGGGGCTATGTCGTACCTGAAACAACAATACAAGGTTGTTGCTTCGGTGTTTCTCGCCCTGGTGGTTTTATTCTCCATCATGGCGTATGGATTTGGAGTACAAAACGAATGGGTTCCGATCGCTTTCCTGACCGGCGGTTTCTTCTCCGGCCTTGCCGGCTTCTTAGGAATGAAGACAGCTACTTATGCATCCGCCCGTACGGCCAATGCCGCCCGTTCGTCCTTGAACAGCGGCTTGCAGGTTGCTTTCAGGAGCGGTGCCGTAATGGGGCTGGTCGTCGTCGGCCTCGGTTTGCTGGACATTTCGTTCTGGTACATATTATTAAACATCTGCATACCGGCAGAAGCGATGGATGCCACACATAAACTTACCATCATAACCACCACCATGCTGACCTTCGGAATGGGAGCTTCCACACAGGCACTCTTCGCCCGTGTCGGCGGAGGCATCTACACCAAGGCGGCCGATGTCGGGGCCGACCTGGTCGGAAAAGTCGAGGCAGGTATTCCCGAAGATGACCCGCGAAACCCGGCAACCATTGCCGACAATGTGGGAGATAACGTCGGAGATGTGGCCGGAATGGGGGCGGACCTGTACGAATCGTATTGCGGTTCGATCTTAGCAACCTCCGCATTGGGTGCTGCCGCATTCGTAGCGTCCGGCGATGTGGAAATGCAATATAAGGCGGTTGTGGCGCCAATGTTGATCGCGGCGGTCGGGATCATATTGTCGATCATCGGTATCTTTGCCGTCCGCACAAAAGAAAATGCGACGATACGCGAACTGCTGAAAGCACTTGCCATAGGGACCAACCTCAGCTCGGTATTGATCGCCCTTTCCACCTTCGGAATCCTTTATTTGTTAGGATTGGACAATTGGTTCTGGATCAGCTGTTCGGTCATCATCGGATTATTGGTAGGGATCGTGATCGGTCAATCGACGGAGTACTATACTTCCCAATCTTATCAACCTACCCAGCGGGTTTCGGAAGCCGGACTGACCGGACCGGCAACGGTGATCATCTCCGGATTAGGATTGGGTATGCTGTCCACCGCAATTCCGGTACTGGCCGTAGTACTCGGGATCATCTGTTCGTTCCTATTTGCTTCCGGGTTCGATTTCAATAACATAGGAATGGGATTGTACGGCATCGGTATCGCCGCCGTCGGAATGCTTTCGACTTTGGGCATCACACTGGCAACAGATGCCTACGGACCTATTGCCGACAATGCCGGCGGAAATGCGGAAATGTCCGGTCTGGGCAAAGAAGTCAGGAAACGTACGGATGCACTCGACTCCTTAGGCAACACGACTGCCGCAACAGGCAAAGGATTTGCGATCGGCTCGGCTGCCTTGACGGGCCTGGCATTGCTGGCCTCTTATGTAGAAGAGATTAAAATCGGCTTGCTCCGTTTGGGCGAGACAGTCCTGCAATTTGCCGATGGCAGGGCAATCGAAGTGTCAAAAGCCTCTTTCACCGATTTCATGATTTATTATGATGTTACGCTTATGAATCCGAAAGTGCTGGCCGGAATGTTCCTCGGTTCCATGATGGCCTTCATGTTTTGCGGGTTGACGATGAACGCAGTCGGACGGGCCGCCGGACATATGGTGGAAGAAGTACGCCGCCAGTTCCGGGAAATTCCGGGAATTTTGACAGGAAAAGCCGAACCCGATTACGCCCGTTGCGTGGCTATCTCGACAAAAGGGGCACAGCACGAGATGGTGCTGCCTTCCCTGTTAGCCATCATTGCACCGATCGTCACCGGTCTGATATTCGGAGTGACAGGAGTAGTCGGACTGCTGATCGGCGGCCTGAGTACCGGTTTCGTACTGGCGATCTTCATGGCAAACTCAGGAGGAGCCTGGGACAATGCCAAGAAACATATCGAAGAAGGAAACCATGGCGGCAAAGGCAGCGAAGCCCATAAAGCGACAGTCGTAGGCGATACGGTCGGCGACCCGTTCAAAGACACCTCCGGCCCCAGCCTCAACATCCTGATCAAGCTGATGAGCATGGTTGCGATCGTTATGGCAGGATTGACAGTTGCCTGGAGTTTGTTCTGATCGAATGATAGATGATAGATAAAAAGGCTGTTTTGTAAAACTTTTCTGAGTTTGAATTAAAAAACGTCACCTTAAAGGCGGCGTTTTTTAATTCGTTTTTCCTAAACTTTTACAGAAACGGGGTTTTATCTATCACCCATCATCATAAATCACTGATAATCAATGATATCTTTTTTCAACCCCCTCTTTTTATTTATTTCATGAGATGAAATGTTTGAATCGGCAAACGATAATTTATGGGTGCGCAATAAAACAAAGGTGTTCCGTAGGGGCGGGGTTCTACTCCGCCCTATAAAAAGAACGTCCGCCATGTCCGGATCCAATGGGTAGAGCAGAGCCCTGCCCCTACAAACGACAATCATTTTGTATGGCAATGTCATCCATGTTTTTATACAGATAAATCATCATTTACATCCCCATTCGACAGGCATCAGGTTTGCCTCTGCAAAGCTATGCATTACGAGGGCTAATGCTATGGGTTACGCCACCTAATGCATAGCTTTAGAGAAACTGATGCATTGCCAAACGGCATGTACCGGATCAAATAGTTTCCTGCTCATCTATTTTTAACTACCGGATAAAAGCATTCATAGAGAATTGCATGTATCTTTGCAGCCGGTATAACATAAAAACAATCTGTATGTCAATCTCACGCTTTAATGCAGTGGAGAAAGCATCCAACCGAAAGGCCGTGGAAGCCATTACTCCCAATCAGAAAGTATCCGAATATTATGGTGAGAACGTCTTCAACCGGAAGGCAATGCAAAAGTATCTCTCCAAGGAAACCTACAAAGCCCTGACCCATGCCATCGACAACGGAACCCCTATCGACCGAGAAATTGCCAATCATGTGGCTGCCGGTATGCGCATGTGGGCACTGGAAAAAGGAGTCACACACTACACGCACTGGTTCCAGCCTCTGACCGACGGGACCGCTGAAAAGCACGACGCATTCGTCGAACATGACGGAAACGGAGGCATGATCGAAGAATTCAGCGGCAAGCTGCTCGCCCAGCAGGAACCGGACGCTTCCAGCTTTCCTAACGGTGGATTGCGCAACACATTCGAAGCCCGCGGCTACTCAGCCTGGGACCCTTCCTCACCTGCGTTTATCGTAGACGACACCTTGTGTATCCCGACCGTATTCATCGCCTATACCGGTGAAGCGCTGGACTACAAGACCCCGCTGATCCGCTCTATCGAAGCCCTGAACAAGGCGGCCAAAGATGTCTGTAATTATTTCAACGAAGATGTCCATAAAGTCATCACCTATTTAGGATGGGAACAGGAGTATTTCCTGGTAGACGAAGACCTCTACTCCGCCCGTCCCGACCTGTCGCTGACGGAACGTACCCTGTTGGGGCACGAAAGCGCCAAAAACCAACAGTTGGATGACCACTATTTCGGTGCCATCCCCTCCCGGGTACAAGAATTCATGAAAGATTTGGAAACAGAATGCTATAAGTTAGGCATCCCGGTCAAGACACGCCATAACGAGGTGGCTCCGAACCAGTTCGAGTTAGCACCTATTTATGAAGAATGCAACTTGGCCAACGACCATAACCAATTGTTGATGTCGGTAATGAAACGTGTTTCCCGCCGCCACAATTTTCGCGTGCTGCTCCACGAAAAGCCTTTTATGGGCGTAAACGGTTCCGGCAAGCATTGCAACTGGTCAATGGGAACCGATACAGGCATCAACCTCTTCTCTCCAGGAAAAGACCGGGAAGACAATCTGCGTTTCATCACATTCGTGGTCAATTCGCTGATGGCTGTATATAAATATAACGCTCTGCTGAAAGCCAGTATCGCTTCGGCTACCAACGCACACCGCCTGGGAGCCAATGAAGCGCCTCCCGCTATCATATCTTCTTTCTTAGGGACACAGATCACAGAAATCTTGGACAAGTTTGAAAACTGCTCCATCGAAGATGCTATCGAAGTGGACGACAAGAAACGTTTGCATCTCGGCTTCGGACAGATCCCGGAGTTGCTATTAGACAATACGGACCGCAACCGTACTTCTCCTTTTGCTTTCACAGGGAACCGTTTCGAGTTCCGCGCATTAGGCTCGTCCGCCAACTGCGGCTCAGCGATGTTAGCACTGAACTCTGCCGTTGCCTACCAGCTTCGCCAGTTCAAACAGGATGTCGAGACATTGCGTGCCGAAGGAAAAAGCAAGGAGGCCGCCATCTTTGAAGTCTTGAAAGCCTACATCAAAGAATCCAAACCGATTCGCTTCGACGGAAACGGCTACGGTGACGAATGGAAAGAAGAGGCTGCTCGCCGAGGCCTGGATTGTGAAAACAGCGTTCCATTACAATACGATGCATACCTGAAACCGGAAGTCATCCGGATGTTTAAGGAAACCGGTGTACTGAGCGAAAAGGAGCTGGAAGCACGCAACGAAGTGAAATGGGAAATCTATATTAAAAAGGTACAGATAGAAGCTCGTGTCCTCGGTGATCTCTCGCTCAACCATATCATCCCGGTTGCCGTCCGCTACCAGTCATTGCTATTGGACAATATCACCAAGCTGAAAGAGACTTTTGGCGGATATCCGGAATATGACGATATGTCAGAAGAGCCCCGTCGCCTGGTTCGCAAGATTGCCGGACATATCTGTTCCGTCACCCGCATGGTCGACGAAATGGTGGAAGCCCGCAAAAAAGCCAACCGTATCACGGATTTGCGTACCAAAGCGATCGCTTACCACGATACCGTCGCTCCTTACTTGGATGAAATCCGCAGCCATATCGACGACCTGGAACTAATGGTCGATAACCAGATGTGGCCACTGCCGAAATACAGGGAGCTTTTGTTCATCCGATAAAAGGTTTCCTTCATCCGTAAGCGAGTAAGGAATGATTAGATAGGCTTACGGATGAAGGATTGCTGAATTAAATCAGCAGTTTCTTTATAAAACTGCTGATTTAATTCAGCAATTTTCGTATATTTGCCCATACGAACTATTCAACCGGACAGGACATGGAACAGCTTATAGAACTTTTCAGAAGATTGCTCAGACTCACCGATACGTCTTATGTCAGATACTTGCACGACCAGATCGACTGGTCTTCCCGTATGTTGGGCATAGTCGGTCCCAGAGGTGTCGGCAAAACGACTATGCTATTACAGCACATCAAGCTATACCACGACATAGAAGACACTCTTTTTGTCAATGCCGACGACCTGTATTTCACGGAACATCGTCTGTTTGACTTTGCATCGGATTTCTACAAGAACGGAGGGAAGCATTTGTTTATCGATGAAGTGCACAAATATCAAGACTGGTCAAAAGAATTGAAAATGATTTATGACTATTATCCCGATTTCCATGTGGTTTTTACCGGCTCTTCCATTTTGGATATCTATAAAGGAAATGCAGATTTGAGTCGCCGTGCACTCAGTTATTTCCTGCCCGGACTCTCTTTCCGCGAATATCTTATACTGGCAAAAGCGATCCGGTTACCGGCCTATTCCCTACCGGAGATACTGGAACACAAGGTGGAACTGCTGGGCACGGAACGTCCGTTGGTACTGTTCAAGGAATATCTGAAGAATGGATATTATCCTTTCTTCAATGATCCGGGTTATGACATACGTTTGCGCAACGTGATCACCCTTACCGTCGAAAACGATATTCCGGCTTATGCAAAACTGAACGTCGCTTCCACAAAGAAAATCAAACAACTGCTCTACGTCATAGCACAAAGCGTACCTTTCAAACCCAACTTCTCCAAAATCGGACAGATGATAGACCTGCATCGTAACCAAGTAGCGGATTTCCTCTTTTATTTAGAAAAGGCCGGCATCGTTTCGCAACTCAGAGGAACAACAGAAGGTATCCGGCAGTTAGGAAAAGTAGAAAAGACCTACCTGGACAACGCCAATTTAGCTTATGCACTCTCCGACAGCACACCGGAGATCGGAAATATCAGGGAAACATTTTTCCTTTCGCAAATGAAAGTAAACAACGAGGTCTTTGCTTCCGACAAATCAGATTTCACAATCGGCCCTTATACCTTCGAAGTAGGCGGTCCTAACAAGCAACAGAAACAAATACAAGGGATCAACAATGCCTATATTGTGAAAGATGACATCGAATACGGCCACAAGAACATAATTCCTCTTTGGCATTTCGGGTTTAATTATTAAGGAGGATGCTCCATTTCCTTCATCCGTAGGCAAGTAAGAGTTGATTGGATAGGCTTACGGATGAAGGAATATTTTGGGGAAAGTTTTGTAGGGGCAATTATCTATTTCCACTCTTATAAGGTCCATAAACAGCTTTAACCAACATATTCTCATCCGCAGCTGATAATACATATATTTTATAGCTCTGCCCTTTATCATATACTTTGACAACAACATGTCCATCCTCTCTGCAAACAGATTTCATCCAATCTTCTACAATATATTTCTTTTGTAAAATTTCAGGGAAATTTGTCGGAAAAACCACTTTATTCCCCAAACATAACTTATCCGAAACCATACGACTCATTATTGAAGGCTGTATATGTTCATAATCCCAAACAGGAATCACATAATGCTTAGCCTTGATATTACGTATAAACTCCTCAGTCATTGCATCCAAATAAGCATGATGATTCGCTTTACATACATCAACCTGCCCACAAGCTTCAGCAATCTTTTCTTCTAAATTCACGGACTGCCCAACGCTATCCAACAAACTACCACTCAAGTCCCCCCCTGCGTAATAACGAAACGGACCATAAGAAATACGTATTCCTAAACTCTTTGTATTTTCATTCTGATATCTTACAAGATTCTCTGAATTCAGATCATAATAACGAATCGTCTCTTTTCCCTTTCCTGTCCATATTTCTCCATTTGCAGAAAGATTCTGAATTGAAAACAAATTACCATACCTATCCGGATCTTTTAATAAAATAATCTGATCACGTTTTCCCACATCAAATCGTACCTGTTCCAACCCGAATCGTTCATTTTGCCATTTAACAAAGGCCCGATAATTATTGACATCCGGATCTTGAATCGGGAGTGGATATTGATAATCAGGGTATCCGCGATCAAAAACTTTCCTAAAACGGATCGTTTCTCCTACTTCAGCTATACCGGTCAAGACATAATCAGGATTACGTCCTTTTGTAGAAAGAGTCTCATTTGTACAGTCACCTGTATGATCATTATGAAAATGAGAAATCATCAAATAATCAACATGGTCTTTGTAAGGATTAACCCGTTCAATATACCGAGCAATCCAAGTTCCTGCTCTTCGGGAAGAATCTGGCAACAACACACACATCTTAGAATAATCCTTTGGATCCCAATCTCCTGCATCCACTAACATTGTCGTTCCATCCGGAAAAATCATAAAATTAGATTCTCCCCGACCAGTATATATATGATGAATTTCCATCTCACCTGGCTTCCAGCCGACATATCTCTTACCAGTCTCTTGGTTCGAATGACAACCAACTATAAACATACAGAAAGCCAACACTTCTGCAAACAATATAAATAATCTTTTCATCATTAATTATATTCAAAGTGACTCTTGATACCAAGTTCTTATAACTATTTAGCAACATACTCTTTAAATCCCTGAATATTCAGACGTTTCAAGGCAATCGGCAATCGCTTGTAAAAGGATGTTGTATCTTTCAACTTCGGTCTCGTCCAAGCAACTTCCGAAAAGGCAAAAATCCTAGGATACGCCTGTCTAATCAACCGTTCAGGTGTAGCGATATATTCTGTCCAAAGACATGCTTGGACACCTTTGATATATTTTCTTTCTGCAGCAGAAAGACTTACAGGAATAGGTTCGTACTCGTATACTTGGTCCAAAAACAGAAAACCTCCAGGAGCACATAAATCAGATGATGTTTCTTCTGGTTCCTGAAAATAATCCAAATAAGCATAAGTCACAACAGCTTGATGTCCTTGCGATACAACTTCACAACAAGTAGCCTCTCCGTTGCGGACTGTCACTGATGCATTAGGAGCCAAACCTCCCTGACAGATTTCATCCCATCCAAGAACTTTTTTACCGTTTGTATTCAAAAAAGCCTCTACCCTTTTGATAAAATAACTTTGTAATTCATATTCGTCCTGCAGACCTTGTTCTTTAATCAACGACTGACAAAACAAACATTTCTTCCAGGAATCTTTAGGACATTCATCTCCCCCAATATGGTAATATTCACTGGGAAAAATTGAAAACAACTCTGTAAAGACATCTTCCAAGAAAGAAAATGTAGATTCTTTAGGACAATATACTTGTTTATAAACACCCCAAGTTTCTCCTACTTCATATTTCTGCTCCAACTTACACGATAGTTCCGAATAAGCGGCTAATGCAGCCATAGAATGTCCCGGCAATTCTATTTCAGGAATAATTGTTATGCCCCTTTCTGCTGCATAGCGCACAATATCTTTTGCCTCTTCCTGAGTATAAAAGCCTCGATGCTCTTTTCCATCTTTCAATTTTTCATCCCAACCAACCATTGTAGCTCTCCTTACAGAACCGATTGTTGTTAACTTCGGATATTTTTTAATTTCAATACGCCACCCCTGGTCATCCGTCAAATGCCATTGCAAACGATTCAATTTAGACTGTGCCATCAAGTCTATAAATTGCTTTACGACCGGTACAGGCATGAAATGTCGAGAAACGTCCAACAACACACCGCGATAAGAAAAACAAGGACTATCATATATTCTAACACATGGCATTTCCCATTCAACAGAATCTATCAATGAATTTCCATAAACTTCTATCGGCAGCAACTGATAAAGTGTCTGAATTGCATAAAATGTACCAATAGCAGATGAAGCCTCCACTTTAACTAAGTTCTTTCCTACATCTACAACATACGATTCATCAGACAACGTATCACATTTCACAAAAATCACTCCGTGTACTTCTTTGTGCATATCAATGTCAACTATAGGAATATCGATTCCTGATGTTTTTAAAATCTGCTCTTTAAACTGAAGTACAACATTCTTCATTTTTTCATCCGAAAAAGGGACTGCCATTTGAACTCCATCCGAAAGTTTGAACTTTCCTATCTTATGTTCTATCTGATTAGGCTGAGGAACAATAAAATAGGAATTTTCAGGTTGTTGACAAGCGTATAGAATTACAATAAAAATAAACAAACAAATATTTTTCACAACCATATTTTTATTCAGATACAAATACGGCAAAGCTTTTCCAAACTTTGCCGTACGATTGACAATTACCAGAATATTGTCTCTTCCAGATTTTTATTTAACAAACGTTGATTCTGAGGTATCGGCCAATAATAATATTTAGGCTGCTCAAACTTACGCGTACCGATCTCACCATTCATCATGATGTAACCGGAATCCCCATCCGAAAGACAAATAGTCGTTTTCTGTCCTCCCTTATCTTCCAAATAATAGAACGTATAATTTCCACGTTCAGCTTCAGGGACCGTGTTACTGGCTTCATTTTTAAAAATACCCATTTCAGGAATACCATCACCCGAGATATCGAATACACCAAATTTATCGATATAAGCTCCTTGCTGTACTTGTTCTATCAACTGACCAGCTTTCCAACGCATCAAATCGTCCCAACGGAAGTTTTCACCCATTAATTCAATCCTTCTCTCCCGTCGAATTTGCAACAAAGCTTTATCCGTCACATTGGGGTATTGAGCCGATAAATTCGGATCATTCACTATTTCCGATAGAATAATACGAGGCATTTCCACACGTGAACGGATTTCATTGATCGTTTTATCCATATCATCCTGCGTCAATTTTCCCAATTCAGCTTTCGCTTCAGCATTGATCAATAAAATTTCTGCATAACGTACAACAGGAAGGTCTGTATCCGTATTTACCCCAACCAACTGATCGGCTTCATTGGGTACGAATTTTATACAAGGATATCCCCCTAAATTGAGATTGGGACGAAAAGGCAACGATTCCCCTCCTTTTATATAACCAGGACGCATGAAAGTCTGACTGAAGCGAGGATCTCGATTTTCAAATACTTCTGTAAAACGTTTTGTTTCGTAACCAGGAACCATAGAAAACGGAATAGCCTTTCCCTCATCTGTCAAATACTCATACGACTCCATCAAGCTACGGCTTAAATTACAAACCCATGAAAGAACTTGGGCACCAGCACCATGTTTAATCTGTTCTCCGCCATCATAATCCTTAAACAATATCATTTCAGGCGAACCCGACAAGTCATAATTAGTAAACAGATTCCAGTAAGCCAAGTCTTTCCCTCCTCTTTTGTCTATTTGGAATTTCCCTGATTCTATAATTTCAGAAGTAGCTTGGATGGCCTTTTCCAAATACAATGAAGCAGTGTTCTGCAAGTTCAATTCATCATGATATTTCCGGAATGTTCCTTCATGTAAGCAAATCCGCGCTTGAATGGCAAGGGCATACCATCTATTGAATTGGGTACCATTTCCCATTTCCGAAGACATATTCTCCACAGCATAATCCAAATCAGCCATGATAGAATCAACAACCAAAGTTCTCGGATCACGCGCCTTATAAAGCAGTTCCTCATCAGTATCTGAAAGAGCTTTTGAGTACCAAGGAAGATCGTTATACCATTTCACTTGAGTATAATACCAATCAGCCCTTTGCAAACGAGTCAAGCCAATATAATGCGCGATTTCTTCCGGATCACCAGACACCTTATGCACATTATCCAAGAATAAATTGTACGTTCTCAACGTTCCCCAATCACTCCACCCTCCAACTGTTTCAGAAGATATGTTTCCTCGGATTAGGTTATTATTAGAATGGACTTCAGCATAAGAAGCATAATTATCGCTTACATAATCAAAATAATAGGTTGACAGATTTCCATAATACGTATTTGTATATAATTCCAAATCCTTCACCGTTTTGAAATATGCCTCCGGAGATATGGATGTCTCCGGAAAACGATCCATAAAATCGTTATTACAACTCGTACTCAACAGTGTAAAAGCAGCTAACAAGCCTATATAATTTTTTTTCATGTCACAAACTTTTTAAAATGTAATATTTAAACCGACCGAGTAAGTCCGTTGCAGTGGATGCGTGGTTTGATCCAACTGCTCCGGGTCATAATTTTTGCACAACGGTGTCGCCTCGAACAAGTTCTCGCCACTGAAGTAAATCCGAAGATTTTCCAACTTCACCTTTTGCAACAATTGTTTAGGAAGCGAATAACCGAATGTGATATTCTTCAAACGCAGATAAGCCGCATTTTGCAAATAACGAGTTTGTGCAATCGACATATCTCCGGCTCCATTGGCCAAATAAGATTTCAATCGTGGGAAATAAGCATCAGTGTTCTCCGGTGTCCAATGATCCAAGTTATTCTCATAAACATTTCCCCAAGGGGCCAAATAAATTCCAAAGAACTTATAACCTGTAGGATACCAATCCCTCTTTCCTACACCTTGGAATAAAATACGCAAATCGAATCCGTTCCAATCAGCATTCAAGTCCAAACCATACAAATATCGGCTTCTATCATTCCCAATCACTTTGAAATCTCCCGGATCATCCACCGTATTAGAACCCCTTGAAATTTTCCCATCATCATTCAAATCTTTATATTTCAAATCACCCGGCTCCAAAGGACGATCCCCCGGATAAGCGACTACTTGCGACTGATCAGCATGAGAATCAATATCGGCTTGATCTTTAAAGAACCCTTCCGTTACCAATCCCCATATTTCACCTAATTCTTGTCCTTCGTATTTATCCCCCAAATAGCGAGTCGGGTTGTCAAAACGGGTAATCCAAGAACGGCTGTCAGACAAAATAAAGCGAGCACTGTAATTGAACGGTTTGGAAGCCAATTCGAATCGGTCTCTCCAAGCGACAGAAACTTCCCAGCCTCTTGTCTTCAAGTCTGCTGCATTTATCTTCGGCTCGCTGGTACCCAACACACTTGGCAATGTTTTACCTTTGGTCAACATATCCCTTGTATCACGTCTATAGACATCACCGGACAAAATCAACCGATTCGATAAAAAGTTTAAATCAATACCACCATTCAATGTATAGACTTTTTCCCAAGTCAAAGCCTCTGACACCAACCCCGGTTTATAAACACCCATCAGCTTTCCACCATTCAGCAAATAGTCCATCTTATTGGCTGTCATGGTCGCAATATAAGAATAGTAACCCACATTTTGATTACCTAACGCTCCATACGATATTCTCAATTTCCCATGATTGAACCAATCTTCAGTTGATTTAAGGAAATCTTCTTGTGTAAAAATCCAAGCGGCAGATACAGATGGAAAAAATCCGAACCTGTCCTTATGGGGAAAACGAGACGTTCCGTCATAACGTCCGTTTGTTTCGATAATATACTTATTATCATAAATATAGTTCAATCGATAAAAAGCACTTCTAATCGCCCATGTATAATCATCTTCTTTTATAGTCATATCACCGGTAGCCAATTGCACAGTCGGATAAGTATCCGTTATCAGATCTTTTCGCTTTGCCAAGAAATAATTATAATTTTCATATTCTTGACTATATCCTCCTATTACAGTAAAGCTATGTTTATCCAAGTCCAAATGAAAGTCTGTATATAAATTGAGCGATGTATAAATAGTACGGGCATCCGCTTTTTGGGCATAATTTTCCCATCCCAAATACATATCAACCGGATCAACACCCTTACGATATGGTATATTTCGATCACTATCCCACGCATCATCGCGTTTATCATTGATCTTAGCCGTGAAATCAGCCTTAATCTTCCACATATTTTTAACAAGATCTGCCTCTGCTGTAAATTGAGTATAAACGACCGAACTTTTAGAAACAGTCTCCCCTCCTTCAATCAACGTTCCAACCAAAGACGCACCTTCTTTCGTATAGCTACCATCCGGATTGTAAACCGGAACTAAGGAATTGGTTTCATTAGCTATGCTATAAAGCCAACTGCCAAAATTAGACGGACGATCATACTTGAAATAGGTAAAAGCCGTATTATTTCCGATCGATAACCAATCGAATGGCCGATATTCCACTTTACTTCTTACATTAAAACGGCTATAATGATCTTTATTATAATGCAACATACCCGCTTCCCCATAATATTCAGTCCCCAAATAATAGGATACTTTATCAGTTGCCCCTGACACGCTTAAATTATGCTGGTGAGATAAGCCGACATTATCAAAAATCTCGTCAAACCAGTCATTCGAAGCCAAGTATGTATATACGTTCGGATTTAACGTACTTGGAATGGTTGTTGGCAAAGATGGATCCGTCAATATTTTTTGTGCATACTCCAATTCTTCATCCGTATAAAGATCATACCAAGGCTTACCCATCTCCTTTTTATAGCTGGCTTGTATATATGGATCTTTGACCACCTTTGGCATATTGGTTAAAGTTCTGGCATTGAAATTATTATTAAACTGAACCGTCAATTTTTCTCCTTTTCCTTTCTTGGTTGTTACCAAAATGACTCCAAAAGAAGCACGAGCTCCATATATGGCCGCCGATGAGGCATCTTTTAAAACCGAAATATTCTCAATATCCATTGAATTCATTCGGCTAAAATCAGAAGCACTCGTAGGAATTCCATCAACGAGGATCAACGGACCACCTCCATTAATAGATGTTTCACCACGAATATTGAAAGTAGGCTCAGCATTGGCCTGCCCCCCATTCGGAGAAATATTCAAGTTGGGTACCAATCCTTGTAAAGCCACTGCCACATTATTAGTAGAACGATTTTCCAAAACTTTTGAGGTCACTGTCTCCACAGCTCCACTCAAATTCACCCTCTTCTGCGTTCCGTATCCGACCACTACAACTTCATCCAATGCTTGCAAATTCTCTTGAATAATCACATTTATCATTGTTTTATTCATAGTAGGAACGTCTTTGGATATATACCCTATGTAAGATACTTGTAGTATAGCATCCTTTGAAACCGACAAACTATATTCCCCATCCATATTTGTCACTGTTCCATTCATAGTTCCTTTTTCCACCACGTTAGCTCCCACTATTGGTTCCCCTTTCTCATCTTGTATAATACCTGTCACCGTTTTTTTCGTTTGCTGCGAAACGATGTTTTCGGCAGACAAAATAATCTTCTTATCCACCACCGAATACCTTACATTCGTCCCGGCAAAAATATTATCCAGCACTTTGAATATATCGCTTTCCTTTGCAGATACTGACACCTTGCGATTTAAGTCAACATGTCGATTGTTGAAAAAGAAAGAAAATTCCGTTTGGTTTTCAATCTTATCAAGTACCGTTTCAACTGTCTGGTTTTGAGCATTCAGGCTGACAGTCGCTTTTTGGGCATAACTACCAGCTGCGTGGCTTATGGCCATCGAACCGACTAACAATAATGTAGATAGTTTCATAACTCTCGGGATTTTACTCAAGGGATTCCAGCATCTATTTTTATCCCTAAGTAATTGGACATTACAATGTTTTTGCATAATTTTGTAGTGATCTAATTAATAAAAAATGATTTATTACTGCTTGTCGCCAAACAAGCGTTTTAAAGTCAACTCATTTCATCCGGGAGAATACGCCAATATTTTTCCGGATGTTTTTCTTTAAGGCGGAAAATCTGTGTGCTTCATCATACATTTTGTGTGTTTAATAGTGTTTATCAATAAATTTCAATTTTAGTTTTTTCATGCTGTGCATCCTGCGTATCCAAATAACGCCATCTGATATTGGATGATATTTTGAATATCTCCAATATACGCTCCAACCGTTGATGACTGAAAGATCCGGTAAACGCTTCATTCCGAAGGCGGTCATTGGATAAGACGAAAGCTACATTAAACCGCTTTTCCAGCATCCGCAAAGCTTCGGGCAAAAGGGTTGCTTGGAAAACAATCTTTCCGTCTTTCCAGGCTATTTCCGACTCACCATTCGTTTTTGTCAGTTGTACACGGGAAGAAGAAGAGTCATAGGTCAGTTTCTGCCCTGGCTTCATCTGTACAGCCATGCCCCGACCGTTCTTCATATAATCGAAACGGACCTTTCCTTCGATCAGAGTAGTAGAGACAAAAGCGTCTTTTTCAAATGCCTCGACATTGAATGAAGTGCCTAATACTTCTATTTTCGTTTCATGAGGAGTAGAAATGACAAAACCATGTTCCGGATCTTTCCGCACTTCGAAAAAAGCCTCTCCTTGCAAAGTTACTTTTCTTTTGCCCTTATCGAAGAAAGACGGATAAGACAGTCTCGATTCCGAATTAAGGTGAACAATAGAACCATCCGGCAGATCAACCGTAGTCGTCATGCCCGGATTCGTTTTTACTTCGATCGGCCGGGCTATTTCGACTGGACGAGGCTTCAAGTTTTGATAGGCGAAAATAGTTAAAAGAGGAATAAACAGAATGGCTGCAACGCGTTGCAGCCAAGTAACCAGGGTTACTTTAGGACGAACACTGTTTTTGCTCACCTTTTGACAAACAGAAGACAACGCTTTCTCAGTATCCACTTTCGATAATACCTGCATCGTATCCGTTGCCAGATAAAGAGTATGAATTTGCTTGGCAATCCGATAATTTTCATCCGATTGCCTTATCCATTCCTCAACCTGCCGACACTCTTCGCCTGTCGCTTCGCCGGAACAATAGCGGGGAAGAAGGTCTTCTATTCGATCTGTATTCGGTGTTTCCATGTCCGTCTTTATCCTTGTTTATCTATTAGACAAGAGAAGTCGAACGGATTCCTAAACGAAAATGCAATTTTTTTCAAAAATGAATTTGGAACTAGGGCAACCGCACCAAACATCATAAGGGATAATCAATCCTTGTTTTTAGTACGGACATTTTTATATAAAAGTTTTTTGCAAAACAACTATCATACTGTCATAATTGAATTTATATACCTGTAGGACAGCTTATTACTCTATGATAGTTGCTATTTTCAACTATCATTCATCTATCATAACCATCATGGGTGAAAATAGATAAGGTATTATATATCAGCATTCTATCAAATTGCAGATATACTCTGAAGCTGATATAAAATATATAAATAGACTCATTTTTTCATGAATACAAGCTACTCTTTTACCAAAAGCAACTTGAAAAGTTTCTTCAGACCCGGGTAGCGGGATGCGGGAGATCCGGGTGTGGAAGATGCGGAGACCCGGATCTTGATGAAACCGAAACAAGGATGTGGGGCTGTTTATCTGCCTTGTCCGAGGAGGTTTTATGCACTGTTTCCGATTATCATTAGGCGGAATACCTGCTTTTTTAACACAAATAGTCCCTTATATTTGCTAATGACCATTTTGGCTCAATAGAATATAAATATCATATTATCAGCGATATGGGTAAAAGTATAGGCTGAAAGTATGATAGTTGCATGATAGTAGTATGATAGTTTAAAGCAGGAACTATCATGCTTTAATCTATTGAAAAATAGCGCATAAAGGCGGAAAATGATAGTATGATGGTTGTTTTGCGAAAAATCTTTACTAATAAAAATGATATTTGATCGTAATTTTGGTGCGGTTGCCCTAATTTGGAACAGTTGTCCTGCCGGAAATATAGCCAAAAGCATTATCTTTGTAAACATATTATGAAAGGAGAAAAACTACAAATCACAGAGGAGCGTTTTTTACTTTCAGCCATGCAACATGGGGATCTAAAAGCCTATGGTGTCTTGTTCAGGAGATACTATCCGATACTCTGTGCTTATGCGACAAAGTTTGTGGAATTAAAAGACGCCGAAGAGATCGTGCAGGATGTGATGCTGTGGCTATGGGAAAACCGGGAAACGCAAACTTTCGAGACATCTTTAAGCCAATATCTGTTCAAGACCGTCTATCATCGCGCCATCAACCAGATTGTCCGCCACCAATCCCAACTAAGAGCCGACACTCTTTTCTACGAAAATATGCAGGAGATGCTACAGGACACCGATTTCTACCAACTCGAAGAGCTACAAAGAAGGATCAGGGAAGCGGTAGACGCTTTGCCTCCCGCTTATCGGGAAGCTTTTGTCATGCACCGCTTCGATAATAAAAGCTATAAAGAAATTGCAGAAATCCTGCAAGTATCCCCTAAAACCGTCGATTACCGGATCCAACAGGCGTTAAAACAATTACGGATAACGTTGAAAGATTATTTGCCGTTGATCCTGCTATTGTTACCCAGAAATATTCTGTCGTAGATGTAACACACATCCACTATCCCCGATCAGATCGATAGTAATCTCACTGCGGTCATCCAACTTGATCTTCTTGATGTCGACGACATCCTTTTTCTGCTCGGAAGCCTGATAATAGAGTGTGGCGGTATAGTCTTTCTTGTTTTTCAGAAAATCAAGGGGTAAGGAGATTTGCTTCTTGTCTCCGGCATTCAACATGCTCACATACCAATCGGAACCCGAACGACGGGCGACCACAGCATATTTACCCATCTCTCCCTCCAGAAAGCGAGTTTCATCCCATACAGTCGGAATAGAATTATAAAAACGGGTTGCGGCATCTGTTTTGATCACAGACTCGACAGAGCCTGCACCACCGGTCCGTCTCGGTGATTTTTCGGGACGGTCATACCAATAGAGAAACTGCCAGGGACTATAAATAGCGACCAATTTAGCCAATTGGGCAGCACGTCCACCCATCTTTTTTGTGACTCTTTCCGCAAAATAACAATTGGTATAGTCACCCGCTCCGCATATCATGCGATTATATAACGTATAGATAGTCTGATCCAGCGACGGGCTCTCTTCGTCACCACGAATACCCTCCTGAGTCAGTAAATTCGGATACGTACGTGAATAGCCTGTCGGACGATACTCGTCATGGATATCAACCATCAATTCATATTTGGCTGCTTTGCGTACCGCTTGATGCAACCACGCCGTAGCATACTGGTCACCTACATTCACAAAACCATATTTTACACCTTTGATCCCCCATTTCTTATACAAAGGCAGGATTTCATCCAGTTGCTGATGTAGCGCTTTTTTATTCACATAGACTAATATACCAACTCCTTTTGAATTGGCATATTCTATTACTTTAGGCAGGTCGAGCGGACCTTTCGAACGGGCCGGATCGACCGTAACGGTGGTCGCATCCGATTTTACGTCTTCTTCCGCCCCATACCAACCAGCATCAAACAGCACATAAGCGATATTGTTTTCTGCTGCAAAATCAATACAAGCCATACTGCCTGTCGTTGTCAACGTGACTTCACGAATCACCTGCCCGGGCTTGATCCAGTTAGTATTCGCAATCTGATTCGGTTCGTTCAAATTTAGGACGAAGTAATTATTTTCGACCAATTTTCCCGGATGACCGGCAACCATCACATAACGCCAGGGAGATCGATAGCCGGCCAGATCCAAATTGACCTTTCCCGACAAAACAGATTGTACCCCAAACCCAGCCTCACTCTTTTCCAACTTCATACGGGAATAATCGACAAGAGCAGCTTCCCCGATGGCAACAAACCGATTATCATCGACCTGGATCACCTGAGGACGATCGGCAGCCCCTTTCAATTCACTCAATTTTGTTTCGGAATAAGCACCTTGCGCCATACCGGTCACCCAAGTCTTGCAGTCTTCCTGAAAAAGAAACTGTGTCTTCTCATCAGTGACCGTACGATTCCAAAAATCCAGCTTATCGAATGCATAACGAAACGCCAGTCCTTCATCGTAAAGACGGACACTCAACACCATCTCTTTCCGATTTTCATCCGATTGAAGTGTTAGCTCAACCTCATTATACCGGTCTGTCACGACAGAACGTTCCCCATAGACCGGTTGCCAGGTCTGGTCGACCGATTTCCGTTTCTGGTTTGTCACCGTCCAGTTGCCTTTCAGGGTATTCTCATCCAAAGAAAACTGCAAAGTTTTAGCAGTCACCACCTTTTCCTCATTATCAAATAAATCTATTTCTACATTCTTTCCCCCGACTTTTATATCGGCATTCATTTTTTCGGAAGGGCTGACTAGCGGAAAAGTTGCTTGCTCACGAACACGCATAGACGGAGTTTTCTTAATAACAAGGCACGCACCACCACCGGGAGCCAACTTCAATGTCAGTTTATCATTGTTTGTCAGTTGTCGGGTCGTAGTCTTCAAGCTTTCCCGGTTCGTCAGATAATGGGCATCATCGCCATCTTCAATTACTTCGACTGTATACTTTCCTTTTTCCAGGAAAGAAAGAGGCAGATCTATCATCCTTCCGGATTCATTCGTGGCCGCACCGACCAGGTAGGCATCATCCGTTTCCCTCATCATAACGATATACTCCCCGATTTCACCAGCCAAGGTACGGCTCTCTTTCCACGGCATCTTCTGGGCAGACAAGAAGTTCAACAAAGCCGGATACTTCCGGTAATATTCCGGAATATCCGGTAAAATAGTCACCCCTGAAAAAGTGATCAACGTACGGGCAGCTTCCGAAACCAATGTAGAAGGAACCGGCTGGCTTTCGTCCACACGTGTCGTATGTCCTTGGCGAAGGTCGAACATCCCGTTGTTCATATCGACTGGACCGGCAACCATATTGACGAAAACGGTCGTCACAAATGTTTTAGGCTCGAACACATGATGTCCGTCCAATTGGGCATGGCAATATTCGCGCGTCACAGCATTTGGCCAAGTACGCATCTGTCCATAAGGATGAACCGGACCGTCATGGAAATCGACTAACAGACGGTTTTGCGCACAAAGTTCGGTAATCTTTTTCGTCCACCGGTTCTTTTCTTCTTGTGTTCCGCTCATAAAACCGTATTTAACCCCGGCTGCTCCCCAATCCCCATACTGTTTCAAGGTCTTTTCTATCGGATATTTCCGACCTCCGACATCATTCAGATAAAGCCAGATTCCGACACCCTTCTCTTTTCCATATTTCAACAGCCGTTGCACATCCTGCGCTTTTTCTCCTTTAACCGGATCGGAATCCGATTCGAATTCCGGTCCATACCAATTGGCATCCAACACCAGGTATTTGAAACCCTGCTCGGCAGCGAAATCGACCATTCGTACCCAGGAAGGATAAGACATCCCGTATGTAAATCCATCCCACACAGCTCCGTTGATACGCCAGTCCCAGACAGCCAATCCCGGTTTCACCCACGAAAAATCATAACGAGAGTCGGGATCCGGATTCAGCAACTCCAACAAATGGGAATCGGTCAACACGCCAGGTGTCGTCCCATACAAAACGACACGCCAGGCTGAAGTATATCCCGGCGACAAATCGGCCGGCTTAGAAGCGACCGAAAAGAGCGATTCGCCCCCTTTGGATTGTAAGACAAGAGGTGCTCCTGTTTCCAGGCAGGCTTCATGGATCGCCATATAATGTCTATCGCCCGCCTTCACGGTCATCACCGGAAGACGAGTTCCATCTGTTTCCGTCAACTTTTCAGGTCCTATATTGTGGTTTTCTCCATTATAGAACCATGCCGTATAATCTCCGGCGAAGTTATAGGCCGTCAGTTCAGACTGCACATTTACACACTCTCCTTCACCTTCCGGTATTTTATAACAGAATGCAAAGCCGTCATTATACCCCCGGACCACCAACTGCATCCGCTCCGGTTGCCCGGCAGGATTCAGCAAATCGATCACTAATTCATTGAAATGGTCTTTGACCACAGCTCGCTTTCCCCAGAGCGGTCGCCATTCATTCCTGACTTGTCGGTCAGAAACATTCTCTATTTTCCAACCGGAAGAAGGAACCGTCTCCTGCGATTCCAGTTTGAAACCCAACGAAGATTCTTTAATCAAAACTTCTCTATTGGCTGCAAAAGTATATGTCAGCAAACCGTCGTTATGCCACTGAATAGCCATCACCAACTTTTTATCGGGAGAGAAAACCTGATAAAGCTTGGGAAGATATTGAGCCCAAACGCTGTTCCCCTCCAGCCAAACGAACAGCAGCAAAACAAATGTTACAAATCTTGTATTCATAATATGTTTTTGTAGGTATTAAATATTAGATTCTTTCATTCTACTTTCATGGTCCTCGAACTGTAGATCATCATCTATCGGGCAAATATAAGAACAAAAAGAAGGTTTCCATCACAGAGACCTTCTTTTTCTTAAACAAATGTGTCTAATCTAAATATGTTATAGTGTTATTGGTGTGCCGTTATAGAAGTCCAGGATTTTGGTACGGAAGATAAAATCATACTTGGCTTGGGCCTGTTCGGACAAGCTCTGGGCATACTTCGTTTTAGCTTCGCTGTATTCGAAGACTGTGCTTTTGCCGGCGGCATAACGGTCTTCGGCATAAGAGAAAGCCTCCTTGCTGGCGAGGACTGATTTGTCGGATGCGGTATATTTATCCTGGGCGGCAGTCGCATTATAATAGGCTTGCTGGATTTCCTTATACAACACTTTCTTCGTATTCTCCATCATCAACTCCCGGTTCCGGATACCTATACGGGCGGAACGGACATTATTGCGAACCTGGAAACGGTTGAACAGCGGAATACTCAGGCTGAACCCGATCGTTTTACGTCCGTTATTCTTCAGCTGATCGCTGAAAGGAAGGTTCGTATAGTCGCCATCACCGGAATAATGGTAATAGCCGTTGCTGTAGCTGGCACCAAAATTCAGTTTCGGATAATAACCTGCTTGAGCCACTTTCAGCATCTTCTTCTGGCTTTCCAAGAGATATTCCTGCTCTTTGATCTGCGGCTTGAAAGCAACGGCATGATCATAGACATTGTCCGGTGGGAGAATGCTGCTCATATACCGCTCGACAGCATCCTCGATTTCAGGGACTACGATATCGAAATTTTCACCGTCGCGTTCCAGTTCGAGGCTTTGCGTCAAGTCGAGCAATGCCAGTTTCACATTGTTGCGCGCTTCGGTCAACGAGACTTCGTCCTTCGCCAGCTGTGCTTTCATATCGTATAGTTGGGAAAGAGGGACTTTCCCGTTCTTTACCAAAGCTTCGGTTTTCACGACTTGTTCATTGCTCAGCGCGACCTGCAACTCGGCTATCTTCTGGACTTCCTTATTATACAAAACCTGCACATAGTAGGAAGCAACATTGATCGACAAATCTTCTTTCGCCTTATTCAAAGTTTCAACAGCCGCTTTCAAGTCCAGCTTGCGGGCAGCGATATCGTTCGGAATACGCAAGCCGTCGAATATCGGCATACTCAAAGAGACGGAGGCCGAGGTATTGGCCGAGTTTTGGTCCACAATCACACCCGTTTTGGAAGGAGAACGCCCGAAGTCGAAATTCTGTCCGACATTAGCATTCAGGTCGGGCAACCAACTGAACTTACTGGTGTTCAATTCCACTTTCCGGCTTTCCTGCTCCTGCTCTTTCTGCTTCAGATCGATGTTATGCTCGATCGCGTAACGGATACATTCTTCCAGAGACCATTGTTTGGCAGATTCCTGCCCCCAAGCAAGAGTACCGGAAAGAAACAAAGTCGTAGCTATTATTAATTGGCTTCTCATCATTTTATCGTTTACAATTATTTCTTATTCGGATCGACAATCGCCCCGCGTACCTTTTCGTTTTCGGCAAGACCTTCCTTTATCTCGATCTTGATACCATCGGACAACCCCACCTTAACGGCCCTCTTTTCAAACTGCTGCTCCGGCTTTTCCGCTTTTACCACCTGCACGAAAGTAGAGTCGCCACTAAACTCGACACAACTTTCAGGTACGGATAAAACATTCTCCGCACGCTTCAACACGATCTCGGCATTAGCGCTGTAACCGGCACGGATAAAAGCATCGCCGGGCATATGTACGGCGGCCTTCACCTCAAACAGTACGGCCCCGTTCTCTTCCACTCCCTTAGGAGCCACATACTCCAGTTCTGCATCGAATGTGCGGCTTTCCATAGCGCCGACCGTCAATTTGATTGGCATCCCTTCATGGATACGACCGACTTCCGTCTCGTCTACTTTCCCCTTAAAGATCATATTGTTCATATCGGCAACGGTAGCGATCGTCGTACCGTCATTGAACGTGTTCGACTGGATCACCGAATTACCGACCTTGATAGGCACATCCAAGATCATACCAGTGATAGTGGAACGGACCTGTGTCGTACTGGAAGCGGCAGACCGTTTGGAGATACCTTCGCGGATAATCTCAAGAGCATCCTGAGCATTTTCAGCCTCTTCTTGTGCCTTCTTATAGTTGGCAAGAGATGTTTCGTAATCTTCTTTGGAGATAACCCCCTGTTTATGTAACTCTTCATCACGTTTGAAGGTAGCACTGATCTGTTCGAGGCTGATCTTCGCCACCCTCACACGCGATTCGGCGCTATTCAACTGAACCATTTCGGGGATCACCTTGATACGGGCAATGATTTCCCCTTCTTTCACCATCTGTCCGGCTTCTTTCAGCAACTCGGAAATGATACCCGACATTTGCGGTTTGATAAGGACTTCATCACGAGGTTCGACCTTTCCGGTCGCCACGGTCTTCGTCTCAATCGTGTCACGTGCAGGAGTAACCAACTCATAGACGGTAATGACAGGTTGCGCTTTCTTCCACAAGAAATAGAAAGTGCCGACAACAGCAGCCCCGACTACTACCAAAAAGATGATCCGCAGGACTTTTTTTACGATACGATTCTTCATAACTATATTCTTTTTTAATTGACAATGGAATATTTATGATTTCAGATTTCAGATTTATGATTTATGATTTGTATCAACGTATAAATCATAAATTATAAATCATAAATCCAATTTACTCTTCTCTAATAGCGTCGATAGCCTTGATTTGCATAGCACGCCAGGCAGGGATCAACCCGGCAAGGAGACCGCTGAACAGCAAGATTACAGTAGCTGCTACCGCTGTCCCGATATGAATTTCGGGATTGGAGAAAAACGTTTCGTTAGACGCATCTCCTCCGCCGCTTGCCATCGCATTGTTCACCACATCAAGCAGGAACACACCCACACTAAGCCCGATCAACCCGGCAAGGGATGTCAGCAGCAAGCTCTCGCTCATGATCTGTGATATAATATCGAAAGGTTTCGCACCGATCGCACGGCGTACTCCGATCTCGCGTGTCCGCTCCCGGACCGTCACCATCATAATATTACTGACCCCGATGATACCAGCCAGCAGGGTACCGATACCGACCAGCCAGACCAAAATATTAATGCCGGTGAACAGCATGTCGAATGTTTCAAACTGCTTGGCTATCGTAAAACTGCTGATAGCATGTTCATCCGTCGGGGAAATCTCGTTCTGCGAACGCAGGACCGCCTTTATATCTTCCACCATCTTATCACAGGAGTAGCCATCGTCGGCCGTCGCACACAGGAACCAGAACTTGTCTCCCTGGTTGGAAGCCTGCTGGAGTGTCTTGAACGGGATCATCACGCTCTCCTCCGTACGCCCGCCGATCTGGGCACGGGGCTTCGGCTTGATCACACCCACTACCTGGTAATAGATGCCGTTCACTCGTATGTACTGCCCGATCGGATCTTCATCCGGAGCAAAAAGGACTTCGCGCACGATATTACCAATCAGGCACACCTTACGCTTTTCGATCATGTCGATTTCATTCAACAGACGTCCTGCCAAGATATGCTGCGTTTCGATATTGAAATATTCGGAATAGACACCACGCACGTTATATGTACCCGCTTTCTGTCCTCTCACCACATTGTTCTGTCCGCCCCATTGCATAATCATCGGTGAAAGATAGCGTACCCCTTTCACCCGCTGGCGGATCGTTTCCAAGTCGCGATTGCGCATTTGCCAGTAGCGTCCTTTCTTATACCCCTTGTAAGGCTCACCGGTCCGTTCGGAAAAGAAGAAAGCAGAGTTCGTCGAAAAACCGTCGACGTTCTTCAACACACCATTCTTCAAACCGTTGCCGGAGCCTAACAGGATCACAAGCATCAGGATGCCCCAGAACACTCCGAAACCGGTCAACAGGCTACGGGTTTTATTACGGGTGATCGTCACCCATATTTCTACCCAACGATCTATATCAAACATATTCTTCTAAATTAAAGAATGAAAGAATTAAAAAATGAAAAATTATTCACTACGCATGGCTTCAATGGCTGTGATCTTGACTGCCTTACGGGCAGGGAAATAGCCAGCCAGCACGCCAGCCCCGATGATCAGAGCCGTAGCAGACAGTGCCACACTGAGGTTCACCGTTGGATTCTGAAAGATACTCATGTCATCCTGTGAAACATTCTTTCCGGCATTCATCATCTCCATGACCGAATTGATGCCTTCCGTCAATCCGATTCCTAAAATCATGCCTAAATAACCGAATACTGCCGTGATCAGGATCGATTCGATAATAATCAGTTTCAGGATGGAAAACGGAGTCGCTCCTATCGCTTTCCGGATACCGAACTCCCTCGTCCGTTCCCGTACCGTTATCAGCATGATGTTGCTCACGCCTACGATACCGGCGGTCAGTGTCCCGATACCGATCACCCAGATAAAGAGAGCGATACCATTCATCATCCCATTCAACATCATGAAGTTTTCGAGCGTACTCCACATACCGATCGCCCGCCGGTCTTCAGGATCAAACCAATGCCGCGCTCCCATCTGCTCGCGGAAACGTTTATCAAAAGCGTCAAATTCTTCCTGTGTGGAGATACCTTTCACCGTAAAGATGATCTCGTCCAGTCCGTAGCCGGCGTTATACAAGGTCTGCGCCGTACTGAAAGGGATATAGGCCGGCGCGTTGTTGTCATTATTCTCCGCCTTATAGACGCCGATCACCTGGTAGGCAACACTTCCTGCATTCACATATTTACCCAACGGGGCCTCGCCTTTGAAAAGCACTTCTTTCATACGGGGACTCAGGACAATCACTTTTCTTTTTTCCTTTACATCTATATCATTGATAAAACGGCCGTTTCCAACCGTCATTTCGATATTGTCGATCACCGCCTTCGACGGATGCACACCGTTCAGGGAATAGGCGTTATATTCGTCTCCGTAGGAAAGTGTATCACTCCGGCTGATACTCGCTGTGATCAAGTCAACTTCAGGGTTTTCACGCGGGATGGCGATCAGGTCTTCATCTTTGTATTCGATCCTGCGGTTCATCTGCATCCCCTTATACGGCTTACTCGTATAGCGTGGCCATGTCTCCACCCGGTTCAGGCTGAAATTGCGGAAGTTCGACATGACCCCGTTCTTCAAACCGTTGCCAGCCCCCAAGAGGACAATCAACATGAAGATTCCCCATGCTACGGAGAAGCCGGTCAGGAAGGTACGAAGTTTATTCTTTTGGATCGTACTCCATATTTCTCGGAAATTATCAAAATCAAACATGTCCCAATCCCTTTTCTATTGTTTCTATCAAACCGTCTTTTACACGGATAATACGGTCGGTAGCTTCGGCTACGGAAGGTTCGTGTGTCACGATCACCATCGTCAGCCCTTCGAGGTTTACTCTCCGGAGCAGTTCCATCACCTCGACCGTCGTTTTACTGTCCAACGCTCCGGTCGGCTCATCCGCCAGGATCACCTGCGGCTTGGCAATCAGGGCACGGGCAATGGCAACACGCTGTTTCTGTCCGCCGGACATTTCGTTAGGCATATGTTCCGCCCAATCCTTCAGTCCGACCATATCCAGATATTCCAACGCCATAGCGTTCCTCTTCTTGCGACTGACTCCCTGGTAGTACAGGGGCAACGCGACGTTCTCCATCGCATTTTTGAATGAAATCAGGTTAAAGGACTGGAAAATGAAACCGATCATCCGGTTACGCAGTTCCGCCGCACGGGTTTCGCTCAGATTGCGGATCAACTGCCCGTTCAGGGTATACGTGCCCGTATCGTATGTATCCAGTATTCCTAAGATATTCAGCAATGTAGACTTTCCCGATCCCGACGCCCCCATAATAGACACCATCTCTCCCTTCTCTATATCCAAGTTTATGCCTTTCAAAACATGCAGAGGCGCACCGTTGAAATACGTTTTGTTAATTCCTTCCAGATGAATCATCATATATGTTGTTACTTTTTCTATTAGACGAACATTTTGCAAAATCGTTACACAAATAGGAAAATATTTTGTTATTAACTGCCACAAATATAGGTTTTACCAAAATACCTTGTATCACAAGGTACCAACATTTAACCAAACTTAACTGCTTAAGAGTTTATATTCCCCTGCAAAGGGGAATATTTATATCGACATCTAACTTCCTATGCCTCAGCATCCGTCCTATATTTCCCCTGCATTCATTTTGTTTTCGACGTTGTCGTATATATCTTCGACAACGTCAAATATATATACGACAACGTCGAGAATATACACGACAATGTCGAAAACAGATTACACTTGCATCTAATTGGAGATGCATCCACATCCAATTGGAAATACATCCCTACGCTCTTCTTGTTAATTGCCGATATTACCGTACCTTTGTGCTTTCTAAGAAAAACAAATAACATAACATTAATATAATATGGTAACAATAGGAACACCGAAGTCGGCTACCGCAACGAAAGTTTTGCTCTGCGGTTCCGGCGAATTAGGCAAAGAGTTTGTAATCGAGTTACAGCGTTATGGAGTGGAAGTGATCGCTTTGGACAAATATGCGGACGCTCCGGCCATGCAGGTCGCTCACCGTTCGTATGTTGTATCGATGTTGGACGGAGATGCCTTGCGCGAGATTGTAGAAAAAGAAAAGCCTGACTATATCGTTCCCGAAGTGGAGGCTATCGCAACACAGACGTTGATGGAACTAGAAAAAGAAGGATTCCATGTCATCCCGACTGCACGTGCCACCTGGTTGACCATGAACCGCGAAGGCATCCGCCGTCTGGCTGCCGAGGAATTGGGCCTGCCGACTTCTCCTTATCGCTTTGCCGAGACGGAAGAAGAGTTTATCGAGGCTGTCAAAGTGATCGGGATGCCCTGTGTCGTCAAGCCGATCATGAGTTCGAGCGGACACGGACAGAGTGTCATCCGCAAAGAGGAAGATATCGACCGCTCCTGGCGTTATGCACAGGAAGGCGGACGTGCAGGCGCCGGAAAAGTGATCGTGGAGGGATTTGTCGATTTCGATTACGAAATCACTCAGTTGACCGTTCGCCATATCGGAGGCACTTCATTTCTGGAACCGGTCGGACACGTACAAGTTGACGGCGACTATCGCGAATCCTGGCAGCCACAGGCGATGAGCCCAGTTGCCAAAAAAAAGGCACGTGAAATCGCAGGCAAGATAACGGAGGCGCTTGGCGGTCGAGGTATTTTCGGGGTTGAATTGTTTGTAAAAGGCGAAGATGTCATTTTCAGCGAAGTCTCTCCCCGCCCGCACGATACGGGAATGGTCACGATGATCACGCAGGATCTTTCGCAATTCGCCCTGCATGCCCGTGCCGTATTGGGCTTGCCGATCCCGAACATTGCCTTCCACGGTGCAGGCGCTTCACGCGCCGTTGTGGTCGAAGGGGATAGCAACCAGCTTTCGTTAGGTAACTTGGATAAGGTCCTGGAACAGCCGGACACCCAAATGCGCTTCTTCGGCAAACCGGAGGTTCACGGACATCGCCGTATGGCCGTACTACTGGCACGCGGTTTGGATGTGGCCGATGCACGCCGGAAAACCGGAGTGATGATGGAAAGACTGGAGATAAAGTTGTAATATTCAAAGAAGCCGCTTGTCACAATCATGGATAAGCGGCTTTCTTTTGATTTCTCTGATCCTACAATGTCGCAATCGTTTCAGCGTTTAGGCCCGTAACTGAGGTAATGGTAGCAAAGTCTATTCCTTGCATTTTCATCTTGGCTGCTACCAAATATATACCTTTCTCCATACCTTTCTCCAACCCCTTCTCCATTCCTTTCTCCAGACCTTTCTGCATTCCTTTCTGCATTCCTTTCTCAATTCCTTCCTTTAAACCCTTTTCAACACCTTCCATATATCCTTTCTCAATGGCATAATCCAATACACCCTGATTATCTCGATATATTTTGAGGCTTTCCTCGTATTCCATGCGTTCTTTCTTGTTCATGTTGACTATCTTTGCCAACCTTTCCAATTTTTCAAACAGCTGTTTCTGACCTTTAAACGGTAATGTTTCCAACTTTTCCATATACTTTAGTGTATAAAGCCAATAATCTAAACTCGTTTCACATTCAGCCTCTTCCTTATTGAAGAAAGGCATCTCCAAATAGATCTGGCGCATCGTGTCGCTCATCTGTTTTCCGGTCTCACGATCCGCCAATACGATATCGGTACGCACTTTATCCGTCTTCCCGGATTTAAAGTTCAAGAGAAAAATACCATATACCGGATAAAGTTCAAACTTCCAATCATTTCCACGCCGGTCCTGATCGCTGATAATACGACAAAGATAATATAATCCTCGTTCATAAAAATAAGTTTGAGGAGCATTTTGTACTTCGACGATAAAAATACGACCCTCTTTATCCTTACATTTCAAGTCAAAAACCGCCGCACGACTATCCGTACTTTCCGCCGGCATTTCCACATTCAAAAAAGATAATTCCGTGATTACCCGCTCACCTTCGAACAGGCCGTTCAACAAGTCGACAAGAAGTTCCTTACTGTCTTCTTGTCCGAAAAGGTGTTTAAAGCCTCTATCTACAAAAGGATTGATAAATGTAGCCATAGTTATATGGTTTTAGGTTGTTGTCATCCAAAAAGCGAATGATACATCAAAAGTCTGTTTTTTATTTTGAAAAAACAAATATTCTTACCAATTTTACCTTTGCACAACAAGAATGCAACTTCCCGTGTTTTGTTTATAATAAAGAAAGGAAAAAATAGGAATGAGACTGACTTATATCTATCATAGCGGTTTTGCTATCGAGGCAGACGGATTTGCCATTTTGATCGATTATTACAAAGACACTGGAAAGTCACCGGAGAAAGGTTTCGTGCATGAGGAACTGTTGAATCGCTCGGGTACATTATATATATTGTCCTCTCATTTCCATCCGGATCATTTCAATCCGGAGGTTTTGAGGTGGAAAACATACAAAAAAGATATCGTCTATCTCTTTGGCAAAGATATTCTAAAAAGGAACCGGGCAGGGAAAGAAGATGCGTTCTATCTCAAAAAAGGGGACACCTACGAGGATCATAACCTGCGGATCAGGGCATTCGGATCGACAGACTCCGGCATATCTTTCCTGATCGAAGCCGAGGGGAAACGCCTCTTCCATGCCGGCGACCTGAATAACTGGCACTGGAAAGACGAATCGACTCCCGAAGAAGTCGCAGAAGCAGAAAAGAACTATCTGAAAGAATTAGACGATCTGGTAAAAGTGACCGACAAGTTGGATGTCGCCATGTTTCCGGTCGATCCACGTATCGGGACTGACTTCATGCGCGGTGCACAACAGTTTGCAGATTGCATCAAAACCAATATCTTTGTACCGATGCATTTCTGGGATCGCCCGGCGGAGGTGGTCGCTTTCGGACCTTACGCAGAATCGCGCGGTTGCCGGTATGTGCTGATATCCGCTCCGGGAGAAGGAACAGAAATTTGAGAATTAAAAATTAATAAATTAAAGAGAGGATGGAGATAAAGAGCAGATTTGATCATTTTAATATCAATGTCTTGGATCTGGACAGAAGTATCGCGTTTTATGGAAAAGCGCTCGGTTTGAAAGAACATCACCGCAAAGAAGCGGCAGACGGTTCATTCATTCTGGTTTACCTGACAGACAACGAGACAGGGTTCCTGTTGGAACTGACCTGGCTTCGCGACCGGAAAGAAGCATACGAACTGGGAGACAATGAAAGCCATCTCTGTTTCCGTGTAGCCGGCGATTATGACGAGATACGCGAATATCACCGTGAACTCGGGTATATCTGTTTCGAAAATAACGAGATGGGATTGTACTTTATCAATGACCCCGACGATTATTGGATTGAGATTTTACCTGCTAAACAACATATTGGGTAACATATTCACGCCTATTTCGGTTTTTTTTGAATAAAATCATTGCACCTTACCAGATTCCTCTTATATTTGCTTTCCAGAAAAAGCATTATTAATCTAAAATATAAAATCATGGAGAAGCCTTATGTAGTAGGTATCGATATAGGTGGTACCAATACTGTTTTTGGCGTAGTAGATGCAAGAGGAACAATCTTGTACAGTAGTTCAATTAAAACCGGAAAGTATACTGACATCGACGATTATGTCAGTGAACTTGCTAATGGCTTGAAATTAGTGATCGACCAGGCTGGTGGCGTGGACAAAATAAAAGGTATAGGCGTAGGAGCTCCGAACGGTAACTTCTTCAACGGTTGTATCGAATTCGCACCGAACCTTCCCTGGAAAGGTAAAATTCCTTTAGCGCAGTTGATCAGCGAAAAACTGGGTGGTGTGCCCGTAGCATTGACAAACGATGCGAATGCGGCTGCTATCGGTGAAATGACGTATGGCGCTGCCCGCGGTATGAAAGACTTTATCGTGATCACACTGGGAACCGGTGTTGGTAGCGGTATCGTAATCGGCGGTAACTTGGTTTACGGACATGACGGATTTGCAGGCGAACTGGGTCACGTGATCATGCGTCGTAACAACGGACGTCCTTGCGGTTGCGGTCGTCAAGGCTGTCTGGAAGCATATGCTTCTGCTACTGGTGTTGCCCGTACAGCACGCGAATTCTTGGAAATCCGCAAGGATGACAGTTTGCTTCGCGAATTGGATCCGGACGAAATCACATCAAAAGACGTGTATGATGCAGCAATGAAGAATGACAAGTTAGCATTGGAAATCTTCGAATTCACAGGTAACCTCCTGGGTGAAGCATTCGCTGATTTCGTAGCTTTCTCAAGTCCTGAAGCGATCATCCTGTTCGGCGGTCTGACCAAATCCGGCGATCTGATCATGAACCCGATCAAACGTTCAATGGAAAAGAACATGCTGAAAGTATTCGAAGGTAAGACTAAATTATTATTCTCTCAATTGAAAGAAAGCGATGCTGCCGTATTGGGCGCAAGCGCACTGGGTTGGGAAGTAAAATAAATTGCAGTTGAAAGTTGAAAGTTAAAAGTTGAAAGTTGCGACAAGCCATATTTTCAACTCTCCACTTTCAACTTTCAACTTTTAACTCTTATGCATCCTTTACATCAATTTGAATATTGTCCGAAATGCGGAACCAAGGCTTTTGTGGAACGCAACGAGAAAGCCAAACAATGCACGGCCTGCGGGTTCATCTATTATTTCAATCCTTCCTCGGCCGTTGCCTGTTTTATCCGTAACTCCAGAGGAGAATTGCTACTGGTACGCCGAGCCAAAGAACCAGCCAAAGGGACGCTCGATCTGCCGGGTGGTTTTGTTGACATGCATGAATCGGCTGAAGAAGCAGCCCAGCGAGAAGTAAAAGAAGAAACAGGCCTCGACATCACCGGTTGCCGCTATCTTTTTTCCATCCCCAATCTTTATCCTTATTGCGGCTTTGAGGTGCATACGGTCGATATGTTTTTCGAATGCCTCACCGAATCCTTCGACAGAGCAAAGGCTGAAGACGATGCAGCCGAGATCATTATTCTGCCAACCAACCAATTGAATCCGGACGATTTCGGATTGCAATCTATCAAAAAAGCAGTAGACCGCTATATAAAGTAATATATTTCTTATATTTGCAACTTAGAACCAACATATACCGTTATATTTATATATATCTGTATTATAAAAGCTAAGGAGTGATGAAAAGAATACTTATTCCACTGTGCATAGTGGTGGGAAGTCATGTCGCATACGGGCAGCGGTCGTACCAGTTTGATGCACCGGATCGCCTATTTGTAGAAGGAAAAGAGTTGTTCAGTTTAAAAAATTATGCCGGTTGCATTGACAAGCTGGAAGCTTATAAGCAGCATTCCACCGATGCCGACCTGATCCAAGAGGCAGACTATATGCTAGTCTATGCCGCTTATGAACAGGGGCGCCCCAATGCTGACGAATTGTTAAAGGATTATCTGGAAGAATATCCGGCTTCCCGTCATAGCGACGAGATCGGTTACATGATCGGTTCCGTGCATTTCGAACGCGGAGAATATGAGAAAGCTATTTTCTGGTTCAACGAAGCCGATATCGACATGTTGAGTCCTGAACAGCAGGAAGCTTATTCTTTCCGCCTGGCTTATTCGCTGTTGCAGACCGGCGAGATGGAAAAGGCACGTGGCTATTTCGCCCGGATCGAACAGATCGGAGACAAATACAAGGAAGCTTCGACCTATTATGTCGCCTACATCGACTACGCGATGGGAAATTACAACAATGCCTTGATCGAGTTCTCCCGTCTGAAAGAAAGTCCGAAATATCGTGAGCAGTCACAATATTATATCGCACAGATTTATTTTATTCAGAGTAAATACGAAAAGGTGGTGAAAGAAGGTGAAGAACTTCTCTCCCTCTACCCCGGCAGCAAAAACAACAGCGAGATGTTCCGGATTGTCGGTGATTCATATTACCACTTAGGCGACCAGGGGAAAGCGATCCAGATGTTGAGCAAGTATGTTTCATCTACGGAGAACCCGCTCCGCAGCGATCTGTACATTTTAGGTGTATGCTACTTCAATAAAGGAAATTATAGCAGTGCTGTCAACGCTTTGAGCCGGACCGTACGCCAGAACGACGAGTTGACGCAGAACGCCTATCTCTATCTTGGACAGTCTTATCTGAAGTTAGGTGACAAAAACAATGCCCGTATGGCATTCGAGGCAGCTGCCACCTCTTCATTCGACAAACAGATAAAAGAGGTAGCCATGTACAACTACGCATTGCTGATCCACGAAACAGCATTTACAGGGTTCGGCGAATCGGTGACAATCTTCGAAGACTTCCTGAACGATTTCCCGAATTCGCAATATGCAGACAAGGTGAATGACTATCTGGTCGAGGTCTACCTGACAACCAAGAATTACGAAGCCGCTTTGAAATCGATCAATAAGATCAAACATCCGAGCACCAAGATATTGGAAGCCAAACAGGACATTCTTTTCCAACTCGGCACACAGGCTTTCGCCAATGTCAAATTGAATGACGCCGTCAGCTTGTTCAGCCGGGCAATCCAGCTCGGCTCCTATAATATGGAAGCCCGCAACGACGCCTATTTCTGGCGCGGCGAATCCTATTACCGCATGGGAGAATATGAAAACGCGATATCGGACTACCGCACATATCTGAACAATACGCGCCAGCGCAATACGGATATGTATGCCCTGGCTTACTATAACTTAGGTTACAGCTATTTCAAACTACGGGATTACAGTGCAGCCCTGAACCGCTTCCGCCAATATGTCGACCTGGAGAGTAACCAGCAGGCCGCATCTCTGGCAGACGCTTACAACCGTATCGGTGACTGCCTGTATCAGAACCGTCAGTTCAGTCTGGCTGAAGAAAACTATTCACGCGCAACCCAGTTGTCTCCTTCCGCAGGCGATTATTCGATCTACCAAAAGGGATTCCTATTAGGATTACAGAAAGATTATAGAGGCAAGATCAGCGCAATGGACCGACTGATCAGCGAATATCCGGAGTCGCAGTATGTAGACGATGCGCTGTTCGAGAAAGGACGCTCCTATGTATTGCTCGAAAACAGTTCTTCTGCCGCACAAGCGTTCGAAAAGCTGATCCGCGAATTTCCCCAAAGCAGCTTGGCACGCAAAGCCGGTATCCAACTCGGTCTGCTTTACTACAACGACAATCAGCCGGAAAAGGCGCTCACAGCCTACAAGCAGGTCATCAGCAACTACCCGGGTAGCGAAGAGGCCAAAATCGCTTTGCAGGATTTGAAGTCCGTCTATATCGACCTCAACGATATCAATGCTTATGCCAGCTATGTAAACTCCATAGGCGGCAATATCCGCCTGGAAGTAGGCGAACAGGATTCACTGACTTACATCGCTGCCGAAAAACTTTTCATGCGCGGTGACAACGACGGTGCTCGCCGCAGTCTGGTGAATTACCTGCAAACATTCCCTGAAGGGGCTTTCAGTTCGAATGCCAACTTTTATTTAGGCAGCATAGCTTTCGCCAAGAAAGAGTTCGACGAAGCCGTCCAGCGGTTCAAATCGGTCATTGCCAGCGGTGACACCAAGTTCCTTGAAGAGTCGGTTGCCCGCACAGCTGAAATCGAATATCTGGGCAATGATTATCCGGCAGCCTTGGAAAGCTTCAAACGCTTGCAGATCGTAGCCGAGAATCCGGAGAACAAACAGGCTGCCCGTTTAGGTATCATGCGCTGCGCTTTGCAGACCGGACAGCAGAAAGACGCACTTCTGGCCGCAGACGAGCTGCTGAAAGAGCCGAAGCTATCTCCCGAACTGGAAGCCGAAGCCCGTTATGTGCGTGCTAAAGCCTATATCGACCAGAAACAGGCGAACAAAGCGCTTGCCGACCTAAAAGAATTGAGCAAAGACACCCGTACGGTACACGGTGCGGAAGCCAAATATCTGTTGGCCCAATTGTATTATGACACCAACGATGACAAGAATGCCGAAAAGGTGCTGATGAACTTCATCGAGAACGGTACGCCTCACCAATACTGGCTGGCTCGCGGATTCATCCTGCTGGCCGACATCTATATCCGCCAGGGTGACGACTTCCAGGCTCGTCAATATCTCACCAGCCTGCAAAACAATTATAAAGGTGATGACGATATCGCCGGTATGATAGAAAATAGATTGGGTAAACTTAAGAACTAAGAAGAAGTGATGAAGACAATATACAACATCAAAGCATTGTGTGTGGTGGCCCTGTTAGGGAGCGCCGCAACCGTCAGTGCACAAGAAGACAAAACGAAGGAAAAAGACCTGAACCGGGAAATGACGCTGGAACGTGAATATGACCCGACCGTACAGGACGCCAGCAAAGTAAACACACTGCCGGTCATCAAAGAGCCGGTTGTCAAGAAGATGCCGATCGATTACGCAACTTTCACCGTCCCGGCCGATCCTGAGAAGGAAATCAGCCTGTTACCTTCAGGCAATATCATGACGGATATCCAGTATAATAAACGACGCGGTTATTTCAATTTCGGCGGAGGCACGTATCTGAACCTGAACGGCGACGTGGGCTACCATATCCTGAGCACAGACAAGGATAAGCTGAATATTTGGTTCTCTCATCGTTCGACGAACGGGAAGGTGAAATATATCGATACGGATTTTGACAAGGTTAAAGCTAAATTGAATGATAATTTAGGTGGCCTCAACTTTAAACACGCATTTAAAAAACTGTCGCTGGACATGGGGATCAAATACGGATATTCCGCATTCAATTACTACGGTTTACCGGTTTACAGCCCCGAATCGTCAGTTGCATTAGTTCCGGAAAATTTCGACCGTGAAACCAATCAGGTAAACCAGGCTATCCAAGCAAAGATCGGAGTCGAATCAAAAGAAGACGCTCCTGTCGGCTATCTGTTAGATCTCGGATATACCAACTTCTCCCATAAATATGCGTTAAGCAAGGAACAAGACGGACCGACAGAACATACGTTCGACGTAAAGTTCGATTTGAACGCCCGTTTCGGCGGTGAACAGCGCATCGGATTAGGGGGTAACGTAGAATACTTCAATTACAGCCTGCCAACAATGGGCGGACAGGAATATTTGGAATTTGAAAACCATGCCGAAGCTACTCTTTCACCTTATTACAAGGTGTCGGGAGACAATTGGAATTTGAAGTTAGGTGCAAACATCATGTTTGTAACCGGTGACAACAGTAAATTTATGGCTTCCCCCAATATTACGGCCGACGTGGAAGTTGCCGATAAGACACAGCTCTACCTGGTTGCCGGCGGCAAACTCTACTCAAACAGCATGTACGAAATTTCACAGGTCAATCGCTACATCAACCCAACGATGGAACTGCTTCCTTCCCGTAACTATCTGGATGGAATGATCGGTATCAGAAGTGGTATCGCTCCCGGTTTCTGGTTCGATGTATTCGGAGGTTATAAGATCACGAACGACGAAGTTTTCTTCGTTCCGTCGCTTCTTCCCCCAAGTCTGCAAGGCGATATTTTTGCCAATACCAGCGTAGCGATGCAAGCAAATGCGAAACATGCGTTCGGCGGTATCAATCTGAAATATAGCTATCAGCAATTATTCGATATCAACCTGAAAGGTGTTTACAATAGTTGGAACGTCGACGATATCGAAGATGCTTACGGCAAACCCGAAATGGAATTGACAGCCGGTGTCACCGTCCATCCGATCAACCAGGTAACTGCTTCTTTGGATTATTATTTAGCAACTGGCCGCAAGACGTTCTTAGGAAAATCGGAAGGTGAAAAGATGAAAAACATCAATGAACTCAACCTGACCGGAACTTACACCCTGAACGACACTTTCGGGCTGTATCTGAAACTGAACAACGTCCTGTTCCAGAAATACGAACTCTATTACGGCTATCCGATGCAGAGTTTCAGCGCAATGATCGGTGTGAACATCAATTTCTGACACTACCGGTTTCTACTTGTGCGGCAGTGTACCAGAAAGGGCTTACAATCCAACCTTTTTCGGTACACTGCCGTTCTTTTTTCGCACGCCTGATCTCTCCTCATCTCTTTTCACCGGAAAACATCGTATATTTGTCCCCCAAATTAAAGAGACGACTATGCAAGGGACAAAAAATCTGACGGAAGGACCTATTAAAAAGCAACTATTTAACCTGGCGCTTCCCATCATGGGAACTTCTTTTATCCAAATGGCCTACAGCATCACCGATATGGCTTGGGTTGGGCGCCTGGGGAGCGAAGCGGTAGCCGCTATCGGGGCAGTCGGTATCTTGACGTGGATGACAACTTCGATTGCTTACCTAAACAAAGTCGGCGCGGAGGTCAGCGTCGCACAAAGTATTGGAGCTCGCGAGGAAGGTGACGCACGTACCTTCGCCGCTCACAATCTGACGATCGCCCTGATCATCTCGCTATGTTGGGGAGCTATGCTTTTCGCCTTTGCCAACCCGATAATCGGTTTCTTTAAGTTAGAAGCGGCTATTTCAGCACAGGCAATAGACTATCTGAGGATTGTCTCGACCGGATTCCCGCTCATTTTCTTAGCGGCAGCCTGCACGGGTATCTATAATGCCGCGGGACTAAGCAAAATACCCTTCTATGTCAGTGGAACCGGATTGATTATGAATATGGTGCTCGATCCCCTGTTTATATTCGGATTCGGGATGGGTACGGACGGTGCAGCCTGTGCAACCTGGCTATCGGAAGCGACCGTACTTGCCATTTTCATCTATCATCTGAAAAAGAAGAACAAACTGTTTGGAGGATTTCCTTTCTTTGTCCGGTTAAAAAGCCGCTACAGCAAACGTATTTTCCAGTTAGGACTTCCTGTCGCATTGTTAAACAGCCTGTTTGCCATTATCAACCTGATGATGGCACGCACGGCATCGACCTATGGCGGACATATCGGACTAATGACAATGACAGCCGGAGGACAAATCGAAGCAATCGCCTGGAATACCTCGCAAGGATTTAGTACGGCTCTAAGCACATTCGTAGCTCAAAACTTTGCCGCACAGAAAAAAGAACGTGTTCTGGGTGCCTATCATACGACTCTAAAAATGACAGCTATGTTCGGTATCTTTTGCACACTGCTTTTCGTGTTCTTCGGTAGCGAAGTATTCTCGCTGATCATACCCGAAAAGGCTGCTTATGAGGCAGGAGGTGTTTTTCTCCGCATCGACGGTTACTCAATGTTGTTCATGATGCTGGAAATAACGATGCAAGGGTTGTTCTATGGGACAGGCCGCACGATCCCTCCCGCCATCATCAGCATCACGTTCAATAGCCTGCGTATCCCAATGGCGATCGGATTGACGGCAATGGGGCTGGGTATTACAGGTGTCTGGTGGGCAATCAGCATCTCAAGTATGCTAAAAGGGATCGTCGCATTCATCTGGTTCCGCATTTTACAGAAGAAGATATTGTGATACAACAAACTATTCCGTATTTTTGCCAATCCGTATTGTCATAGCAACGACAACCGACTATTCAATAAAAAAAATAACATCATAATGAACAACGAATTAAAGCCGGAAACCCTCTGCGTGCAGGGAGGCTGGCAACCGAAAAAAGGAGAACCGCGCGTCCTGCCTATCTATCAGAGCACGACATTCAAGTACGACACCAGCGAACAGATGGCTAAACTGTTCGACCTGGAAGAGAGTGGATATTTCTACACCCGCCTGCAAAACCCGACAAACGATGCTGTCGCAGCCAAGATCGCCGCTTTGGAAGGTGGCGTAGGCGCCATGCTGACTTCTTCCGGGCAGGCAGCCAATTTCTATGCCGTATTCAACATCTGCCAGGCTGGCGACCACATGGTTTGCTCGTCCACGATCTATGGTGGAACGTTCAACTTGTTCGGTGTGACGATGAAGAAGTTGGGTATCGAAGTGACATTCATCGATCCTGATGCCCCAGAAGAAGAAATATCAGCTGCTTTCCGTCCTAACACAAAGGCTTTGTTTGGAGAAACCTTGTCCAATCCGGGCATGAGCGTACTCGATATCGAAAAGTTTGCCCGTATCGCCCACAATCATGGTGTGCCTCTGATCGTGGATAACACATTCGCGACACCGATTAACTGCCGTCCATTCGAATGGGGAGCCGATATCGTGACTCATTCAACAACCAAGTATATGGACGGCCATGCGACAAGCGTAGGCGGTGCAGTTGTGGACAGTGGCAACTTCGACTGGGACACGCATGCTGACAAATTCCCCGGTCTAACAACCCCGGACGAATCTTATCATGGCCTAACCTACACAAAAGCTTTCGGCAAGATGGCTTATATGACAAAGGCTACGGCACAGTTGATGCGCGACCTGGGTTCTATCCAGGCTCCCATGAATGCCTTCTTGTTGAATTTAGGGCTTGAAACCCTGCACCTGCGTATGCCACAACATTGCAAGAACGCCCAACAAGTTGCCGAATGGCTGGAAGCAAACGAGCAGGTTGCCTGGGTGAATTTCCCCGGATTAAAGAGTAATAAATATTACGAACTGGCCCGGAAATACATGCCAAACGGGACTTGCGGCGTAATCGCTTTCGGCTTGAAAGGTTCTCGTGAAGATGCGATCCATTTTATGGATAACCTGAAGATGATCTGCATCGTGACTCACGTAGCGGATGCTCGTACCTGTGTCCTCCACCCTGCCAGCCATACACACCGTCAGTTGACGGACAAACAGCTGATCGAAGCAGGTGTTGCTCCCGACCTGATCCGTTTGTCTGTCGGCATCGAAAATGCAAACGACATCATCGCGGATATCGAGCAGGCGTTGAAATAACAACCATTAAATGCAGATTTATCGGTATGGAATAAAATAATGGCACTCTGTAGGGGCGGGGTTCTACTCCGCCCTATAAAAATGACGTCTGCCTTGCCGGATTCAATAGGCAGAGCAGAGCCCTGCCCCTACAAACGATAATCATTTTGTATGACCATGCTATCTATGTTCCACACAGATAAACCAACATTTATAATTCACAACCATCAAATCGATAACGTCTTCCCTAATCGGTATATCCACCGGGTTGATAAACGACGCCACAAGGAAGCAGGCGTCTCCTCCATCAACAAATCCAGACGGAACTCACGCAGGATCAACCAATCCGCTTGTTTCACCCAATGAGAAAAAGCGGGATTCGGCCGATGAGTACGCGATAGTTCCAACAAAGCATCCAGGTCAAACCGATCTGCAACGACGCCAGCACCAGCCTGAACCGCATCAAAAGCATTACAGGATTGTTCGATATGGGTCGGTACCATCAATACAGGTTTACCCAGATACATAGCCTCACAAACAGACTCGAAACCTGCTGTCGTAGCATAAGCTTTCGCACCCGCCATATAACGGATAAACAGCGTGTCATTCAGTTGATGGAAAGAAAGAAAAGAGTCTACTTTTACTTCCGGACGAACCTCCTTTTTATCCCAAAATATATGCAAAGCAACATTCGGATGCACCTTGTGCCAGGACCGTATCTCTTCGCTGAATCCGCTATTCAGTAAGTAGCCATGCAGATAATCCCCGTTCACCGGCGTTGTTTCCAACACTTCCTTGCGCAGAAGAGGAGGAACCACGACAATCCTTTCTGACGGAACCTCACGCATCTTGCGAAAAGACAAAGCCAGTTTTTTTGTGGCTCCTATTGCCGTCATGCGAGTGAAAAACTTCAAGGAGACAAGTGACAGTCTGTTTTGTCCAGGAAAGACAAAGTCAGGATGTAAAAACAAATACTGGTGCGCAATACAAACCATCAGGGCTTTCGGATGGCAAAACAGATAAGTCAGTCCGGTCAGTAGTTCGTAGAAGTTTACGACAACATCCGCTCCCGTCTCCTTTATCATCCGGTTGATATACCGGATACTTGAGAGATATTTATGCAACCTAAACAGGTTATAAGCCACACTCCTTACCAAATTGACCTGCTTATTCTTGGCCGAAGGAAGGAAGTTCGGGCTCTCGAACGGATAAACAGGAACACCGATCTTCTCGCTAAAAAAACCGGGAAGCCGGCGTGCCGGACTTTTTCCGACCAGAACCCCCACGATCTCATGCCCTTCATCCGCCAATTTCTGGCGAAGAGAAAGCGCCTGGGTCAGGTGACCACGTCCTTCACCTTGTATGATAAACAGTATTTTCATATTACTTCGGCATAATACAGACCGGAAGAGGCCTTTTCATTACGGTCATAATCTTCCTTACTATATGAAACAATATTCCAGTCGCCTTGTTCATTCTCAACGAGTGCCGTAAGGCTTTCCACCCAGTCGCCGGAATTCAGATAATGGATATCCCCATACCGTACGTTAGCTGCCTGATGGATATGTCCGCAGATAATACCGTCCAATTTCTTCGCCTCCGCCAGTTTAACCAGCTCCTTTTCGAAATCGGAAATATAAGAGACAGCACTTTTCACTTTATGTTTGACATGTTGGGAAAGTGAAAAGTAAGGCTTTCCTGCTTTTTCCCTCCGCTGGTTGTATATACGGTTCAGCCACAACAGAAAAGTATAGCCCATATCTCCCAACATCGCTAACCAACGCATATTCGTAGTAACCGTATCGAAGATATCTCCATGTGTCACCAAATAGCGCTTCCCGTGTGTATTCAGAATATAATCTTTCACGACAGAGAGGTTGGAGAAGGTAAACGGAACCAGGTTGTCCAGAAAATCGTCATGATTGCCACGTATATAGACAATCTCCGTTCCCTGCTTTTCCATCATCTTCATCAGAACTTTAAAGAAATCGGTATGTTGTTGCTTCCAGCGACGACCGGATTTCTGGAGTTGCCAGCCATCGATGATATCACCGTTCAGTATCAGGCGGTCACAGTTAACATGTTTAAGGAAATTCGTCACTTCCTCGGTCCGTGAATGCTCGGAACCTAAGTGAATGTCCGACAGGACAATGGTTGGATAATACTTTCTTAGTTTCATGTTCTTTCTATTAACATGATACAAAAAAACGTACTTTGTATTACGGCGTTGCAACAGCCATATGAAAAAACAATGAAGGCCACTCCTTCACAGGGGCAGCCTTCATACAATTTATAGAAAATCCAAATCAATCTTCTGCCTGAGTTGCCTCGTAAGCTTTTAACAGCTTGTCCTGGACATCCGACGGAACCAGCTCATAGCTGGAGAACTTCATCGTAAATGAAGCACGTCCACCTGTGATGGAACTCAAAGATGTCGAGTACGAAGACATCTCTTTCAAAGGCACTTTAGCCAACAGCTTTTCGTAGCCTTTTTCACTATTCATACCCATAATGATGGCGCGACGTCCCTGCAGGTCACTCATCACGTCGCCCAGATAATCAGCCGGAACCGATACTTCTACATCATAAACAGGTTCCAGGATCTTAGGACCAGCTTCTTTAAAAGCGGTACTGAAAGCATTACGGCCTGCCAGCATGAAAGAAATTTCATTACTGTCTACCGGGTGCATCTTTCCATCATAGACGATGATGCGCACATCACGAGCATACGAACCAGTCAACGGTCCCTGCTCCATACGAGCCATAATACCTTTCAGGATGGCCGGCAGAAAACGGGCATCGATGGCTCCACCAACGATACTGTTAATAAATACCAGCTTTCCACCCCAGTCCAAATCTATTGTCTGCGTATCACGTACGCTGATTTTATATTCTTGTCCGCCAAAACGATATGTATCCGGTGCCGGCATACCTTCGTAATACGGTTCGATGATCAAGTGAACTTCACCAAATTGGCCTGCACCACCCGACTGTTTCTTATGGCGGTAGTCCGCACGAGAAGCTTTCGTGATGGTTTCACGATATGGGATCTTCGGTTCGTAAAACTCAATCGGCAATTTATCATTGTTCTCAATTCTCCATTTCAATGTGCGAAGATGGAATTCTCCCTGACCGGAAACGATCGTCTGTTTCAATTCTTTGGACTGTTCGATCATCCATGTCGGATCTTCTTCGCGCATACGCATCAAGATTTCCATCATCTTTTCGGCGTCTGCCTCATTAACCGGTTTCACGGCACGGCGATACTTCGGGTCCGGATATTTGATAAAGTCGAAACGATAATCACATCCTTTACCATTCAAAGTATTACCACGACGAACATCTTTCAACTTAACGGTAGCACCGATATCTCCGGCAACCATTTCGGCCACGGCGTTACGGGTCTGCCCGGCAACAGAGAACAACTGCGCGATACGCTCCTTCGAACCACGGTCGGCATTCAGCAAATCGTCACCTTCTTTTACCTTACCCGATATCACTTTAAAATAGGAAACCTGGCCGATATGTGGCTCTACAGTCGTCTTAAAGAAGAACAAGCTGGTCGGCCCGTTCGAATCAGGAGTCACTTCCACACCGTCAGTAGTTACTGGACGAGGCATCTTATCTGTACAAGGGACTACATTACCAAGGAATTCAAGCGTACGGCGGACACACATGTCACGACCGGCACATACGCAGAAAACAGGGAACATCCCCCGGATAACAAGACCTGCACGAATACCAGCACGCATATCATCTTCACTCAATGTACCTTCTTCAAAGAATTTTTCCATCAGCATATCGTCATGTTCGGCAGCCGATTCGACCAGTGCTTTATGAAGTTCCATCGCCTTATCCATTTCTTCCGCCGGAATTTCCAGCACTTCGGGAACACCGCCTTCAGGTTTCCAACGATACATCTTCATCTTCAACACATCGACAACCGCATTGAAAGACGAACCTGTAGAAACCGGATACTGGATAGGCACCACCTTTCCGCCCCATTGTTCACGTAACTGAGCGATTGTCCCATCATAATCAGCCTTATCGTTATCCAATTGATTCACAACAAAGATAACTGGCTTATGAAATTGTTCTGTATACCGAAACTGGTTGATTGTACCGACTTCCACGCCATACTGGGCATTCAATACCATCAGCGCCGTGTCTGTCACATTCAGAGCAGAAACTGCACCACCGATAAAATCGTCTGAACCCGGACAATCAATGAAATTCAACTTTCTGTCCTGCCATTCAACACTGAAAACGGTCGAGAATACCGAGTAACCATACTCCTTCTCAACCGGGAAATAATCGCTCACTGTGTTTCCGGATTCCACACTTCCGCGACGTTTTATAACTCCACCCTCGTAAAGCATCGCTTCAGCGAGAGTGGTTTTCCCAGAGCCCGAACTTCCCAAGATAGAGATGTTCTTGATTTCGTTTGTTTGGTATACTTTCATGATATCAAGGTATTAATTTGTGTTTAACAATAAAGATTGCCCCGCAAACCCTTTTCATTCACGGGACCGCAAATTAGAGATTGTAAAGGAGAAAAACAATTCCAAGTTCAGTGTTTGAGAACTATGTTATTTAACAGCTTAAAGATAAAGAGCGGAAAGAAAGACAGATAGAGACAAAATGTTGCTATCTTTGTAGTACGAAAAAGCAGAACAGAATGGCAGGTTTATATATCCACATTCCTTTTTGCGCCAAACGGTGCCTATATTGTGACTTCTTTTCCAACACGGATATGAAGTTCAAAGAACCATATGTCAGTGCGGTTATCCGGGAGATGCAACTACGCCAAGAATATATAGGAGAAGAACCTCTTGACACCATCTATTTCGGAGGTGGCACGCCCTCTCAACTTCAGCAGGCCGACTTCGAGCGGATATTCAAGGCCATAGACTGCCTGTTCAATATAAGCTCATGCAAAGAAATTACGCTGGAAGCCAATCCCGACGATATGACGCCGGAATATGTTGCCTCTCTCCGCAACCTACCCTTCAACCGGGTCAGTATGGGAGTACAAAGTTTCAAAGAGAAAGACCTCCATTTCCTGAATCGGCGCCATGACCGCGAACAGGCTTTGCGTGCGGTCGGACTTTGCAAAGAAAATGGTATCCAAAATATAAGTATCGACTTGATATACGGATTGCCCGGACAGACCCTGGAAAAATGGCAAGAGAATCTGGATGACGCGATCCACCTGGAGATTCCCCATATCTCAGCCTACCATTTAATATATGAAGAAGGGACAGCCCTATATAAGTTGATGGAAGCAGGGAAAGTGGCTCCCATTGAAGAAGAGTTGAGTGTCACCCTTTTCTCCACCTTAATCAATAGACTGGCCGAAGCCGGATATCTCCATTACGAGATTTCCAATTTTGCACGTCCCGGTTATTTTTCCCAGCATAACAGCTCCTATTGGACCGGCAAAAAATATATCGGTATCGGGCCTTCCGCCCATTCCTATGATGGAGAAAGCCGACAATGGAACATCTCTTCCCTTCCCCACTACTTAGAAGGGATAAGGACAGGCATTCCCAATATAGAGATAGAAAAATTAGACATCAACACAAAATACAACGACTTTATCATCACCGGACTACGCACTATGTGGGGAATCCGGACGTCTGACATCCGGGAACAGTTCGGAGAAGAAAAGCAAGCCTATCTCGAACGGCAGGCAGCCACCTATTTACATCAGGGATTGCTTATCTATGAAAACGACACCTTAACTCTCTCGAAAGAAGGTATTTTCATCTCCGATGGTATAATGAGCGACCTTTTATGGGTATAAAGGTAAGTTGCAGACATTTGACAAAGTCATTAAATTACACCAAACTGCCTGTTTTCACAACGAACCGAAGGGTTAACCGTACATTTTCTGCACATTTTTACTATTTTTGAGAATAAAATTAACCAACATATTAAACTATTATCTATATTTGCCCCAACAAAAGACAGTAAGTAGTGCCATATCTATACATAATATCGGGATGCAACGGAGCAGGAAAAACGACAGCTTCTTTCACAATTCTTCCAGAAATGTTGAAGTGTAAAGAGTTCGTTAATTCCGACGAGATTGCCAAGGGGCTTTCCCCTTTTAATTCTGATAGTATCGCGGTAGCCGTTGAAGCCAGTCGTATTATGTATAAACGCATAAAAGAACTAATCGCTTCGGGTGAAACGTTCGCAATGGAAACTACACTGGCCACCCGTTCAGGTGCAAACCTGATCCGGGAAGCACAAAGGGAAGGGTATTATGTGACATTGTTATATTTCTGGCTGAACACACCGGATCTGGCAGTGGAGCGAGTTAAAATGAGAGTGGCCGCCGGAGGACATAACATTCCGGAGAGTACCATCCGCCGTCGCTACGAGGCAGGTATTCACAATCTCTTTGAACTATATATCCCCATTTGTGATTATTGGATGATTGCAGACAACTCCATGTCACCGATGGAAGTAATTGCCAAAGGTTTCAGGAGCGATAAAAAAGAGATATATAATTCGGATATTTATACAAAACTTGAGCATCATGAGTGAACAAGAAGTTAGAGAATTTGAAGAGAATATAGTTAAAGGTGCCAATATCGCTTTCCAGCGATTAGTAAACCAGAAAAAGAAAGAAGACGGTGAATTAGTCTTCTCACGCAACGGATACATCTTCCGCGTAAAAGCAGCTGATTTAGAAAAAGGGATGTTTTAACTATTATATTGGATATACAAAAGGGCTGATGAATCAGATTCATCGGCTTTTTTTGTATCCAGACGTTTCTTCTTCCAAATTATATAATTACTTTTGACTCTGCCCAAAAGGAAGAATCAGAAATATGGAAAACATCAAAATAACGGGAGCTTACGAGAATAACCTCAAACATATCTCACTGGAAATCCCCAAGAAACGAATCACAATTTTCACCGGAGTCTCCGGTTCCGGCAAATCATCCTTAGTACTGGACACCATTGCCGCCAGCTCCCGGCGGGAACTGAACGAGACTTTTCCCAGCTTCGTCCAGCAATATCTGCCAAAATACGGACGTCCGCATGTGGACAAAATCGAACATCTCCCGGTCGCAATCGTGATAGACCAAAAGAAGCCAGCTCCCAACGCCCGCTCTACCGTGGGGACTTACACAGACATCTATTCTCTGCTCCGGTTACTTTTTTCCCGCGTCGGCAAGCCTTTTGTCGGTTATTCCGACACGTTCTCCTTCAATCATCCGCAAGGAAGATGTCCCCGCTGTGACGGATTGGGAGAAGTACGCGAACTAGACATCCATAAACTAGTCGACTTCAACAAGTCTCTGAACGATGAAGATACGATCCATTACGTTGCTTTTCACCGCGGCGGATGGCGATGGATACGGTATGCTTGCAGCGGCCTGTTCGATCTGGACAAAAAGATTAAAGACTATACCCCGGAAGAACTGGAATTATTTCTCTATTCCCCTCAGATCCGGCTTAAGAATCCACCGGCCGACTGGCCCCGGACCGCCAAGTACGAAGGTCTGGTCACTCGTATGTACCGCAGCATCATCAATTCGGAAGAAGGCAAACTACATCAGAAATTACTGGAACCAATGGTCACGATGGGCATATGCCCGGATTGCGGAGGTTCACGACTAAACAGCACCGTCCTTTCTTGCCGGATTGGAGAGAAAAACATTGCCGAGGTCACCAGTCTCGCCATTCCCGATATCCTTAACTGGCTACAGAATATCGACGATCCTTTGGCAAATGACCTGAAGCAGGCTATCAGAAACCGCCTGTCCGCCCTTGAAGAGATCGGATTAGGCTACCTGACGCTCGACCGCAATATGGGAACACTTTCCGGAGGTGAAGCACAACGTTGCAAGATTGCCAAATATATCAATTCCGCTCTGTCCGATATGCTGTATGTACTCGATGAACCCAGTGTCGGACTGCACAGCCATGACATCTGTCTGCTCAAAGCATCCGTACGGAAGTTGCGCGACCACGGCAACACGGTTCTTTTAGTAGAGCATCACAAGGAAATGATTCAGATCGCAGACCACATCGTCGACATGGGTCCCGGCTCCGGCATGGACGGCGGAAATGTCCTGTATGAAGGCAGCTATAAAGGCCTACTGGAAAGCGGCACGCAAACCGGATCGATGATCGCAGAAAAATCACCACTAAAAACAGAAATCCGTACGCCGTCCGGCTGGTTTACACTCGAACACGCGAAGAAACATAACTTAAAGGATCTGACGGTCCATTTTCCGATTGGCCTATTTACAGTAATCGCGGGAGTTGCCGGTTCGGGGAAAAGTTCCTTGATGGAATGCTTCCGCCAAACCTGTAAAGATGATGTGATTTATATCAGTCAGAAAAATATCGGTATCAGCTTACGCTCCACCCCCGCGACTTATATCGGAGTAGCAGATGATATACGCAAGCTCTTTGCCCGTAAAAGCAAAGCCGGATTGAACATGTTTACTTTCAACGGAAAAGGCGGCTGTCCGGTATGCAGTGGAAAAGGCGTCATCGTATCAGATATGGCTTTTATGGATTCAATCGAAACCGTCTGTGAAGCCTGCGGCGGATTACGTTATTCACAAGAAGCACTGCAATATACTGTCAACGGACTGAATATAGCAGAAGTAATGGACCTGACCGTACGGAAAGCCTCGCTCCATTTTGCCGGGACAGAAATAGAAAAAAAATTACAGCCCTTGATGAAAGTCGGCCTGGGCTACCTGCACCTCAACCAGGCACTTTCGACTCTTTCCGGAGGAGAGCTACAGCGTGTCAAACTCGCCTCTTATCTCGATAACAAGAGCAAAATCTTCATCTTAGACGAACCGACCGACGGGCTCCATGTCAAAGATATACATCAAATCATCCATCTTTTCGATTCGATGGTAGACCAAGGCAACTCCATCTTCCTGATAGAACATAATCTGGATGTTCTGAAAGCAGCCGACTATGTGATCGAACTAGGTCCCGGTGGCGGACAAATGGGTGGCGAACTGCTCTTCTACGGAACCCCGGCAGAAATGCTTTCATGTGAACAGTCCGTTACAGCGGAATACTTAAAAAAAGAATTGCCTCACCCGATATTCCCTGAAACAAATGAGGTTTAAAGATCACTGTCACTTTATCCCCCTTCATTCCGTTCTACTGATTGCCAATATCTCGGAAAATGAGATCGGCCATTCGATTGCATTCATCAATGTTTCAAAAGCAATCCTCAAATTAAGGGGGACAGGAGTTTGACCGGAAAAAAGATCACATACAGTCAATGCAAGCAACATCTTTTTGTTATAATGCATTCCCTTCAAAGTAACCAAGCTGGACAATACCGAAACGGAACGTGCCCCTTCAAAGTCAGAATCGGCAATATCCGTTTTATCTCTCAATGATTGATAATGTCGACAGCTTTTTATGTCGGCACTTGTGCCCATTGCTTCCACAATATCCAATAATACGCAACAGATTGCAATTCTTTCCGATTCTCCTGAGCTCATACTCAAATTATGGTGCCGCCCTGCTCCCCTATGTTTGGCATCTATATAATTAAAAAGCGTGGGAACTGTTAATCTACTATTTTGAAACTGAGGTATCGCCAAACACCCATCGGACAAATAATAAACAACAGCCCACGCTCTATTCTATATACACGAGTATATATAACAAGCGTGAGCGTCCTGTTGTCTATTATCTTTGTCCGACTTGAAAGTTGGCGATTTTCAGTTCCAAAGATAATATCTTAAACGCTTAACGTTATCCATCAATAAAACTGCCGAAAAATCAAAGCCTCGACAGTTCGATGTCAATTGCAAAGATAAATAAAAAGGGTAAACTATATTGTTTACAAAGAAACATTAACAGATACAAATCAAAGATTTTTAGCAACAAAAAGGGCGACCTTTTACAGCCGCCCCTTCCAATCATTCCGATTGCCGGTAAATTCCCCCCAATATAATGTCTTTTACTTTTCAACCGTAAATTTATAAATACACTCACTGAAATATTTTTCGCCCGGACGCAGCACTACGCTCGGGAAGCCTGGCTGGTTGGGAGAATCGGGATAATGTTGTGTTTCCAGACACAAAGCACCACGATGCGGATAGATCACACCCAATTTGCCTTTATCACCATCCTTTGTCATTGCATTTCCCGCATAGAACTGAATACCCGGCTCATTTGTATAAACTTCAAGGCCGATACCGCTTTTTGCAGAAACAGCTTTTGCAGCCAATACATTGATGTCGCAATTATTATTCAAGACCCAGTTATGGTCATACCCCTTTCCGTATGTCAACTGTTCGAACGGCTCATCAATATGCGCACCAATGGCAACAGCCGTACGCAAATCCATCGGAGTTCCTTCAACGGGGTCAAGTGTACCGGTCGGAATCAAGGTTGCATCTACCGGGACATATGTGTCGGCGGCAATCATCAGCGTATGATCCAAGATCTGAGAACCCGGAACACCGGAAAGATTGAAATAACTATGGTTCGTCAGATTCACAACAGTCGGTTTGTCTGTTGTAGCCTCATATTTGATATCGACAGCATTATCGTTCGTCAATGTATACGTAACTTTAAGGTTCAGATTCCCGGGGAAACCGGCTTCACCGTCCTTGGAGAGATACGTCAATTCCACACTTTGGTCATTTACCTGTTTGGCATCCCAAACAACCGTATGGTAACCTTCCGGACCACCATGCAGGCAATGCCCATTGTTATTCAGCGGAAGCTGGTATTCCACACCGTCCAACGAGAACTTACCATTTGCGATACGGTTTCCATAACGGCCGATCAATCCGCCATAATTATTGTTTGGATTGTCCACATACTGTTGGATATTATCGTATCCCAGGACAACGTCCGTCATTTTGCCATCCTTGTCAGGAACCATAACCGACACCAGGCGCCCGCCCCAGTTTGTCACACAGGCTTCCGCACCATTCTGGTTCTTCAACACATATAATGCAGTCGGTTTTCCCTGTACTTCTGATACGAAATTAGATTTCATCAGTCCAGAAAGAGTGGCTTCCTCTTTTTTCTCAGTACATGACAACAAAACACACATTGCCATGACAGCCATACATAGTCTCTTCATTTTCGATACTAATAAATTAATGTTTGTTAGATAGGCAGCAAATATACGCTATTATTATCAAAAACAAACGATGCTATAGAATAATGTTGTTTAATACAAATCACTTTCGTACTTTTGTCTGTCATAATAGAGAAAAATGAAACAGTATTTAGAATTACTCGATCGTGTCCTCCGTGAAGGAGTTAAGAAAGAAGATCGGACAGGAACCGGTACATACAGTGTATTCGGACATCAGATGCGCTTCAATCTTGAAGACGGTTTTCCTCTGCTCACTACAAAGAAACTGCATTTGAAATCCATTATATATGAATTACTTTGGTTTCTTCAAGGCGATACAAATGCAAAATACCTGCAGGAACATGGAGTGAGAATCTGGAACGAATGGGCCGACCCGGATGGAAACTTAGGGCATATCTACGGTTTCCAATGGCGTTCATGGCCGGACTATAAAGGCGGCAGCATCGATCAGATCAGTGAAGCGGTAAAGACAATCAAACAGAATCCGGATTCACGCCGCATCATCGTCAGCGCCTGGAACGTGGGAGATTTGGACAATATGAATCTGCCTCCCTGCCACGCCTTCTTCCAGTTTTATGTGGCCAACGGCCGCCTGAGCCTGCAAATGTACCAGCGCAGTGCCGATATTTTCTTAGGCGTACCTTTTAATATAGCCTCGTACGCCCTGTTATTACAAATGATGGCACAGGTAACCGGACTGAAAGCAGGAGATTTCGTCCATACACTCGGTGATGCACATATTTATACGAACCATCTTGAACAGGTGAAGTTGCAACTGACACGTGATCCGCGGCCTCTTCCCCGGATGGAAATCAATCCGGAAGTAAAAGACATATTCGGTTTCCAGTACGAGGATTTCAATCTGACAGGTTATGACCCTCATCCTCACATCAAAGGAGAGGTAGCCGTATAAATTTAGCATCAAGATAAAAACAGCAAGTTTTATTAAATTCGATAAGTTTATGAGTACTATTTCAATTGTAGCAGCTATTTCCGACAACAATGCGATCGGGAAGAATCTGGGTCTGCTCTGGCGTATGCCGGCAGATATGAAGCGTTTTAAAGACCTGACAACAGGACACGCCGTAATAATGGGACGTAAAACTTTCGAGTCTTTACCCAACGGCGGATTGCCCAATCGTAAAAATATCGTGCTGACCACCATGCCTGAAGCTGGTTTCATCAATTGCTTTGCCTGCGAATCCATGCATGATGCACTGGATATTTGCGAAAAGGAAGAAAACATCTTCATCATCGGAGGTTCTTTGGTTTACAGACAAGGATTAGGGATTGCCGACAAGATGTATCTGACCCGCATTCACGGAGAGTTTCCGGATGCAGACGCGTTTTTCCCCGTTGTCAACTGGGACCTGTGGGAAGAAGTGGAACGCCAGGAATTTCCTGCCGACGAGAAAAATCCGTACCCCTACACATTCCTGACTTACGTTCGTAAAAAATAGAATTACTCCTAATTAACGGTAATTTTACAACTTTTTGCTCTTTCTTTGTATCTATACTTAAAAGGATGTTTGTTTAACAAGTAAATCCATATAGATATGAAGATAAGAGCAATTATTGTTTCAGCCCTGATCACATGCGGAATAGTTTCTACTATATTCTACGTGAAAGCAAATCAGGCATCCACCAATGAAAAGGCTATAACAGAAGCCATCCAAACGAAAAATACTCCATTGTTGATCCAGTCACTTATTACCCGGATGAAAAACCAGCTGGAGAAAGATACCGACACATTTCCTGAACTGATCAAGGAGGTGGAAACATATGCCGGTGCATGTCCCGACTCGGCATCCGTGGCAATCCTACATTCCATGATTGCGGAGATGTATAATAACTATTATATGCAGAACCGTTGGATCGTCAACCAACGAACCGAACTGGCAGGTTATGTGCCCGAAGATATCCGGGAATGGACCTCCAACCTTTTCCAGGACAAGATCAAACAGGAACTGACACAATCTCTCCAACCGGCCCGCCTGTTGCAACAGACACCGGTCAGCCAATACAACCTGATCCTGAAGAAAGGGAAAGACACGCCCGAACTCCGCCCTACCTTGTATGATTTCCTGGCTTTCCGGGCAATCGACATACAACCGTTAGATAAATGGTATGAAGATTTGATTGCATTCCGTCGTACACAACCGGAAAAGAAAGCATTATTGCTAGACGAACTGGACTACAGCCAATATAAATACGACATCCAATCTACAAACACCAACGAATACAGAAACACGTTGGACAGTTTGTATAAGGTATACGGTAAAGAACCGTTTGCCGCTGAAATACGCATTGCCGAGATGAACCTTCTCCAACGGGAACGTTACCAAGGCAACAAGGCTCACCAAGACTCCATCCAAGCATTCATTTATTCACTTTGCAAAGAAAGTATCAGACAATATCCCAAATACGAACGTGTAAACATTTTCAAGAACCAGCTGAACGAAATGGAAACGCCGGTACTGAATATCCAGTCCGATAATAACGTTTATCCCGGCAAGAATCTGACGTTGCAACTCAAATATGTCAACACGCCTCAACTAACCGTACGCATCTACAAAAGCCTCCGTCAGCCGGAAAATGCCTGGCGGAATCTGTACAAGAACAGTAAAAGTATGAGAGGAGAACAGGTGAAAGAAATCACATTCGACATGCATCTCCCCAACTCCTACACCGAGGGCGATTCCACCCTTACCATCCCAATGGACAAGTTAGGCCTGTACGAATATGTGATCACGGTTCCCGGCAAACGACTGACAGTCTCCAACCATTTTAGCGTCAGCCGCCTGGCAGCCCTTACCCGCAGCCAGACAAATAACTCGGAAGTGCTTGTCACTGATCTGGAAAGTGGTAAACCGATCGAAGGCGCAACCGTAATTTATTACAAAACTAATATGATGAATGGAACCATCCAACGTCAGGGAGAAGTGAAAACAGACCGATTAGGCATCGCTATCCTTCCAGCCAAAAAGAAGGTCGAACACATACGTCCGGTGTTCCGTGAAGACACCTCCTCCATTATCACAAATATATACCCATACGGTTCTTTCCGCCCCGAACAGGAAAAGGACAAGATCAATCTGTCGTTATTCACCGACCGCGGAATCTATCGGCCGGGACAAAACATATTCTTTAAAGGTATCGCCTACATAAAAGATACAGACAAACCGCATGTCGTAGCCGGACAAACCTATACTGTCACCTTGCGGGATGCCAACTATAAGGAAGTAGCCAGCAAAGAATTCAAGACAGACAAATTCGGCTCTTTCAACGGAGAGTTCACGATCCCATCACAGACATTGAGCGGCAACTTCACTTTAGTTTCAGAAAGAGCCCGTACAAATATCCGGGTAGAAGAATACAAACGTCCGACTTTCAAAGTCAGTTTCCTGCCACTCAAGGAAGAAGTGTCTTTCGGTAATCCGGTGAAGCTGACTGGCGAAGCACAGACTTTCTCCGGAATCGCCCTTCAGACAGGCGAGATAAACTGGACGATCACCCGCCGCCCGTTCTGGGCACGTTTTTACATGCCTAACCCATTCGACTCTACACATAAGCAGGTGGCTAACGGAAAGGCTAAAATTGATGATAAAGGTAACTTCACGATCTCCTTCGTACCCGAACGGCCGGAAACATTGGGTATGCGCCCGGCCTTCCAGAGCTACGAAGTAACAGCAACTCTGACCGACAGCAAAGGGGAAACACAAGAAACAAGTTATACCTTCTCCGTCGGCGACACAGGCATCCTGTTGGATATCCAAATGCCCGGACAGGAAATGGAGAACGATTCCGCCAAAGCTATGATAACGGCCTATACCGTGAACAGACAGAAAATATCCGCAGAGGGAAGTTACACGATTTATTCCCTGTCGGACGAAAAGCTGGAAAAGGATATATTCGGTGCAGACCGGTATAAAATCAATAAATTGATGGCTGTAGGGACCTTCATGACAGGAGATGAAATATCGCCTGTCGTATTCCGCGAACTTCCCGCCGGACGCTATCGCCTGGAAGTGAAATCGACTGACTCCAACGGGAAAGAAGTTTCCGCCAATCAAGATTTCATCCTGTACAGCCGCCAAGATAAACGGCCACCCGTATTTATGCATACTTGGCTGATCAAAGAGCACACGACCTGTGTGCCAGGCGAAGAGGCAGCGTTCATTTTCGGAACTTCCGACAAGGACACGCATATATTATATGAAATTTATACAGCAGACAACAAATGCACAGAACGTAAGTACATCCGGTTGAGCGATGAAAACCGAATCTTCCGCATTCCGTTCAAGGAAGCGGACGGAGAGGGATTCACCGTATCTTTCACATTTGTCAAAGACGGCAAGATGTATGTGAGACAAATTCCGGTTCAACGCCAGCAACCGAACCGGAGATTGAATATCCAAGCAAAGACATTCCGCGACCACCTGTTGCCGGGAAGCAAGGAGAATTGGAAATTCCGTATTACGGATGCCGATTCCTCGACCGTCTCCACAGAGGTTTTGGCAAGTATGTACGACGCTTCATTGGATAAGTTGCTGCCTTTTAGCTGGTCTTTTTCTCCACAAAGATATGTTTATCTGTACGCTCCGCGTTTTTCTGAAGGAACTGCATTCACAAACAGTAGCCGGTACGAAACGGAAAACCGGAAAGGGCTGACCATACCGCAATATCAATATAACCAACTTGACTGGCAGGATGTCTTGTCGATAGGATACCGCTACGGGCGCAACAACCGCCTGTATGCGACAGGAGCCGTCATGAAGTCAGCGACAGTTCCGGCAGTGCCCGAAGTCCTCAGCATCACAAATGACAGTGCGCCGCTGGAAGAATCGGCAATAAAAGCGGATCAGGATGTCGCTGATATCATCGCCGAAGAAGAGGTGGAATCAGAATATCCCGCCCTGTTTCGCAAAATACAACAAGAACCGGTCAAACTTCGCGAAAACTTCGCTGAAACAGCCTTCTTCTATCCGGCCTTAGTGACCGACGAAGCTGGAGACGTAGCTTTCAGTTTCACGATGCCCGAAAGCAACACGACCTGGAAACTACAACTGTTAGCACAGACAGAAGACCTGAAATACGGCTATCTGTCCCGCGAAATCATGACCAATAAGCCGCTGATGGTAACTCCTGCCCTACCGCGTTTCCTACGCCAGGGCGACGAAGTGACCTTCACGACGCAGGTCAGCAACCAGTCAGATGCCACAATAGACGGACGTGCCAGCCTGGAACTGTTTGATCCGGACAACGACCAGCCTGTCATCTGTCTGACTAAATCGCAGAAACCTTTCACCTTAAGCGCAGACAGTACTACGACAATCAACTGGTCATTCCGGGTTCCAGCCTCTGCAAGCGGCGTTATAGGTTGCCGCATCATTGCCGATTCCGACAAAGGAAGTGACGGCGAGCGACATCTGATCCCGGTTCTTCCAAACGAGATACTGGTAACGGAAAGCACCCCGTTCTACCTATTCGATAAGAATGAAGAAGTGATCCGGTTGAAAAACGACAAAAATATCAAACCGTTCCGCACAACACTGGAACTGACGGCCAACCCTGTTTGGTACGCCGTACAGGCATTGCCAACCCTCACTCAACCGGAAAACGACAACATCATTTCCTGGTTTGCATCTTATTACAGCAACACACTAGCCAGCTACATCGCAACCGCCCACCCGCGTATCCAGCAGGTCATCAGCCAGTGGAAAGCACAGGGTGGAAACGCCTCCACACTCTATTCCAACCTGGAAAAGAATACAGAACTGAAAAACATCCTCCTACAGGAAACACCTTGGGTACTGGAGGCTGGCAGCGAGACGGAACAGAAACAACGCCTCTCTCTCTTGTTCGATATGAACCGGGCAGCGGGGCAGCGAGAAATCGCCCTCCGACATCTTCTCGACCTTCAAACGCCGGACGGTGGCTGGGGTTGGTTCAAAGGTATGTATCCGAGCCAGGAACTCACCCTCTATATATTGAAAGGGATGAGCCAACTGACAGAATTGAATACGGTCGAATATGACCAACAAGAGAAGGAGATGCAGATAAAAGCACTCAAATTCGTAGACAAACAAATTCAGTCCGACTACGAATCACTCCAAAAGATCAAGAACTGGCAGAAAAACGAAATCTCTCCATTGGAAATCGAATACCTGTTTGTCCGCAGCCATTACCGTGACATTCCGGAGCTCAGTTCGGCCCGCGAAGCGATCCGCTACTATACAAACTTGGCAGAAAAGCAGTGGAACAAACAATCCATCCACGGAAAAGGAGAAATAGCGTGGCTCATGTGGAGGAACGGAAAGAAAGAGATTGCCGGAAAAATTATCACTTGGCTGCGTAAAACAGCTTCGACCTCTCCGGACAAAGGCATGTATTGGGCTAACAACCGGAGAGGAGCAGGCACCTTTACCTCCCCTATCGACACCCATTGCCTGCTGATGGCTTTCTTCAATGAAGTTTCGCCCGACAAACAGGAAACGGATCGTATGAAACAATGGTTGCTCAGCCAGAAGCAAACACAGAACTGGGAATCCGTCCCGGCAACAGTCAACGCCATCTATGCTTTGCTTCTGACAGGCAGTGACTGGTTGGACACAAACAACACTTGTACAGCCCAATGGGGCAAACAAATTTATAGCACGACAAACGGTGAATTGGCTACCGGCTACCTGAAAGTAACCGTTTCGGATGAGAAAATAACCACATCCGAAGAAAACTCCGTTTCCATTCGTAAAGAAGGATCGGCACCTGCATGGGGAGCGGTCTACGAGCAATATTTCCAGCACATCAACGACGTGAAAAAACAGAAAGGTGTCCTGAACGTAGAAAAGAAACTGTTCGTAGAAACAAATGACGGATCCGGACAGCAGCTTCGTCCGGTTACCCCGGAACAACCGCTCCGTGTCGGCGACAAAGTGATCGTCCGCCTCGTCGTCCGCACCGATCGCGAAATGGATTACGTCTTCCTGAAAGACCTCCGCGCCGGATGTTTTGAACCAGCGAACCAACTTTCCGGTTCTATCTACAGGGACGGGGTCTGGTACTACCAGTCACCGACAGATGTTTCGGAGAATTTTTTCTTCGATCGCCTGCCCCAAGGAACTTTCGTCCTGGAATATGCCGTATACGTGACACGCACCGGTGAATATGCAGGAGGAATCAGTACGATCCAATGTCTGTATGCCCCCGAATTCGTCTCACATACGGAAGGAAATATTGTCCGGGTGGATTAAATTCGTTTCTGTCATTTCGATAGCCCGAAAGAGGTTATTGCGTTCAAAAAGAAACGTTAAAAAATATTACCCGCACTACTAAATCTTTTTACATGCACTACTAATCCCATTTTCATGGGATGGTAGTGACATTTTGATAATTGTCTATTTATAATTATCTTTGCATTCTAATCAATAGCTAAATAAAAAGAGAAAATGAAACAGATTATTTTTATTTTTATGGCCATCCTGCTGGCAACAGGAATAGCTTCAGCTCAAAACAAAGCTGTAATCTCGGCAGATGAAACCTCTTTCGATTTCGGAACAATCAAGGAAGCGAACGGCAATGTATCGCATACTTTTAAAATAAAAAATTCAGGCGATGCGCCGTTGGTCTTGACACGTGTCATCGCCTCTTGCGGCTGTACGACACCAGAATGGACAAAAGAACCGATAGCTCCGGGCAAAACAGGCGATATCAAAATCACTTACAACCCGAAAGACCGTCCCGGTCCTTTTGTCAAGACTATTTCCGTATACAGCAATGGTAAAACCGGTAGTTTTATCCTGACGATCCGGGGAGAGGTAGAATAATAACAGGAAAACTGAACGATAAAGAATGTTGAACAGAAACAAACTGGTCTTTATACTTGCCGGTATATTGTTTGTCATAAGCGGTATATCGGCACAAAATAACGCCCAAATCAGTGCAGACGAGTTAATCTATAACTTCGGTACGATAGGAGAGTCCGATGGATTGGCAAGTCACATATTTAAGATCAAAAACACAGGTAACGGCCCGCTTGTCATCACGCGGATCACCGCTTCTTGCGGCTGCACGCAACCCGAATGGACCAAAGAGCCCATCGCTCCGGGCAAGACCGGAGAGGTAAAAGTAACTTACAACCCGAAAGGGCGTCCCGGTCCTTTTTACAAGACCATAGCCATCTACAGTAACGGCAAAAAAGGCAGCTTCTCCTTAGGTATCAAAGGAAACGTGACTCCTAAAGAAGCTCAACCCATATTGATTTATCCTTATAGCATCGGCGATCTGAAGCTGCAAACCAAGAATATCCTCTACAGCACAGTTCGCCCTGAAGAGACATTGGGAGAAAAGATCAGCATAATCAATGAAGGAAAGACCTCCTTGAACGTTCATTTAGGAAAGACGCCGCATTATCTGAACATCGTAGCCAATCCGGCTAAACTGGCTCCGGGTGAAACAGGCGAAATATCCATCCTGATAAATGCGAAAGAGGCTAAGCGAAAGGGCCGTGTGACAGCCGAAATTCCGCTGACTGTCGAAAGTGTCGGCCAAAAGAAAGGAACGGAAAGCCACCTGTACGTTGCAGCCAATATCATAGACGATTTCAGCAAACTGACCACATCAGAAAAGGCGAAAGCTCCGGTAGCACAGTTATCAGGGACACTGCTTGATTTCGGCAAATTACCTGACAAAAGCAGTTTCATCCCATTGGTCGGCGGCCGGGTCAGCGGTACGATCGAAATAACCAATTCCGGAAAATCGCCGCTTGTCATCTACAGTGCATCCTGCGATGACGAACGCGTAGCCGTTTCCGGTGGTAAAAAAGAAATCAAACCGGGTACGACAGCCACTTTCAAAGTGACAGTCCGCCCGAAAGAGATAAAAACGAAGCTGGAAGCCCTCGTCAACATCGTATGCAACGACCCGAACGGTCCGGTACGGTTGGTGAAGGTGACAGCCAGTAAATAACCACCAGGTGAAAGTTGAAAGGTAAAAATTGAAAGTTAAAACAGCTTCCTCTTCTACCTTTCAACTCTCACCTTTCAACTTTCAACTAAATTATGGAACATCCCGAGAACGACGATCTGTACAAAGGATTAAAGGTGAATAAGGGAGTAGCCGATGTACCGACCGTAAATCCTTATCTGAAAAAAAGGATTCAACGCAAAGAATATACGCCTGCCGAATTTGTGGAAGGTATCCTGAAAGGGAACATTACGATCCTCAGCCAGGCGGTAACGCTGGTGGAAAGCTCCAAATATGAACACCAGCAAGTGGCACAGGAGATTATCGAAAAATGCCTGCCGCATGCAGGAAAGTCTGTCCGCATCGGTATCACCGGAGTGCCGGGAGCCGGTAAAAGTACCTCGATCGATGCGTTCGGTATGCATCTGATAGGGGAAGGACGTAAGCTGGCAGTGCTGGCGATTGACCCCAGTAGCGAACGTTCGAAAGGCAGCATCCTCGGCGACAAAACCCGTATGGAGGCCCTGTCCCGTGAAAAGAACGCTTTCATCCGTCCTTCGCCATCAGCAGGTTCCTTAGGTGGTGTCGCCCGTAAAACACGCGAAACGATCGTTCTTTGCGAAGCTGCCGGATTCGATACGGTATTTGTCGAAACGGTCGGTGTCGGACAAAGCGAAACGGCCGTCCACTCGATGGTCGATTTCTTCCTGTTGATCCAGCTTGCCGGTACCGGAGACGAATTACAAGGCATCAAACGCGGAATCATGGAGATGGCGGACGGGATCATCATCAATAAAGCAGATGGTGACAATCTTGAAAAGGCTAAGTTGGCAGCGGCGCAGTTCCGCAACGCCCTGCACCTGTTTCCGGCTCCCGAATCCGGCTGGTTCCCGAAAGTATTGACTTATTCCGGTTACTATAACTTAGGGATAAAAGAAATCTGGGATATGGTCGGAGAGTATATGGAATTCACCCAAAAGAACGGCTACTTCAACTACAAGCGTAACGAGCAGGCCAAGTATTGGATGTATGAAAGCATTAACGATACGCTTCGTGAAACATTCTATCATAATCCGGCGGTAGAAAGTATGTTGAACCTTACGGAGCAGCAGGTATTGAATAACGAGATCAGTTCGTTCGTCGCCGCCAAACGGATGATGGACTTATTCTTGGAGAATTTGTCGGCCAGTAAATAAAAAAAGAGAGTGTACCAAATATTGGTATTCATAGGACGCAGACAACACAGACGAGCGCAGATTAACGCAGACATTATTGATTATCAGCAAAATAAATCTGCGCACATCTGTGTTGTCTGCGTCATCTGCGTCCAGTGATATCAAATTGACACACCTCGTTTTTTGTTATTATCAAATAGAGGAAATCCGAAGTGCGTTCAGCAAATCGCGGTTGATCGGTTTGTCGTTCTTGATAGCTTTTGAGAAGGGTACATTGACGATCTGGTCGTTTTGGATGCCAATCATCACATTGCGCTGCCCGTCCATCAACGCATCAACGGCTGCCACTCCCATACGGGTAGCCAGGATACGGTCTTGTGCCGTCGGCGAGCCGCCTCGCTGCAAATGTCCCAAAATAGAGACGCGCACGTCAAATTGCGGGTACTCACGTTTCACACGCTCCGCTACTCCCATCGCACCGCCAGTCACTTCGCTTTCTGCCACCAGCACGATACTACTGTTCTTCGACTTGCGGAAACCGGTCTCGATCATCTCTGCCAACTGGTCTTTCTCCAATGAGATCTCCGGGATGATGGCAGCTTCGGCTCCGGATGCAATCGCACCGTTCAAGGCCAGGAAGCCGGCATCACGCCCCATCACTTCGATAAAGAACAAACGTTCGTGCGAAGTAGCCGTATCACGGATCTTGTCGACACACTCCATGATCGTGTTCAACGCCGTGTCGTAGCCGATTGTGATATCCGTCCCATACAAATCGTTGTCAATCGTACCGGGAAGTCCGACAATCGGCATATTGAATTCATCGGCAAAGATACGCGCTCCCGTCAGAGAACCGTCGCCTCCGATCACCACGAGAGAGTCGATACCATGCTCCACCAACTTGTCATGCGCCTGCTTACGTCCTTCAGGGGTTTTGAACTCCATGCAACGGGCCGTTTTCAAGATCGTACCGCCACGCTGTATGATATTGCTGACATTCTGAGTCTTAAATTCTTCTATTTCATCCGTGATCATCCCTTTATACCCACGGTAGATACCTTTCACCGCTATTCCGTTATAAATGGCTGAACGCGTCACGGCACGAATGGCCGCATTCATACCCGGGGCATCGCCGCCGGATGTCAAAATACCGATGCACTTGATTGGCATATCTCTTTCTATTTTTAATGTTTACGGCAAAAATACGAATTATTTGCCAAAAAACTGTCCATTTTCCAAAACTTCATCAAATCTTAACCCGAAAAGTCAACGGCTGGCGTTCAATTCACGAATGCGCACGGCCACCTCTTCCATCAGCCACTTGGGAGTGGATGTCGCTCCGCACACGCCGACACTGCCCACACCTTTAGGTAACGGCTCGGTAATCTCCTTCGCCTCCGAGATAAAGACCGTGTTCGGATTTGCCTTCCGGCATTCTTCTAACAGCATCTTTCCATTAGAGCTCTTCTTTCCAGCAACAAAATACACCCAATCATGCTTGGAGGCAAACGTCTTGATGTTTGGCAAGCGATTGGCTACCTGACGGCAGATCGTATCGAAATATTCGAATTGCACCCCGTCCGCAATGCGCTTCCGGATCTCATCCACAACTTCGCGGAAGCCGTCAAGCGACTTAGTTGTCTGTGAAAAAAGGCAGATATTCCGACTAAAATCCAGCCGGTCGAGATCCTTCATCTTCTCGATAACGATAGCCGTCCCTTCCGTTTGTCCGACTAAGCCATTCACTTCGGCATGTCCTTTCTTTCCATAGATCACAACCTGCGTATGGCTGTCTCGCGTAGCCACATAGCATTTATGAATCTTGCGCTGTAGCTGGAGTACCACCGGACAGGTCGCATCCACGATCGTGATGTTGTTCTGCCGGGCGATCTCATAGGTCGAAGGCGGTTCACCATGAGCCCGAAGCAACACCTTTTCTCCCTTCAGGCGGGTAAACTCGTCGTGCTCGATCGTCCGCAGTCCCGACTCTTCCAGCCGTTCCACTTCCAAACTGTTGTGCACGATATCTCCGAGGCAATACAACGTATTCGTATTCTTCAGTTCGCGTTCGGCACTTTCGATGGCCGTCACCACGCCAAAGCAAAAGCCGGAACCTTTATCTATCTCGACTTCTATCATGGCTAATCCGTTGTAACGACCTTTTCATACTGTTCCAGGAGCCAAGCCTTCTGCTCGGCAATCGTCAGATGCGAGTTATCCAGTTCCAAAGCATCATCAGCTTTACGGAGCGGGCTCTCGGCACGAGTCATATCGATATGGTCACGCGTCTTCACATTTTCAAGAACTTCCTCAAAAGAAGCGACCTCGCCTTTGGCTTTCAGTTCATCCAAACGTCGCTGGGCACGCACTTCCGGGCTGGCTGTCACGTAAATCTTGAGTTCCGCTTCCGGAAAGACTACCGTACCGATATCTCGACCGTCCATTACGATCCCTTTCGCCTTTCCCATTTCCTGTTGCTTGGCGACCATCGCACGGCGTACAAAACCTAAAGCTGCAATCGGACTCACGCGGTTGGCCACTTCCATTCCCCGTATTTCTTTCTCCACTTTCACACCGTTCAGATAAGTATCCGGACGTCCGGTTTCCGGGTTAAAACGGAAAGAGATATCGATATCGCACATGGCCTCCTGCAACTTCCGTTCGTCGATACCGCCGCTTGTAAAAAAACCATGCTGCAAACTGTACAAAGTGACAGCCCGGTACATCGCCCCCGTATCGATATAGGTATACCCCAGTTCCTTTGCTAAATCTTTTGCCATCGTGCTCTTCCCGGTGGAAGAGACACCATCTATCGCTATAATTATCTTTTTCATCACTACATATATTAATGTAAAGGAAATGCAAATATACAACAGTTTATCGCTCCCTTCCTTATAAATTATCCTATTCATCCTTATATTTTATTGTTTTCCATATAATCCACAAAACGCTTGCTTCCAAGCGAACAAGCTATAAGATGTAACAAAGAAGCCAACGGATTAGTAATCTATTGGTAAAAAAACTAATAGTAAAAAAGAGAACGAATTTACTTAGAAGTCGCTGATCGTAGTGGAGATGCTCAGCATCATGGAAAGAGCCGAAGGATGATATTTGGCTACGGAAACACCAACGTCGAACATCTTGATCCGCACACCGGCACCACCGGAGAAACCGGCAAGAGCGTTCCCCCCCTGCAATTTCATATCCAATGCCGTCTTAGGGTTATACCCGATACCAAGCCAGAAGTTGTCGGAGGGAACATAGTCAACACCGATCACCAAATGTTTCATAAAAGACTTGAAAAAATTATCACCTGTATATTCTCTGTCGTAATCATCCACATACTCGACTTTCCACTTCGTCAAATACTGTGCAGTCAGCGACAAGCGGATAGGCGCATGAGCCATCTGCTTGGTGATCCCCAGTTGGATATCCCAAGGCATTTTCTGGCGCTCGTCCTCATAGGCCTTCAGTTGGGCTCCGATATTTTTAAAAGCAAAACCGAAAGAAAATCCTTTTTCGGAATCATAATAACTCAAGCCGGCATCGACAGCCACACCGATCGAGGTATAATCTCCGATCCCCGAATATAAAAACTTCAACGAAGCCCCACCACGCCAGCGCTCGGAAAGGTCATACGAGAAGAAACCGTTCACACTGATATCCTTTGCTGTAAAATCTCCCGTCGGAAGGCCTTCCTCCGACATTCCCCGTATTTTTCCCTGGCTGAAGAACGAAGCTCCCACACCCCAGGCCCCTTTTTCCTTATATGCCTTGGTAAAAAGGGCGCTCCCGACATTGATATCCGATATATAATTCAGGTAATTCAGATTAACCATCTGATCCATCTCAGCTCCCAACAAAGCCGGATTATGAAAAATCAGGGACGGGTCCCGTTCGACCAAGGACATCGTATTGCCTCCCATCGCATTGGCTCTTGCCGAAGAAGGATAGCGGAGAAAGGTATATCCGGTGTCGCCGGTTTGCGCGACAACAGCCTGTAACAAGAAGGAAAAGAAGAGTATAAATAGAATATTTCTCATATTTCTCTGGTAAAATGCGTACAAAGATAAATAAAACGGGTCTATACGCCCCATTTACAGAAACGGGAAAAAGCCGAAAAAGGTATATAGAAGCTATTATTTTTATTCTCAGTCAAAAAAAAAGTAAAAATAGCGTATATTTAATACGAATTGTTCGGATTTAAAAAATAACTCCGTATATTTGTCGCAGAAGAAAAACACATCTTTAAACACTAAGAGATATGGAAGTTAAGAAATCACCAAAAGCGGACCTGGAAAAAGGTAAGACGATGGGTATCCTGATGGGTATGATCGTTGGACTTGCAGTACTGTTCGTTGGCTTCGAATGGAGCGACCGTGAAATCACAATTGTCCAGAGTGAGGGCGTTGCTGATATCATCGCGGAAGAAGAAGTTGAAATCACGAGACCGGAGGATACTCCTCCCCCTCCTCCTCCCCCTCCTGCACCTGCTGTAGCAGAAGTATTAACCGTTGTAGAAGATGACGTCAAGTTAGACGATGTCGACATCGTTTCTTCAGAAGACGACGCTACTACAGCACAGGTTGAAGCTTATACTCCTCCTGCAGTAGTTGAAGAAGAAGAGGAATCTTCACAGCAGATTTTTACTGTTGTAGAAACAATGCCTGAATTCCCGGGCGGACAAGGTGCTTTGTTACAATACCTGGCAAAATCAATCAAATATCCGGTTATTGCCCAGGAAAACGGTATCCAGGGTCGTGTATCCTGCTCGTTTGTGGTTAACAAAGACGGTTCCATCGTAGATGCAGAAGTTATCCGTGGTGTTGACCCGTCACTGGATAAAGAAGCTCTCCGTGTGATCAACAGCATGCCGAAATGGTCACCGGGTAAACAGAGAGGTAAACCTGTACGTGTTAAATACACAGTGCCTGTTACATTCAGACTGCAATAATAACATGTAAATAGTACGAAAAGGCTGCTTCTATCGCAGCCTTTTTTATTTAAACAAATAATATATGTTCGCTTTTAATGATATCTTACAGAAAATAGAGCAGGAAATTACCCGGCTCCAATTCACCTATCCCCCCAAAAGTCTATACGAACCGATCGAGTACATCCTTTCACTCGGTGGAAAAAGAATCCGTCCGGCACTCGTCCTAATGGCATGTAACTTATATAAAGAAAATGTAGATACAGCCATCAAGCCGGCGTTAGGACTTGAAGTATTCCACAACTTCACCCTTTTGCACGACGACCTGATGGACGAAGCCGATAAAAGAAGAAACAAACCGACCGTCCATAAAGTATGGAATGACAACACTGCCATCCTTTCCGGAGACGCCATGCTGATTGCAGCCTATCAACTGATCGGCGAAACGAAATCCGAATCATTAAAAGAAATATTAGACCTATTCACCCGTACTGCGCTTGAGATATGCGGCGGACAGCAATACGATATGGAATTCGAATCGAGAACCGACGTAACGGAAGCGGAATACATCGAAATGATCCGTCTGAAAACGGCCGTATTGCTTGCCTGCGCCCTGAAGATGGGAGCCATTATGGGGAATGCACCGGAAGCGGATGCCGAAGCGCTGTACCAATTCGGCATCAACATCGGGCTGGCCTTCCAGTTGCAGGATGATCTGTTGGATGTTTACGGAGACACGGCTACATTCGGCAAAAACATCGGAGGAGACATACTCTGCAACAAAAAGACATTCATGCTGATCAACGCTTTACGCCTTGCTTCGGATACCCAGAAAGCGGAGCTGAACAACTGGATAGGCAAAAAGACATTCGATCCGGCAGAGAAAATCGCCTCTGTGACAGCCATCTATGACCAACTGCGGCTAAAAGAGTTGTCCGAAGAAAAAATACACGCATATTATAATCAGGCAATGAATTGCCTGGCCTCGTTAAGCGTAGATTCCGAAAGGTTAACCATACTGAAAGGAGTCAGCGCCCGTTTAATGAACCGCCAGTCTTAAAATGAAACTGATCGACACACACAACCATCTGTATTTAGAGGATTTTGATCCGGAGCAGGATCAACTGGTCACTGCCGCGAAAAAGTCGGGCATAGACACCCTGCTCCTTCCGAATGTCGACACCACCACCATCGGGCGGATGCATGACCTGTGCGACCGTTATCCGGATTTCACTTATCCGATGATGGGACTGCACCCGACCAGCGTCAACGAACATTATGCCAAAAACCTGAAGGAAACAGAATCATGGCTCGGCAAACGTGCTTATTGCGGAATCGGGGAAATAGGTATAGACCTGTATTGGGACAAAACATACCTGAAGGAACAGAAAGAAGTATTCGAGGAACAACTCAGATGGAGCATCGATCTCAATCTGCCGGTCGCCATTCACACCCGCGACGCCTACCCGGAAGTTTTCAACTCTTTATATAAGGTAGGAGCCGACACGCTCACCGGAGTCTTTCATAGTTTTACCGGTAATGAAGCCGAATTGGAAGAAATTAAAAAATTAAAAAATTTCAAAATTGGAATAAATGGAGTCATTACATTTAAAAACTCTAAGCTGTCGGAAATCATCCGGCAGACAGACATCCGGAAAATAGTATTGGAGACAGACGCCCCCTACCTCGCCCCTGTCCCCTACAGGGGGAGAAGGAACGAGCCGGCCTATATCTGGAAAACGGCTGAAAAAGTAGCCTTGACCTATGGCCTGACACTTGAAGAGACCGTTGAAACAACACGGATAAATGCTCTAAAACTATTTAAAATCGAGAATAAACCAATATCGTGAGATATTTTCACGCGTATTCAAAATTTATCCGCCAGATATTGTGCATATGTCAAGCAAAAACTATAGATTTGTGCACTGAAACGTTTGGATATGCGATTTTTTTCGTATTTTGCACCCGTTTTAGAGAAGCGGTGGCTTGTTTTTGGAGAGATGCTCGAGTGGTTGAAGAGGCACGCCTGGAAAGCGTGTAAACCCCTAAAGGGTTTCGCGGGTTCGAATCCCGCTCTCTCCGCTTTAAGATACCATGACGATTATTAATAACAAAAAATAAAAACAAATAAGAGAATTATTAATCTTAAAAATTAAACACACAATGAAAAAGTATTTTGCAAAAACGTTCATGAGTTTATGTGCTCTTGGAATCTCTTCTGTAGCATTCGCGCAAGAAGCTGCCGGAACCGCTGTTGAAGGTGGTATGTACCAGGCTTTGAAGACTAAGTTTATCGAAGGTGGTGCCGACTTCATGAGTTTGGTTGCTATCGCATTGATTTTCGGTTTGGCTTTCTGCTTGGAAAGAATTATTTACTTGAACTTGGCTGAAACTAACTCCAGCAAATTGCTGAAAAGTATTGAAGATGCTTTGGATAAAGGTGATGTAGAAGGTGCAAAAGCTATCGCTCGTGATACAAGAGGTCCTATCGCTTCTATCGCTTACCAGGGTTTGATGAGAATTGACCAAGGTATTGATGTTGTTGAAAAATCTATTGTTTCTTATGGTGGTGTTCAGGGTGGTCTTTTGGAAAAGAACATGTCTTGGATCACATTGTTTATCGCAATGGCTCCGTCATTAGGATTCTTGGGAACTGTAGTAGGTATGGTTATGGCGTTCGATAAAATCGAACAGGTTGGTGATATCAGCCCGAGGGTTGTAGCAGGTGGTATGAAAGTGGCCTTGATCACAACAGTAGGTGGTTTGGTTGTTGCATTGATCCTTCAGGTATTCTATAACTATTTGCTGAGCAAACTGGAAGCTATCCTGAACCAGATGGAAGACGCTTCTATCACTTTGCTGGATATGGTTATCAAATACAACCTTAAATTCAAAAAATAATTAGACTTATGGCAGTTACTAAAATAAGAAAAATGTCCAGTTGGACATTGCTGGTGGTTTCACTTATCAGCATTGTCGTACTGGGTATGTTCTTCGGCGGAGGCATTACGAATCCGGGAGAAGAAATGAAAGAATATGTATACACCGGCCTGTTATTGAACTGGACAACCGGATTGTTCTTTGTTACAATCGTTTGTATGGTGTTATTTGCAATTTGGCAGTTTGTCAATTTGTTGAAGGTTAATCCTAAATCCGCTGTTGCAGCTTTAGGTGTGGTTGTTGCATTCGTTGCAATGTTATTCATTACCTATTCTATCGGTGACGGTACTCCGTTGCAGGGTCTGAATGCTGATTCGCAGAAGTATAATACGGTAGGCTGGTTGAAGATTACAGACATGTGGATCAATTCTTCCATTGTTTTAATGGTATTGATCATCATAGCTGTAGTAGCAGGAAGCGTAAAGAAAATGCTGAACAGATAATTTAGTAATAACGAATCGATAAAACAAAAAGCTATATGGCAAGAAAAAAGAGAAAAGTACCCGCAATGAATGCGACTTCTTCAGCCGATATTGCTTTCATGTTGCTTATCTTCTTCCTTATTACTACATCTATGGATACAGATAAAGGTTTGGCAAGACGTTTGCCGCCTCCTGTTCCTAAAGACCAAAAGAAGAATGATGTTGATGTTAACAAGAGGAACTTGTTGGTTGTATTGATCAACAGTAGCAACCAGATTCTCTGCGGCGACCAGTTCGTCGACATCAAGCAATTGAAAGACAAGGTTAAAGAGTTCATCGAGAATCCGTACAATGATGCGAATAAGCCCGAAAAAACAGAAGAGGACGTTCCTTTCTTCGGAAAAGTAATGACTGCTAAAAAGCACGTTATCTCTCTGCAGAATGACCGTGGTACTGAATATCAGGCTTACATCAGTGTTCAGAACGAATTGGCAAAAGCATACAACGAACTGCGTGACGATGTTTCCAGAAAGAAATTCGGAAAAGCATTCGCAGATCTGGATGAAGAACAACAAAAGGCTGTGCAGCAGATTTATCCGCAAAAGATTTCTGAAGCAGAACCTAAAAATTATGGAGATAAGAAGTAATGGGAAAGTTTAGTAAAGCGGGCGGACGTGAAATGCCCGAATTGAATACGTCATCATTACCTGACTTGGTGTTCGCTTTCTTGTTCTTCATCATGATGGTAACATCTATGCGTGAAGTAACATTGATGGTGCAATTCCGCGCTCCACAGGCTACTGAACTTCAGAAGCTGGAAAAGAAATCGTTGGTTACATTCATCTATGTTGGAAAGCCCAATCAGGAATTTCAAGGAAAGATGGGTACTGAAGCCCGCTTGCAGTTGAACGACAAGTTCGCTGAAGTATCGGAAATTCAGGACTACATCGCTCAGGAAAAATCCAGTATGAAAGAAGAAGACCAGCCGTTCATGACAGTATCTATCAAGGCCGATAAGGAAACCAAGATGGGTCTGATCACAGACGTTAAGCAGGCGCTTCGTGAAGCATACGCATTGAAGATTAGTTATTCTGCTCGTCAGGCTGCTGACTAATCTCTGGATATACAAAATAAAAAAGGCGAGGTTTCTAACCCCGCCTTTTTTATTTTGTTTTAGTTACGATCAGACTCTTTTTGCTTCACCCGTCCTTGAAACCTTCGGGATCTGACTTACTCACCTTTCACTCCATACACATTCCTATGAAGACAATTCTTCACCTGCTCGAAAGAATACTCCAGATCAACATTGCCATACGTCATAAGCCGCATCTCCAACCATTCTCCACCTTCCCGGTAAGGAGGCTGGTGATAAACATGATTGTCCAGTTTAAAGCCCAAACGCTCATAGAAGCCAATCCTGCGTTTGCTCATCTCATCCGCAGGCATTTCCACCTCCAGAACAACCGGAGTACCGCAGAAGGCCAGAAATTGCTTCATAGCCTCAGCTCCTATTCCTCCGTTACGGGCCGCCGGATCAATTGCAAAATGTTCCGCATAAGTATAGCCATCAAAAAGCCAGCCGGTGATGAAGCCGACATACCGGTCCTCCTTTGACAGAGCATACACGATAAACCGGGATTCGTCTTTAACCAAATTGCGGACAAGTGAAAAGTCACGGCGTTCCACTTCCGGAAAAGATTCCGTGTATGTTTTCTCAATCAAGTCCAATACCGGATCAGAAAAGTCTTTTACAGACCTACATACTACTACTGATTGTAAATTCATAAAACTATAAAATTGAAGATGATTACTACTAAAGGAACTTACAAACTAAAATATTCCACTAAAAAATAGAGGTTAATCATTAGAGATTATTTATATTTGTATTAAGATTGTAAGAACTGATTATACAGATATACAAATATACATAAATTATGGCACACCATCAACTGGATGAACTTGACGAGAAGATATTAAAACTAATCATAGGTAATGCCCGTATGCCTTTCCTCGAAGTAGCGCGGGAATGTAATGTATCGGGTGCAGCAATACACCAACGTATACAAAAACTTACCAATTTGGGCGTAATCAAAGGATCCGAATTTATCGTCGACAACACAAAAGTAGGCTATGAGACTTGTGCATACATGGGTCTGTTCCTCAAATCTCCCGGGCAGTTCCCATCGGTAACGGAAGCTCTGAAGGAAATCCCGGAAGTGGTTGAATGTCATTACACGACAGGACAATATGATTTATTCATAAAGATATATGCGAAGAATAATCAGCATTTATTGAGCATTATCCATAATAAACTTCAACCGTTAGGGCTTGCCCGAACCGAGTCGCTGATCTCTTTCAAGGAAGCGTTCAAACGACAAATCCCAATCGACTTGGAAGATGAAGATTAAATAAAAAACTCCGCATAGTCCTGAATGTTCTATGCGGAGTTTTTTATTTAATCTTCTATACGATATTAGAAATCGGCATTCTTCGGTGTACGCGGGAAAGGAATCACGTCGCGAATGTTTGTCATACCTGTCACAAACAACAGCAAACGTTCGAAGCCCAAGCCAAAACCGGAATGAGGCACCGTACCGAAACGGCGAGTATCCAAATACCACCACATATCTTTCATAGGAATTCCCATTTCATTAATGCGGTTCAACAGTTTGTCATAATCAGCTTCACGTTCGGACCCTCCGATAATTTCACCGATTTTCGGGAACAACACATCCATCGCACGAACCGTCTTGCCATCCTCATTCTGCTTCATATAGAAAGCTTTGATCTCTTTCGGATAGTCAGTCAGGATTACCGGACGTTTGAAATGCTCCTCAACCAAGAAGCGTTCATGTTCCGAAGCCAGGTCAACCCCCCAATATACCGGGAACTCGAATGTATGGCCTTTAGCAACAGCCTCTTCCAGAATCTTGATCCCTTCTGTATAAGACAAACGGACGAAATCGTCTTTCAACACTCCCTGCAAACGTTCGATCAAACCTTTATCGAACATATCGTTCAAGAATTTGATATCGTCCATACAGTTGTCCAAAGCCCATTGTACACAATACTTGATGAACTCTTCCGCCAACTGCATATTATCCAGAATATCGTTGAAAGCCACTTCCGGCTCGATCATCCAGAACTCGGCCAGGTGTCGCGGCGTATTGGAGTTTTCCGCACGGAAAGTCGGACCGAATGTATAAATCTGCCCTAGAGCCGTAGCAGCCAATTCACCCTCCAACTGTCCGGAAACAGTCAGGCTCGCCTGCTTGCCAAAGAAATCGTTATCATAAACGATAGATCCGTTTTCATCCTTCTTCAGATCATAGAGGTTCATGGTTGTCACCTGGAACATCTGACCTGCACCTTCACAGTCGGAAGCTGTGATCAACGGTGTATGGAAATAGAAGAACCCTCTGTCATGGAAAAATTTATGAATGGCATAAGCCATGTTATGACGAATACGGAACACCGCACCGAATGTATTCGTACGTGGACGGAGATGAGCGATCTCACGTAGGAATTCCATCGAATGACCTTTCTTCTGTAAAGGATAAGTATTCGGATCGGCAGAACCGTAAATTTCTATTTCAGTAGCCTGGATCTCCACATTCTGGCCTTTGCCTTGCGACTGCACCAACGTACCGTTCACACTGATACTCGCACCTGTTGTTATCGGCTTCAGAAATTCTTCGCCCAGCTTATCCACGTCTACAACGATCTGAACATTATTTATTGTAGAACCGTCATTCAAGGCTATGAAACTAACCTGTTTACTACCACGGCGGGTACGCACCCAACCTTTCACGTTAACGGTCGTGCCGAAAGCATCGCTTTTCAGTACGTCTACAATCTTTGTTCTTTTAATTGCTTCCATGTTTATATTTTTATTCTTAGGTAATCAAAACAAGTTAGCCGGCTTTTCCAACCGGCTAAACTCTATATTATTCAAAAGCACCCATGCGGAGCGCGTTTACCTCACGTTCGTTCAGATAACGCCACTTTCCACGTCCCAGGTTCTTTTTTGTAAGACCGGCAAAATAGACACGATCCAGTTTAACCACGTGATAGCCCAGTGATTCGAAAATACGACGGACGATACGGTTACGTCCCGAATGAATTTCGATACCAACCTGGCTCTTGTCATCTTCGCTTGCATAACTGATAGCGTCAGCATGGATTTCTCCGTCTTCAAGCTCCAGTCCGTTAGCGATCTTTTCCATATCTTCAATAGAGACGTTCTTATCCAACCATACATGGTAGATCTTCTTCTTCTTGAAAGAAGGATGTGTCAGCTTGGAAGCCAGATCACCATCGTTAGTCAGCAACAGGACACCTGTCGTGTTACGGTCCAGACGGCCCACCGGATAAATTCGTTCCTGGCAAGCGTTCTTAACCAAATCCATGACAGTCAGACGTTCCTGAGGATCATCGGATGTTGTCACACAGTTCTTCGGCTTATTCAGAACAATATACACTTTGCTCTCGATCTGAACCTGCTGGTCCTTGAACAACACCTTGTCCTGACGGGTAATCTTCGTTCCCAATTCGGTTACAACCTGATCATTTACCTGGACAACACCTGCCTGGATAAATTCATCCGCCTCGCGACGCGAACAAACGCCTGCATTAGACAAGAACTTATTCAAGCGGATCGGTTCGTTCGGATCAGCCAGCACTTCCTTATACTTCAACTGTTTCTGGAAGTTATACTTGGCATTCGGATTGTAATCACCAGTACGGCGATTGTTGTTCGGACGTCTGTTGTTATTGTAGCCGCCACGTCCGCCGCCATTTCCATAACGGTTGTTGTTATTACCGTATGAAGGTCTGCCACCACGATTATCGCGATTATCGTAAGACGAACTTACACGGGTATCACCTACACGCGGTCTTCTTTTCTTTACACCATCACCCGAAATAGCATCGCCGGACGGAGTGACCGAATAAGCCTTTCCTCTGTCTTCATAGCTCGGACGAGACGGACGATTGTACGAACGATCGTTTCCATAAGAACGGTCATTTCCGTAAGAACGATCGTTGTTGCCATAAGAGCGATTGTTACCATAAGAAGGTCTACTATTATAGCCGCCTTCACGGTTAGAGTTGCCATAGCTACGGTTTCCACCATTATCGCGATTATACGGTTTGTTGTAACCGCCATCACGGTTATCATACGTACGCGGGCGACTCGGTCTGTCTCCATAAGAGCGGTTGTCCCCATAAGAATTATAACCTCCACGGTCATCCCGGTTAGGACGGTTATATGGTCTCCGTTCATAGTTGTTTCCTTCAGGTCTGTTATAACCTTGATTGTAAGGTCTTCTTTCAGAATCCTGGTCTGTGTTTTCCCGTCTGATACTTGGTATCACCTTTCTTGGACGCGGTTGAGATTCATCTCTTTCTTCTGTGCTCATTTGATGTAAATTAAATGATAATTAACTACTTGGTAACCTCACGGCTACCCATTGTTTCTCACTAAATACCTGTATAATTATGCGGCGTTATCGCCTTTAATTCAGCTTTAACAGCATCGCTAACCTGCAACGTATCGATAAAATTACTGATTGACTCGGCTGTGATACCATCATTTGTACGGGTCAAGGCTTTCAATGCTTCATAAGGTTTCGGATATCCTTCGCGACGAAGAATAGTCTGAATACCTTCGGCCACTACAGCCCAGCAGTTATCCAAATCCCGGTACAATGCTTTTTCGTTTAATAACAACTTACCCAGTCCTTTTGTTAAACTTTTGAATGCGATTTCGATATGAGCCATCGGCACACCGACATTACGAAGGACTGTAGAGTCTGTCAGGTCACGCTGCAAACGTGAAATCGGCAACTTGGTAGCCAGGTGTGCCAGGATGGCGTTTGCCATACCCAAATTACCTTCTGCATTTTCAAAGTCGATCGGATTCACCTTGTGCGGCATGGCAGAAGAACCAACCTCGCCGGCTTTGATCTTCTGTTTAAAATACTCCATGGAAACATACTGCCAGAAATCACGGCACAAATCAATCAGAATTGTGTCGATACGTTTCATTCCGTCAAAAATAGCAGCCATGTTATCATAGTTGGAAATCTGTGTCGTCCATTCCTCACGGCTCAGTCCCAACACTTCATTCACAAACTTATTTCCAAAAGCTTTCCAGTCATAATCCGGATAAGCCACATGGTGCGCATTGAAATTACCGGTTGCTCCACCGAACTTGGCGGAAACAGGAGTCGCTTTCAACAGCTTCACCTGTTGCTCCAAACGGTAAACAAACACCATCACTTCTTTTCCCAAACGAGTAGGAGAAGCCGGCTGCCCATGTGTTTTGGCCAACATGGGAACATCCGCCCAGTCCTCGGCATATTTCTTCAACATGTCGATCACTTCCTGCAGACCGGGGAAATACACTTCATTCAGCGCATCCTTGATAGACAGAGGGACAGATGTATTATTAATATCCTGGGAAGTCAATCCGAAATGGATAAATTCTTTATACTCCTGCAAAGACAACAAGTCGAATTTTTCTTTTATAAAATATTCAACAGCCTTTACATCATGATTTGTCACACTCTCGATCTCTTTAATACGGGTAGCGTCCTCAACCGAAAATTCGCGGTAGATTTTCCGCAAAGCTTCTTTATTTTCCACAGTCGCCAATGCGTGAAGCTGCGGTAAGAATTCAGACAGAGTAATAAAATACTCGATCTCAACCTGCACTCTATATTTAATGAGCGCATACTCTGAAAAGTAAGCCGCCAGGTTCTCGGCTTTATTTCTGTATCGCCCGTCTACAGGCGAAATTGCTGTCAGTGTCGAAAATATCATATACGTTATTAATATGGAGTTGCAAAGTTACCAAAAATCTTGATACTTATCGGAAGAGAAATCATTTTTTTTAGGTAACCCTACAAAAAAGGCTGCAGCCTGACATATAAAAAGTATTTTCCTGCTGAATTATGTTGTAATCAGTGACAATGATTACAGAATTTATACCGGTTTATAGCGATAATGAAACAAAGTACAATTTACAATCAGACAAAAAGTGGTCAGCTAAAATTATTAAGCTACGGTGAAAATAAATTTTCACTTGCAGGAAAATTTATTTTCACCCAAAAGCAAATGCTGAAACAAAAGTTTCAACCTATTTTTTCTCTGAAACTTTTGTTTCAGCATTTCAATTTTATCGAATTATAAATAAAAAACTACACGTACCTTTACATTCCCTCTGTTTAATGAAAGGTTTTTAACCACAAGTTTTTTGAAAGGCTGACAACCTCCCATCTATTTTTCTTTCTTTTTTTACTGAAAATATTTGGAGGTAATAAAAAAAGCCGTATCTTTGCAGCGCTTTAGAGAGATAGAGCATATCAAACTTAATGAACAAATGAAAGGGCGTTTAGCTCAGCTGGTTCAGAGCATCTGCCTTACAAGCAGAGGGTCGGCGGTTCGAATCCGTCAACGCCCACCTTTAAATTTATTATTTCACCGAAAGATTTTCGGGCGTTTAGCTCAGCTGGTTCAGAGCATCTGCCTTACAAGCAGAGGGTCGGC
>ENA-ORTL01000195-ORTL01000195.1-human-gut-metagenome-genome-assembly--contig:-NODE-195-length-85339-cov-21.8045_pt1 | contig 85339 bp, 59 predicted proteins | sample MGYA00241916_ERZ509196 | MGnify/ENA primary metagenome ERZ509196 (study PRJEB26280, sample SAMEA2338844) | human gut metagenome | biome: human gut; feature: human-associated habitat; material: faeces...
TTATATAAGAAAAACTGTTGGGATGTTATTACTCTACTAATGATACTGACAAGTGTTGCTATTGTCATTTATTTTGGAGAATCAATCAAAAAAGTACTGTCAGTAAATCTTCTATTGCTTTTCGTACTTTCGCAGGGCGCATATGTTGGAATTAGATGTTATCTTAAAGTTTGGTTAGAAAAAAGACCATATTAGTATTTTCAACTTACTGTATAGACAGTAAAATTACTCCATACCAGCCTAGTGAAAATTTACTGTATGAAAAGAAGTATTACAGAGAAAAAAGGCTGTAAAAACAGGAACAGCCAGCCCGAAAGAATTTACGGACTGGCTGTATCAGCAGAGTAATGTAATTGTGGAGCTGACCGAGATATGAAAAGCTTTCTATCATCAATTTCGCATTATTGCAATAACAGATTGCTTCTTCCATGAATGAATAAGCAATATTGTCATCAAACTTTCAAGCATAAACATAGCAACAGCAAAAAGAGTAAAAGCAACAACCGGAAATACAAATCCCGTAGACATGCCTGCATTTTTCAAAAATATACCGATTGCATATCCGCCGGGGATTCCAACAACAGCAGTTATAAGCAATGCAATCAAAGTAGTAAAAAGACCTTCCATCATAAATGCTTGCTTCAACTGCTTATTTGTCATACCAATAGATTTTAGTGTGCCCATTTCCTGTTTCTGTGATAAAAGATTTGTCACAGTAAGATTGATTTGATTGATGACCGCAAATATCCACAAGATGGCTGCAATCGCATAAGCTAATGTAAAACCTGCACGATTGTCTGATTGGTGTTCTACAATAAAATCTTGAAGGGTTTGTAAGCGAACATCCCTATTGTCAGAAACGAGTAATTTGAGTTCTTGCTCGATTATCTCCTGATATTCAGCTTCTGCTTGTATTTCGATTGCGTATGTACAGTCATAACCTGCAAGTTCTTTGAGCATATTTTCCGGCATTCTGAAAATATAGCCACCCATTCCATCATTGCTGGAAGTGATTGCACCAATTTTGAATGCTTTTGTTATTGTTTTACCACTATGATTTTTGAAATTAAAGGTCACAGTATCCCCAATTTGAGGTTTCCAATGGTAAACATCATAAATACGTTCGGGATCACTTACAACTAATTCTGTATCATCAGTAATATTTCCAGACAAAACCGCTGCATTTAGCGACGCCAAATCCTTTTCATTATAGCCGAGCATCAAGGTGCTATCTGAAATATCATTGTCTGTTGAGAAATCAACTGGTACGGTAGCATAAGTAAATATATTGCTAACTCCCTCTATATCTCCAACACGCTTTACATAATCAGAAAAATATTCTTTCTGCAAGAGAGCATCCAAATTTTCACTTTCGTTTTCTAAATCAATGCTGATTTTGAAATCTCCGTACTTCATATCCCAATAACGAGCCATACTCTCGGCATTAAAAGAACTCTGATAACTTGCTGCAAGGAAAAATATAACTCCGCACAGTCCCAATGATAAAATGGTCAATAGAGATTTTTTTCTGTTTCTGGAAAAGCTGATTTTCGCTAAATATACAGGCGTAATACGATGTCTTTTGTGAGTGCGGTAATTTACAATTCCCACTGGATTTTTCAGGGCGGAAATTGGAGAAGTATTCGCTGCAATTTTTGCTGGTTTACGAACACTAATATAAACAAGCAGTATTCCAAAAAGGCATGCGCCACATAGAGAAACAATAAATGCAAATACTGACCAGCCTTTTGATTGCAGACAATAGCTGATGATCGTTCCCATGATACTACCAATTAAAATCCCCGGAACTGCAAGCATATAACCCTGTTTAAGAACTATTTTATAAATTTGCTTTTTACTTGCCCCTATTGTCCGAAGCTGTCCGAACTCAGCAACTTTTTGTCCAACCGAAATATAGAAAATGCTGTAAATTACAAGTGCGGCAGCTAAAAACAAAATGGCAGCAACTACACCATATACCGCATAATTACTGAAGGACAAAGTTGTATTTACATAATCATAGTAACTGCTGACTGTCCAATTATTCAGTCCAGTCTCCTCTGAAATTTGAGATAATATTTCTGTTGCTTCGTCTTTTGTAAGGGTATCTGCATTTTCAAGCCAAACATATCCATTAAGCAGGTTATTTCCACGTAATTCCCGGCATTTTTCAAGTGAAACAAAAACAGGATAAGCGGTAGAAGTTTTATCATGATAAATACCAACAATAGTATAATTCTTCAAAGTACCATCCAGATTCAACTGAACTATGGCGTTGATTTCCGGAGACTTATTTTCACTGGCAAAAAAGGCATCTGTAACAGCAATTTCACTTGCTTTCTCTGGATATTTTCCGTCAAAGGCAGGAATCAAACTAAGCATGTCATCATCATAATAAATCAGAGACAGTTCTTTAGAATTTTCTTTCACTGTTTTGATATTACAGGAAAGTCCTACACTTTTTACTTCTTCGTTTGCTAACAACTTTTCTTTACTGTCCTGCGTAATGTCAAAGAAAATCCCTTGATGTAATCCTTCGATTTCTTTCTGATTTTGATAAATGATATTTTGCACTGTGAGCAACGACATCATTATCATAGCAACGGCTACAATAATTGCCGAAAGGCAAAATAAGTTTTTCTTCTTATCAAAACGCACACTTTTTCGTGCTAATTTTTTAATTACTGCACTGGTATCATTTTCAAAAGGATAATTCATAATTCCCACCTCCTTTAGCCAACAATTTTACCATCTTCAATCCGTACAATGCGGTCTGCGAGTTGAGCGATCTCGTTGTTGTGAGTAATCATTACAATGGTCTGATTAAATTCTCCGCTGGTATGCTTCAAAAGCCCTAACACATCTGCACTGGTCTTGCTATCAAGATTTCCGGTCGGTTCATCAGCAAGGATAATCGCAGGCTTCGTAATTAAAGCTCGTGCAATCGCTACACGTTGCTGTTGACCGCCTGAAAGATTGTTCGGCATATTTTCCAGTTTATCTTCTAAAGCCAACATATACACAACTTCGTCCATAAATTTCTGGTCTACTGTATCGCCATCCAGTTCCACAGGCAGGACGATATTTTCATATACATTCAAAATCGGAACCAGATTATAATTTTGGAAGATAAATCCGATGTTACGACGGCGGAAAATTGTCAATTCATCATCATTCTTTTTTGCGAGTTCTTCTCCCCGTACAATCACGCTGCCGGAAGTGGGGGTATCAAGTCCTCCCATCATGTGAAGCAATGTAGACTTACCGCTGCCGGAAGTTCCAACTACGGCAACAAATTCTCCCTGTTCCACAGTAAAATTTACACCATTAAGGGCACGAGTAATATTTGGTTCTGTGCCGTAATACTTCTTTAAGTCGATTGTTTGTAAAATGCTCATATTCAAATGCTCCTTTCAAGGCTTTCTATCTGTTGATAAAGCCATTGTAAACCACAAATGTTACACAAATGTCCGAGATAGAAAAAATTTTTATCGAAAATCAGAGTGAAATGTTACAACGCTCGGACATTTCAAAAAAAGTGGTTATATCTTACCTTACAGGAAGCATAATAGAAAATTCTGAGCCTTGCCTCAGCTCTGAAACAACCTTGATATAGCCCCCTTGCCTTGTTACAATCTCACGAGCCAAATACAAACCTATTCCCACACCCTGTTGATCGTGTACTTCTTCCTCACGATAGAAGCGCCGGAAGATGGCAGCCTGATTGCTTTCTGAAATGCCCTTGCCGGTGTCGGTCACTTTGACCTCTACGTACATTTCCCACTGAACCACTGATACAGAAATCTTTCCACCTGACGGAGTGTATTTTACTGCATTGTCCAGCAGATTGAAAAGGGCTTCGCTTGTCCACTTGCTGTCATGGGAGATTATCAAATTTTCCGGGCAATCCACGGATACAGCAATTTCTTTTTTCTCTGCGGCATATACAATACTGCTCATGGCTTGTGCAAGCGTATGGAATAAGCTGCTGTCTTTCTTTTCTAATCGTATTGCTCCGGTTTCCAACCGGGACGTTTTAACCAGTGCTTGGAACAGAAAATCCAGTTTATCAGTCTGACTACGTATGCCTTGTAAAAAGTCCATCCGTTCTTCTTCTGAAACAGGCTTTGTTAAAAGTGTGTCCGTTACCATTTGCAAATTGCTGACAGGCGTTTTAACTTGATGTGAAATATCAGAAATCAGCATTTGAAGCTCCTGTCGTTCCATGTCTACCTTGTGCCGGTTTTTCTGCATAATCTCATACAACCGAATTAAGCGGTGGTTGATACGGGCAAAAAGAGTTTCACTATCATTTGACTTTTGTAATTCCTCGTTTCCATCAATCATGTTGTCCAGCGTCCGGCACAAATTAGAAGTAAAATGAGAAAGGCGTTTTCCAAAAATCAGCACCAATAGCCAAATCCAGAAAAACGCACAGAGTGTCAATGTTCCACCCACTATAAAAATTCGTATATCCTGCATTATACCGCCGAAAATACCGGTAATTACCAGCATAGAGAAAACCATGCCAGCACTAACCAGTCTACAAATTTTCTTAGCAGAAAGGTTATTCAGATTCATTTCTTTTCGCCTCCTGTCCATTGATACCCCATACCATAAACCGTTTTGATATATGTGTCGCCATCCGCTTCAATCTTACTGCGAATACGGCTGATAGAAGTAGTAAGGGTATGTTCATCTACATATTTTTCATCAACATCCCACAGTTTTTCTAAAAATTGTTGGCGAGTAAGTACCTGCTTCGGATTTTTAAGAAATAGGTTCAACATTTTATATTCCATCGCAGAAAGTGCTAATGGTTTCCCGTTCAAACTTGCAAATTGTTCCGAAAAATCCAGAAACAAGCTACCATCCTCGTAAATATCCTTAGCTGGTTTGTGATGCTCCAACATAGCGAACATGGCTTTGATTTTTCGCTGCAAAGCACTAATCGAAAAAGGTTTCGTGATATAATCCACTGCACCAGCTTCATATCCCCGTATCTGATTGCTTTCCTGATCGTTGGCAGTTAGAAATATAACTACTGTATCAGGATGCTCTGGCTTGATAAGACGGCATAGGTCATAACCATTTCCGTCTGGTAAATTTATATCCAGCAATACCAAATCAAAAATGTTTGTTTTTAATGATTCAGCGGCTGTCCTTGCATTCAGAACAGAAGTTATTGTGTAACCGTCCAATTCCAAATTATAAGTAAGCGTTTTATTCAAAAGATTATCATCTTCGACAATTAAAATATGCTTCATATTATCACTTCCTTTTCTTTTTGCAGATAGTATAACAGGCAAATGTCCGAGAATTGTTACAAGGACAAATATATTTTTCATTTTACAGCTTTTTTCTGTGTACTGCAATTTTATAAAAGAAAGGACAGCAGTGTCAAATTGCTGTCCTTTCTTTTATCATAGCTGGTAGTGTAGAAGCGTGGGTTCATCATATCGGGTGTGGTATCTTTAACTACAGGAAACTCCCTACAACACTATCTCACTTCTTGCTTAATAAAGTTCTAATGAATCTTCTGTATCCACCCACATCTGTAAATTGCCATCAAGATATAATCTTGCATATTCCAAAGGCTCATCCACAGCCAATGAAGTAAGCGCACATTCTGATCCATATGTGGTTTTTAAATTTTTTTCAGCTTCCCAGCAATCAATGCGAAGCATATATCCGGCACTTGTGTAAACATCAATACTATCGTGGTTTATGTTGTATTCTGCATAAATTGTTCTCATCGTATCTTATCTCCATTTTCTTTTGATAATCAGTTATAAAGTTAAATATCGAAAACATTTCAATCAGTTCACCATGTCGTTATTGTTATATGTTATATTGTGTTATGAAATTTTCTTTCCCTTAATTTTTCCCATATTAAGGTTCATAAAAACCAATGGGAGAATGTAACACAAGGGAAAGAGTAAGGGAAAGTTCACTTGCTACAAACTTAGTATTTTCAAGGGTTTGCGAAGAATTTGATAATCAAATATAACAGTTATTAAATTTCCTAAAATATGTGAAATATCAACTTGAATTTATCGTCTTGTTCCATTCTTATCAAAATTCTTTTTTAATGCTATTTCTGTTGGGAGAATAGACCCAATTAAAGGAATAAGTTGAACACCACAGATAATTCCTCCTATACTCCCAACACAATCTTCATTTTTTCCAATCACTAAAAGCATGAATATTACTGTTATCGGCAACATAACCATTCCACAGACATACCAGACTTTACCACAATATTTATGAGCAAATTCCCATGTGTCTTTGTTCTTCATAGACATCGAAGTCCGATATCCAAATACTGAATTTATTTCCTTTGGAGCCTTTTTCGTAAAATATCTTCCAAAACCAATCATCGTAAATGGAAGAAGCAAATCCATAATCAACATAAAAATCCAAAACCCCATTGTAAACCTCCTTTACTACAACTTCCGATTTATCTCTTACATTTTATCATATTCTATCCCAAAACTCTATTCTTAGATTGCCAAAGAGCAGCCTTCCGACTGCCCTTTCTGCTCACATATACACGCTCTCTTTCAACACAATTTCCTCCGCACATGCCTTTATATTATTTATCAATCCAACCCATTTCATCAGATCCTGCATTTTCAGTTGTTCCGTCACACCTTGTTTTTCCTCAATCTGCTTTACCAGGGTTTCCACATGCTCTCTGGTCTCCTGATCGACTCGGTTCAGATGTGCCGTCAGCTCCCCAGTCATCAATAAATACTGGTATCGTGCCGGTCTATACTCTTTCAGGAACTGTTTCCGCAACATTCCGTATTTACCATATGTCGGTTCTCCCTCATTCACTGCCAGATCTGGCAGGTAATAGTCTCCATGCAGTATGTAACTTAATCCATTGCTTTCATCATAAATGTGCTTTTTCATCATCTTATCTCTCCATTCCTCTGTTTTTTATTTTATTTTTCTTACGCTGCTGATTCTCCATCTCGCTCTTTCTGGCTCCCCAGGCAAGTCTTTCGTGAATACTTCCTGTTGGCATTTGCTCCATTTGTCGCTTTTCTTCTAATGCCTTCTGCTCCTGTATATCCTGTTGTACCGCATCATCTACAGCATTTTCTCCAAGAACACGCACTACCCGGTCATATCTATCAGAAACATCCTGCAATTGTTGTTTTTCATCAAATAACTGCTCTTTTTCTTCACGCACTGTATCTAGCTCTCTTTGTATTTGGTTATATGCTTGCTTTGTTTTCTGATATTTGTGTTTTCATTTTTCTACTTCTTCGGCAAGTTCTTTAACCTGTGCAGCCATCGCAGCAATTTTATTTTTCACCTGAGTAAACAGTGGTTTTATTTTCTTATCCCGGTAAGTTGTTGCACGTTCCAATGCACCAGCTTCTGGAAGTAGAGTTTTCACTGTTCCATATTCCTTTATTTCTTTGCTGACATTATCCATTACCGGCTGTAACCGTTCTCTGCGTTCTTCCAGGCTATGCAGATCTTTCTCGGCTTTTTCCGCACGCTTCTCAGCTTCCTCTTTATCTTTAACTGCCTGCTCCTTGTCATCTTTTAAAAGCTGGATATTGTAGAAACAATCCGTCTGAAACTACAATATCATCGTGATCCAGAACGTGCTGAACAGATCAAACAGATCAAAGGCTGGTAAAAAAATTACTCCTGTGAATAGCAAACATTCGCAGGAGTTTCTTTTTGGCACCGTTTTGGCACCGCAAGCCTTATTTTTCAATTTTAAATTTATCCGTATTTCATCTTGCTGATAAATTTACGAACAATTCTTTTCTTAGAGTACAGAAAAACCCCGGAAACCTTGCGGTTCCGGGGTATCTTACGTTTGGACACAATGTACCTTGCGGTACTCAATATATATTAAATTAGGATGTTATACTAATTAAGGATTACTCGATAACTGTAGCAACACGTCCTGATCCTACAGTACGTCCACCCTCGCGATATCAGACCAATGTATTGCGGTGTGCAAATGGCGATTTTTCGTGTGATTTGTGTGGGAAAATCTGGATTTTTCATTGTGTCCATGTGGTTTTGGGGAATTTTGTTATCATGGTGTTATCATATTTCTTTTTATATAAAATCTTTCCACTGAATTTTACTTCCTGTTTGAAGGTTATAATTAAGCAATCCAATTTCTATACCAACAGAAGTTAAATTCATAGACTTAAATTCACTTGTTTTTTTCCAAAAATCTGCCAATTCTTCAAACCCTTGAACATGTGACGAAATGTCATCTTTTATTTCCTTTACTTCCATAATATGTTCTTTATAATATTGCAAAAGCTTTTCTTCATATTCTTGCTTACCACTTTGAGCAATGCTATATTTTAATACATTTTCATTCATAGCATTAAACTGATATTTTTCTTTATCTATTTGACATGTAGTAATTAATTGTTGAAACTCTTGAATTTCAATCCCCATATATTCATAAAATTCTTCCCTACTAAACCCTCTACTAAAAAGCCCCGCATATCGATTCCTAAATATTTCTTCTATCGGTTTATATGTACTACCTTCTGACAATATTCCTGTACAGCCTAAATACTGAAGATGTGCATATTCCATAGTTTTACTCATGTGATTTGAATAAAATAAGAGTATTTTCGAGGTAAGCATATGAAAAAATGTATCTCTATTAGTTACCTCATGATGTAAAATTCTAAGCACCGTGAGATTTAATGACAATATGTTCAGCTGAATGCCAGTTAATTTAGGTACTATTTCCAAGGCCTCATCTAATACTATTGTTTCCATATCTTTTTCATCTGCTTTTAATCGATTTTTTAACAACGCAATGAGTCGTTCTTTTAATGCCGGATCATCATTCTTTGCATATTCTTTTTGAATCTTAAGTAAAGTATCCTGAACAGCTGGTTCAACCAATTTTTCCACGGTATCAGGAAGTTCACTATAAATCATTGTAAAAATATCATCTGTAATATTAACAACTCTTTCATCAATTGTTTTTTTGGCAATTTCTGTGTATACTGACGAATTGGCTTTAAAAACATCCAGTGCAACCTGTCGTGCATCTTTATAACTCAACCCTTCATGATAGTCTCCCATAACATTCAAATTTTTAGAATTTTCTCCTGCTGTTTGTGTTAAAATATTTTCCGAATTAATATCTTTGTCCGAGGAAATATTGACACCTTGATTCTTCGCCTTTTGTTTCCTCTTGACCTTTTTTACAGCAGCCTTTCCTCCCAGTATTGATATCACTGCAACACCAATTCCACTAAAAATCCACTGAACATTACTATATATCATCTCACCAATTTGTTTTAACTCATCCATCCTATGTTGCTCTCCCCCACTTTTCAAGGTGTATTTTATCTGCCCTGATTTTTAATGCTTATTTGCTTTATGATTAGCCAGTGTTTTACCTGCTTTACTTTTAGCACTTTTTCCAGAAGACTTGCTTCCTAATGTCTTGGCTGCAGCTCCTACTTTTCCGCCATGATGTACTGTCATTTTATCATCTCCTCTGTAAAATCTCCCTGAATATTCTGATTTGCTATGTTAAATTTGTCAGAATCAGACAACCAATTTATCTTTTGTCAAATATGGAACATATCCTTTAATTCATTTTCCTTATATGATTTTCCACTTAATATCTTTTATCGTCTTTCCAAAGCAACAACTTCTCCAGAGCTATCGTTCATCCTCAAATATCCTTCATCCAAATTAAGTATATTTTCTACTATTTCTTCTGATATACTGGTGCCATTTTCAGACACAACTTCTAAAAATTCAGTTCCAGTTATTTTATCTTCCTCAATAATCATTTTCATCGCTTCTTTTAAGTATCTTGGCTGCATTTGTTTGGTTTCTTTATCATACGGTTCACAGGTTCTGTAGCCTTTTTGTGACAACTGTTTCATCAGATATTGATACTGATTTGTTGTAATCTCTTCTAATTGTCTCGCTCTTACTATTAGTGCTGCAGCTGATACGCCATATTTCTTTTTCATTTGAATATAAAAATTAATTTCTGTTTTTGCATTTGTCTGTAAATCAGTCCTGTAAACTTCCTCCGGTACCAGTAATGCTCCCGCAAAACGATTCATTGTGTCTTCCATTTCTTTATATTCAACTTTGCTCATTCCTTCTATGTCATAGAAATCATCCAATAGCAAATGTCCCAGTTCATGTGCAGCACTGAAATTTCTTCTAAATGCATTTTCCTTATCATCTCCCAATATAATAACAGCAATTATTTTATCATTTATATTTTCAATCTGACTATATGCATCTATTTTTTTCCCATTTGTAAATCGTGTACTTACAATTACTCCATTTTTTTCCAATACGCTGACAAGATTTAATATCCTCTCATTCCCTAAATTCCAAAATTCACGTACATTTTTTGCCAGTGTTTCAACATTAAAATCAAAATCTTCCGGAACTGTATATAGATTAAGTTCTGGGAATGCTATATATTCATCAATTCCCCGATAAATAGCAACTAATAGCTTAACACATTCTATCTGTGCAAGACGTTCTTTATTACTTGTTGAAGACAATGATCTGAAATACGTATCTCCAACTACTACTTTATCTTCCGGATTTTCATAAAAATACTCTCTTGGAAATTTTAATATTTGCATTATCTTCATTAATGTTTCTAATTTAGGTTCTGCCTTACTGTTTTCAAATTGAGATATTGCCTGTTTTGATACATCGGACATTTTCGCTACTTCCGATATTGTCAATCCTCTATATAAACGTGCGGCTTTTAGTCTCTTCCCATTAAATCCAGATTGAATTCTCATCACGTCATTTTGTTCCTCCTATATTATTTCTGTTCAGCACTCCCATGCTCTTCTTTTCTTTTTCTTCTACGAAGCTTTGGTTTACGCTCCAGCATCACAATTTCTTCTGAAACTTCTTCTGATGCACCAGTAGTATCAGTAGAATATGATGCATTTAATAAATCAGCCCAGTCTTCCTCTTTATAGTAATTCATTCCAACCGCAGGAACAGTCCCTTTAATTGCGATTACCTGACCATGCGAAATATCAAATGATATTAAAACATATCGTTCTATAGAACCATCAATTTTAGCAATGATCTTCTCCAATATCCGATCTAAGGTTTCCTCTCCTTCTTCATCGTACATCATATCTGGAAATAAGCATAGCTGTTCATTTTCTACTACATACTCATCTTTTAATCCTTCATTTAAACGACTAAGTGCATTCATATAATGAAAAAGTTTTGTACTCTGATTTTTTCGCAAAGAAAGAAGATTCTTCTCTCGCATAAGGGTGTAGAAATATCTGGTCATCCGGTCATATATTCCCAAAAATTTCCACGGTCCACGATACAGCACCTCAATTTGATATCTTCCTTCTTCCATATCGTCTTTTACTTCTCTGTTGATATAATTCCATTTTGCCCCCTCACTCCCGTTATCTGTTGGGAACTTTTCTTCCTGCAAATAATTTTGATATAAATAGTCTGCATTTTCAATTGACTTAACAATCGACTTGACAACACAGGTATCTAGTGGTATTTTTTCTTTATATCTTTCCATGCATTTTTCTCCTTATTAATTCGCTATTTTTATATTATTTTACCATTTCCAGTATTTTTGTCAAGTAATTTATTCAAAATATAAAGGGGCTGTTGCAAAATAGATGAGTAATCATCTATGGAGCAATGGCTCCTTTTTTGTGTTCAAATGAAAAAGCAGGCTCCGAAGAACCTGCCATTCATGGTATAATAAATTATGACTAGTAAAATAAAATACCAAAAAAATTATACCGAATTCAACGAAACTTATCAACTGGTTTTGCCATTAAGTTTAGAAGATCTTGTCCCTGATGACGATTCTGTTCGACTGCTGAGCCATGAGCTTGAGGAACTCGATTATACGTTATTGTATAAGGCTTACTCTTCCAAAGGAAGAAATCCTGCGGTTGATCCGAAGACCATGTTCAAGATCCTGACCTACGCTTATTCTCAAAACATTTATTCTTCCAGAAAAATAGAAAAAGCTTGTTTAAGAGATATTAACTTTATGTGGCTGCTTGCCGGTCAAAAGGCACCAGATCACAGCACGATTGCCAGGTTCCGGACAGGTTTTCTTTTGGAGGCATGTGAAGATCTGTTTTATCAGATGGTTCGTAGATTGAAAGATGCTGCTGAATTGTCAGTAGAAACGGTATTTATTGATGGTACGAAATTGGAAGCATGTGCCAACAAGTATACATTTGTCTGGAAAAAATCTGTTGGCAAATGGGAAGAAAAGATGTTTCAGAAAATCCAGGAAGCAGTAATGCTCCTAAACCATGAATACATGCAATCGTTTTCTGTAAAAATAGACTCGAGGATTCAAGATCTTCAAACAATAACAAGATATCTTGAAAATAAGTGCCAACAGAATGGAACAGTTTTTGTGTATGGCCGAGGGAAAAGAAAAAGTAAAAACCAGAAATACTTTGAGCTTTTCCGAAAATTTCAGGAACGTCAGGTAACTTACGACTGGCATACAGCCAGCTTTCAGGGACGAAATAATTATTGTAAGACTGACCCGGATGCTACATTTATGCACATGAAAGATGATCATATGCGGAATGCACAGTTAAAACCCGGATATAACATTCAGATCGGTGTAGACAGTGAATATATCGTGGCAACAGATGTCTTTTCAGACCGAAACGATGTCTGGACACTGATTCCATTTTTAAAAACAATGGACGAAAAACTTGGGTTCCGATATCCCAGTGTCACAGCCGATTCGGGATATGAAAGTGAAGAAGGTTATACCTATCTTCGGGAAACCAGACAGACGCCTTATATAAAACCACAAACCTACGAAAAGTGGAAAAGGCGAAGCTTCAAACAGGATATCAGTAAACGTGAAAATATGGCCTATGATGCAGAAACGGATGTTTACACTTGTTATGCACAAAAGAAGTTGTCACCGGTCTTCGTGAAAAAGCAGAAAAGCAAGAGTGGCTATGAATCAGAAGTTACCGTCTATGAATGTGAAGATTGCAAAGACTGTCCTCACAAAGAAAAATGTACACGTGCGAAAGGAAACAAGCGATTATACGTTTCCAAAAGCTTTCTGGAAAAACGACAGGAGTCTTATGAAAACATCCTGACCGAAACAGGAATCCAGTATCGCATGAACCGCTCCATTCAGGTAGAAGGTGCTTTCGGAGTTTTGAAAAATGACTATGAATTTCAAAAATTTCTGCTTCGTGGAAAAACCAAAGTGAAACTGGAGATTCTTTTGCTTTGCATGGGTTATAACCTGAATAAACTACATGCCAAAATTCAAAATGAACGAATAGGTTTCCACCTGTTTAAAGTAAAGTCAGCCTAAAATTCCAACAAAAAATGAAGGCTTTATTTAGGTGCGAAAAAAATTGGCAGAAAATCAACGTACAAAGATTTTCTGCCAATTTTCTTTTCTAAAAAGCAGAAAGTGCCGCTCAATCACCTATTCCGGTGATTTTGCGACACTCCCCTTTTTGGTGGTCTGGGGGAATTGCTTATCATTCCATGCTACCATTACACCATATCGCCGCAAATACCCAGACCTACTAATAAGATTTCTTTTTTCATAATATCAATTCCTTTCTTGTAAATGCACTTTTCGATGTCATATACTATTCCCGAAATCATAGAACTCAAAAGAATTCCTAATATGGTGGCGATATCTGGAATCGAACCAGAGCCTATTGCTAATTTTGTTATAGTGGTAGTATAGCATTGATTTCAAATTTGTCAATCCGCTTTCAGGATTTTGTTATCATTCTGCTATCACAAACGATTGTCAGGACACTCTCCCGGCAACCGTTTTTCTATACTGTTCGTTATTCTTTACTGCTCTTTTTACATATTTCCAGGTAACAGAAAAACCCGTAGAACCGAAGTTCTACGGGTATCTTACGTTTGGACACAACGTTATCTTGCGATAACAAATCTATATTCAGATTGTATTACTCGATGATTGTAGCAACACGTCCTGATCCTACAGTACGTCCACCCTCGCGGATAGCGAATGTAAGACCCTGGCTCATAGCGATCGGATGAATCAGCTCGATTGTCATCTCGATGTTATCTCCAGGCATGCACATCTCTGTTCCCTCTGGAAGGTTGCAAACACCTGTTACGTCTGTTGTTCTGAAATAGAACTGCGGACGATAGTTGTTGAAGAATGGTGTATGACGGCCACCCTCGTCTTTAGTCAGAACGTAAACCTGAGCTGTGAATTTTGTATGGCATGTAAGTGTTCCTGGTTTAGCAAGAACCTGTCCACGCTCGATCTCGTTTCTCTGAACACCACGAAGAAGTGCTCCGATGTTATCACCAGCCTGAGCCTCATCAAGAAGTTTACGGAACATCTCGATACCAGTTACAACAACTTTACGAGTCTCCTCTTTGATACCAACGATCTCAACTTCCTCAGATACGTGAAGAACACCAGCCTCAACTCTACCAGTTGCAACTGTACCACGTCCTGTGATGGAGAATACGTCCTCTACAGGCATTACGAACGGTTTATCTGTGTCACGCTGTGGGTCCGGAATGTACTCATCAACAGCATCCATAAGCTCCATGATCTTGTCTCCCCATGGGCCAGCCGGATCCTCAAGAGCTTTAAGAGCAGAACCCTGGATAACCGGAATGTCATCTCCTGGGAAGTCATACTCGGAAAGAAGATCACGGATCTCCATCTCAACGAGCTCAAGAAGCTCCTCATCGTCTACCATATCACATTTGTTCATGAATACAACGATGTAAGGAACACCTACCTGACGGGAAAGAAGGATATGCTCTTTAGTCTGAGCCATAACACCGTCTGTAGCAGCAACAACAAGGATAGCACCATCCATCTGAGCTGCACCTGTGATCATGTTCTTAACGTAGTCAGCATGTCCTGGGCAGTCAACGTGTGCGTAATGTCTACGCTCTGTCTGATACTCAACGTGAGCTGTAGAAATTGTGATACCACGCTCTCTTTCCTCTGGAGCTTTATCGATATCCTCAAAGTTCTCTACTACGTTTCCTGGAACTCTCTCTGCAAGAACTTTAGTGATAGCTGCTGTTAATGTTGTTTTACCATGGTCAACGTGTCCGATGGTACCAATGTTACAATGCGGTTTTGTTCTCTCAAACTTAGCCTTTGCCATTTTAAAATGTCCTCCTTAAAACTTGGCTCTATCAAAATTAGAGCATTTTTTCAGATTTAAACTTGCTAACCTTGATTATATTGCAAACCAAGGTTATTTGCAAGCATTTTATTATTTTATATCAGATCAGTCCTTTTTGGAAAGGATCTTCTCCTGTACAGACTTCGGAACCTGCTCATATTTCTCGAAGAACATAGAGTAGTTACCACGTCCCTGTGTTCTGGAACGAAGGTCTGTAGCATATCCGAACATCTCGGAAAGCGGAACATATCCACGGATCATCTTACCACCACCGATATCTTCCATACCCTCGATACGTCCACGACGGGAGTTGATATCACCGATAACGTCACCCATGTAATCCTCTGGTGTAGTAACTTCGACCTTCATGATTGGCTCAAGAAGAACCGGAGCTGCTTTCTGCATAGCATCCTTGAATGCAAGAGAACCTGCAATGTGGAATGCCATCTCAGAAGAATCGACTTCATGGTAAGAACCATCGTATACATTTGCATGTACACCAACTACCGGGAATCCTCCGAGGATACCAGCTTTCATAGCTTCCTCGATACCTTCACCAACTGCCGGGATGTATTCCTTCGGAATAGCACCACCAACAACTGTGGACTCGAACTTGTACAGCTCTTCTCCGTTGGCATCCATAGGCTCGAATTTAACTTTACAGTGACCATACTGTCCACGACCACCAGACTGTTTAGCATACTTGCTGTCTACATCAACAGATTTGGTGATTGTCTCTTTGTAAGCAACCTGAGGTGCACCAACGTTAGCCTCAACCTTGAACTCACGAAGAAGACGGTCAACGATGATATCCAGGTGAAGCTCACCCATACCAGCGATAATGGTCTGTCCTGTTTCCTGATCTGTATGAGCACGGAATGTCGGGTCCTCCTCAGCAAGCTTAGCAAGTGCCTCACCAAGTTTGCCCTGTCCAGCTTTTGTCTTAGGCTCGATAGCGAGCTCGATAACTGGCTCCGGGAACTCCATGGACTCAAGGATTACCGGATGCTGCTCGTCACAGATTGTATCACCTGTTGTAGTGAATTTGAATCCGATCGCTGCAGCGATATCACCGGAGTAAACCTTATCCAGCTCCATACGTTTGTTAGCGTGCATCTGAAGGATACGTCCAACACGCTCTTTTTTATCTTTTGTGGCATTCAGTACATAAGAACCGGAGTTCATTGTTCCTGAATAAACACGGAAATAAGCAAGTTTTCCTACAAATGGGTCAGTCATGATCTTGAATGCAAGAGCGGAGAATGGCTCATCATCAGATGAATGTCTCTCAACTTCGTTGCCGTCAAGGTCAACACCCTTGATAGCCGGGATATCTGTAGGAGCCGGCATGTACTCAAGGATTGCATCCAGAAGTTTCTGAACACCTTTGTTTCTGTAAGCGGAACCGCAGCAAACCGGTACTGCTGTACACTCACAGGTAGCTTTTCTGAGGACAGCTTTCATTCTGTCTACAGAAGGCTCTTCTCCCTCAAGGTACTCCATCATGAGGTCATCATCCAGCTCGCAGATCTTCTCGATCAGCTCTGTATGATAAAGCTCAGCATCTTCCTTCATATCCTCAGGAATATCTGTGATGGAAATGTCATCACCCTTCTCATCATTGTAGATGTAAGCTTTCATCTCGAAAAGATCGATGATTCCTTTGAACTCATCCTCTTTTCCGATTGGAAGCTGCAGGCAGATAGCGTTTTTACCAAGACGAGTCTTGATCTGCTCTACTGCACCGTAGAAGTTTGCACCAAGGATATCCATCTTGTTGATGAATGCCATACGAGGTACATTGTAGGTATCAGCCTGACGCCATACGTTCTCAGACTGTGGCTCAACACCACCCTTAGCACAGAAAACGCCGACAGCACCATCAAGTACACGAAGGGAACGCTCAACCTCAACAGTGAAGTCTACGTGTCCTGGTGTATCAATGATGTTGATACGATGCTCAAGAGCACCTGGCTTTGGCTTGCAGTTCTCCTCAAGAGTCCAGTGACATGTTGTAGCTGCGGATGTGATTGTGATACCACGCTCCTGCTCCTGCTCCATCCAGTCCATTGTCGCTGTACCTTCATGAGTATCACCGATCTTGTAGTTAACACCTGTATAATAAAGAATACGCTCTGTAAGAGTTGTTTTACCAGCATCGATATGCGCCATGATACCGATATTTCTGGTTCTCTCTAATGGATATTCTCTTCCAGCCAATGGATTTTCCTCCTCTAATTAGAAGCGATAGTGAGCAAATGCTTTATTTGCCTCAGCCATCTTGTGCATGTCTTCTTTTCTCTTAACGGATGCACCTGTGTTGTTCATTGCGTCCAGAAGCTCATTAGCCAGTCTTTCTTCCATTGTCTTCTCGCCTCTCTTACGTGAGAACATTGTAAGCCAACGAAGAGCAAGTGCCTGACGTCTGTCTGCTCTTACCTCGATCGGAACCTGATAAGTAGCACCACCGATACGTCTTGCTTTTACCTCGAGAACTGGCATGATGTTGTTCATAGCCTCTTCAAATACTTCAATTGCTGGTTTACCAGCTTTTTCCTCTACTCTGGCAAATGCGCCGTATACAATTTTCTGAGCAACACCTTTCTTACCGTCTAACATGATGTTATTGATAAGTTTGGTAACCACTTTGTTATTGTACATCGGGTCAGCCAGAACGTCTCTTTTCTGAGTATGTCCTTTACGTGGCACGTTACTTCCCTCCTTAATCATATTGATTATATCATCGGTACTCACGCAGTAAAACTATTGCATGTTCGCACTGGTAAGGTCCTATATTTAACCCGCAACCGACAGGGTATATGGAATACCGTACAAATCCTTATAGTCTTCCGCTGTAATACATTAGATGAATAATATCTTTGTAATCCTCCTGATTATCTGCAATCAGGAAGCGGCGTAGATTTCTGATCTACTTAAATTATTTTTTAGCTTTAGGTCTCTTAGCTCCGTATTTGGAACGAGCCTGTTTTCTGTTAGCGACACCTGCGGTATCAAGAGTACCTCTGATGATGTGGTATCTTGTACCAGGTAAGTCCTTAACTCTTCCTCCACGGATAAGAACAACGCTATGCTCCTGAAGGTTGTGACCCTCTCCTGGAATATAACTTGTTACCTCGATACCGTTGGAAAGACGAACTCTGGCGATCTTTCTAAGAGCTGAGTTAGGCTTTTTAGGAGTAGCTGTTTTAACAGCAGTACAAACACCACGTTTCTGTGGAGCAGCCTGATCAACTGCTTTCTTTCTTAAAGAGTTGTATGTTTTCTGCAGAGCCGGTGCTGTAGATTTCTTAACAGCTGTCTGACGGCCCTTTCTTACTAACTGGTTGAATGTTGGCATTCCATTTCACCTCCCGATTTATTTCTCCATGGGCTTTCCCATGGGGCCTTGCGGTTGCTATTTACAAATTACGGCATGCGAAAATATAACGTTTCATTCGCACGCCTGCTTATTATAGACCGTAAATACAGAGCTTGTCAAGGTGTTTTATAAAGAATTTTTGCTGATTTTACAGGGGTTTAACGCAGTTTTCTTCATAGATGTCACAACCCTGCGAAAATGGAAGTTTTACTTCCACGGTCTGGCCTTTTCTGTCCAGCCATGTTCCTTCCAATAAGCCACATCCACTTCATTCCAGCCGCTCTTTACAAGCTTACGCATAACCTCGAAGTAAGCTTTTGTTTTCAGCCCTGGTTTCACATGGCCATAATTCCTGCGGATCTTTTCTGCCAGCTTATCTGCCAGCATTTTTCCTATATGATAGGTAGAACCTTTGTGATTCTGTCCGTTTATCATGGCAATTTTCATATTTTACACTCCCCATTTCTCCTTTTATATCGTTGTCTGTTATTTACCTGTTTCTGAATTTTCGGGCAAAGCAGATCGCTCCCAGTATTCCCACCATTAATATAGAAAGAACTGCTCCTGTTTTCAATCCCGGAGTTTGATATTTCATGGTAATTATATGCGTTCCCTGTGAAAGTTTCACGCCGGTAAGTCCCTGAATACTTTTTACATCGGCTTTTTTTCCGTCCACATAAACCTTCATATCCGGGTCATAGAATACGCTGAGCATAAGAATTCCGTCTTTTTTTACAGATATACTGCCTTTTCCATCCTTCAGATCCATTTGCTGAGAAGAAAGTTCTTCATAAATGGAATCCAGTTCAGATTCCTGGTATGTTCCCAGAACAGCCTCGTGCATACCGGTACCCGTAGTTACCTGCACAATGGTATCCACATTATAAGTTCCCAGATCCAGAAAATTATTATTCCAATAATCAGACTTCTGCTCCTGTCCATTAATCGTCACTGTATCCGGTTCTGTTCCCGGAATATAAAGATATCCATGTTCTCCTTTTTTCAGATGGATATTAAAAGTTGTGTTTCCAATCAGGGCAGTATCAGAATTGACTGTCTGCATTTTGTACAGTCTTTTTCCTACAATACCACTGAGCAGACGGTTCTGAACTTCAAGCGGGTCTGTTCCTTCCATTGCATAATCCAGCACAGAATCGCTGACCATATATCCGGATCGCAGAGCCCGTGGATTTTCATACAGGTCAAATGACTGGCTTTCTGCAATCTTTTTATAAGCAGTATGAAGGGTTCTTGTATTCCTGCAAAACAGATATCGTATCCCCAGAAGCATATCCATCACTTCCGTAGATCCTGCATACTGAAAACGATTTTCCAGATTTTCAAACCCCATGTTCTTCACAAAATTCCACATTTCCTCTGTATTGGTGGAAGAATACATGGACATCCCGTTCAGCTGATACAGTATTTCTTCATTTCTCACAAGGGGATTTACGATCGCAGTGCGGTAATCCACCTGATCCACGCCGGCAGACTCCAGTAATCCACCAATCTCCTGCTCACTTTCCACATAAATATCGCGATTTGCAGTTCCGTTATCTGTAATGCTGACAATTCCGTGAATTCCTGTCTCAGCCAAGATCAAAACAGCCAGTACCCCTCCACAGATTTTTCGGATTTCCACACAGCCAAACGGATGTCTTGAAAGTTTTCCACAAAAATAATTTCCCGTCCACACTGTAAGAAACATTCCCGCAAGAATCCCTTCTGTAAGCAGAACCTCTCCTGCTTTTCCACTTTTAATCCCCACAACCATGCAGAATATTTCCACCGCAGCAAATCCCGCGAACAGCCGCTTTTCACTCACCTTCTCTGTTTTCCCCCACGCATCGCAGGACATCCTCAGAAGCAGAAAGATCAGGATAAAAGCAAAACGGTTGGGGATTCCCACCGGTTTATGCATTCCATGAAGCAGAAGATTTAACGCTGTGATATGAAAACCCGCAAAGTAAAAAATGACCAACGCTCCCGTCATGATCTTTTCCACGGTACGGATTTCTTTGTTCAGAAAATACATCCCTGCAAAAAGCAGCACTGCACAGCCACAGTAAAGATTCACATCTCCCTGTTCGCTGGATTTCACAAAAGACAGGGAATCCTCCATCAGCGCTCCCAGCTGCTTCCAGATATCTCCGTAAACACCGGCAAGCCCTGTTCCAGCTTCCTCTGCTGCTGCAGTCCTGGATACAGCCACAATGCCAGGAATCAGAGTAATTCCCGCAAGACATGCACTGGCAATGGAAGACCCGGCAAATTTCAGCAGAGAATGCAATATTTTCTCCAGCCGCTGGTCAGATTTTATGATAGCCAGATTTGCCAGATAATAGAGAGCCGAAAAGGTACATAACATAAATCCCATATAATAACTGGTTAAAATACAGCACCCAAGCACCAGGCAATACCCGTACCATTTTCCGGTATATACCAGCTGCTCGATAAAGTATGCCAATACCGGAAGAAGCATGATACAGTCCAGCCACATTACGTTACTGTAGTATCCCATAAGAAAATTTGACAACGCATACATGCATCCAAGAGAAACCGCCATACTCCCTCTGCCTGGATATTTTTTCCCGGAATACCAGGCCATGGACACGCTGCAAAGCCCAACCTTGATCAGGATCACAGCTGTTACTGCATCATTTACATTTACATACATGAATTTCATAAACAGCAGCACAAGAAGGCTGAACGGACTGCTGAGATAATAACAGAACAGGCCGTAAAAATCATAACCCATGGAATGTGTGGAATACGTCCACCCTGCGCCTTTTTCCAGCTGGCTTAAAAGTTCCTTATAAAAGGCTGTATACTGATGAACACCATCAACAACAAGCGCCGAATTTTCCCCAAAAGGATAAACTCCTTTCACTGCAAAACCTGCCGCAAATATCATCACAGGAAACAGAAAGGCCAGGATATAGACCCAACTGCTGTTCTTTCGCCTGATGTTTTTTCCCACACTTTGTTTTTTTATCAATCTCATCATTTTTTCCTCTTCTGTCTGATTCTTTTCCGTCGGATTTTGAGTTCTGCCAGAAATAAACAGTTTCGGCTTTTTCGCTGAAGCAGATATTCGTATTTCGATTTGCCATATTTTTATGATTCTGTCATTTCTCACAGACCTGATTATAACACGCTTCATAATGTATCATGTTTTTGTGAAATTACTGCGAATTTTTTCAGGATCAAAGAAAAAAGCTGCCACATCATTGGAGACACAGAAAACTCCGCTGATGTAACAGCTTTCTTCGAAAGAATCTGTGTACGCTGATCCACAGATCCCTTCATGGGTGTAATTATTAACTTTATGTGATGAGTTTTTTTAGTTCCGGGCCTGTATGATATAGGATATTCACATATCCTGAGGTGGCTGTTTACAGGTTAAGAACTATTATGGCTATATGATAGCATGACCATATACATTTGTAAAATTAATATTTAATGTTTATAATATAGAACTTTTTAATATTGATCCGATGGGCACAACATTGCTGTCCGGATAAAATTCTGCTTTTATAAAACTGTGTATCCTCTGGACTTCAGGCAGGCTCTTACTTCCATGGTGTCCTCGGTATGGAATACCATGATCGGTTTTCCGGAATCACGATTAAAAGAGAGATACAGATAATCCACGCTCACGTTGCTGTCCTTCAGTGTAAGAAGCAGATCATTCAGATTTCCGGTTTTATCCTCAACTTCCACACCGATCACATCGATCACGTGACAGAGATATCCGGCAGCGATCAGTGCCTCCTTCGCCTTATCCGGATCAGAAACTACCATTCGCACGATTCCGTACTCTGCACTGTCATTGGTAACTGATCCCAGAATGTTGATGTCCTCATTCTTCAGGATCCCGGTAATGTTCTGCATAACACCTTTTTTATTTTCTGCATAGATAGATAACTGTTTCAGCATAATAAAATCCTCTCTTTCCTCTGAAATGTGTTTTGCTGTTTTATCATATGGTAAATCTTCGCACATCTCACCTTGTATGTCAACCGAAGTAATTCAGGGAAGAGCCCGGACATTTTCATTTCATTTTACTTCACGTTCATAAACACAGGTACTTTATGACCAACATTCCCCCGGCAAAAAACTTCACCGCATATGTGCATGCAGATATTTTTCCCGTGTAGCAAGCCCACCCCGGATATGTCGTTCCCGCTTGTTCACATCAAGAACTTTCCTCACCTCAACGGCCAGTGCCGGGTTGATCACTTTCAGCCGTTCCACGCAATCCTTATGTACCGTACTCTTACTGATCCCGAACTTCTTCGCCGCCTGCCTCACCGTCGCCTTTGTTTCCACAATATATCCTGCGATCTCAACTGCACGTTCCTCAATATAATCTTTCACTGCCAAGCCCCCGAAGACGCTTTTTTACAGTGTATGCAAAAGATCTGAAAGGTATGTACCCTGTCACTCTGCTGTCTGAAACTCCTTCCGGAAAACCACCGCAGCCCCGACAATAAACGCACAGCAGATCACCCACGTCACAGGTTCGCAGATGCATACGGCGATATAGCCCCAGACCGGGACGAGCCAGATGGCAAAGATAACTTTACCAATCAGTTCCAACGTACTGCATATCAAAGGTGCTTTCAGGTGCTGCATTCCCTGCAGTGCGTTTCGTAAGATTACCAGCACTGCCATTGGCGGGATCATGGGGATGCTGACCCGAAGATAAAGCAGTCCGTTAGAGATCACCTCCGGGTTGCTGCTTCCGGTAAGAAGCCGGATCGCTGCCGGTGCCAGGGTAAAAGTAAACATAAGTGCAATGATCCACCAGATCCCATACAGAAGAATTGCTGTCCGACAGCCTCTGCGGATTCTTTTTCCCAGGCCCGCCCCATAGTTCTGGCTGGCATAGATCGCCGTGCTGGTTCCAAGCGCCAGTCCTGGAATATAAAACAGTTCCGGATAATAGCGCACAATATACCCCAAACCGATCCCGGCGCTGATTCCCTGAGCCAGAACTGTCGCAGACGCAGCACCTTGTACTCCCAGTCCCAACGGTCCCATAAACCAGAAATCCAGTCCCACATTCAGGACACTGCTGAAAAGCAAAAAAACAAGGGGCATCACACTGTTTCCTACAGCCTGTAAAAGACTCGCCTTCAGATTATACAGCATAGTCAGCGGAATTCCCGCCAGAATGATCGTCAGATAGCGCAAAGCTCCGTCCATCACATCATCCGGGATCTGCATCACCTGAAGCAGTCCTTTTCGAAATATCAAAAAAGCGACAGTCAGCACAACTGAGCAAAAGCAGGACAAACACGTCATCCAGCACACCGACTTCTTCACTCCCTGCTGGTCTCCTGCTCCGAAGTTCCGGCTCACTCCAAGAGCCAGTCCATTATTCATTCCAAACGCAAAATTCGTGATCAGACTATATAACGCCGCAGTAGCACCAATCTGTGCAAGCGCTCCATCCCCCAGCAGATTTCCCGCAATCGAGGTATCTACAAGATTATAAAACTGCTGAAGCAGATTTCCAAGAAAAAGCGGCATGGCAAAACGCAGCAAAAGCGAGGTCGGACTTCCCTTCGTCATGTCCATCGTTTGACTTTTCTTTTTCAGATCCATAATAACTTTCCTCCCTGATCCATATGGCAACTGACATCCTTCTTAATCACCGTCTGTAAAACAGACATCAGTATTTTCTTTTATTATACAATCCGACACACAGTTGCTGCTGTAAAAATAGCGGTGTATACTATAACAAAAACGACAGGGAGATTTTTTATGATACGTAATGCAAACTGGGTGGAAACCGATATCCACCAACAGGAATTCCCGGAACAGGAAAGATATCTCTTCGATCTGGTTGCAAACAGAGGCGATATCCATAAATTCATTACCGGAAATATTCCCGCACACTGGCATAATGAACTGGAGATTTTTATGCTGATGGAAGGCAGCGTCAGAATCGGGATCGGTGATACCTTTTACGATGTCCATGCAGGGGAAGGCTGTTTTATCAATACTGGCATTCTTCATTCTTTTATCGGTCTTGTCCCTTCCCCGTGCCTGTACCGTTCTTTTGTGTTTGATCCATCGATCATAAGCGGCGCCCCGGGCAGTGTTTTTGATATCCGCTATATCCGTCCCCTTATGGAAAAAGGCGCCGCTTTCATAAAAATCCCGGGAGATATCGTCCCGGGATCTTGTGATAAACATTTTTTTCAGGCATTTGACAACGCCTTTTCTGCCTGCGCCGATGAATTGCCCGGCTATGAATTTCAGGTACGCAACGCCCTCTCCGAAATACTTCTGATCATTCTGGAAAAGAACCGCGGCCTTTCTGCCCCACAGCTTCCCGAAATCCAGGAACTACGCCTGAAGCAAATGCTGGCATGGATCAATCAGCATCTGGAAAAAAATATCTCCGTAAAAGATATTGCGGCAGTTGCCAGCATCTGTGCCAGAGAATGCCAGCGTATTTTTCAAAGATATCTGAGTTCCACACCTATGGCATATGTACGCCAGAGACGTCTTCTTATGGCCGCCAGACAGCTTACTCTCACAGACACACCAGTGACGGACATTGCGTTAAACTGCGGTTTCGCAAGCCCCTCCTACTTCACCCGGCATTTCCGGCTCCTCACCGGAACTACCCCTACACAGTACCGGGAAAATATCCGTAAGATGTAGCGCAGACATTATACCATAGACTTTATTTTATGCTTTAGATTTTTTTGACTGCTTATAAAGCACAAGACAGACAACCGCAAACACAACTGTAACCACTACAGTGAGTGGAAGAATCATAGCAGATTCCGCTCCAAGCAGAAGCCCGAATCCCTGTCTCAGTGTCAGAATTCCAAAAATGGAAAAAATGAAAAATGCAACCGTATTGAGAATTCCCTCCGGCGCCTTGCTTTTCAGAAGATATCCGACCAGAAGACCGATCACATCCGCTGCAAAAAGTCCAAGTGAACAGGCCAGCCATACAACAACTGCTGCACTTAAACCTTCGTTTGCTCCAAATGTAATGGCAGTAAGCTGTGTCTTATCACCAAGCTCCGCAACAAAAAATGTACAGAATACAGACAACGGCGCAAACTTAATTTTCCGGTCCTTTACATTCTCTTCCTCATCATCGTCTCCCTTAAGCGTTGTTGCCGCAAAAAACAGGAACGCCGCACCGGCAATCAGACGGATCAGCCACGTAGGAACTACCGTACTGACAAGGCCTCCGGCAAGAACCGCCAGTCCGTTCAGCACCAGGATCGCAACACCGGTTCCAAGCAGGATATCCTTCAGCTTGAACTTGGAAGTCATTGCCACCAGCATCAGCTGTGTTTTGTCGCCCATTTCCGCAATGAACTGGGTAAAAAGCACTTTCATAAATAGCAGCATCTTTCTTCTCCTTTGCATATGTGTCCGGTCCGGAGCCATAAAAAAAGACCCACGCATACTTTATCTCCATAACAGAAATAAAATATACATGAGTCTCATTCTTTAAGATTTGCCAGGTGCATGCACCAGTATGTTGACAAACCACGTTTACACGCGAATTACTCCCTCACGGAATTGATTTTCGTCATTGTAGCAAAGTTGAGAAACTTTGTCAATAGCAGTGTGAAAAGCAGCTCCCGTCTTTTTATCAGAATTTCTCAGCCTTAGCCTTCAGCCCCTGATACATCTCTTCAGAAAGAGGAATGGAAACACCCAGACGTTTCGCCTCCTGCACGATATAACCACTGAAAGTTTCCAGCTCCGTCTGCTTTTTGCAGATCTGAAAATCTCTCTGAAGGGAACTGGTGGCGTTATCTGCATGAACATGACGGAACTTGTGAATCACCTCCTGTATGTGTTCATCTGTCAGTGCCACACCCTTTGCACGGCCTACACTGGCAGCCTCCCACACAAGAGTTTCGTACTGCTGCGCCTTCACCGGATCCCTGCGAAGCTCCCCGATGGTATTATCATAAAAAGCCGTCATCACGTTAAACGCACAGTTCAGGATATACTTTCTCCAGATCTCCACCTCAATATCCCCGTCATCCTTATAATCAATATCTGCGCCCTTCAGGATCTCGGCTACCTGGGCCACTTTCTCCTTCTGCCCCTGATCTGCGTTTTTGATCCCGATGCACAGCCAGGTAAAAGTATCCTGCTGGGAAATGGAAAAATCCGCGTTTGCAAAAGCTACCGTATAGATCAGAGAATCCACAACCGTTCCCCTTCCGATCAGGCTGCGGATCTTTTCCCCCGGATCCACCCCGTTCATCACCGGAATGATCACCGTATCATCTGTGACCATATCCCGGATATTTTCACATACATCCTCCAGAGAGTAATTTTTTACACAGATAAAAATATAATCCTGCTGTCCCATTTCCCGGACTGGAACTACACGCTCCGGCTTCGCAACGATCTCTCCCTTATAATCACTGTGCAGCACCAGTCCGTTCTCACGGATGCTCTCCCCTCTGGCTCCACGGGCCACCATTGTCACATGAGGATAGGCCTTCGCCAACATTCCCGCAACATAGCCACCAACACCGCCGATTCCGATCACTGCAATCTTTTTATCTTCTGTTTTCATGATATCTTATCCTCTTTTTCTTATTTCCGTCCCAGATTATAGCTCTCCAACAAATTATTGCATCGCTACAGGCAGATGTCTGCAGTCTGCACTTGCTTCCTGCTTATAGCTCTATTTTATCAGACAGCCATCCGCATTTCCATATCTGCTGTAAAATCCGTACACAAAACACGCCAGCGAAAAAACTTTCCGTCTCTATGCTATAATTTCTGGAAATGCCATGGATTCTGATGTATACTGGATATAAATTTTTTGTAGAAAAAATAAAAATACGAGGTGACAAAAATGGACACGAAACCCGTTTTTCACGGAAGTGATATAGAAAAGATCTGCAGCTATTACGGATTAAAAAAAGAAGACATTGTCAAATTCGGCGCCAATGTTAATCCACTGGGGCTCTCGCCCAAAGCCAGTGCCGCCATTGCCGCACATGTTGACATTTTTTCCTCCTATCCGGACAGAGAATACACGACCCTTCGCAATACTATTTCCGAATATTGCAATATTCCGGCAGATTTTATTCTTCCCGGAAACGGCTCCAGCGAACTGATCTCCCTCCTCATTCAGGAAAAAGCTCCAAAGCACACCCTGATCCTGGGACCTACCTATTCCGAATACTCCAGAGAGCTTTCTTTTTCCGGAAGCACCCAGGAATATTACCACCTTCAGGAAAGCAAAGACTTCGAGCCGGACATTCCCGATCTTTGCAAAAAGCTGGAACAGGGATACGATTTTCTCATTCTCTGCAACCCTAACAATCCCACCTCCTCTGCCATCTCACAGAAGGATCTCCGCCAGCTGATCAGTTTCTGCGCGGAAAAAAATATCTTCGTAATGATCGATGAAACTTATGTTGAGTTTGCTCCGGATATCAATGCCATCACTGCCGTTCCTCTGACCCGGGAATTCACCAACCTTATGGTTCTTCGAGGCGTATCGAAATTTTTCGCAGCCCCGGGAATGCGTCTGGGTTACGGCATCACCGGAAACATGGATTTCCTTTCCAAAATGCGGGAGAAACAAACTCCATGGTCTCTTAACAGCATGGGCGCCTTTGCCGGCGAGATCATGCTCCAGGATGAAGACTATATCCGCCAGACCCGTGAACTGATCCTTTCTGAGCGCACAAGAATGATCAAAGAACTGAAGTCCGTTCCAACTTATAAGGTCTATCCCGCCTATGCAAACTTCATTCTTCTTAAGATCCTGAAACCAGGCCTTACCTCTTATGATGTTTTTGAAGCCTGCATCCGCCAGGGCCTGATAATCCGTGACTGTTCCTCCTTCCAGTGCCTGGATGGAGAATTTGTACGGTTCTGCATCATGATGCCGGAGGACAATTCCCGCCTTGTTGAAGTGTTGAAAAACCTGTAAAAAAATAAATCTTACGGAGGATACCAAAATGAAATCTCACAAATACTGGTCACTGGGCGCCCTTATCACCATGATAGCAGCCTTTTACACCGGCTGCAAAAGCATGAAAACCGCACACAGGTATTTTGCATGCGCTTCTTTGATCTGCATGATTATGTCTATTTATTCCGGGCATAAGATGATTGCTGGGAAAACACAGGAAAAGGAAAATTGATGTAAAAAAACGTCCGGCCTGTTAAGAACTCAACAGGCCGGACAGCGAAAAAAAGCAGATATATAGTATACTCTCACAATCTACCCTTTATTTCAACCACAACTTTTCCGTGTGCTCCTAATGCTCCATATGGGCCAAAACATACAAAGACTTTTTTTCCAGGTTTAATATAAAACTGAAAATCTGAATACTTCATTTTCATAACATAAGAATACCCCTGACCGGAAAATTTTTTCGAATATGCGGTTGCTATATTTTTCTTTACATTACTTTTCTTCCCAGATGCAACATCTTGAACTGCCAACTTCTTTCCGTCTTTAAGACGATATGTTAAGCCATACTCCCTATTTTCTCCAATTTCCCCTGCATACCATTTGGAAACAAACCTAAAGCTTATATAACCATTCTGATTATACGTTACATTGCATTTATTAATGTAATAAATTTTTTTAAAAGCTCATAATACTCAAATAAATTGTTTCTGTATTGTAGAGATGCTTTATAATCCGCTGCTAAGGATTTGTTTATTTTTTTTTATTGCAGAACTGTTTCCTTTTATCTGGGGTAATTCATAAAAATATTGTGCCGTCAATTTCTTGCAGCGTTTAATTTGTTGCTTTTTCTCAATTTTATAAGAAACCTTAGCTGTTGTCGGTTCGGCAAATGCTATTGTATATTCTGTAATATTGCAAACAAGAGCAAGTGCAATAACAAGTCCTATACTTACAAAATGCTTCCAGATATTTTTTTTATTCTTCATCCTCATCTTACCTTTTTATATTATATGTTTTACATCGTTCTCAAACTCTGCAAGCACAGCGGCTGATGAAATTTCTGTTTAAATACCTTACGTTTTTACATCATTCTCAAACCTCAAATCCAAAAATGAAGCGCCTCATCTGCGCTTATCGTATGATATTCAAACCTTGAAAAGTAATAAATTCATATTTATTTTACTAATTATAAAATATCTTTTATCTTTTGAGAAGTCTCTTGATATATTTTCAGTATTTTCTATTCATTTCAAACCAACCCAAACACCCGCAACGCATTACTCTCCGTCACAGCCACAACCTCCTCGCAGCTGACACCTTTCAACTCCGCGATCGTCTTCACAACCTCCGGCAGATACAGCGAGCTGTTTCGTTTCCCACGGTTTGGGACAGGGGCCATATACGGGCAGTCGGTTTCCAGCAGAATCTGGTTCAGTGGTGCATACTCCACCACTTCTTTCAGCTTCCGGGAATTTTTAAATGTGATTACTCCGCCGATTCCCAGATAAAGTCCCATGTTCAGATACTCTCTTGCAATTTCTTTACTATATGAAAAACAATGAATAATTCCACCATACATTCCGTCCTTCATATATTCTTTCACAATATTCAACGTATCCTCCGCGGCATCGCGGCTATGAATCATAAACGGAAGCTTTTTCTCGCGGGCAATGTCCATCTGCTGGCGGAAAACCTTCTGCTGAAGAAGATGCTCCTCTTTTTCCTTATGCCAGTAATAATCCAAGCCGATCTCACCCACTGCCACAGTTTTTTCCATGTCGCAATATCTACGGATCTCATCCAGAACAGCTACATCCACCTTATCCGCATCATCCGGATGCACACCCACGGCACCGTAAACGAAAGGATATTTCTCCACCAGGTCATAAACTCTGTCAAAATGTCCCACAGAAGCACACACATCCACAATATGCCCGATCCCATTCTCCTGCATACTGTCCAGCATAGCAAAACGATCCTCATCAAAAGCCTCATCATCATAATGGGCATGAGTATCAAAAATCATCCCTTTATCCACAGTCATCTCATCTCCCACAGATACTTTTCCACCTTTCAGCACTCTTGTAAACACACCTTCCCGAGGCATGATGCACTCACCCATCTTCTGGAAAATAGCACATCCGTTATGACACTCTTTCCCGATCTGAGTCAACTCCAGCACGACCTCACCGCATCGAAATCTGGTCCCAACCGGAAGCTTCGCAAAATCAATCCCCTCAACCACCAGGTTTTCTCCGAAAGCACCATCCTCAACAACTGCGCCCTTAGCCCGAAACGCCTCAATCTTTTCATTCGAAAGAAGGCTCACCTGCCGGTGCCACTTCCCGGCATGAGCATCCCCCTCAAGTCCCCAGTCCTCCACAAAAACCGCAGACCCCACATTTCTCTTCTGCGTCCCCTTCCTTTCACTGATACAAACCGCAAGTACTTTTCCCATAATAAAAACTCCTATTAATTACACATCATTACCAAATTTATTCCTATATCACACCAGCAATATTGATTTCCAAAACCTACCACATGTAACTCTCAAGCCTCAGGAATTATGAATCGCTGGAGATGAATTTTAATCATAAAACCTACCACATCCAACAACCAGCCCAACGGAGGCAGGGCCAGTACGGTGACGTTAGCGGAGCGGCCGTCGAGAGGCGAGTATAGCTGCTGCCACCGAGCGCCCTGTTTGAGCCGCAGGCGAGTTGGCGCGAATGGCAGCAAATCAGCGACGCAGCCGAACAGGCCGCGCAGCGTGTCACCGTACTGGCCCTGCCTCCGTTGGGCGTCCGTTCGTTAGTCTAAGTATACACCACACACTACCGTCCGCATTCTCCAGCATCGCCGGTCAAAATCTCAATCCCATGCCCCAACGCCTCAATAATAACCTCCAGGCACTCCCTGACAGCCTTAGGGCTCCCCGGCAGATTAACGATCAACGTCCCCTTCCGGATCCCAGCCGTAGCCCGGCTCAACATCGCCCGCTTCGTGATCGTCAGACTAAACGCCCGCATCGCCTCCGGGATCCCCGGCACACGCCGCTCGATCACATCCTCCGTAGCCTCCGGTGTCACATCCCTCTGTGAAAACCCGGTACCACCCGTAGTCAAGATCAGCTCCGCCAGACCCTGATCCGCAATCTCAGCCATCCGTGCACTCAGCAACCCACGGTCATCCGGCAAAACATCCATAGAAACAACCACATACCCTGCCGCTTCCACAATCTCTTTCGCAGCCGGCCCGCTAAGATCCTCACGTTCCCCTCTGTAACCCTTATCACTAGAAGTGATCACCGCAACTCTCTTCATCACTCAACCTCCGATCTGAGCCATACAAAGCTTCTCCGTCTTATCATCCTTCTGTTTCTCCAACCCTCCGCCAAAAACATGCCCGTCCGGTTTCTCCGCAAGAGCTTCCAGAATCACCTTTTTCATCTCCTCATCCGAACCACCATTTCGGATCACCGCCCGAAGATCCCGCCCCGCCGCATACTGCAGACAGGTTTTCAGAAATCCCTGGGAAGTCAGCCGGATCCGGTTACACTCCCCGCAGAATTTATGGCTTACCGCGCTGATAAATCCGATCTTTCCGGAAAAACCCTCCACATCATAATAGTGACAGGGACCGTTTCCCAGCGGCTCCCCCTCATAGATTGAAAAAGGCGGAAGTTTTTTCCCAAGGATCTCCAGCAGTTCCTCTTCTGATACTCCCCGGAAATCTTTTCCCATGCCAATGGGCATCATCTCAATAAAACGTACATGCACCTTATGGTCCCGGGCAATCAAAGCGATCTGGCAAAGATCCTGCTCCGGAATTCCCAGCGGCACACAGTTGATCTTCAGAGAAATCTCCGGATACCCCTGTGCTTCCCGGATTCCTTCCAGTGTCCGTCCAAGCTCATCCCTTCTGGTGATCCGTCTGCTGCAGGCCTTGTCCATAGTATCCAGACTAATGTTCAGTCCGTCCAGTCCCGCCTGGGCAAAATCCCTCATCTGCTCTTTCAGCAGCACACCATTTGTAGTCAGAGTCACCTTCTCGATCCCCGGCATGTTTTTCAGTTTTTCCACCAGCAGGGGCATCCGCGGCCGTACAAGCGGTTCCCCGCCGGTCAGCTTGATCTTCCGGATACCCAGCTCTGCCATCACCCGGCAGATCCTCAAAATTTCCTCTTCCTGCAAAATGAGGGAGCGCTCCACATGCTGCACTCCCTCCTCCGGCATACAATAAATACACCGCAAATTACATCTGTCAGTTACGGAAATCCTGAGATAATCAATATTTCTTCCGCACCTGTCTATCATTATTTTTCCTCAAAACGGAAATCTCCGCTTTTGCCTCCTGTTTTCTCTTCCAGATGGATATCAGACATGACCATGCGTTTATCGATTGCCTTACACATGTCATAAATGGTAAGAAGCGCCACCTGAACACCTGTCAGCGCCTCCATCTCCACGCCTGTTTTTCCCTCTGTTTTTACCGTGCAGAATACACGGATCACTCCCGCATCCTCATCCGTCTCAAAATCCACAGAACACTTCTGGATGGGAAGTGGATGGCACATGGGGATCAGGTCAGAAGTACGCTTCACACCCATGATACCCGCCACACGGGCCACCCCAAGCACATCACCCTTTTTCACATTTCCGCTTTTTACCGCGTCCATGATCTCCGGGCTTACCTGAATGGAACCGGTAGCTGTCGCCGTACGGTGAGTGTCCGGTTTATTGGACACATCCACCATAACAGCATTGCCATTTTCATCAAAATGATTCAGTTTCATATTTAACAGATCTCAGCGCCTGCAGGCATCTCTTTCTCCGGTACCATCAGGGAAAGATTTCCATCTGCATCCTCTGCACAGAGGATCATACCCTCGCTGAGGATTCCTGCAAGTTTGGCAGGTTTCAGGTTTGTAACAACCATAACTTTTTTGCCAACCATTTCCTCTGCGGAATAGTGAGCCTTGATTCCGGATACGATCTGACGAACCTGGCTTCCGATCTTAACCTGGGAGCAGAGAAGTTTTCTGGATTTCTTAACTTCCTCGCAGGCAATGATCTCACCAACCTGGAACTGAAGTTTTTCAAAATCATCAAAAGTGATCTCCGGTTTTGCCTCGATGTCGATCACATCTTTGGCTTCCTCTTTCTCCTCTTTTACTTCTTCCTTTTTCTCTTCTTTCTTCGGATGAAGTTTCTCAACTTTCTCAAGAACCTCTTTCAGGTCAAGTCTTGCAAAAAGGATCTCCGGTTTGTCAGTTACACGGTTTCCTGACGGATAAAGACCAAACTGCTCCATATCCTCAAGAGTTCTCTCGTTTGCGTTGAGCTGTACAAGAATGCGCTCTGTTGTACGCGGCATAAAAGATTTCAGAAGAGATGCGCCGATGCAGATTCCCTCAACCAGGTTGTAGAGAACCGTTGCAAGACGATCCTGTTTTGTCTCATCCTTTGCAAGTGCCCACGGCATTGTCTCATCGATATATTTGTTGCAACGTTTGAACAGGGAGAATACCTCTGTAATGGCATCTGCAACACGAAGTTTGTCCATTTTTGCGGAAACGTTCTTCGGAACCTGAAGGATGAAATTCTTAAGATCCTCATCAACCGGCTCAGTAACGTTCTTGTTCTCAACGATTCCGTTGAAATATTTATTGGACATGGAGATTGTACGATTTACAAGGTTTCCAAGTGTATTTGCAAGATCGGAATTCAGTCTCTCAACCATCAGATCCCATGTGATGACACCATCATTCTCAAACGGCATCTCGTGGAGTACGAAATAACGGACAGCATCTACACCGAAGAACTCAACAAGCTCATCTGCGTAAATTACATTTCCTTTGGATTTACTCATTTTTCCATCGCCCTGAAGAAGCCACGGATGTCCGAATACCTGTTTCGGAAGCGGAAGATCCAGAGACATCAGGAAGATCGGCCAGTAAATAGTATGGAAACGGATGATATCTTTACCGATAAGGTGAAGATCTGCAGGCCAGTATTTGTTGAATTTCTCACTGCTGTTTCCGTCGCAGTCATAGCCGATACCTGTGATATAGTTTGTCAGGGCATCCAGCCATACATATACAACGTGCTTCGGATCAAAATCTACCGGAATTCCCCATTTAAAGGATGTTCTGGATACACAGAGATCCTGAAGACCCGGAAGAAGGAAGTTGTTCATCATCTCGTTTTTACGGGACTCCGGCTGGATGAAATCCGGATGTGTGTTGATATAGTCAATAAGTTTATCTGCATATTTGCTCATTTTGAAGAAATATGCCTCTTCTTTTGCAGGTACGCACGGACGTCCGCAGTCCGGACATTTGCCGTCTACAAGCTGAGACTCTGTGAAGAAGGATTCACAAGGTGTACAGTACATTCCTTCATAATGTCCCTTGTAGATATCTCCCTTTGCATACATTTTTTTGAAGATCTTTTTCACCTGCTCCTCATGATCTTTATCTGTTGTACGGATAAATTTATCATAAGAAGTGTTCATCAGATCCCAGATCCGTTTGATCTCACCGGACACGTTATCTACGAATTCCTTCGGTGTAACGCCTGCTTCTTCTGCCTTCAGCTCGATCTTCTGGCCATGCTCATCTGTTCCTGTCTGAAAATATACGTCATATCCCTGCTGTCTCTTAAAACGTGCGATGGCATCTGCAAGAACAACCTCATAAGTATTTCCGATATGCGGTTTACCGGATGTGTACGCAATGGCAGTGCTGATATAATATCTCTGCTTTTCCATTTTTCTTTCCTCCATAATATAAAAAATAATTGTATGCTTACTCATAACTGACTGAAAGTATATTCAGCCAAAACAGGAAAAATCCTGTCGATGCCATTGGAAGATTACAATGTAATTTCCTGTGACATAAAAAAACGTCTTCTCATACCACTTGCGATATGAGAAGACGAGTTATTACCCGTGTTACCACTTCTGTTCGTTCCTGCCTCGCGGCAAAAACCTCATCAGGTACAGCAAACTCTATACCCTTCCGCTATAACAGGCGATCCTGTCACTGCCTGCCGGTGTCCATTAAACGGGACATTCGCATTCCGCTTATCGCATTCAAACCGGGTCAGCAATGCCTCTCTGAAGCCATCTTCCATCTGCGCCTGCACATCCCTCTCAGTCTCGGAACTCTTGCACAAAATGAATCTTCACATTTCACTCTGCTACATATCCATAAACGCAATCGCTTCATAATATGCGTTCAAAAAAGTCCTCCGGGGATTTCCCTGTAGTGTGGTGTACACATGTACTCTCTTCTTCCACGAGTTTTCCATATGAGAAAATCGTAACACATTTCCAGTGGTTTGTAAACGGGGAAATATTAATTTACGGTTACTTTACATTTCACAGTTTTGGTTCCGGATTTCACGGTGATCACTGCAGTTCCTTTTGCTTTTGCGGTGATCTTGCCGTTGGAAGCTACAACTGCTACGGATGTTTTGCTGGATGTATAAGTTACTTTTTCCTGGCTTGTTACCGGAGCGAGAACTGGCTGTAATACCCTGCTCTGGCCTTTCTTTAAAGTTACTCCTGCCGGGATTCCGGAGATTTTTGTTGTTTTTACAGTTGTCGGCTGAACAGTAACTTTCACTGTTTTCTTAAGACCACTCTTTAATGTGATCGTGATCGTTGCAGTTCCCTTCAATGCACCGGCTGTAACTGTGCTGGTTCCATTCGTTTTTCCGGATACTGTGACAACCTTTGTATTACTGGATTTCCAGGAAACGATGGAGTCACCGCTTTTCAGGCCGGAAACTTTCAGCACTGTCGTTTTCTGTTTTGTCTTTAAGAGAAGTGAAGTTACGGAAATTTTCATATATGGTGTTAATTTCTTTCCATAATCTCTGGTCTCTGTTTTCTGACAGGTATCGCAGATACGTGTCTGAACTTCCGGTTTGAATACTGTTGCTGCTGTTTTTGTAGTCCATGCTGTAAAGCTGTGGCCAATTGCAGGAATTTCTTTCTGCTCGCCAAGGATCTTTTTGCAGACACTGCAGTACGGAATTTCCATTCCTTCTTTTTCACAGGTAGCTGCTTTTATCACAAGCATTGTTTCTGTATGACCCAATGCCGGAATCTCCTGCTGCTCTTTCAGAGTTTTTCCGCAAGCTGTACAATGGCTTCCTTTCGTTTTTCCTGGTGTTTCACAGGTTGGCTCTACTGCCTTATCTGTAACCGCTTCTTTATGACCGGTTGCCGGAACTTCTTTCTGTTCCTTCAGTATTTTACCGCAGATAAAACAATGACTTCCTGCCGTTTTTCCTGCCTCCTCGCAGGTCGCTGCTACTGCCGGATCAATGGTTTCTGTATGGCCAAGAGCCGGAATTTCTTTCTGCTCTTTCAGTACTTTGCCGCAGACGGAACAATGACTTCCTTCCGTTTTTCCTGGTGTTTCACAGGTGGCGGCTGTTGCCTCATCGGTTACTTCTTCTGTGTGTCCGGTTGGCGCAATTTTTTCCTGTTCTTTCAGTACTTTGCCGCAGGTCTGGCAATGGCTGCCTTCGGTCTTTCCGGATTCTTCGCAGGTTGGAGCTACGGCTTTATCGATCACTGCTTTATGATCTGTTACCGGAAGCTCTTTATGGCTGTTCAGAATTTTGTGGCAGGTGCTGCAGTATACCAGGGCATTTCCCGGTTCCTCACAGGTCGCTGCTTTGGTTACTACTTCTACTTCTGTATGAGCAAGACGTGGAATTCCCTTTCGTGGTTCCAGGACTTTCTGGCATACAGAACAGTAGCTTCCGCCTGTCCATCCCATGGATTCACAGGTTGGTGCGATCTCTGCATCGGCTACTTTTCTGTGGCCGGTGGCCGGAATCTTTTTGTGATAATTTAAAACTTTCTCGCAGGTGCTGCAATATACAAGAATGTTTCCTGCCTCTTCGCAGGTCGCTTCTTTTGTTATGATCTCAGCTTCTTTATGACCCAGTACCGGAATCTCTTTCTGGGCCTTTAAAACTTTCTCGCAGGTCTTACAGTGGCTTCCCTCTGTTTTTCCTGTTTTCTCACAAGTCGGGTCTACGGCTTCGTCGATTACTTCTTTATGACCGGTTGCCGGAACTTCTTCCTGCGCTTTTATAATTTCGTTGCATACAGAACAGCGGATTCCTGCTGTTTTTCCTGCTTCCTCACAGGTCGGTGCTATAGCTTCATCGATCACCTCTGTATGACCCAGGGCAGGGATTTTTTCTGTTTTGGTTCCCTGGCATTTTGTACAGGTGTAACCCTTCTCGCCTTCCTCTGTGCAGGTTGGATCTCGAAGGATTTCTCCCTCTTTCCAGTCATGGCCGGTTGCAGGGATCACTTTCTGGAACTCAAGGATCTTTCCGCAGACAGAACAGTGTTTTCCTTCTGTTTTTCCATCTTCGGTACAGGTTGGCTCTACGGCCTTATCTGCTACCTCGGTATGGCCTGTTGCCGGGATTTCCTTTTTATCAGTAAGAATCTTATGGCAGGTGCTGCAGTATACCATTGCGTTTCCTGGTTCTTCACAGGTTGCTGCCCTGGTTACCAATTCTACTTCTGTGTGACCAGTTGCCGGAATCTCTTCCTGTTCTTTTAGGATCTTTCCACAGATCTCGCAGTGGGTTCCTTCGGTTTTTCCTGCTGTTTCGCAGGTCGCTTCTATTCTTTCATCTGTTACCTCGGCATGTCCACGAGCCGGGATCTCTTCCTGTGCCTGGAATACGAAATCGCATCTGGAGCAGTGGCTTCCCTCGGTCTTTCCAGGTGTTTCACAGGTCGGGTCTATGGCTTCATCCTTTACTTTCTCATGGCCTAAAGCGGAAATACTTTCTGTCATGGTGTTTCCACAGTTCATACAGATCAGTGTACGCTCGCCATCTTCGGTACAGGTTGCTTCTTTTGTAATTTCTTTTTCTGTCCAGTTATGTTCTATCGGCGGAATTTCCTGCTGCGTCTGAAAAACATATCCACATTCAGAACAATGGCTTCCTTCGGTTTTTCCCGGCGTCTCGCAGGTCGGTGCTACATATGCATCTTCAACTATCGTATGTCCGGTAGCCGGAATTTCTTCCTGGGCTTTGAGCACAGTACCACAGACAGAGCAATGGCTTCCCTCGGTTTTTCCTGCTGTTTCACAGGTCGCTGCTACACCTTCATCAATCACCACATTATGTTCCTGAAGCGGAATCTCTTCTTCATAAAACTCTCCGCAAAGACTGCAGATCATCTTTTTCAGGCCGGTTTCTGTGCAGGATGCCGGATGTATGATCGTTTCTTCATAAGAATGGTCGTGGTTCGGATCATAATTATAGTACACCGTTGCATGGTTAATATCATCTTCTGTTAAACCATATTTATCCCATTCTGCCTTTGAGCCGGTGTATCGGATCGCGGAAAGGCCACTGCACTCTGCAAAAGCGGTGTTTACAATATCAGTTACCGTATTCGGGATTGTGATAATATTAAGATTCTCACATGATTTAAACGCATTCTGGTTGATATCAGTTACACTTTCCGGTATTTCAATTCTTCTGATACCGGAGCAATACTCAAATGTGTTATCACTGATTTCTGTAAGCTTCTCTGAAAGTTTCACAGTTTCAAGACTGGAACAACCGGAAAATGCACTGCTTCCAATGTTGCTGACTTTGTCCGGAACTGTAATTTCTTTTAAGCTGCTACAGGAAGCAAATGTTCCACTTCCAATATTTTTCAACACAGCTGGAAGTATTACTTTTTCCAGCGAAGAACACCTTTCAAACGCATTATCACCAATGTTTCTTACATTTTCCGGTATCACAATTTCCTTCAACGCCGTACAATTGGAAAATGTCCCTTCCTGTATATTGATAATACCGCCCGGTAATTCAATACCTGTCAGACTGCTGCAGTTCTGAAATGCTCTCTGATCAATCTCTGTTACTGTTTCAGGGATTGTAACAGTTTTAAGACTTTCGCAGGTATTAAACAGATATTCTGGAAGAGTTGTAACACCTTCCGGAATTGTGATCGAAGTGATTTTTTTGCAATCCCCAAAAGTCTCTGCTCCAAGTTCCTTCAGATCTTTTGGCAGTGTCAGTTCAACAAGATTTTCACAGCCATAAAACGCTTGCCTTCTTATGTACTTTACATTATCCGGAAGCGTTACACGCTTTAAGTTCCGGCATCCGTCAAAAGTACCTTCCTGAATTTCACTGATTCCCTCCGGAAGTTCCGCTTTTTTTAGTTTACTGCATTCTGCAAAAGTTCTTTCTCCAATTTTTGTAAGGCTTTCAGGAAATATAACCTCTATAAGGTTACTGCAATTCCGGAACGCCTGGCTGGAAATACTTTTAAGTCCTTCCGGCAAACTTATTTCTTCAAAACTTATGCAGCTATAAAATGCATTTGAACCAATATCTGTAACATTTGTAGAAATTGTAACTTTTTCAATATTATTCCATCCTGAAAAAGCAGATTCTCCTATCTCCGTGATCCCATCTTCTACACTTACTTCAAATATGTAATTTTTATAACTGTTCCATGGCTCCAGAGTATCACTTTGATTCAATATTGCTCCATCGCCTTTAAATACCAGTTTCCCGTCTTTATACAGAATCCAGCTGATCGAGCCATTATAGCCTGATGCACGGACACTGTTATCTTTGTCAATTGCCTCTGTTCTGGTAGATCCGCAGGATTTACAGGTATATGTCCTTTCTCCTGCTTCTGTTGCCGTAGGATATTTGGTTATTTTTCCTTCGTCCCAACTGTGTCCGGTTGCCGGAATTTCTTCCTGTTTCTGATAAACCTCACCACATCCGGAACAATGGCTTCCTTCGGTTTTTCCCGGTTTTTCACAAGTTGGTGCTACTGCTTCGTCAATGACTTTCGTATGGCCTGTTGCCGGAATTTCTTCGGTTTTTGTTTTCTGGCATCTTTTACAGGTGTATTTTTTCTCACCTTTCTCTGTACAGGTTGCAGGAGTGACTTCACTCTCTCCCCAGTCATGTCCCAGCGCCGGGAAAAGTTCCAGCTGTTCCTGAAGGATTTTTCCACATACAGAACAATGACTTCCTTCAGTCTTTCCATTTTCTTCACAGGTCGCCTCTATCGCTTCGTCTTTTACCACTGTGTGTCCGGCAGGTGGAACTTCTTCCTGTTCTTTCAGGATCTCATTACATACAGAACAGTGACTTCCTTCTGTCTTTCCACTTTCTTCACAGGTCGGTGCTACTGCCTCGTCAATAACCTCTTTATGTCCGGCAGCCGGAATTTCCTCTTTATAGGAATCTCCGCAAAGACTGCATACCATCTTCTGGAGGCCTTTTTCTGTACATGTGCTTGCTTCTATGACATGTGGTTCATAAGAATGTTCATGGTTTGGATCGTAATTATAATAAACAGTTGCGTTGTGAATATTGCTGCTCGTTAAACCAAGCTTATCCCATTCTTCTTTTGAACCGGTAAATCTGATAACTGAAAGACCCCAGCTGGAATTAAGAGCCTCTTTACTGATACTTGTTACAGTATTCGGTATAAGAAGAATACTGTTTCCAGCTTCCGAAAAACTGTCTTTTCCTATACTTGTAATTCCTTCCGGTATTGTAACTTCTTCAAGGTGATGGCATCCCATAAACATGCCCTCTGTAATACCGGAAATGTTTTTTGATAATGTTACTTTTCTGAGTTTATGGCACTGACCGAATATTTTTTCCCCAATATTTTTAATGCTGTCTGGCAGCACAATTTCTTTCAGTTCTTCACAATAATAAAATGCCATATCTCCAAGGCTCTCTACACCGTCCGAAATTGTCGCAGTTTCCAGCGCTACGCACCCATCAAAAGCTTCTGCACCAATACTTTTTACACTGCCTGGAATATTAATGGACTGAAGACTGCTGCAATTACCAAATACATTGTCTCCGATCGTTTTTACATTGTCCGGAATATTAATGGACTGAAGACTGCTACAGTGGGAAAATGCACCATTTCCAATATTCTCTATGCTGTCTGACAACGTAACTTTCTGAAGATTTGTACAACCATCAAATAACCCTACCGGTATATCCGTAACTTCAGCTGACAGTACAACCTCCGACAAACTGCTGCAATTACCAAACGCTTCTGTTCCAATACTTTTTACTTTATCTGGTATTGTTATTTCTTCCAGAGACTGACATTGATAAAAAGCATACTGGTCAATATTCCTTACATTATTCGGAATATTAACAGATCTCAGGCTGATGCAGCCATAAAATGTATATTGTTCTATATTGGTAATGTTTTCCGGAAGAACAAGTTCTGATATTTTTTTACAGCCCCAAAATGCTCTTTCTCCGATTCTCGTTACTGTATTCGGAATATTAACACTTTCCAGACTGATACAGTCCTCAAATGTATAGCCTGGAATTGTATATATTTTTTCAGGAATATTTACTTTCGTAAGTTTTTTGCATCCGTAAAAAACGTTTGTCCCCATACTTGACAGACTTTCCGGCAACACAACTTCTGTAAGATTTTCGCAATTCTCAAACTCACCATTTCCAATACTTGCCAGTCCCTCTGGAAGTGTTACACTTGTCAGACCGCTGCATTCCCAGAAAACGCCCCAGTCCATTGTCGCAACTTTATCCGGGATTTTAACGCTCTGCAGTTTCGTACAATATGCAAAAGCCTGCTCCCCAATTGTTATAATACTGTCCGGCAGATCAATGCTGGTAAGACTCACACATTTTGTAAACATGCATTCCGGAATTGCTTTAAGATTTTTCGATAATGTTACATGCTCCAGACTTGTACATTCCTCAAACAGTTTTCTTCCAACTTCTACAACGCTGTCTGCAATTGTAACGTTTTCAAGAATGCCACATCCGAAAAAAGCATAATCGCCAATATATGTAATTCCATCTTCCACTGTCAGACTTGTTATCTGGCTCTTGTAACTGTTCCATGGTACCGATGTTTCACTATAATATGGAGGTACCAGACCATTTCCTGAAATTACCAGCTCTCCGTCCTCATATAAAGTCCATGTAACATTATCATTTACAGCTCCACTGGCCGTAACACTCTTCGCAGTCTGCGTATCTACAGAATCTGCACTCTCCCCATCCGAAAACACATCAATCGCAGCTGCATCCGTTTCCTCTTTTTCCAGAGAGTCACCTCCCTGCATATCCTGCTGAAGTTCTTCTTCATTGGATATCTCATCTGAGATATCATTCTGTCCTGAGCTTCCATCAGGAGCTACATCCGCAATATTATTCTGTTCTGCATTTCCATCAGATGCCGCCTCTGAGATATCTCCCTGCACTGCATTCCCACCAGACGCTGCATCCGCAGTATCACCCTGCGCCATACTTACATCAGATGTCCTCTCTGCAATATCCTCTTGCGCCGCACCTTCGTCAAAATTCCCATCTGCTTCTGCAGATGCCGCACTGGCATTTCCAGCCTCCAGTTGTCCTGCTTCTCCATCTGCTGTCCCTCCGGAACTGTCCGTCAGAAATCCCGGATCATCAAAAGCAAAAACCTCTGTCGGAGCCGCAGACAAGACCATCACAGATGACAGCATAACTGCCAGAACCTGTTTCAATTTCATTCCCCATCCTCCTGTCTTTTGTCCAATAAAGCGGACATTCACATTCCGCTCTGCTACATGTATATGAACGCAAACACTTCATAACTTACGTTCACACTCTATATCACAATTCTACCCTACATCCCCAAATAAAGCAAAGCCAAACCAGGCATTTCCGGCAGATTTGGCACTACTGCTGATTGTTTCTGCAAGAATTTGTCTAATTTTTTCAACAGTGTAAATCCCTTCCGACGTAAGTTGATCCTGTCCGGAAGCCAGTTCCATATCCCTGGAACATTCCCAAATAATCTCTTATAAGTTAATCAAATATTCATACTACACATTCGGCATAAAAAAAACACACAGCAGTTTTCATTCCTGCCATGTGTCATTAACTATCATTCCACATCTACATCCAGATCAGATAGATATCGCCATCCAAATTCCACCTTATCATGCGTTTCATACACTCACATCCGTCTCTGCCTGTACATCCACCGCCAAACCATCCGAAAAGCAATGGTCGTCAACGTCATACCTGCAGCCATGCTCGCCGCAAAAAGGATCGTATAAATCCCGTCCTTCTGAAAATTCGCCCAGTCCTTCATCATCATCCAGTTCATAGTACGATACAATGCCGCCCCCGGAATCAACGGAATCGTAGCAGAAACCAGAAAAACCGTAACCGGCGTCTTGTGAACCCTCGCCATACACTCCGCATACAAAGTAATCGCCACCGTTGACCAGAAACCACAGACATATGGACTGGGAGTCACAAACTCCACCGCCAGATAAACCGCCCAGGACAAACAGCCCCCCAGAGCCGCAAACCACAATTTTTTACCATGTATATTAAACAACGCCGCAAAACCAAGCGACCCTGTAAAGGATACAATCAGCTGTATGATCTCTCTCATATTTTTCCTCCATATTCATGGACACACCGTTGTCTCTGTTACCGTTCTTCGCCATGATCGCATTTCTGCCTGAACCCCCTCAGAACAACAGATTCGCCGCTGTAAAACCAAGTCCCACAACCAGCGCCAGCAAAATCGACTCCATACACCGGATCAAACCCGTGATCGTATCCCCGGAAAACATATCACGCAGCGAATTAGTAAACGCAATACCCGGAATCAGCAACATAATATTACCAATACTGATCAGATCCGCATGATGCCCCAGCCCGATCAGCACAGTAAGATTGGAAAGGACACCACCCGCTCCACAACACAAAAGCACCGTAAGCAGCGAATTCAGCGCCCCCCTTTTCACAAAAGCCTCAAACAACTTCAACGCAATACCGATCAACGCCGAAGCGATCATATCATTAAGATCCCCGCCAAAAAAAACAGAAAACGACCCGGAGATCACCGCATAGATCAAAATCTGCGTCCGAAAAGAATATCCCTTTTTATTCCGGATCACATCCAGCCGCCTCTGAATCTCCTCCGGCTTCGGTCGAAACTCACAGATAAATCTGGAAAGCTGATTCAGATCATCCAGCCTCCCCAGATCATTCGCCATCCCCGGCACCCGCCGCGTCTGCGTACAAATCCCGAAATCCTCACCATAAATCGTCGTCACAATACTGGAAGTAATGGAAAAAACATCCGCCCGGGAAGCACCATAAGCCAGGCAGATACGACGGATCGTATCCTCAACACGCCCAACTTCAGCACCACAGCAAAGAAGCTGCTCCCCAATCGTCATCGCATAATACAAATACTGCTCCGCCTCATCCCTCGTCATCCGGCACACCTCCCTGTACAACTATTTCATCCCCATCTATTTTAGGACAGCTAAATATCAAAAGCAACCAAGTTCCCCACGTTTAAATATTCATTTCTTCTATATTTCCTCAAAGCAACAAACTCCCAACGCCCATCAAGCCGACAACGAAACACCCAATACCTCTAAGCCAACAGCAAAGCGCCCAATACCTCTAAGCCGACAGCGAAGCGCCCAATACCTCTAAGCCGACAGCGAAGCGCCTCGGCCCCCACCACCTCCCGTCAGACCACAAGGAAACTCAGCCTTTCCTCCCAGCCGTCCAGCGAAGCGCTGACGGCTAATCCAACCTCCCGAGCAGCCGCCTCATACTCTCCGTCTTGAAACACCAGCTGGCAAGGCGTGTGCTGTCTGGCGACGGCTCTGCAGGAGGGGTGCTGATTCTTAGCCGGTGGAAATCTGCGTTGCTTCAAAAATTCTCGCTGTCTGAGCGGCTTCAGACGCGAGTTCGAGAATTTTTGAAGCGGTTTTAGCAGATTTTCAGCGGCTTAGAATCAGCCCCCGACGAAGCCCCGGCGCCGGACAGCACACGCCTTGCCAGCGTCCGTACCTTATTATCAAAGAAAAAAGCCGCCCAGACAAACAATCCAGGCGACTCCCAAAATCCAATGCTCAGCTCTATATTCAATTAATCACATCTTAAGCCAGCTTGCCACCAAGCTCACGGCAGGCAGCCAATCCCTCATCATCAGGAGTATTATTGCAGATAAGCCCCTCATCCTCAACAAGCTCAGCCCCAGCATCCTTAGCTCTGCCACACCAGGTTCTCATCCACTCACCATCGCCCCAGTCATAGGAACCAAACAGCGCAACCTTCTTACCAGACAGTTTACCCTCAAGCTCAGAGAAAAACGGCTCAAACTCACCATCCTCAAGCTCTTCATCCCCCATAGCCGGACAACCAAGAGCCAGAACATCAAAAGAAAGCGCTTTATCCACATCAGCATCAGCCACTTCCATAATCTCAACATCTGCACCAGCAGCCTTGGCACCTTCCTCAACAGCCTGCGCCATAGCCTCTGTGTTACCTGTAGAAGACCAGTAAATAATTCCTACCTTGCTCATCTCAAAAACCTCCTGTTTTAAACTTTATATTATACGCACATCTGAGATGTACAGAGATGCTTCATACCAACAACCTGCAAAATCGAATACCCCGCACGGATCTGCGCCGCCGTAAACTCCCGACACTTATCATAACTGTCAAAAACCCTGCGAGCCTGCTCCACGTTATCATAAACCTTCCAGTAACCACACATCTTGCAGCCACTGCCCCCGAACTTCCGGAAGCCCTTCACATCCTCAATAGGATACCCCAGAAAAAGCCCGATCTCATGAGGAAACTCCGTCTTATGAAAAAATCTCTCTTTCAAACGGACAATCATCTCATCCAGAGAACCATCTATATTATAGCCATCCTGAAGCAAAAGATTCCTGGCCTCATCCTGCGCCAGATATTCCTGCAGCATATCCGGCCGGTACACCAGAAGTAGATAATGCTTCCTGCATCCACAGATGATCTCCATACGGATACCCTCCCGTTCAAGACCCTCCTTATAATCCGAAATGATCTCCGGCAGCTCCGGCATCCTCTCTTTGGAAAAAGAAACAAGATTCGCCGGTTTCATTCCCATTAAAACAGGGGAACAATGATAACCTATGACAGATTCAAATTTTTCACAAGTCATTTGCATTCTCCTTTACGCTTTAGTTAGATTTCTCTAACTATTGTAAATATACTACTGAAGTTAGTCTCTGTCAACTTATTTTTTAAAAATTTTCAATAAGAATTTTTTACTGATAAAATCCCATCATTATGGGCAAAATATACCTGATAAAACAGTCTGACAGATACTTTTTTTATTTCCGATCAGAGCAGACAAATAAAAATATCCTTACTTCATCTGACCATGTAAAGCAAATATACACAAATATATAATAGAAAATTAGTATAGAATTTTATCGCAAAAACTCTTGACAAAATAAGTCCTGTCGTATATTATAATATCAGTAATAATTACTATTACTGATATGGAGGAAATATTATGGCAGCACTTAAATACAGCCGTCAGAGAGAATCGATCAAGGAATTTCTGAGATCCAGAACAGATCATCCAACGGCAGATACAGTATACGAGAATCTTCGGCAGATTTATCCGAATATCAGTCTCGGAACTGTCTACCGTAATCTTTCTCTTCTCAGTGACATCGGCGAGATTCGGAAGCTGACCAATTTCGGAAGCGCGGACCGCTATGATGGACGCGTCGCACCGCACTCACATTTCATGTGTACGAAGTGCAACCGGGTGATCGATATGCAGTCAGACAGTCTCAATGGAATTCTGGAGCAGGCAGCCGCAGAATTTGTCCATGGCAAGGTTTTTGACGTAGATGCAAGCTTCTATGGAATCTGCAAGGAATGCCTTAAAAAAGAAAAAAAACAGTCTTGACAAAATAAAGATCACATGTTACTATAAAACAGTAATAATTACTATTATTAATTAAAGAGAAACACAACTAAACAATAAATTTCAATAAGAAAAGGAGATCATTACTATGGCTAAATGGGTATGTACAGTATGCGGTTATGTTTATGAAGGCGAGCAGGCACCGGAAGCCTGTCCAGTATGTAAAGCACCAGCTTCAAAATTCCAGAAACAGGAAGGCGAGCTCACATGGGCAGCTGAGCATGTTGTAGGCGTAGCTAAGGGTGTCAGCGAAGACATTCTTGCAGACTTAAGAGCAAACTTCGAGGGTGAGTGCTCTGAAGTTGGTATGTATCTTGCAATGGCAAGAGTTGCTCACAGAGAAGGATATCCGGAAGTAGGTCTCTACTATGAGAAAGCAGCTTACGAGGAAGCAGAGCATGCAGCTAAATTCGCAGAGCTCCTTGGTGAAGTTGTAACAGACAGCACAGAGAAGAACCTTCAGATGCGTGTAGAGGCTGAGAACGGCGCTACAGCTGGTAAATTTGACCTTGCTAAACGTGCGAAAGCTGCTAACCTTGACGCAATCCATGACACAGTACATGAGATGGCTAAAGACGAAGCAAGACACGGAAAAGCATTCGCTGGTCTGCTTAAGAGATACTTTGGTAAATAAAAAATTTCTTAACAATTAAGATTTATACAGGAGAGAACCGGGCAATCGGCTCTCTCCTTTTTGCTGTAGCTGCTGATAAATCTATGGAATGGGGATTACGAATATCCGCTTAACGCAAAAAAGGAACCGGTCTCCCGGTTCCTTTTTGTTATCTTTACATACTAATCTCCATTCCGCCGCCTTTTGCCGGCGGCACAAATAGTAATGAAAGTGTTTTAACTCTCTACGTTGTGCTGTAAAATAGTTTGTAAGAAGCTACACTACAAAGCACGGGAGGAGGAATTGTAACAACTTTCTTCGTTTTAGACAGCATACTAATCAGTGTAAGTTCTGCCTTTTCAAGCACAAATAAGTGGCATCACAAATCCGTACACTAAGAATTGTTTAAGCACCTTAGTTTAATTGTGTGGCAGTTCAGTCAATGGCTTCTTATCATTTACGAAAGGAGTCTGGCTATGAAAGTTACTTACCAAATCTGTTGTGGTGTCGATGTTCACAAATCTTTTCTCGTTGCCACAATTGTAAAAACTACTGGTGGCATTGAGCCATCTTACCAAAAGAAACGCTTTTCCACCTTTAATAATTCAATTCTTGAATTCAAGCAATGGCTTCTCGACAATGGTTGCCATGATATCTGCATGGAATCCACAGGTAAATACCGGGTCCCTGTCTTTAATCTTCTGGAAGATGAAATCAATGTTGTCATTGCCAATCCCAAATGGGTAAAGGCTGTGAAAGGCAACAAAGATGATGCCAAAGATTCTAAATGGATTGGGGATTTGTTCCGTCTTGGACTTGTCAAAGGCAGCTATATCCCTTGTAAGAAAGTCCGTATTCTCAGAGAATACACTCGCTATCGTTACAAGCTCGTTTCCTGCCGTTCAAGTGAAAAGAATAGATATCAGAATGCTCTTACTGTTTGTAATGTTGCTTTAGATTCTGTTGTTTCCGATATCTTTGGAAAGTCATCCACATCCATTATCGACTATCTGCTTGAACAATCGGGTACATCCATTAACCACGAAGAAATCGCATCTAAACTTCTTCGGAGCCTCAAATCCAAAGAAGATGCTGTTATACACTCCATCGAAGGATACCAGATGACTGATGCCCAAAAATATCGTATGCGCCTCGTCCGCGCACATATGGATTATATCACAGCAGAAATCAATGATGTTGATAAAATGATAGAAAATATGATTTCTTCTAACCCTGATTTTGAAAATGCTGTCCAGTTTCTCTGTACCATCCCGGGTGTCAAACGTGATAGCGCAATCACTATCATCTCCGAAATAGGTATTGATATGTCTCAGTTCTCAAGTTCCAAACGTTTATGTTGCTGGGCTGGTTTAACACCTGGCAGCAATGAATCTGCTGGTAAGAAGAAATCTGTTCGGATTACACGTGCCGGAATCTACCTCAAACCTGCATTAGTACAGTGTGCTCATGCAGCCGTAAAATCTGACAAATCTCCTTACTACAAAAAGAAATATGAATCTCTTGTTAAACGTCGTGGCAAGAAAAGAGCCATTATCGCGATTGCCCGTATGATTCTTACCGCCATCTACCAGATGCTGTCTACTGGCGAGCAGTGGAATCCGAGCGACCTTTATAAAATCGATATACCTGTAGCTCTTGTTGAAAAAAAAAGGCAAAAGCTATCAAGCAGGCTAAGAAGCTGTTGCAACGGGAAGGACTACTTCCTCCTGATGAATCATTAGCTTCTTAATCTAATTTCCTAACTCTATAACACTTTAAAAAGTTGCCTGCCTTAGACAGCTTATTCAAGTGCGCCACTCTGTGGCTTACTTCTACTTTCTTTCACACTATATCCATCCAGATATACCGCTGATACATAATTTTTGCTGGTATTCTTATACATTATCTGCAGGTAATGCGAACCGTCCAGAGTGATTGTACTTCCGTTTTTAATCTTTCTCTGTTTTCCGGTTCCGTGTTCACTGTAATATATTGCAGTTATCTTGTAGCCCTTCTTTGCGCCGATACATACTTTCGCTTTTTTGGGATAACCTGCTGTAGTGAAAACCATGGTCTTTTTATCAAAAGATTTCCTGTAGTCTTTTTTTCCAAATTTGCACACGCTTAACGGATTTGTATAATTATATACTGTAACTTTAGATGTAAAAGAATATGTTTTTCCATTCTTTCTTTTTACTTTGAAGGATACAGTAGAAGTACCTGCTTTTTTGGCTTTCAGCGTAATAGTATAATCAGCCAGAAATCTTTCTCTCTTTACTGACACCACACTGGTATTACTGGATTTCAGACCCACAACCTGATCAGATCTGACAGAATTTATGATTCCATATCCTACCTGATCATTCTTCATAAGTGTAATTGTCTTTTGAAATCGAAGCGCACCTGCTGCCTGTGTTGTGACCGGTGCTGCTACAAGATCTGTCACGATAAATGTAAGTGCCAGAAATAACACCAGAAGTCTTTTTACTGTTTTTTTCATTCCTTTTCCCCCTTTTACTTTTATAAGTATTTCAGACTTATTTTGTACCTATAGTATAATAGAAGTTGCTGCAATCAACAACCTTGTTTCTGAATTTTCTGTACACTGTCCTCACGAACCTTTTCGCGAAGTTCTGTCAGATATTCTGAAAATTTCACCTGCTCATTTCCGTAGGTCAGCTGCAGGTCATATTCCAGCGGGATCCAGGTTTTAATATCGGATTCATTGTGCTGGATCAGTGCCTCAAGCTTGTCCAGTGCCTTATAAATTCTGGCTTCCAGAGTCTGCTGTTCTTCCATTTCCCGATAGAGTTCTGCCATTTCTTTATCAAAGGGTTCCGGCAGAGTCTTTACCCACTCATCCAGCACATCTGCCTCTTTTTCCGAATCTCTCTCTGTCTTTTCAAAGGCCGGAATGTCTCCGGTAAAAGCTTCTCCCAGGTCGTGGATCAGGCACATTTTCATAATCTTCAGAAGATCCGCCTCCGGAAATTCATCACTGACAAAATATGCCATCAATGTAATCCTCCAGGAATGTTCCGCAACACTCTCATGCCTGCCGCCGGATGTATAACAATGACGCACCGCATCCTTTAATCTCTCTGCAATCGAAAGTACTTCGATCAGTTTTTCTGGTTTCATATCTGTTTACATTCCTCCGTCTTTCGTAATATAAACACAACATTATCATTCCTGTCTTCTCTGTGTCCATGTCTTTACTATATCACATTTCTTCCGGACAAAACAGACAGTACATCCCGCTTCTGCATTCTTTCTTTATCCGGCATCCTGTAACAGTACCCCGAAAAAAGTTCACACCAGCTAATTTATTAAAAAATTCTAAACATTATTGCATTTTTCGCAATAAGCGTCATAATGAAATTATAAACAAAAGAAAGAAGGTGATTGCCGATGGATATCACGGTGTCGGATGAGGTCTCACGGGAATATCATGAGCTTGTGAAGAACATCCTCTGCAACAGAGAGTTCCTGAAGCTGAGCCTGTACACCCACCACCAGTGGACCACACGGCTCATGCACAGTATTAATGTTTCCTATCTTTCCTGGTTTATTGCCAGGAAACTGGGGTGTGATGAGAAGGCTGCCGCAAGGGCAGGACTTCTTCATGATTTCTGCCCTTATGATTTCAAGGCAGAGACACCAACCGGTGAGCATCAGGCGTTTTATCACCCGAAGGCTGCCGCAGAAAACAGTGCCACTCACTTTGACATGACGGACAGAGAACTGGATGCAATCCTCTCACATATGTTCCCTCTGGGGCCTCTTCCACGTAACAAAGAAGCCTGGATCATCAGCATTGCCGATAAAGCCTGCGCCATAGCGGAGGGCTTCCATATCGCCATTGCACTGGCCAGACGAAACCGGATTGTCATCAATCCGGCATGATCTCCGCTTTATGCGGACGTCTCAGAGTATACCTTCCGTATCCTCTGATCACACTTTTATGTCATTGAAACATTACGAAGTAATTTTCATGGCACAAAAAAACAGGGCTGTCATTCCTGACAGACCCTGTTTTTTTGTGTAAGTTTTTCTGTAAAGTTTTTTGTAAGTTTTATTTTACAGTAACTTTGCAGGTTACTTTCTTGGTTCCGCTCTTAACTGTGATGACTGCGGTTCCTTTTTTCTTTGCTGTGATCACACCTTTGCTGTTGACTGCTGCTACGTTCTTGTTGGAAGAAGCGTAAGTGATCTTCTCTCCTGCTGTGAACGGGCTGAGTACAGGTTTCAGGGTTGTGCTCTTACCTTTTGTAAGGGTAAGTGCGGATTTTACTCCTGTGATCTTAACAGTCTTTACGACAGATTTCTGAACGGTTACTGTGATGTAGCCTTTCTTTCCGCTCTTCAGAGTTACAGTGATCTTTGCTTTTCCTGTCCTGGAACCAGCTGTGATCACGCCCTTACTGTTGACTGCTGCTACGCTCTTGTTGCTGGATGTCCAGGATTTTACGGAATCACCATTTGCAAGGCCGGTTACTTTCACCTTTGAAGTGGACTGTTTTACTTTGAGAGTAAATTTAGTTGTGTTCAGCTTCAGGGTTGGTGTCAGTTTCTTGCCGTAGCTTCTTGTTGTCTTGGCACCGCACTTGGAGCAGGTTCCTGTCTGTACTGCCGGCTTAAATACTGTCGCTTTGGTTGTTGTCTTCCATGTGTAAGTATGTTTTGTGCATTTCAGTTTCGGAACAGACTCTGTCTTCTCATAACCGCATACTGTACATGTGTAAGTCTTAACACCATCTGCTTTGTAAGTAGCTTTCTTGGTGATCTTTCCTTCATCGAAAGTATGCTCTGCATAGCTGTCTTTCTCTGTGTTGTCTACTGCCGGGCACCAGTTGTCCAGGCACTCATGCCAGTGGCCAGTCGCATCGCTGGACCAGGCAGCTGCCGGTTTATGCTCATGCTCTGCCGGATAATAATCTGTATAGTGGAATACGATCACATCGTTATCTTCCAGATACTGCTGAATTACACTGAGATCCGGATGAACGCCATTCAGAGTGTACATCCAGCCACTGAACTTACCGTTTGTAAACTCTGCAAGCTCTTTATCAGATCCCTTAGGAGTGATTCCCTCAACATAGTTTCCAGCTGTGTTTCTCCAGGTGTATTCATTCTCTGTCAGAACCTGGCGGAATACATCATAAACTGTTGCGTTTGCATCTACTTCATAAGTTTTTGCTTCGATCCAGGTATCCAGGTTTCCTGCATGAAGTGTATGATAGGTGTTATCCTCATCACTGTCATGGATACTGTCTCCAAGTAATGAGAAAGTAACGCTGATCTTTCCATCTGTTCTCTTAAGAACTTTTACATTAAGAGTCTTGACAAATTTGTTGTACTCGAGCTTCAGCTCCTGTGTTCCACGAACGTTCTTGTCATATCCTGTGATCTCTACTTTATCAAGTGGAACATCTTCTGTTGTACCGTCATTGTATTTCGCAGTGATCTTCATTCCTGTAAGATCCAGGTCATGTCCAAGATAGAAGGTTGTCTTGTAATCGCCGGAAAGCTCCAGATCCATGATCACTCTCTGGCCGATCGGAGCCTCACCGATCTCATCTTTTGTTGCAGATTTCGCAAGCTTGTCTGCATCTGCACCCATCGGGTCATCTGTACGGTTGTGGTCTGCACGCTCAACACCTGCAATGCCCTGCGGCAGTTTTTCCGGAATGCCACCCTTTGTGCTGTAGTATCCGATTCCTTCGATCTCTGTCGGGTTCTCGCAGCTTGTGTCGATATACTTGATAAATCCGATTCCCTTTGCAGCGTTGCAGTCATAAAGGTTATCGTTAATGTACATGTACTTGTCCAGGCCGTGGATATAACCTACGATGCCGCCTACATAAGTACCATCTGTTGCTGTTACAGTTCCTGTAAACTTGTTATACTGGATGTATCCGATACCGTTTGACCAGCACTGTACGATACCAGGCTCTGCTCCAAGGATACCGCCTACATAATTCTTACCGGTAACTGTTCCGGATGCATAACAGTTCTTAATAGTTACTGCCGGTGTATTCGGTGCAGTATCCAGACCAAATCTGGTTCCACCATAACCACCGCCGGAAATACCACCTGCATAGTTTCCGCTTGCCTCAACTGTTCCGTCGAAGATACAGTACAGAAGATTGTAAGGTCCCATAGTCTGACCTTTATTACCGCAGATACCGCCTACATAGTTTACACCGTAAACAGTTGCATGGCTTACACAGTTCAGCATAGTTCCGTTGTACTCACCGCCAAAGGAACCGATATTGGACTGTTTCTTATCATATCCGATGATAACACCAGACTCTACTGTACAGTTAGTCAGGCTGATCTCATCTCTTCCTGATGCATATCCGCCCAGGAATCCGGATTCCAGTGTCTGTGTTCCGCTCTTCAGTGTTACACGGTCACAGCTGATGGTTGTTCCAATATCATAATGCTCTACAACACCTGCAGATGCGATCTGCTCTCCATAAATGTTCAGGTTCTTCAGAGTTGCTCCATGAGTAACGCCTAAGAGACATTTCTCACCTTTCGGAACAGTAAGAAGATGTCCATCTCCATCAATGATTCCGTTAAATCCGGATTCTGAAGTTCCGATCGGTGCCCAGTTCTCCGGAAGTGTAACATCTGCTGTGAATTTGAAGAAAGAATTATCAAAATGTTCTTTTTTGTTATTTACATAATCAGCTACAGTAGCAAGGTTCTCTGTTGTTCCGAGAAGGTATGGCTCACTCTCTGTTCCCGTTCCTTCCAGGCCTTCCAGCTTTTTACCCTCATAAACAGTTACGGAAATAACATCACTCTTTGTGACTGCTGTATAAGTTTTTCCACTGCTACTTTCTACCGTATTGGTAACATCACAGTACAGCCATCTTGTTCCGGCTTCCTTGGTATATTGGGAAAGACCATAGAACATACTGCTTGTTTCACCATCAACAGGTGTATATGTTCCGTCTTTTTCAGCACTCTCATACCACTGATAGGCAACATTTCCTTTTATCTGACCATTTTCTAATGAAACCTTTAATGCTCCCCACTCAAAAGAGCCTCCTACAGGACATTCCAGATTTACAGGCTGTTTTTTTATTATAAGCTGTTCAGCCCTTGTTGCAGTAATCTTTACCGGAATTCTCTGAGATGCATATCCATCATATGTTGTATACTCATTATCCGGTGTTGTACAGCTAACTTCACAGGTAACATAATACATTCCATCTTTCAGAATTGGTGTAAAAGTATCAGACTGACAATCACCTGGCATTATATCCAAATCTGAATCAGGAGTATCTGCCTCAGTACCATACCTCCACAGGTACTCATATGTTACATCTTTAGCTCTGCTGGTAGCTGTTGCTTTAAATGTAGCGAGATCCTTGGAATCTGAGTCATAATTATAGCCAGCTGCCGGAATTGGTGATCCATCTGCAAGAGACAGAGAAACTGTTGGTGTAGGATCTACATTTACAGTAACCTTGGCTGTATCACTGATTACAGAATTCTTGGTTCCATCTGCAGTAGTATTGGTAACAACACAGTAGTAATAAGCAACTTCCTGATCTTCTACAAGACCGTTCATCTCCAGTGTAGCCTCAGTACCGTTCTCTACCGGAGTTCCGCCTTCGTTCTTATTCTCTGTGTTCTTGTACCACTGGTAGCTGAGAGTTCCTCCCGCAGTTGCACGGACAGACAGTTTTCTTGTCTGTGTATCAAATGCAGTGACATTATCCGGCTGCAGTCCGATTCGAGGAGTATCGCCCTTAGTCTGACGAAGCAGTGTTAAAGTATATTCTTCACTTACGGCCTTTTTGGATTCATCCGGCTCAATGGATTTTAATGTGATCTTCATCTGATCATTAGAATCCCATTTAATCGGAAGCTCTGCTGTTCCACGATACTTACGGTTCTCATATTTTGTCTCTACCTGTGTCCCATTTACTTCTATTTTATAATTTTTGCGAATAGAACTTGGGCCAGTTGTAACAGCTATTTTCTGGGCATCATATGGAACAGATACTCTGTAATCATGTGTTCCAGGGGTAAACGCCGGACGTAAGGTATCATTCGCTTCTCCGTCTACCGCAACACTGATATCATCAAGAGATGTAGAACGAACAACATGTACTGTATAGTTTACATCGTCTTCATGCTTATATTCCTTACTTGTACCTGCAACAAAAACAGTATCAGAAGGTGTTGACTGTGCTCCTCCTGATGCAAGGATATACTTCCATTTACCATTCGGAACTTCCTCTGCAACTTCTTTACCCCAGGAAATTGTATTGTGCTTTGCTACATAATTGTCATTGTTAAGCTCTACGTATATATAATATCCATATACCTGATCCGGTACAGTGATCGTATATTCTTTATCACCGTTTACAACCGGCTCGATCGGAATATACGTTTCGCTCTCCATGTTTGTCTTCCAGGCGAATTTTATTGTCTTAAACGCCGGTTTCTCATTATTATCTGTAGTTCCTTCTGTGGTATCACCGGCACTCAGGGCTGCCTGGTCTCCATCTGTAAATCCAGCTGCGGAATCATCTCCAGGTTCCTCTGCCTGGCTCTGATCCTCCGGAGTCTCCAGTTCTTCCGGAGTCTCCTCCTGTAAATCGTCCTGCGTGTCTTCCTGCAATGCGGCATCTTCTGACGAAGACACATCTTCTGCAGTATCAGCAACCGCATCTGCTGCGTCTGCATCTGCTGCATCCTGCTGTACTTCATCCTGCGTATTCTCTTCTGTCTGTACAGACTCAACCTGTGCGGCAGCGTCTGTGAAATCGTCTGCCCATGCTGACATCGGAGCAGAAGCGATCATCGCACCACTGAGAAGAATACTGAGAAGTCTCTGTAGATTCTTGTTTGCTTTCATATCTTTCCTCCTTTTCCTTTTTCGAGGTCCGACTGAATGACCTTTTTTCATTGCCCTGAATCACTGAAAAAATGGTCTTCACGGTCCTTTTTTTCTAAAAAAGTACACAAAAAAGGCAACAGCAAATCTCCCCTCCGGCCATAAATTGCTGTCTTAAAAACAATTCATGTCCGAACAGTAAATAAGCTGTTACCTGATAGACGTCCGATATGCAAAAACAAAATCTACCTTCTGCAAAAATCCCCCGCGTTTCGACTATACGAAAGTGCATCTACCTGTACAGGAATTCCGCCTGTCTCCTATAAGGATTTCCAAAAAAGCAGTTACTGTTCACTTCATTACCGGTGAACAGCAACAAAAAGTATTCAGTTCAAAACCTCTTGTTCTGATTTTAACATCATTATCACAACCCGTCAACCTTTGCGGGAAACTTTTACTGTACTTTTTTACTGTACTTTTACCGTCTGCGAAAGCGGATCTCTCCTGCAACCTGCAGTCCCATGGGAAGCAGAAGCAATACTCCATAAGCCCCATAGAACACTGCCGAAAGCGGTGTGATACGGTTCATGATGATCTCCGGATTATATATGATCTCTGTCTGATCCAGCAGTATCCCACAGGCTACCACAGTCAGGCAGAGAAAGATCATCACAACGAAACTCCGGTCCCTGTTGTCAAATCTGTAAATGGAAAAAGCAGTTCGGCCTTTCAGCGAATATCCGCGGCTTTTCATGGAAACGCTGCTGTCCACAAAATCTTCCAGAGTCCAGGTGATCACAATGGAGATCAGGCTGATCCCGTGTAAAAATCTCTGCAGGATATTTCCCTGGCGCACGCCTTTGCCGATCCCTTCTCTGGAAATTTCAATCTTGCGTCCTCTCTCTTTGATCCTTGGCACGCTGCGCAGGAGAATCGACAGAAACAGTGAAAGCCTCGGTGAGATTCTTCCAAAAAGATATACAACTTTATCTGAAGAAACCACCGCAAACATGCAGGAAAAAAACATGATCACCGCTGCCACAGTTACACCAAGCATCAGTCCATACACCAGCGATTCCAGGGTGATCTCATTTCCAATGAAATTCTTTCTCAGATTGGTGATACCGAAATGATGATAAGAAGCGTAATACAGGGCAAACAATACGGCCAGCGGAATCAGGCACAGGTTAAAGATCAGAGCTTTTTTGCCGTTAAGCTTCACAGAATACAGGAATGCCGACACATAGGAGATCACCAGGAACACCGGATGGTGGAACCATATGGTAAATGCAATGGCCGACACAAAATATATCAGGTTTATCACCGGATGGTAACTGTCAAATCTCATCTTCGTCCTCACCCATCATTCCATATTTGATACGGATACGCTCCAGCTTCTCCATAAGTGGTTTGCATAAGATTAAAAGAGTCAGTGCTGTCGCTGTCCCGTGGACAATGTTTACCGGAAGTCCTGACAGATAGATCGCCCCTGCGGATGCCGCCGTGATCACACTGTTCATGGTGAATACGGTGCAGGTATCCAGAATCGGTCCCACAATGCAGAGAATGATCAGAAAACCGATCACTGCTGTACGGACGCGTTTTTTCTCTGTCATGATCCCTTTGCGGGCAAGCAGTCCTGCCAGAAGTCCGCCGATGCCGTATCCGAACATCTGCCATGGAGTCCACGGACCCTGTCCGAACAGAAAGTTGCTGACAAAAGCGCCCAGGGCACCGGTAAGGAAACCGGCTTCTGCCCCGAATGCCATTCCTGTTATCATAATGATCCCAAGCATGGGCTTAAAATGTGGCAGCATCATAAATGCGGCCCTGGAAACAACTGCAATGGCACACATCACCGCAATGGAAACAAGCTCTCTGGCCTGTGGCTTCCGCTTCTCAAAGCTTAAGAAAAACGGGATCATGGAATAAATGATCAGAAGCAGGCTGCAGAGATAATATTTCCGGTCCCCGAAATGCCAGAACAAGATCAGGGTGGCCGGTATCAGGATCAGGATCATTAAATAACTTATAATTCTTTTTGCGCTGAAATATTTTACAGATTCTTTTTGCATAATTCGATCACATCCTCGTTTGTAATGGCATTTTCAAATACATGGCGGCTCATGCGGTTGGCTGCCGTTGTGTAAAAGCTGTTCTGTGAGAAAAAGCGGTTCGGCGTATTGGTTGTAATAATGCTTCCGTCAAAAAACATGCTCACAAGATCTGCATATCTGGCACAGAACTCCACGTCATGGGAAACCATGATGATCGTCACGCCCTGGCTTTTCAGCCGATCCAGGATCCGGGCAAATTCCAGCTTGAAGAAATTGTCGATTCCTTTGGTGGGCTCATCCAGAAGCAGGATCTTCGGGTTGGTGAGAAGTACTTTTGCAAGGGCCGCCCTCTGCTGCTCACCACCGGAAAGGTCGTAGGGATGATGTTCCAGAAGCCCGGAAATATCGCAGATTTCTGCAACTTCTTCGATCTTTTTCTTTTTTTCCTCTTCTTTTCCGTGGAGCATTTCTTCCAGATCTTCCCTCACGGTTTTCTTTACGAAAAGGCTCTGGGGATCCTGTGGCAGCATAGCCAGCAGACCGTCAAAAAGCTCTCCGGATTTATATTTGTTTACCGGTTTTCCCTGGATACAGATCTTTCCACGGTATGGTTTACAGATGTTGGAAATCGCCTTCAGAGTGGTAGATTTACCGGTTCCGTTACCGCCTACAATGGCGAACAGCGTGTTTTCCGGAACCTGGAATGTGATCCCTTTGAGAACATCCGGGGTGTCCTTCTCATAGCGGAACCAGACTTCTTTTACCAGAACGGCAGGGTCTTTTACATTGTCCGGATCTGTGGTGATCTTTTCAGGTACTGTGGTATATTCCGGTGTTTTGTCTTTAAAAATCCTGCTGAGCCAGTCGCCGCCTTCACGGACTGTCAGCGGACATTTCTGAAATTCCGGTACTGTGGTCCCGTCCTCGCTGATGTAAGAATTTTTTACCCCGTAAAAGATCTGTACAGGTGTGGGCATTGCGGCAAACATCCGGTTATTGCCCTCACGGAGAAATTCTCCGATCTTACGTGGTTCATCGTCCGCGATCACTTTTCCATCTTCGATCACAACGACTTTATCTGAGGCATAAAAAATGTCTTCCAGCCTGTGCTCGGTAATGATGATGGTGGTCCGCAGCTCCCGGTTGATCTTGCGGACTGTGTTCAGGAAATCCGTTGCCGCGATAGGGTCCAGCTGGCTGGTGGGCTCGTCCAGGATCAGTACGCTTGGCTGCATGGCCATGATGGAAGCCAGGTTCAGAAGCTGTTTCTGACCACCGGAAAGCTCTGTCACATTCTTGTGGAACCAGCCCTGGATGCCGAAATAGCTGGCCATTTCCGCCACACGGAGACGGATGGTCTTCTGATCCATGCCAAGGCTCTCAAGACCAAATGCCAGTTCATGCCATACCTTGTCCGTGACGATCTGGTTGTCCGGATTCTGCATAACATAGCCGATCCGGGATGACTGCGTCCGGAGGTCGGAATCTTTCAGCGGTTTTCCCTCAAAAAAGATCTCGCCTTCTTTTTTTCCATGTGGTGCCAGTACAGTTTTCAGATGTTTGAGTAACGTGGTCTTGCCGCTTCCGCTTCTGCCGCAGACCGTTACGTACTGGCCCCTTTCGATTTTCAGATTGATATGTGAAAGAGCTGGTTTTTTCTTCTCTGTAGGATAGTAAAAACTCAGATCTTTGATCTCAAAATGTGCCATATGATATCCTCCGTAATATTCACAGCTGTGGGAATGGCCAGAAAGATCCCGTAGGCCACAGCGCCCAGAACTGTGTAGATCCCCGTATTTATGGAAAACTCCGGTGTATACGAGGCACTGCTGCCACCCATGACGCAGCAGAAAATAACTGTTGCCAGAAGAACGGACATCAGGATCAGAAGTCCCTTATCCCGGCCTTCAAAGCGGTAAACTGAAAATGTTGTGCGTTTTCCGGTTCCGTATCCCCGGCTGCGCATGCTGTCTGCCATGACGATCCCGCCTTCCAGGGCCCAGGAAGTCATTGCTGACACGATGGTCATGCCGTGAGATATTTTTTCCCGGTTATCCCCTGTATCTGCAGCCATTCCGATTCCCCTACGTGCGCCGCTGATCTGACTGATCCGTTTCTCATAATTGGGGATCAGACGCAGGATCATGGTCAGGATCAGGGTGACGGACGGGGCGATCCTGCCGAACAGATACAGGAATTTGTCGCTGGTCATCACCTGGCTGTAGGATGCAAACCACAGAAGGATCGTCACCACCATGGCAGCCAGTGCCATGCCGTAGCACAGCGCTTCCACGGTGTACGGGCGGCCGCCCATCCAGGTAAAGAGCACCCGGTTTCCGTACGTGTTGAACAGCGGATTGATCAGTGACAGCGCCACAAACATGGGAACCATCCCTGCCAGAAAGCGGATTCCGCGCCTGCCTTTTACGGTGAGGTAATAAGATGCCGCCATCACCGCGGAAAGAAGGAGAAATGCCGGATGTATCAGCATCATCCCCAGAATAAACGCCCCTGCGTAAAATAAAAAACTGATCACCGGGTGAAAGGAGGAAAAGGTATCTCTTTTTTCGTTCATATACTATTTTTCACTCTTATCTTTCTTTTTTCCGGAATCTGCTTTTGCTTTGCGGGAACCTGCCAGCTGTACGCCACCCAGGATCACTGCAAGGAGCAGTGCCGCACCTGCACCGGCTGCCCATGGCCATACCGGCTGTTTTTTGTCGGTTTCTTTCAGAAGATCATCTGCGGAACCCATAAACCCTACGATTCCATAGGAGGAAAATTCTGCCGCTTCAAAGGAAATGATATTTCCGGAGACCTTGCCGTTCAGAAATTCAACTTTTCCCTTGTCTGTGATGTGGACGATCATGCAGCTTTCGTAATCGCCAAGGTCAACCATGGGAAGCTCCACTTTCAGGACGTCCTTTGGTTCCCAGGCATCTCCGTTTAAGGTGTCCACAAAATGGATCTCATTCAGGGAAAATACCTCTGCCTGATCGCCAAGGGCTTTCTTTATGGTTTCCATCTGTTTGTCGGTTACAAGTTCCGGGTTTACCTTTAACTGTACATACCATGGGAATGCGGAATCTTTTTCGGAAGATACCTGTGCTCCGGTTGCCTGGTCAAAATGATTTCGGGTTCCCAGATTTTTCAGCAGTTCCTCATATGGTTTGTATACAGAATCTTCCTGTACTGCCGCTTTTTCTCCTGCGGAAAGTTTCTCATACTGTTTATAGACTTTCAGGATGTTGTTTACTTCCCTGTCTGAGAAATCTTTTATCCTGGAGATGTAGGTACTTCCGTCTTTCCTGAAGAATGCCTTTATTTTCTTCAGAACGCTGTCCGATGCTTTGGTTTTTTCTGCTTTTACAGTAGTCTTTGCGGATGCTGTTCCGGTTTTGGAAGAGTTCTTTGCGTTCTTGCTGTTTTTGGAGGAAGCAGATTTTTTGGCATCGGTCTTCGCAGAAGATTTCCCGGATTTTGCTGATTTCGAATTTCCGGTGGACATGGATTTCGTGGAACCACCTGCGGATTTTCCGGATTTCTTTTCTGCGGAAGGTGTTGTGGTCGGGGTCGGTGCCGGAGTTTTGGCTGCCTTCGGGGTTGGAGTCGTTTTTGATGCCGGTTTCTGTGTTGCTTTTGGAGTCGGGGTCGGTGTTGAGATAAAATGCGTGGATCCACCCGGAGTTTTGCCTGAGCCAGGTGTCGGAGTCGGCTTACCTGCCTGATATTTCAGTTTATTCAGCTCTTTTTCCGCCGCTTCCAGTGTGGAGAAATTTTTCACCTTTTTCTGCTGTGCGGTGGAAAGAGAATAATAGGCTACTTTTGCTGCACGGATGGCTTCTTCTTTGTCCAGTGTTACCGTCCCAATAGCTGCGATCAGCTTTTCCACTTTCTCGATCTCCAGGCTTTCAATGGATGCCATGGCTTTCGTAAGTTTCTCTTTTCTTGCTTTGGAGATCAGGGTTTTCTGCGCCGTATTCAGGGAATTATAGGCCGCATAGGTTGTTTTAACGGTTTCCATGTTGTCCAGCGTAACTGTTTCCGGAAGGTTGTCAATGGCTTTGATAACTTCATTTGCCTTTTCATGGTCAGACTGTACCGGAACATCGGTCATGTCGTAGAGGGAATTTTCCCCGTTTTTGAAACGGCTGTAAGCGGTCAGCGCATAATATCCCTGCTCGGTTGCCATCTGGTCATAGCCCAGATTGCTCACGTGCTTGAATCCGCCGGTGCTGATAGCGTAGTTCAGAAGTCCCTGCAGGGCAGACTTGCCATTTTTTACAAAGCGCTTGTCTGTATTTGCATCAATCCCCATTGCGGAGAGTGCTACCACAACCTGCGCACAGCTTTCTGAAGTGCTGGTTCCCCATGTTCCAAAACCGCCATCTGCTTCCTGTTTGTTGGAAAGTACAGTAAGGCCTCTGTCTACCGCTGCTTTTACAGCGGAATTTGTTTTGTAATATGGTGCAAGTGCCTGGATCGCCATTGCTGTCACATCGGTGTCTGCGGCTCCGTAGATGGACCAGCCGCCGCCTTTTACTTCTTCTTCCAGAATATGGTTGATGAGCATTTCCCGGCTGTTCTGTGTCTTTCCTTCTTCTGCCTTCGGAATCGCATAATTCTTACTGTCAAAAGCGATCAGCGCCCAGATCGCACCGTTTACGCCCTGCCATACGGTCTGTTTGAAATCAGACAGGGGCTGAAGGAGGTTGTAGCCGCCTACGTCTGTGACATCCTCACCGATAGCTGTCAGCGCCAGTATTACACGGGAATATTCCGTGTATTTTTTTTCGTGGAGAATGCCTTTTTTGCTTTTTACGGTGTTTACAATGCCGGATTTGTATCGGCTGTACACCGAGGAATCTACGGCCTGGCCGCTTCGTGCAAGGCCAAGGATCTCCCATTCGCCCCCTGTGGAGCCGATGGTCGGGGTGCTGGCTGCTGCCATTTTTGCCAGGTATTCTCCGGTTGTTTTGTATGCTTTCTCAAAGCTGGCTGTTGATGACGCTGATCCTTCCAGGGCTTCCCCTGCGGAAAAATCTTCTTCGCTTCCGGCATTTTTCGTGGCTTTGGCCTGGTTCTTCTGTTTCAGAGTTACGGCATAGACATCTCCGTAACCTTCTGCATCTTTTGCTGTAAAAAGCAGAGTTTCCTGGGCGGTTGTCAGATGGAAGAGGTAGTCACTGCTGCCCAGTTTTTCCCAGTCTTCTGCCCTGGCATCTTTTTCGTAATATGTGAGTTCATCTCCGTCCGGATCTTCGAAGATCTGAGAAAGGTCTGCTTTCCAGTAGCCTTCAGTTTCGAAGGTGTCGGTTTCCGGGATGGTGGATCTTCGGATGGGAAGGTGGTTGGCAGCGGTCACCGTTGTATCAGAATCCGGGACGGATGTGTCTCCGGTGGCATCTGGATTGGTCGTATCTGCATCGGTATCTGAATCTGTGACATCACCATCTGCATCGGATGTGTCTTTATCATCCGAGCCAGTCGCATCGCCGTCGGTATCCGCATTGACCGCGTCAGAATCTGCATCCGATGTATCCTCATCGGCATCTGCAGAATCAGATGCATCAGCATCTGGATTGGATGTATCCTCGCCGGCGTTCTCATCCGCATCTTTCGCATCTTCATCATTCTCTGAATCTGCCGTATCCGGGTCCGTACCGTTTGTATTTCCATCCTGCGCATCCGAACCTGCAGTCGGATCTCCATCTGCATCACCGGCATTCTCATCCTCGCCGTTTTCGTCCAGCACCTGAACACAGACTGCTTTACTTTCTGTCTGGTCTGCATCCGGGTCCTCTGTATTGCGGATCTTTACTTTATAATAAAAAGTTCCTGTTTTTTCTGTGGACGGTGTGTATTCCTCACCGTCCTCCACCTGTTTTTTCTCTTTTTCTCCGGTTTCTTCCTGTGTCCGGTCTTTTTCAGGATCTGCCTTTTTCAGGATTTCCTCAAAATGTTCATTATCCACACTCCGGAACCATGTATATCCGGTTTTTCCACTGCACTCCACAGAAACCTTCAGCGGTTCTGCTTTTTCCCCAAGTTTATACACAACCGGCTCTTCCGGAAGATCTTCCAGGATCACAGGGGTTCCGGATGTCTCCTGTTCCCCGCTCTCCTCAGAGCCAAAACCATCTGCAGCCTCATCGGTCTGCTCTGCTTCTTCTACGTCTGATCCTTTTTCCTGAGCCTCCGTCTGCTCTGTCTGTTCAGACATTTTCTCTGTTCCTGCTGCTGACACATACGCCCCGGCCTGGGACTGTACGGTCAGTGCCGCTGCGATCATCAATGCCAAAACTTTTTTATTAACCATTCCAAACATCTCCTACATCTGCGCCAAGTCCATTGCAGGTATAGCACCATACAATTGTGTCTCCGTCTTCCAGCATATATTTTGAGCATCCGTAATTCGGGAACCACCCGTTTACCTTATACATCCAGCCGGATTCGTTTCCGCAGTCAAATTCATAAAGATTGTTGATACCTTCGATATAATAACTGTCATACATCGGTGTCCAGGAATATTCCAGCTGGATACCTGTGTACTCGCAGACTCTTTTCAGTACATCAAACACGGTTTCTCCCTCTGTAAACTCCACAGTGCTGGTGTCCAGGATCACACCGTTTGACGGTACATATGCTTCTTTTCCTGCGGTAAGATTGTCCATGTTATTCAGGATCGTGTCGCACAGGATCGTAATGTTGCAGGTCTTTGAGTCACTGGTGTCGTCTTCGGCATTATCACCATCTGTATTATCATCATTGCCACTGGCATCGTTATTATTGCTGGTATCCCCTGCACTGCCATCTTCCGTACTGCCGTCTTCCGCATCAAAATCTCCATCCTGATCCGCATCCTGGTCTCCGCTCTGATACTCATCGTTTCCGTCTGTACTCTGATCCGCACTGCCTTCTCCACCGGAAGTTGTTACTGTCGCATTATCTTCCGCTGCCGGGGTCACGGTTGCAGCTGCCTTTGCAGTGCTGCTGCCTTTCTTCCTGCTGCTGTCTTCTGTTTTCGGAATCTTTGAAGAGGATGACAGACTTTTTTCCAGAGCTGCTTTCTTCTCCGCGGCTCTGTCATCCAGTACCTTCTGAAGCTCATCCGTTGTAAAGCAGAGTGCATCTTTATCTTTGCATCCGGTCAGTTTCCCGATCATATATTCATTCAGGGATGTGGCCGCGATCTTTCCCGTGGATACCGTCCATTTATCGTTTTCATCGCCGGTGATCTGAACACTTTCCCCTGCTTTTACCGTATAAGAAGATCCGTCTGCCGCAGAAAGATCGATCTCATCCTTAAATACATCCAGGGAAGCACTTCCTGTCTGCTGGCTGATGGCGAACACTCCGCTGCCCGTTGTGAAACTGTTTTTTCCAAATGTAAAAAGAATCTTTTCATTGCCCGATGCCAGGTCTGTAAAAAGTTCTCCCTGATCAAGACTAACCTGTACATCGCCTTTTTTTACAGATACTGCTTCCAGCTCTGTGTTGGCATTCAGTGAGAGGATATTCTCTTCTCCCGCCGAAAGATCTGCCGTTGTTCCGTTCTTGGTTTCCAGGATATCCCCATCCCGCAGCGATACATTTTTTTCCAGTCCATACCCGACTCCGCTTCGCTGGATATTGGCCACACCCTTTACATTCTGGCTGACAAGTACGCTGTTTTCATCTTTGCCGAACCAGCCTTTCAGGTTGCCGACTGCCATGATCCCGCATCCCGCAATGATCAGGATCAGAACTACCATGATCACATTAAACAGCGTCTTTTTCCTCTTTGTTTCCATTCTTTTCCTCCTTTTTTATGCGCAAAAAAGGTAACGGAAAAAAGCCCCTTTAAAAAGGGGTTACCGTTACCTGATAGATGTCCATATGCGCAAACTGTTTCTACCTTCTTCATGAAGAAAAACTGCCTCTGACTATACAGAACCGCACCTATATGTACAGGAATTTCGCCTGTTCGCACTTTTTTTCTTCGTATGCAAGTTTTCTATGAGAAGTATATGCTATTTCGATAGTTGTGTCAAATATATTGCAGTTTTTTTGCTGTAAAAAAGTCAAAACCATTGTTTATTAACTGTAATTATGTTATTATAAGTGAACAAGTTAATATTATTTTCAACAGATTCAAGTTCTGTTCTGTATTTTATTGCTCTTTGATAATCTACTGCCAGTTAAAAGGGAATGAGGTTTGAATCCTCAGCAGTCGTGCTACTGTATTTGCTTAGATTTTTCAATACCATTGTACAGCTCATGTATGAGAAGGGAAAAATTGTGATTGCATAAGCCAGGATACCTGCTTGGATCTTGCTGCCGCTATTACACGTCATAATACAGGTAGTAAGATATCATCGTTTCATTAAAGGAACTATATCTTTACGATACTGTTTCTTTATTTTTTTGCCTTATTATAATAAAGGAGAGTTTTATGTCACGAACTTTTAATGCTGATGTTTGCACAGCCATTACCAAGAGCAATTCTCACAGATTTTATTCTGCAAACCTCTACATTCCTGACCAGGTGGAATGTATTGCCTCTGAAGTTTTTCAGAAGAAACGTGAACTTTCTACCGTCCGTTTTCCAGCTTCGCTTAAAAATATCGGAGCCAGAGCTTTTCAGGGATGTTCTGCTCTTTCATCTGTGGATCTTCCACAGCAGGTAGAGGATATCGGTCCCGGTGTTTTTTCCCAGTGCTCTTCCCTAGAAAAAGTTTCTCTTTCCAGAGCGATCTCTTCTGTCCCGAAGGCTGCATTCCGGGGGAATTACCGCATGAAAAATGTTTCGTTTTCCACGGATTCCAGGATTTCCACAATCCGCTCGGAAGCATTTTTTCAATGTTCATCTCTGACGTCTCTCGTCCTTCCTGAGAATCTTTCAGAGATTGATTCCCGCGCTTTTTACAAGTGCAAAAACCTGGAGAATGTTTTTTTCCCAAAGGAACTCGACCGTATCGGCAGGGAATCCTTCAGTGCCTGTGCGATCAGAGAGCTGCTGCTTCCGGATTCCATAACTTATATTGATGACTGTGCTTTTTTCAAATGCAAAAATCTCACCCACGTAGTTCTTCCGAAAAACCTGCGCTACATTGGCAAGTGGGTCTTCCACGGATGTCCGAAACTGAAATATCTGGAAATCCGTCATGATCCGGATTTTATCGGTCCGTGGATCATCAACCGGTCCTGTACGATCCGCTGTTATAAAGGCTCCAAAGTGGATGCTTACTGCCAGGAAAACGGGTTCCAGGTGGAATATCTGTAAAATACACAACTTCTGCCCGCATACATATACAAAAAACCGGCAGATCTCCGTTGACTGAATGTCTGGAGATCTGCCGGATTTTTTTGTCTGATTCTGTATCATTTTATAAGCCGTCCGGCTTATTATTTCGTGATCATTTACAGATTATTTTACTGTAACTTTGCAGGTTACTTTCCTGGTTCCACTCTTAACTGTGATAACTGCGGTTCCTTTTTTCTTTGCTGTGATCACGCCTTTGCTGTTGACAGTGGCTACATTCTTGTTGGAAGAAGTGTAGGTAACTTTCTCACCGGATGTAAACGGGCTGACTACAGGTTTCAGAGTTGTGGTCTTGCCTTTTGTAAGAGTGAGTGCGGATTTTACTCCTGTGATCTTAACGGTCTTTACGGTAGCTTTCTGAACAGTTACAGTGATGTAGCCTTTCTTTCCGCTCTTCAGTGTTACTGTGATCTTTGCTGTTCCTGCTTTGGAACCAGCTGTGATCACACCTTTGCTGTTCACTGCTGCCACGCTCTTATTGCTGGATGTCCAGGATTTTACGGAATCACCGTTTGCCAGTCCTGTCACTCTGACTTTGGATGTAGACTGTTTTACTTTGAGAGTAAATTTGGTTGTGTTCAGTTTCAGGGTTGGTGTCAGTTTCTTGCCGTAGTTTCTTGTCTTACCTTTGTATCCGCACTTGGAGCATACCTGTGTCTGTTTTGCAGGAGCGAATACGGTTGCTTTTGTGGTTGTTTTCCATACATAGGTATGTTTTGTGCATTTTAATTTTGCGATCGTTGCAGTCTTTTTATATCCGCATACAGTACAGGTGTATGTCTTAACGCCTGTTGCTTTATAAGTTGCTTTCTTTGTTACAGTGCCTTTGTCAAAGGTGTGTGCCGCATAACCGTCCATCTCTTTCTTGTCTGTAATCATGCAGCCTGCAGATGTGCACACATGCCAGTGAGCAGTTTTATCATTGGACCACTTGCTGCTCCAGTTATGCTCATGCTCGTCTGGATAATTATCTGTGTAATGGAATACGATCTCATCACCGTTGTCCAGATACTGCTGGATAACACTGAGATCCGGATGTTTTCCATTCAGAGTGTACATCCATCCACTGTTTTTACCATTTGTGAATTCGGCAAGTTCGTTGCTGTCTTCATCTTTTGTAATTCCCTGTACGTAATTGCCGGCTGTATTTCTGAATGTCATTCCGTTGTCGCTGAGCGCTTTTTTCAGTACATCCAGTACAGTTGCATTTGCATCAACTTCATAAGTGGTCTTCGGAATCCATGTCTCCAGATTTCCGGCTGCCAGTGTATGACGCACTCCGTCTTCATCACTGTTATGCTCTTCGTCGCCTAACAGAGTAAAGCTTACTTTGATGGTTGAAAGTGTATTTTTCTTTACAACAACTTCCACTTCTGCTTTTACAGACTGATAGGAAACCGTAAGTGTCTTTCTGCCTCGTGTACTGCTGTCAAAGCCGGTTACTGTAACATCCTTCTCTGTTACATTGCTGGTAGTTCCGTCACTCCAGGATACTTTGAATTCCATTCCTGTAAGATCCAGCTTATCGCCAACATAATAGATTGTTTTATAGTCACCGGATACAGTCAGTCTGTATGCAACTTTCTGCTCTGAGATCGTCGGATATCCATCTTTCTGCTCCCAGTTACCCATGCTGGAATCAGATCTGTTCAGTTCATCTGTTACTGTGTTGTCTTTAAACTGGGCATCTGTCATTGCTTTTGCCAGTTTATCCGCATCTTTACCAAGAGGATCATCAGAACGGTTCATATCTGTCTTGGTAATGCTCTTCCAGCGGTTATCCGGATCTGTTTCTTCCTTGATCTTATCCAGACTGTCTTTGGAAGTGTTCATGTAATATGTGGTCTTATCTTCTGTCCAGCCATGTTCTACTGCATCAGTATCTACATAGAGGACTCTTCCGATACCATTTTTTGCGCCACAGGAATCCAGATAATAGTTATTCTCCACAACATTGTTTATGTTGAGGGATTTCATATAACCGATAATTCCGCCGACACCTGTTTCGGTTCCTTTTACGGTTCCGTAGAAACAGTTATTTCTGATGTACGCCAGATTCCATGCCTGAGCCTGTCCATACTCGCCGCCGAAAATACCTCCGACCGCATCAGTACCTGTAATGGTTCCTGTTACATAACAATTCTCAATAGTTGCTCCAGGTGTATTCGGTGCAGAAGAAGCTGTATAACCGTTTCCTGCAATACCACCTGTATTTACACCTGTTGCCGTAACAGTTCCGTGAAAACTGGAGTTACGGATCTCATACGGTCCCATAGACTGGCCTTTGGAGCCAATCAGTCCGCCGACTGCTTTGGCACCATATACATCTGCATAACTTGTACAGTTGATTACAGTTCCGTTGAACTCACCTGCCAGGGAGCCTACGTTATTGATACCAGACGGTGCATTTGCTTCTGCATCCCAGCCAATCTTTACATTTTTCTCTACGGTACATCCGGAAATATTGACAACGTTGGCGCCGGAAGCATATCCTCCCAGGAAACCACAGTCGCGGATAACCGTACCGGATTTAATGGTTACATTTACAATATTTACGGTATCCGGGCATCCTGATGCATAGCTTCCGCCATCATCTCCGGTACCATAATTTCCATCCGGGCCATAGTCAACTACATAATAAGCAACCAGGCCGTCACCTTTGATGTATTCACCCTGAATGTTCAGGTTCCGGATCGTTGCGCTTCTTACATAAGCAAACAGAGGCTGTCCGCCTTTTGCTACAGTAGCTGTTTTGCCGTTTCCATCAAAAGTACCGCTGAATGGAAGGATATTCTTTCCGTTTTCGGAATCTTCACGTCCGCTCATTCTCGGGTTTACTTTGTCCTCCGGAAGGTATCCGATGGACTCCCAGTCAGCCGGAAGTGTGATGTCCGCTGTCATCTGGAAGACAACACCCTTCATGTTTGTTCCTGCTTTTACCAGGTCACGAAGTGTTTCCAGATCTTTCAGGGATTTGATCTGATATGGTTCTTCTGCCGTTCCTTTTCCTTCGAATGCACTGACTGCTACTGTAACAGTTACCACATCGGTTGCTGCCTGGGAAAGGATCTTGCCATCTGCATTCTTCTTTACGATTTCTGCATAGTAGTAGAAGTTTCCTGCTTTCTTTGTATCCTGTACATACGTTGCCTCTGTTCCATCCTCGGATACAGTTGTATTCTCGCTGACCAGAGTACCGTTTGCTTTTTCTTTGCTGCTGGTCTTGACCCAGCTGATCTCATAGGTTTCTCCGTTTTCCGGTTTTTTCAGAGTTACTTTTACCGGGTTTTCAGAAGCACTGCCATCAACCGCATACTGAGTATCTACCGGCTGTGTGGTAATCAAAGAATTATCTTCTTCTACTCCGTAGCAGTACTGTACGGATTTGAACTTTGCATCTTTCACATAGGAGATCTTTGCCCAGTCTGTTCTGCTTCCTCTGAAATATGCATTCGCTTTTCCAACTGTAAGGAAATTGCCAAATGTACTATATGAAAATTTCTGGAGTTCTGCCGGGAAAATAACCGTTCTCAGTGAACTGCAGTTTCCAAACACATAGTTGTCAATATAAGTTAATCCCTCGGGGAATTCAAGCTTTTCAAGAGAAGTACATCCATAAAATGCATACTCTTCAACTGTCGTAGTTCCCTTTTTCATAACAACTTCTGTCAGAGACTGGTCATTTCTGAAAGCGCTGTATGGAACACTGGTAATATTTCCGGTTAATTCTGCTTTCTTCAGATAAATACAGCTTCTGAATGCGGAACTTCCAAGTTCTGTCACAGAATCCGGAATTACGATCTCTGTAAGACCGTTGCATCCTTCAAACGCATATGATCCGATCTTCTGAAGTGTTGACGGGAAATGAACTGCCGTAATACCGGCACAGTCTGCAAATGCGCTGTCCTCGATCTCTGTTACACCTTCAGGGATGGTGATCTCGCCTTTTACAGCAGGAGGACAATATACCAGCTGTCCGGTTGTAGTATAAACAATACCGTCTACGGTCTTATAGTTTCCACTTGCAAATCCGAAGTTTACTGCTTCCATTGCAGTACATCCGCTGAATGCTTCTGCACTGAAATTTTTCACGGTTCCCTGGAATGTTACAGATGTAATTCCTGCGCAGTTATTAAATGCGGTATCAGAAAGACTCTCTGTTTCTTTCGGAATCACGATATCTCCGGATTTTGTTCTTGCACAGAGCTTAAGCTCTTTTCCATCTTTGGAGTATACGATGTTATCAATACTCTTGATATTCTGGTTGTTTTCGTCAACGGTAAGTGTTGTCAGAGATCCGCATCCCTCAAACATGGAACCGGTAATATCCGGCACTGCAGCACCGATGTTTACTGTAGTAAGTGCTGTACAGTTTTCGAAAATATAATTTCCGATCTCACTTCCGTTCAGTGTTACTGTTGTAAGTTTTTTACAGTCTGTAAATACAGAGTTACCAATCTTCTGCACAGATGCAGGGATTGTGATCTCTTTCAGTTTTGTACAACCAATAAATACATTGTTTCCTATTGTCTGCACAGACTCAGGAATCGTAATCTCTGTCAGTCTCGTACAGCCTCTGAATACAGAAGCCTTAAATGTTGTAAGCGTATCCGGAAGGCTTACAGATGTGATATTTACACCATTCTGGAAAGAACCTGTATAAACACTTGTTACACCAGATTTTATTACAACATTTTTAATTTCATTGATGTAAAGCTTTTTCCACGAACAGCTGGTCATCTCTCCGGTTCCTTCGATAGTAAGAATACCATCTTTGTCCAGAGTCCATGTAAGGTCTTTACCGCAGGTACCATATGCAATTGTATCTTTTACCGTTACAACGCATACCGGTGCCATCAATGGACAGTTGTTTTCTTTCGTCGGGTAATTCCAGTTCTCATCCGGCTGCTGGCTGTAATCCGGGATCTGATCCAGCACAGAACCGTTTGCAGTTACATAATAGGTTCCTGGTTCACTAAAGGACAGTTTCACAGTTCCGTCTTCACCGGTGGTTTTGCCTTCCAGTGCAGCGAATGCGCCGTCTTTCCAGGTTCCGATCTGAATACCGGAAAGAGCTTTTGTTCCTGCTGTCATGGCTCCATTAAGAGTCAGGGTGAATTCTTCACCGGCTTTAACTGTCTTCTCGACAGCATCAAAGCTTGCATATTTATCGGAATAATTTACATCATCCTGATTTATGGATGCAACCAGATAATCATTGGCTTTGACTGTGGATACTTTTGTATCTCCTACATTACTCTGAAGCGCTGCACCATTGAGATAATACAGAGTATTGGTAGTATCAATACCCCAGAGTTTCTTTACAGTCAGTCCCCACTGACCGTTCTCGGTCACATAACCATCTGCCTGAGCATATGCCTCATGAGCTGCTACAAGTGCCTCATCATAAGTCAGGACACCATCACTGTTCAGGTCCTTAACTGTGACCTTCTGGTGTGCCATCGGCTGATTGTCTTTTGTTTTTGCAAGAACGCCTTTGTTACTGATCGTTACATAAACGTCTGCCGGTGCAGCTGCTGTTCCGGTTGTTTCCTCTCCTGCGTTGAAAGCATCCTGCTCTCCTGCGGAAAAATCATCTGCAAGATCGAGATCCTGTGTCTCTTCGGAATTTTCCTCTGCGATCTCTTCTGCACCTGCGCCGCTGTCCTCTGCCATATCCAGTTCCTGGGAGTCTTCTTCCTCCACAGCTTTCTGTTCTGCAGATCCTTCTGCGGGTTCTTCTTCCACGTACTCATCTTCCGTGGGTTCTTCTGCCTGAGGCTCTTCCACCTCTGCATCTGTGACTTCTGCTGATTCTGCGTTTTCCTGTACTTCAGCTGGTGCTGCTTCCGCCGTAAAATCCAGATCAGATGCCAGGGCACTGGATGGCAGCGTGAAGATCATAAGACAGGTAAGCAGAATGCTGAGAAATCTCTTTGCATTGCTTTTCTTTCTCTCCATGTTTCTCTCCTTTTTCATTACTTTTTGATGCAAAAAAATTCTGTGTATCGTATGTAAATGTAAGGTCCGCCCGCCATTCCAGCTCCGCTTTGTGTCTGCAAAATGCAGCTGCCATCCCTGTACGGCTGTTTTCAGACATAAAAAAGGTAACAGAAATATCCTCCCATATGATTCCCTGATATCACATGGAAAGACAGATCTGTTACCTGAAAGAGCATGAATATGTGAATGTTTTCTTCCTTCTAAAAACAGCTGAGGTCTGCCGACTGTACGGCTGCACACTTCATCAGTAGCGGAACTGCCCCGCTTCACTAACTCTGCTGTCCACTTGTTCGCCTGAAGCTGGCTACGCAGCGCAACCTATTCATTTATGGTTATATATTAGCCACTTTTCTGTTAATTATCAAATATTTCGGCTTTAGTTCTCTTTTACAATAACCTTATCCAGATGCCAGATATCATCTACATACTCCTGGATAGTTCTGTCGGATGTGAACTTACCGCTGCATGCTGTATTCAGAAGTGCCATCTTAGCCCAGCGTTTCTCATCCTTATATGCTTCCTCAACACGCTTCTGTGCCTCTGCATAGGAACGGAAGTCGCCAAGGATGAAGTACTGGTCAGGTCTCGGCATGTTGCGTTTGTCGAGAAGTGAATTGTAGATGTCACGGAACATCTCTGTATCGTTGGAGAAGGTTCCGTTGATCAGCTGCATCAGTACCTGACGGATCTCCGGATCTGTGTTGTAGATGAAGTCCGGATCGTAACCGCCGTTGTTCTCATAGTTGATGATCTGGTCGGAGCTCATACCGAAGATAAATGCATTCTCCTCGCCAACCTCCTGTACGATCTCAACGTTAGCACCATCCATGGTTCCAAGTGTCGGAGCACCGTTCAGCATGAATTTCATGTTACCTGTACCGGAAGCCTCTTTACTTGCTGTGGAGATCTGCTCGGAAACATCTGCTGCCGCAAAAATGATCTCAGCGTTGGATACACGGTAGTTCTCGATGAATACAACCTTCAGCTTACCGTTGATGGAAGCATCATTGTTTACAACATCTGCCACACAGTTGATCAGCTTGATGATCTTCTTTGCACGTGCGTAAGCTGCGGAAGCTTTTGCACCAAAGATAAATGTTCTTGGATAGAAATCCATCTCCGGATGTGCCTTGATCTGGTTGTACAGATAGATCACATGCAGGATGTTAAGAAGCTGACGTTTGTACTCATGAAGTCTCTTAACCTGGATATCGAAGATAGAGTGCGGGTCAACCTCAACACCATTGTGCTCCAGGATATATTTTGCAAGACGCTCTTTGTTCTTGAACTTGATGGTCATGAACTCCTGAAGAGCCTTCTCATCGTCTGCGTAAACTTTAAGCTTGGAAAGCTGGGAAAGATCTGTGATCCAGTCCGGTCCGATCTTGTCTGTTACCCAGTCAGCCAGAAGCGGGTTTCCATGAGCAAGGAAACGTCTCTGTGTGATACCGTTTGTTTTGTTGTTGAACTTCTCAGGCATCATCTCATAGAAATCCTTCAGCTCCTGATTCTTGAGGATCTCGGTATGAAGGCGTGCAACACCGTTTACAGAGTAGCCTGCAACGATCGCAAGGTGAGCCATCTTAACCTGTCCGTCATAGATGATCGCCATCTTCTTAACCTTCTCGAAGTTTCCAGGATATTTCTGCTGGATCTCAAGAATGAAACGACGGTTGATCTCCTCGATGATCTGGTATACACGCGGAAGCAGTCTGGAGAACAGCTCGATCGGCCATTTCTCAAGTGCCTCGGACATGATGGTGTGGTTGGTGTAAGCACAGCATTTTGTTGTGATATCCCATGCCTGATCCCAGCCAAGACCTTCCTCATCAATGAGGATACGCATCAGCTCTGCTACTGCAACAGTCGGATGAGTATCGTTCATCTGGAATACAACCTTCTCATGAAGTTTTGTGATATCATCATGAGTTTTCTTATATTTGGCAATGGCTGCCTGAAGGCTGGCAGATACAAAGAAGTACTGCTGTTTCAGACGAAGCTCTTTACCTGCCATATGATTATCATTCGGGTAAAGTACCTCAACGATGGTACGTGCAAGATTCTCCTGCTCAACTGCATTGTGGTAATCACCTTTGTCGAAGGAGTCCAGGTTAAAGTCTACGATCGGCTCTGCGTCCCAGATACGAAGTGTATTTACAACATCGTTGTTATAACCTGTGATCGGCATATCGTAAGGAACAGCCTTTACTGCCTGATATCCTTCATGGATGAATTTATTCTCGTTCTTCACCGGATCCCACTCAACGCGTACATATCCGCCGAAATGAACCTCTTTTGCATACTCCGGACGACGGAGCTCGAAAGGATAGCCGTTCTTCAGCCAGTTATCCGGTGCCTCTACCTGATAACCGTCACGGATCTCCTGCTTGAACATACCATAACGGTAACGGATTCCGCATCCATATGCACAGTAGTTCAGAGTTGCAAGAGAATCCAGGAAGCATGCTGCCAGTCTTCCAAGTCCACCGTTTCCAAGAGCCGGATCCGGCTCCTGGTCTTCGATGCAGTTAATGTCAAGTCCAAGCTCCTCAAGAGCCTCCTTAACCTCGCCGTATGCACCAAGGTTAATCAGGTTGTTTCCAAGGGCACGGCCCATAAGGAACTCCATGGACATATAATATACGATCTTCGGGTCCTGTTTTTCATACGCCTTCTGGCTCTTGAGCCAATTGTCAATGATCACGTCCTTCACAGTGTAGCTTACAGCCTGAAAGATCTGCTCCTGTGTAGCCTCTTCCAGTGTTTTTCGATAAAGGAATTTTACGTTTTCTTTTACACTTTTTTTGAATTCCTCTTTCTCAAACTGCTTGTCAATCATTAGTTTTCCTCCTGTACTTTGGATACTCCCAGTGTTACAGCCTCTTTGTTGATGTTCCACTCCTTGGTGTAACCCTCTGCTTCTCCCAGAATAATGTTTTCTGCCAGTACTTCACGTTTGATCTCATCCTGGTTTGCTTTCATGATATCCATGATCTTATCGTTATCTTTTGCATAGACAATGATCTTGTCCATGACTTCGAAACCAGCCTCTTTACGCATGGTCTGAACCTTGCTGATGATCTCGCGGACAAAGCCCTCCTGGATCAGTTCAGGTGTAAGGTTTGTATCAAGGACAACGGATGTCTCACCGTCTGTCTCTGTAACATAGCCCTCGGTCTGGGCTGTTTCGATCAATAAGTCTTCCTCTGCAAGCTCAACTTTGTTTCCGTCAATGTCAAGAGTGAGAACACCATTTTCTCTCAGTTCTTTCATTGCTGCGGTTCCGTCGATCTCGGAGAGTGCGGTACGGATGCCGTTCAGAAGTTTACCATATTTCGGTCCTACTGTACGAAGCTGCGGTTTGAAGCTGTAGGAAATAAAGGATTCCACATCATCTGCAAATTTCACTTCTTTTACATTGAGCTCATCTGCGATGATATCTGTGTAGAATTTATCCATCTTCTTCTCAGCTTTTACATACATGGTTCCGATCGGCTGACGATTCTTGATGTTTGCGGTATTTCTGCATGCACGTCCGAGAACAACGATCTCAAGAAGCTCTTCCATGTTTGCCTCAAGATCCTTGTCGATCCATGCCTCGTTTACCTTCGGGTAATCGCAGAGATGGATACTCTCCGGAGCGTTTGCATCAATGCTTCTTACAAGGTTCTGGTAGATATCCTCAGTCATGAACGGGATCATCGGAGCTGCAGCCTTGGCAACTGTTACCAGTGCTGTGTAAAGTGTCATGTAAGCATTGATCTTATCCTGCTCCATGCCCTTTGCCCAGAAACGCTCACGGCTTCTTCTTACATACCAGTTACTCATATCGTCAACAAATTCCTGAAGTGCTCTTGCAGCTTCCGGAATCTTGTAGGAACCAAGATCCTCATCGACAGTCTTCACCATGGTATTCAGCTTGCTGAGCAGCCATTTATCCATAACCGGAAGCTTATCGTAATCTAAAATATATTTAGTTGCGTCAAAATTGTCAATGTTCGCATACAGTACGAAGAATGCGTAGGTGTTCCACAGAGTGCTCATGAACTTTCTCTGTCCCTCTACAACTGCCTTGCCGTGGAAACGGTTCGGAAGCCACGGAGCACTGTTGATGTAGAAGTACCAGCGGATGGCATCTGCACCATATTTGTTCAGTGCGTCAAACGGATCAACGGCATTTCCCTTGGACTTACTCATCTTCTGTCCATTCTCATCCTGTACATGTCCCAGAACGATTACGTTCTTATATGGAGCCTTGTTGAAAAGCAGTGTGGACTCAGCAAGAAGGGAGTAGAACCATCCTCTTGTCTGGTCAACAGCCTCAGAAATAAAGTCTGCCGGGAACTGCTGCTCAAACAGGTCTTTGTTCTCAAATGGATAATGATGCTGTGCAAAAGGCATTGCTCCGGAATCAAACCAGCAGTCAATTACCTCCGGTACACGGTGCATGGTCTTGCCGCAGTCCGGGCACTTCATGGTGATATCATCAATGTATGGGCGGTGAAGCTCGATAGTCTTCGCACGCTCGTCACCACTCTTCTCATAGAGATCCTGGCGGCTTCCTACGGATTCCATATGTCCGCACTCACACTGCCAGATATTCAGTGGTGTTCCCCAGTAACGGTTTCTGGAAATACCCCAGTCCTGAACGTTCTCAAGCCAGTCACCGAAACGTCCTTTGCCGATGCTCTCCGGGATCCAGTTGATTGTATTGTTGTTGCGGATCAGATCATCCTTTACTGCTGTCATCTTGATGAACCAGGACTCACGTGCATAGTAGATCAGCGGTGTGTCACATCTCCAGCAATGCGGATAATCATGCTCAAATTTCGGTGCGTCAAAAAGCTTGCCCTCTTTGTCAAGGTCTGTGAGGACCATCGGGTCCGCTTTCTTAACAAATACACCGGCGTATGGTGTTTCTTTGGTCATGTTACCCTGTCCGTCTACGAACTGTACAAACGGAAGATCATAATCACGGCCAACACGGCTGTCATCCTCACCAAATGCAGGTGCGATATGAACGATACCAGTACCATCGCTCATGGTAACGTAGCTGTCGCAGGTTACGAAATGAGCTTTTTTGTGCTGTTTTGCTGCTGCCTCTCCTGCACATGCAAAAAGCGGCTCGTATTCTTTACGCTCAAGGTCTGTTCCTTTGTATTTCTCAAGAATCTCATATGCAGGCTCGTCATCCTTTGCAAGCTTGCCGAGAACTTTGTCCAGAAGCGCCTCTGCCATGTAGTATGTGTAGCCGTCTGCAGCTTTTACCTTGCAGTAGATCTCATCCGGGTTTACACAAAGTGCAACGTTGGATGGAAGTGTCCACGGTGTTGTTGTCCATGCCAGGAAGTATGCATCCTCACCGACAACCTTGAAACGAACGATTGCGGAACGCTCTTTAACAGTTTTGTATCCCTGGGAAACTTCCTGTGCGGAAAGCGGAGTTCCACAACGCGGGCAGTAAGGAACGATCTTGAAACCTTTGTAAAGAAGGCCTTTGTCCCAGATTTCTTTCAGTGCCCACCACTCGGACTCGATGAAGTTGTTGTCGTATGTTACATACGGATGCTCCATGTCAGCCCAGAAACCAACGGTAGAGGAGAAATCCTCCCACATTCCTTTGTATTTCCATACGCTCTCTTTACACTGCTGGATAAATGGCTCAATTCCGTACTCCTCGATCTGTTCCTTGCCGTCAAGACCAAGTTTCTTCTCAACCTCAAGCTCAACCGGAAGTCCGTGAGTATCCCATCCTGCTTTTCGCGGAACCATGTATCCCTTCATTGTACGGTATCTCGGGATCATATCCTTGATAACTCGTGTCAGAACGTGTCCGATGTGTGGCTTACCATTAGCGGTAGGCGGTCCGTCATAGAATGTGTATGTCTCGCCCTCTTTACGGCTGTCCATACTTTTTTCAAAAATCTTATTGTCTTTCCAGAATTTCTCAACTTCTTTTTCGCGGTCAACAAAATTCAGATTCGTGTCAACTTTACGATACACAATTTTTACCTCCTGTGTCTGATTACTGGCTGCTGTCTCATTTATAAGATGCAGCGGTTTATTTCTTCACAGATACTTGTTCGTGCCAGTGTTTCTTTCGGGCACTTATAAAAAAAGACCCCATCCTGTAAAAGGACGAAGTCTGATTCGCTGTACCACCTGTTACATTATACGGGCCTGTGTCCGGATCCCTGCACCCTCTTATTCTTAAGCTGCCAGGCTCCTGTGCCATGTCTTCCCATGGCGGACATTATCGTATCTGCCGATATATGTTCCCTGTAACGGAGGAAATCCGTCAGCTCTTACTTAAATGCAGTTCCGCATACATACGCTGAAAAACTGCTCCTGGCTGTTGCCGGCAAACTTCAGAGCTGAAGCTCAGGAGTGATATTCTGCCATACTTATTCACCACGGGCTCACACCATCCCCGTTCGCTGAAAGCATCTGCTGTAAGGCTTTCCGTATAACATACTGTCTCCGTCATTGCTTTTTCTATATACGGTGTATATTATAGGTTGAGAAAAATCCATATGTCAAGTGTTTTTGGCGGATTTCGGTGGTTTTCCTCTTATTATATGTATGTTCACTCTCTCTTAATGGAAATTTCACAGACTGCAAGTGGTTTTTCCAAAAAGAAAGTGGTATACTACTACAGAATCTCGTTTATTATTTGAAAGGTATTTTATGATGAACATTATGAAAAAACGATCCATGCGCCGGATCTTTGCAGGTATTCTCTGTATGGGAGTTCTGTTTACAGGCGCTGTGCCCTGCAGTGCTTCCGCACCCCTGGGCTATGATGAATACGGCGATCCTATTGTCACCGCAACCCCGGTTCCGGATAGTCAGGCCGGCCAGAGTACGCAGGCTGCTGTCACACACTCCGCTTATTATGCCCAGGCTGCCGATACAGATTCCATTGACGGCTGGCCCACAGGCCCCAGCATAGAAGCCCAGGCTGCCGTTCTTATGGATGTAAACACGGAAGCCGTTCTTTATTCCAAGAATGGGGATACGCAGCTTTACCCGGCCAGTATCACAAAGATCATGACCTCTCTTCTGGCCTGTGAAAACATCAGCAAAAAGTCCAGCATCGTTGTTTCCGAAAGCGCGGCTGCCAGCGTATCTGCCGGAGATTCCAGCATCTATGCTGCCGCCGGAGAAAAATTCACCAGAGACCAGGCACTGATGGCAGTGATGCTTCAGTCTGCCAACGAAATGTCCGTAGCTGTTGCCGAGAAAGTTTCCGGCTCCGTAAAAAAATTCACAGAGCTTATGAACTGGCGTGCGAAGCTTTTCGGCTGCAAAAATACGCATTTTAATAATCCCAACGGTCTCCCTGATGAAAACCATTACACCACTGCCTCCGATATGGCAAAGATCGCCAAATCCGCCTGGATGAATCCTCTTTACCGGAAATTCTGCACCAGACGTTACTATGAGATCCCGCCTACCAACAAGTTCCCCGAAGCCCGTCAGCTTCTCAATCATCACAAGATGATCAAAAACGGGGAATATTATTACGAAGGTGTTCTTGGTGGAAAAACAGGTTACACAGATGCATCCGGAAATACACTCGTCACCTATTGCAGGCGTGGAAATACAACACTTGTAGCAGTGATCCTGAATTCTACTTCTGCCGCAAACGCCTATGGTGACACTGCTTCCCTGTTTGATTATGGTTTTGGAAATTTTGAAAAAACAGATATGAAAGTGTCCATGGAACCAGTCCCGTTTAAGGTACTTCCATGTGATAAATATATTCTTAAGAACAACGGAAATACTTATCCGTTTTATTATAAGACAAAGGTTTATGTGACTTTACCAAAAGGAATTGACAAATCACAGCTTACCAAACGCCAGGCCGTTCTCCAGAATGCTGCCGGCCCGCTGCGTCTGAAAAGCAAATATTATTACAAAAAACAAATGGTTGGCTGGGGAATGCAATACGAACGGAATGTCGTATCAGATCTTCTTGTCCAGGCTTCTTGAGATTTTTCTGCGGCGGAGAGATTCGTGCTTTTCACGGATTTCATCCGCCGCTTCTGTATCTTCTGCTTTCAGGGTTTTTACCCCGAAATATTTTCCCTCATCGGTTTTTCGGATTCTGATCTTCCCTGCAACGGGTCCATGCTCGTGGCAGAGGGCAAGGCTGTAATATACCTTGGAATTGTTGGTACTGAACCAGCGGATCTTCCGCTTGGCAGGGCATCTGCAGATAGGACACACCGTGCTCACCATAGTGCGGTCCTTCATCAGGCGTTCTTTTGATACAAATTCCCTGGATACAAACTTATCATGATCTGTATAGGAAATATAAATTTCCTTCTCTTTTGATTTTGGATTCTGGTATACATCCAGGGATGGATGACGGATCATGCAGGCTTCATCAATCTCCAGAAGGATTCTTGCCGTATAGCTGGCATCTGCCAGTGCCCGGTGAAAATCCCGGTTCTTCGGAAGTTTAAGATAATCAATGGCATATTCCAGGGAACGTCTGGCAATTCCGTCTTCAAATTTCACACTGAAAAGCTTCTGTACATCATAATAATGGACCGGTCCTGGGATCAGCTTCAGAAGATTATAATATTTCATGTTTCTCTGAAGCTCCATTACATCCTGGTTTCCCCAGGTAAAAAACCGATATTCCGGTCCGCACCATTCCAGAAATCTGCGGATCGCTTTTGGAAAAAGAAGTCCTTTCTCCAGTTCATGGAAATCTACGTGGATCACCTCATGGATGCTGTCGTGGATCCAATGGTACACTTTGGGCTTGATCAGGCACTGGAAGGTGTCGATGATCTCTCTTTTTTCATTTAATTTTACTGCCCCGATCTCAATGATCTCAAAAGGGAGTCGACTGTCCGGATGTTTTCTTCCATCCGGATTCTGGTTCCATTCCAGGTCAAATACAATATAGTTCATGGGTTTTCTGTCCTCTTAACTGACAGTGTGCACAGATATGTTTATGGAAAGCAGACAGTGTATTCTCTCTGCTTCATGGCCTGCTCACGGTTATTTCGCGGCTCTGCATCCGGACACGGAATAAATTGATTCAAACAGTTCCTGCTGAAAATTTCCGGTGTCTGCATCTGTCAGTATTATATCTTTCATTTCGTCTTCTTCGTGTAACCACCAGCGGAAATCACATAATGTGGCACCTCGTCCGGCACCTTCAGAACAGTCTACATCCAGGAGTGCTTTTTCCGTCTTAAAAAACTCCGGATGAAGAAGGTACATAAATGGTACCGCATCATGAATACTTGCCACACAACGGTATTTGGTAGGATTTCCAAGTACATAACCGGCCATATCGCCGCAGGCTTTTGCAACCGGGTTACCGGACTGGCATAATTTCATAATCTGGTTTCTGGTGAGATTGCATTTCAGGGTAGCATCCAGTCCGCACATCACCAGTGGAATTCCGGAAGAAAATACGATCTTCGCTGCTTCCGGATCTGCATAAATATTGAATTCCGCTGCCGGTGTGATGTTTCCGCCTTTCGCCGCGCCGCCCATAAATACGATCTGGCGGATCTTCTCCTTCACCTCCGGAAAAATCCTCAAAAGCAATGCAAGGTTGGTCATTGGTGCTGTCTCGATCACCGTTACCTGTTCACCTTCCGGAAGGTCATTCAGAATATCACGGATAAAAAGCACTGCATTGTCTGATGCGAGCTCTTTTTTTGTCTCCGGCAGAACACAGTGGCCAAGGCCTGTCTCTCCGTGGAATTCTTCTGCATGAAGCGGCTCTTTTACAAGAGGGCGCTCCTGGCCTTTTGCCACAGGAACTTTCAGTCCGTAAAAATCTGCCAGTTCCAGTGCATTCTTCGTTACTTTATCAATGGTAGCGTTTCCTGCAAATGTTGTTATCGCAAGAAGCTCCAATTCGTCCTGATGTGCCGCCGCATAAGCCAGCGCAATGCCGTCATCAATTCCCGGATCGCAGTCCATAATAACCTTGATTCTATCTCCCATATGTTCACCTCTGTAAAAACTCTTTCCCCAATTTATAGTATTACCGAATTTCCGCTGTTTACCTGTTCCAAGTATAACAGAGTGGGGAAAAGGTGTAAAGATATTCAAAAGGTACGTCTGAAGTGCGGCATCTCGATTCCGCTGCGCTGCATCTCGATGTCGGGCGTCCGCCCTATACAGGTATGTAGAAAGCCCAGCTTATGTGCGAGCACAACACTGGGCTTTCTACATACCTGTGCACTTCAGACTGGAACGCAAAAAACCCCTCTGCCGGGGTTGGCAGAGGGGTGAAAAAAAGGGGGTTTATATTAAACAAATGCAATATGACATTTGGAATCTTCATATCCGTTTGGGTTGTTCCGGATATTGCTGCTATGACATCATCCCGTCACCTGGGGCTTACAGCCTTAAGATGGGGGCTTCCTCTATTAGATCAGTCAATTGCAATAAATTTCTTCTCTTCTACTTCTTTCTTGGTCTCTTCTTTCGGGAATGTTACGTGAAGGATTCCGTTCTCATATTTCGCATGGATATCTTCATGTTTAATATTTGGTCCTACATAAAAGCTTCTGTTGCAGGTTCCTGTATAACGCTCTCTGCGAACATATTTGCCTTTCTCATCCTTCTCATCTTTCTTCTCTTCTCTGGTTCCCTGAATGTTCAGGTAACCATCTTTCAGCTGGATCTTCACATCTTCTTTCTTAAATCCCGGAAGATCGATCTCCAGTTCATAATTACCATCTACGTCACGGATATCTGTCTTCATCATATCCTTCACCTGAGGATAAGCAGCTGCCTGACGGCCTGTTGGATATCCCATGAAATCATCAAATAAATCTTCTCCGAAAATACTTGGCATTAACATAACTCATTCCTCCTGATCTATATTCGCTGCGTATTATGCAGGCGTTTTTAATTTACTGTTTCTGAAAACTCTGTAAGAACTTTCTCCGGAAGATTTCTTTTTCTCTCTTCCTTTGTTCTGTATGTATTATAACACGTATTATTAGCACTGTCAAGAGGTGAGTGCTAATTATTTTGTGAAGATTTTGTGAAGCCTTGATTTTATGGGCTTCACAGAGGTTTTTCACTTGCTTTCGCACTCGATTTTCTTGATTTGACCACATTTTTACGACAAATTCTTGGAAAAATATATTCGTCTGATTTTCTT